>FTKT01440625.1_pt1 | contig 20577 bp, 13 predicted proteins | sample 1658271 | NCBI WGS metagenome assembly FTKT01 (sample SAMEA3914811, study PRJEB12502) | metagenome | biome: forest; material: soil | place: Canada | collected 2011-08-04 | depth 0.3 m | reverse complement strand
GGTGGGTGCTGACAATCTCACGCGCTGCCCGGGTCCCGGCAATACGCAGCGGTGGCGCCGAGGTTGAGCTTTGCACGGCGAAGCTCGTCACGCGCGATCACTCGCAAATGCACTTCGTCAGGACCGTCGACGAAATGCAACGCGCGACCCCAGGTCCACAGGTACGACAGCGGCGTGTCGGGCGTCAGACCCATTGCGCCGAATACCTGAATCGCGCGATCGAGCACGCGCGTCTGCAGGTTGGCAGCGATGAGCTTGATAGCGGATACGTCGACGCGCGCGGCCTGATTTCCCTGTTGGTCCATCAACCAGGCGGCACGAAGCGTCAGCAAACGGGCCTGATCGATCTCCACACGCGAGTGGGCGATCCAGTCCTGGACGTTGGAGAAGTCGCTCAGGTGCTTGCCGAACGCCTTGCGCGTCAGCGCGCGTTCGCACATCAACTCCAGCGCCAGTTCGCACTGGCCGATCGTGCGCATGCAATGGTGTACGCGACCGGGACCGAGACGGGCTTGCGCGAGTTCGAACCCCTTCCCTTCCTGCCCGAGCAGATTCGTCTTCGGCACGCGCACATTCTCGAACACCACTTCGCAGTGCCCTTCGGGAGCATGGTGATGCATGATCGCGACGTCGCGCACGATGCGCAGGCCTGGGCTGTCCATCGGCACCAGCACCATCGAATGTCTGTTGTGCCGATCGGCGGACTCGTCGCTGACGCCCATCACGATGCATAGCTTGCAGTTCGGGTGCAACGCGCCCGTGGTGAACCACTTCCGGCCGTTGATCACGTAGTCATCGCCGACGCTTTCAATGCTGGTGCGAATGTTGGTCGCATCGGCCGAGGCCACATCCGGCTCCGTCATGGCGAAGCAAGAGCGGATTTCGCCGTGCAGCAGCGGGCTGAGCCAGCGCACAGCCTGTTCGGGCGTGGCGAACATGTGCAGCAGTTCCATGTTGCCGGTATCCGGGGCGCTGCAGTTGAACACCTCCGAGGCCCATGGAAGACGGCCGATGATCTCGGCAAGGGGCGCATATTCGACGTTGCTCAACGGCCTGCCCGGCTCCTCGGGCCGGAGGCCAGGAAGAAACAGGTTCCACAAGCCCTCGGCTTTGGCCGTGGCCTTGAGACCTTCGATCAGCGCAAGCGGATAACGCCCGCGCTCGGCGATGCGCAGGTACGCATTGTTGGCTGGCAGCACCTGGCGATGCATGAAGCTTCGAGTGGTGTCCTGCAACTCGCGTACGGTTTCGCTGTATCCAAAGTCCATGCTATTTGATTCCTGGGTTGTTCAGCGGCCGGCGTCAATCGCCTCGACTGCGTGGCGTGCAAAGGCTGTACTCAGCCGACCGATATCCTCGGCATTGGCGGAACTGGCCGATCCGCTCTTGGCCCGCGCAGCAATGCCCTCGAAAATCACCGCCAGCCGAAAAAGCGATATTGCGGTGTGGAACGAGAGAAGTCGGCCGAACGCAGGCGCTTTCGCGCTGTAGTGAGCGAGATATTCGGTCTCTGTCGGTATGCCTAGCTTGGCAAGATCGAGGTCACCCATACCCATGTGCTCGCTGGCGCCCAGCCGCCACCCGAGGGCACTGTAGGCCAAGTCGGCCAGGGGATGTCCGAGCGTACTGAGTTCCCAGTCGAGCACCGCGACGACTCGTGGCTCGACTGGGTGAAACATCAGATTGCCGATGCGAAAGTCGCCATGGCTGATCACTGTGGCCGACTCATCGGGCACGTTTTCTCTCAACCAGACGATCAGGGTCTCGATATCGGGAATATCGCGGGTCTTCGACAACGTCCACTGTTTCGACCAGCGCGCGATCTGCCGCGTGTAGTAGCCGCCGACGCGGCCAAAGTCGACCAGCCCCGCCCCCTGCCAATCAACGCGATGCAGTTGTGCCAGCGTCTCGGCCATCGCGAAGTACATGGCGCGCCGTTCGGCGGGGGCGACGCCTGGCAGCGAGCAGTCGTTGAACACCCGACCCTCGACCCGTTCCATGACGTAGAAGGGACGGCCGATCACGTCGAGGTCAAGGCAAAGCGCCAGCATCTGAGGCACCGGTACCTCGGTCTCCCGCAGCGCATGCATGATCCGATGTTCGCGGTCCACAGCATGCGCCGACGGCAGTAGTGGACCCTTCGGGGGCATCCTCAGTACGGTTCTGTGCGTCGGGTATGTGAGAAAGTAGGTCGGATTGGATTGGCCGCCGGAGATCCTCTCGAGCGCCGGCTCACCATCCAGCCCCGGGATGACTCGGTGAAGGTAAGCATCGAGCGCATTCAGATCGAAATCCTGGAGGACAAGACAAGGCACAGAAGTCATTGCGCGAGATGAGTAGTCATGCCGCCAGTTTCGCCCCGCGCCTGTTGGATCAGCATCACCCTTTCGGACTAGTGCGAAGGTTTTCGCGACGCCCCGATTGGGTACCACCGTTTTGCAAGCTCGTCGACGCATTGCGGACGCGCGATATGCGGCACGAAAACAGGCGCCTGCGCGATCATGCCCGCACCTACATTGCGATGCGCAGTTGCGCGCTCATCGTTCGGTTTGTTGGAGAAAGGCGTGTAGAAGCGAACCGACAGTTGGGCGGACCTTGAGCAAAGGAGAGGGAGTGCGCCTAATCCGCGCTGGCGATCCGAAGTCTGACGCCGGCGGATCGTACGGGCGATGGGGTACGTATTCGGGCACCCCAATTGGCTCGATAAAACGTCGGTCCGTAGGCGCGGCGGCGGCGAATCATCTTGCACCGCAGGGCAAATTGCCGCTATTCCCTACGCCCGCCCTTCGCTATCGCCGTGACCCAAGAGTTCAGCGCCAAACCCCGCGGGCTGCGGCCCGTTGCCGGCCGATTCACTGGCGCCGACGCATCCCCGGCGGCGGCAATGCCGGGCCTGGATCAGTTGACGTCGCCTCAGTATCGCGAAGTCACGGCCTGAATCGACATGAGCGCGCCGCCAACCCTGTTGCCGCAGTCTGCACCCAGCGGCTTATGGCACCCGCGACGCGCCAACTCGCCGGCGACCCATCTTCGATCATGCCTCCCCCGGCAATCGCCGCGACCGCGCGTCTCCCCTCGCGTCACACCTCTTGAATACGTACGGCGGCTGAGCCTCCAATTGAGGTTCGCTCGGCTGCAAAATAGTCCTTTCGGGTGAGTCTTGCAGTAGCAAAACCAAACACAGTCCAATCGCGTAGTTGCAGATAGCACAGCAGTTGAACCTTGCATGTGTTTATAAGCGGTACGCCTCGTGCGCCATCGCAACCAATCACTGGAGACATCAATGACTATGCCTTTTCTCACCGGAAGATTAGAAAATAAAATGACCCGTATCACTCATCGCGTCGCCCGCACCTTGCGTGCTGGCGTGCGCACCATGTTCGCACCAGTGGCCCTATGCGCTGCTGTTCTGGCGAGCCCTGTCCAGGCACAGACAGTAGCGCTACCGAAAGACGAAGCGCCGCACAGCGATATTGTGGAGTGGTTCTATTTTGTCGGTCACTTGCAGGGGATTGATCCTGCCGGCAAGACGCACTCGTATGGTTATCAAATGACGATGTTCCAAGTTGCGCCAGATCCCCAGCAGCCAGCCGTATATGTTACCAATGTGGCCATCACCGATCTCACCAACTCCGTCTTCCATACAGGATCGGCAACCACGTCGGCGAACATTCCTTCAGAATATGATGGCTTTAGCTTGAGCGCCAATACTTGGCAAATGCAAGGCAGTTCTGGCTCATATTCAGTGAACGCCCAGATGACCGATCAGAGCTATGCGATCGCTCTTAACATGCAGTCGTTAATTCCAGCTGCAAAGCATGGGACGGCTGGGCAAATTCCCTATGGCCCCTGGGGCACATCGGCCTACTACTCTTACACTTCGCTCCCGACGGTGGGAACGATCATAGATCACGGAACACCCATTACCGTCACCGGCGTTTCGTGGCAGGACCATCAATGGGGAAATTATAACCTAGCCGCGCAGATCGGCTGGACCTGGTTCGGTATCCAGCTGGGCAACAATACCCAGTACATGCTGTACTTTATCCAGGATTCCACGGGTGCCAACGTGCAGGTCGTCGCCACGCAGGTCACAAATGGCGTCGCGTCCGCGGTACCGGCGAATCAGGTTAGCCAAACGCCGCTCACCTTCTGGACGAGCCCGACGACTGGCTATACATATCCCACATCATGGCTTGTTACTGTACCGGGAGGCTCATTCACTGTGTCCTCGCTTCTTCCGAATCAAGAGTTTGCTGGCGCGCCTGGATATCAGTCATATTATGAAGCTGACTCGTCGGTCAAGGGAACGATAAACGGACATCCGGTGTCTGGCGTCGCTTTTGCCGAAGTAAATCCATATTATCAGTCAGGTCAATTGCTGCCCTAAGCTGGTTTTGGAACGCCAGCGGTCCACTGAATGACCCTGGCTCCCGTTACTTCCGGACGATGCCAGTGGGCCAGCCCATGAACAAGGGCATGTTTGTCAGACGGCGATCGGCGCTGAGTCCGGAATCTGTTCGGCCCACTCACTCCCCTTCCGGCGGGGTATTTCTCCACGCCGTCCGCCGCTGGTCGTCCCAGCCTTGTTCAGGCACTTCACAGCTCCTGCTCCACCCAGTCAGACTCCTCCTCGTGACGGCTTCAACTCCTCGCCATCCCGTCAGGCCCTGAACCGTCGACGACGTGCTGCGGGCGGAGCGATGTCTGCCGAGCTACGACGTGTGACATTCGTGCATAACGTTGGCCCCGGACTCCGGCGCGATGACAGCCCCTCGCAGGTCGTACCTGCGCCAATTGCTGCCGCTCCAAAGGCTTGTACCGAGGCTGCGCCACAGCCCCACTGCGCCCATCCAGTGCGCCGCCGCATGCCGCGGGACCGTGATGGGCTCCTAGCCCGAAATATCGATCGGTGGTGCCATTGGCATCACCCAACCAATGCCAAATAGCCTTTTTGGGTGAGGCGCAATCAAGAGCCGCCCGTAAGAATCCACTGATGCTCTCGCTTTCGACCATCGGTGTCGTGCAAATCAATCGAAGCGCGACGCTAAACGCCCCCCTATCCAAGCAGTCTGATCCAAACAGATTGCTCCACGCATCAACCGGGCTTCAATTGCCGGAGAGATTCATGACTCGACCTGTCTACATATTCGATGCCATCCGTACACCACGCTCCAAGGGCAAGGCTGACGGCAGTTTGCATGAGATCAAGCCGGTTAACCTGGTAATGGGTCTTCTCGTCGAGATGCAACGACGCCACGATCTCGACACCTCGCGCGTCGACGACGTGATGATGGGCTGCGTGGGCCCGGTCATGGAGCAAGGCGCGGTGTTGCCCAAGATGGCGCTGCAAAAGGCAGGCTGGAGCGAAGGTGTGCCGGGCGCGCAATTGAACCGCTTCTGCGCGTCGGGCCTGGACGCCGTCAACACTGCCGCCGCCAAGGTTGCATCAGGCTGGGAAGAACTCGTCTGTGCGGGTGGCTACGAGAGCATGAGTCGCGTGCCGATGGGCGCCGACGGCGGCCCGTTCAGCGAAGATCCCGAGAGCGCGCTCAAAACGGGGTTCGTGCCGCAGGGCATTGGTGCCGACCTGATCGCCACGCTGGAGGGTTGGTCCCGCGAAGACGTCGACCGCTTTGCAGTGCGCAGCCAGAAGCTGGCGGCGCATGCGCGCGACAGCGGATGGTTCGACCGTTCCGTTGTTCCGGTCCAGGACGAAAACGGCATCGTCGTTCTCCAGCGCGACGACTTCTTGAGGCCCGAAACCGATATGGCCGCGCTTGCAAAGCTCAAGCCCAGTTTCACATCGCTGGGGAAGATGGGCTTCGATGCGATCGCCCTGTCCAAATACACCGAAGTCGAATGGATCGAGCACGTCCACACACCAGGCAACTCCAGTGGCATCGTCGATGGCGCATCGCTGGTCATGGTCGGCTCGGAGGCCGTCGGGAAGGACCTGGGACTCACTCCGCGCGGTCGCGTGGTCTCGACGGCACTGGTCGCAACCGATCCCATCATCATGCTAATTGGCCCCGGACCGGCAGCGCGCAAGGCGCTCGCCAAGGCTGGGCTCACGATCGACGACATCGACCTGGTCGAAATCAACGAGGCTTTCGCGTCGGTGGCCATGCGCCTGCAACGTGACCTCGGGGTACCCGACGAAAAGCTCAACGTCGTCGGTGGCGCCATTGCAATGGGCCACCCGCTGGGCGCCACCGGCGGAGCGCTCATCTCGACGATGCTCGACGAATTGGAACGCCGCAATCTCAAGCGCGCGTTGATCTGCATGTGTGTCGGCGGTGGTATGGGCATCGCCTCGATCATCGAGCGCGTCTAAGAAAGAAAGAGTCATGACCATGAGCGAATTCAAGTACGAGAAGGATGCAGACGGCATCGTCACGATCACGATGGACATGCCGGGACAGGGCGCCAATACGATGAGCGCGGCTTTCCTGCCTGCCATGAACGGCGCGATCGCGAAGCTGCACGCGGAGACAGGCCTCACGGGCGTGGTCTTTGCCTCCGCGAAGAAGACCTTTTTCGCAGGTGGCGACCTGAATGATCTGCTGAAGGTCGAGCGGGCTGACGAGGCGACCTTCGCGATGGTCGAGGCCACGAAAGCGCCCTTTCGCGCGCTCGAGAAGCTTCGGGTACCAGTGGTCGCCGCAATCAATGGCGCCGCACTGGGCGGCGGATTCGAGCTCTGCCTGGCCTGCAACCACCGAATCGTCGTCGATGCGCCGCATGCGGTGATCGGCCTGCCCGAAGTGACGCTGGGTCTGCTACCCGGTGCCGGTGGCGTCGTACGCCTGACAGCGCTGATCGGTCTCGAGAAGGCGCTGCCTCTGCTGCTGGAAGGCAAGCAGTTGCGCCCAGCCGAAGCCCGTGCGCTGGGTCTCGTCGACGAAGTCGTGCCCACCGCGGAGCAGCTGGTGCAGGCTGCAAAGGCCTGGATCAAGGCCAACCCGGGGGCTCACGCTCAACCGTGGGATCAGAAGGACTTCAAGTATCCCGGCGGCGGGCCAGTGGCGGCGCACATCCGCCAGATCGCCATGATGGCGCCAATGTTGCTCCTGAACAAGACGCGCGGATTGATGCCTGCACCCGAGAAGATCCTCGACATTGCGGTCACTTCGATGCGCATCGGATTCGACGCAGCGCTACGGTCCGAAAGCCGCGGCCTGACCGCCCTGATGGCCACCAAGGAGGCCAAGGCGGCCATCACCACCTTCTTCTTCGGGTTGCAGGCCATCAAGGCCGGTACGGCGCGGCCGGCCGGCGAGCGCTGGCAAGCCCGGACGTCGGCCGTTCTCGGCGCGGGCATGATGGGCTCCGGCATTGCTTGGGCGCATGCCAGCAAAGGCCTGCACACGGTGCTGAAGGACACCGCTACGGAGAAGGCCGACAAAGGCAAGTCTTACTCCGTGAATCTGGCCGACAAAGGCATCAAGCGCGGCAGCATGACCCAGGAGAAAAAGGCCGCCCTTCTCGACCTGATCGAGCCCACAACGACCGATGATGCTTATCAGGACTGCGACCTCATCATCGAAGCCGTATTCGAAGACGTCGAGCTGAAAGAACAGGTCATCTCTGCGAGTTTCAGGCGGCTCGGCGCCAACGGTATCTACGGCTCGAACACCTCGACATTGCCGATTTCAATCCTGGCCGAAAGCTGCCCGGATCCCGCCCGATTCATCGGGCTGCATTTCTTCTCGCCAGTCGAAAGGATGAAGGTTGTCGAGATCATCCTGGGCAAGAAGACCTCCGAGGAGACGCTGCGCAAGGCATACGACTACGTGCAGCAGATCGGCTACATGCCCATCGTCGTCAACGACTCCCGCGGTTTCTTCACCTCACGCGTCTTCGGCACCTACATGGACGAAGGTCTGCAGTTGCTGCAGGACGGCGTGAATCCCGTGACGATCGAGCGCGCGGCCTGGAAGGTGGGGATGCCCGTGGGGCCGCTGGCCGTTCATGACGAGGTGTCCATTGAGCTCTCGCGCAAGGCATTTCTCACGCACCAGAAGCTCGACGAACGGCTGGGGGTGAAGACCGGTATCGGCGCGCACAACAGCGCGACGGCCGCGATCAGCGCGGCGATGTGCGAGTTGAAGCGCGGGGGTCGTCACTACGGTGGCGGCTTCTACGAGTACGCCGCCGACGGCAGCAAGAAACTTTGGAGCGGCCTGTCGCAGTTCAAGCTACGCGATGCCCAAGTGTCATTGGCCGACGCCGAGGATCGACTCCTGTACCGCCAGGCCATCGAGACCTTGCGTTGCCTCGACGAGGGCGTGCTGCGCTCCGAGACCGAGGCCAACCTGGGCTCGATCTTCGCGATCGGCTTCCCAGCCCACAGCGGAGGCGCGCTGCAATTCATCCGCGGGATCGGCGTCGCGCAATTCACCGCCCGCGCGGCCGCGCTGGCCGATCGATATGGCGAGCGCTTTGTCATCAAAGAGAGCGCCCTGCAGAAGTTGCGTCAATCCAAATCGCTGGAAGTCTGAGCCATGATCAACCGCCGCATCTTCAACGAAGAGCACGTGATGTTTCGCGACTCGGTACGCAAGTGGGGCGTTGCCGAACTGGCACCGCACAGCGAACAATGGCGCGCCGATGGCATGGTGCCCAAATCCGCATGGAAGAAGGCCGGCGAACAAGGCTATCTGTGCATGTGGGCAGACGAAGCTTACGGTGGTGCCGGCGTGGAGGACTACCGCTACGACCAGATCCTCATCGAGGAGCTATTGCACATCGATGCAGGGTTCTTCATGGCCTTGCACAACCGCGTTGTCGGTCCGTACCTGAACAACCTGGCCACCGACGAGCAGAAGGCACGCTGGCTACCCGGGTGCGTTTCCGGTGACAAGATCTTGTCGATCGCAATGACCGAGCCCGGCACCGGCTCGGACCTGGCCGGCATGAAGTCGCGCGCCGAGGACAAAGGCGACTACTGGTTGCTCAACGGCTCAAAGACCTACATCTCCAATGGCCTGATCTCGAACCTGTGCGTGGTGGCAGCCCGCACCAACCCGGATTCGCCTCATGCCGTCGGGCTGTTCGTGGTCGAAGAGGGCATGGCCGGCTTCCAGCGCGGACGCAAGCTCAAGAAGCTCGGCCTGCCCAGCCAGGACACGGCCGAGTTGTTCTTCGACAATGTGAAGGTGCCAAAGGCCAATGTGCTGGGGGAGCCGACGAAGGGCTTTCGCAACCTGATGCTCAATCTCGCCGAGGAACGCCTGACCGGTGCAGTGGGGTACATCACGCGCGCCGAACGAGCGTTTACGGTGACTCTGGCGTACATCAAGGATCGAAGGGCTTTCGGGCGCCCCATCGGCACCTTCCAGAACTCGCGCTTCAAGATGGCCGAGATGCGCACACGCATAGACGCCGGCTGGGCCCTGGTCGACCATTGCGTGATGGAGCACCTGGAGCACAAGCTGACTGCCGAGACTGCTGCCGCGGCCAAGCTATTTACGTCCGAGGTCGAAGGCTGGGTGGTAGACGAATGCGTACAGCTGCACGGCGGGGCGGGCTACATGGAAGAGTATGAAATCTGCCGCCTTTACGCTGACGCCCGCATCAGTCGGATCTACGCCGGCACGTCCGAAATCATGAAGGAGATCATCGGCCGCGGCCTCGGTCTCGACGAACGCGAAAGGGGCTGAGATGGACGGCCCGTTGACATCGTTGCGCGTCGTCGAGTTCAGCGGCATCGGCCCCGGACCCTTGGTCGGCCAATTATTGGCCGACCTTGGCGCTGACGTCGTGACCGTGGATCGGCGCTCGGAGAAGGCCGAGCCGGCCGACGTGAATCGGCGCAACAAGCGCTCAGTGGCGCTGAACCTGCGCAAGGCCGAAGGCCTCGCGGCGGCGCGCCGCCTGTTGGACGGTGCGGATGTGCTGATCGAAGGATTCCGTCCTGGAGTCATGGAGCGGCTGGGTCTGGGCCCGGACTTCTGCCTGATCGCGAATCCCCGCCTGGTATACGGCCGCATCACCGGTTGGGGACAAACGGGGCCCCTCGCACACACAGCCGGCCACGATATCAACTATCTGGGAATCACAGGCGCGCTGCACGCCATTGGTCGGCCCGACGAGCCGCCGGTGCCACCCTTGAACCTGGTGGCAGATTTCGGCGGTGGCTCGATGTTCCTGATATTTGGCATCCTCGCAGCCCTGTTCGAACGCTCGAAGTCGGGCCTCGGACAGGTGGTGGATGCGGCCATGGTCGATGGCGTTCCAGCAATGATGGGACTATTGCACGGGATGCTCGCCCGCGGCATGTGGTCCGAGCGGCGCGGCCGAAATCTGCTGGACGGCGGCGCACCTTTCTACCGTGCGTACCAAACCGCAGACGACAAATATTTCTCGGTCGGTGCCATCGAGCCGGAGTTCTTCGCAGAACTGGTTCGCCGTGCGGGTCTGCCCGATGGCGAGGTCGCAATGCAGAACGACCCGAAGCAGTGGCCGGATATGCACGCACGCTATGCCCAGGTGTTTCGCCGGCGAAAGCGCGACGAATGGGTAACCCTGCTGGAAGGCAGCGATGCTTGCGCCGGTCCAGTTCTCAGCTTCACAGAGGCCGCCGAGCACCCGCACAACACGGCGCGGGGTACCTTCTTCAGGCAGGATGGCGTTCTGCAAGCAGCGCCGGCTCCTCGTTTCGGCCGCACTCCAGCTGGGAGGCCACGCCCCCCAGGCGCGCCGGGTGCGGATACCCGTGCCGTACTAGCGGAAAGTGGCGTGACCAACGACGAGTTCGAGCAGTGGCTCGCGGCAGGCGCGCTGACCTGAGTGTGAATGTCTCAACTATTACTCGAAGGTAGGTTTACGCTCAATGAGTCTCACCAAATTGACGGCGTTTGCACGATCTCTCGGATTCGTGAAGCGCTCGATCGTGCCAGCTGCGGTGTCCGAAGGCGAGCGCCTTCGCTTTCAGACGTCTCCAGCCGAGTACGCAGTGCTCGGCTTGAGCGATACCATCGTGCATGGCGAGGACGGCCGCCGCACGATCCCAAGTCCAGAAAACTTCGAATGGTGGTACTTCGACGGGCTGCTCGAGGACGGAACTGTTCTCGTGGTCTGGTTCGGCGACAACTGGCTCTACGGTACGCACAAGCGAGCGATCAGCATCGCGTTGACCCTTCCGGGCCACCCGACACGCCAGATCATGAGAACGTTTGACGAGCCCGGTACCTTTTCGACCATAGGCGCGGACCTCAAGATCGGCCCTCACACTTTCAAGGGTGACCTCGATACCTACAACATCCACGTTGATGCCAACGAGACTGGCGGTCTGGGTTGCGACCTGGTGCTGCAGCGGCGCGTTCCTTCATTTCGACCTGCCACGGGTCACATGGTCGTCGGCAAACGATACTTCGCGTGGCTCGCTGCTGTGCCTGAAGGAAAGGTTAGTGGAACGGTCACGGTCGACAAAGTGACTCGCGAGGTCGCTGGCAGCGGCTACCACGATCACAACTGGGGCAACGTGTCCCCCGCCGCCCTGTTCGATGGCTGGTGGTGGGGCCGAGGCCAGACCGGCGAACACACAGTGATTGCATCGGTACTGCAAGTGAAGCCTGCTTTCGGAGGCCACCAAGTTCCGATCCTGTTCATCAGCGACCAGAAGCTGGTCGAAATAGGCGCCCAGGGAGACCTCCTCACGACCGTTGCTGGGCCCACCGTCGCCCACCCGGATGCCAAGCACACTCGCTCTATCCGCTCGAGTGTTTCCATCGCCTCATCAAATGGATATGAAGTTCGGTTCAACATCTCAGATCGAATGCTCACGTCAGTCGACCTGTTGGGGCGTCTGGGGTATCTGAAGCGCCTGGCTGGGCGTGCATTGGGGTTGAAGCCCTGGTACACGCGATTCGAAAGCTCGGTCTCAACCAGTCTTCCTGGACAGCCACTGTCTGCAGGCTCGGGCACACTCGAGTTTTTCGAACTCCAGTAGCGTCTTTTGACCGCTGACCCAATTGAGATGCTGGTGACCTGCCAAGTGATCGGAGTGCTGTTCACAACAGCGTCATTGGACAAGACGACCACGCCTTCGCACCGCGCTCCATTGCTGAAACAACGCCGAGTGGTCGTCCACTCGCCGATGGCCGCTGCCTTGATGCGGCACAAGAGGCGGAAGTTCGCAAGCTCATCACCCACCGCACGCCAGATCAGCTGAAGATGCTCAGTGGTCCGCGCAACGTGCGAGCGTCGAGTCAGCGCGGCGACATGCGGATCGCGCCATCCAGGCGCACGCTCTCGCCGTTGAAATAGCCATTGGTGATCATTGTCTCGGCGAGGTGGGCGAACTCGTCCGGCAGCCCTAGCCGCTTCGGAAAGGGCACCGAAGCGGCCAGCGAGGCGCGAACGTTCTCCGGGGCAGAAGCCAGCAGCGGCGTGTCGAAGATACCCGGCAGGATCGTGTTGACACGGATGCCTTCGCTCATCAGATCGCGGGCTATGGGCAGGGTCATGCCGACCACACCAGCCTTGGAGGCGGTGTAGGCAGCTTGGCCCATCTGACCGTCCTGGGCGGCGACCGATGCGGTATTGACGATCACGCCGCGCTCACCGTGTTCAAGCGGGGACAGTGCGATCATGCCGACAGCTGACTTCGCAATGCATCGGAAAGTTCCGATCAGGTTGATCTGGACAATCTTCTCAAAGGCAGCCAACGGGAAATGCTTGGGTTGTCCAGTGGCCTTGTCGAAGCTTGCGGTCTTGATCGCATTGCCAGTGCCCGCGCAGTTCACCAGAACGCGTTCTTGTCCGTTGGCGGCACGGGCCGCGGCGAAAGCAGCGTCCACCTGGTCTTCGGAAGTGACGTCCACGCGGCAAAACAAGCCGCCCAACTCGGTGGCGAGGGCCTCGCCCAGCTCGACGTTCAGGTCGAACAGGGCCACCCTCACACCGTGGGCCGCGAGGCGGCGCGCCGTTGCGGCGCCCAAGCCAGAGGCACCGCCGGTAATTACGGCGCTGATGCTGGAATTGAGTTGCATAGCTATTTCTTTCTGGATTCTGATGGATGGATTGCTAGCGATGGTCGCGGTTTGAGCGGCCCACCGCGATGCACACGGATCATCGGGATTCAACGTCCCTCGAAGATCGGCTGGCGCTTCTCGAAGAAGGCCTGTACTGCTTCGCGCGCATCACGACTGGTGATCGTCAGGTTCTGGAGCGCGGCTTCGTCGCGGATACAGGCATCCAGCGTTGTGCACATCGCACTGCGGGCCAACTGTTTCGAATAGCGCAGGGCCAGCGGCGCTCGCGCAGCCAGACCCCGTGCATATGCGAATGCTGCCGCTGCAAAGTCATCGGACTCGACGACCTGGTTGGCAATGCCCAGCGCGAGACACTCTGCGGCAGATATCTTGCGCCCTTCGATGATGGCCTGGTACGCCCGCTTGTAGCCCATGGCGTGCACGAGATGCCATGTGGCACCGCCGTCCGGTACCAATCCGATCGGCGCGAATGCCGCATAGAGATACGCGCCTCCTGCCATCAGCATCAGATCGCAGGCAAGCGCGACCGACATGCCGATACCGGCTGCCACCCCTTGTACCGCGGCGACATAGGGTTTGGCGGAGCCCGCGATCGCGTCCAGGATCGGCTTGTATTCCTCGACAATCAGACCCTCGACCTTTTCGTGTGGGGGGTTGTAGGGCTCCTTCAGATCGGCGCCAACGCTGAAGGCCTTGGCGCCACCAGCAATCACGACTACGCGCACACCGTCGTCGCCTTCGGCCCGCTGAATCTGCGCCAGCAGCTCGCGTCGCAACGCGGCGTCGAAAGCGTTCAATGCCTCAGGCCTTTGGAGCGTGATCGTCGCTACGCCAGCCTCGACCTGATAGTCGGTTCGGGTACGGTGTTCGTTCATTGTGACGTTCTTGATGGTTGTGTGTCTTCGAGCGCTATTGCGGCGCTCCGCGCCAGGATTCATCGCCACTCAAATTACTTTAGCGAGAGCAGCCTGCCCGACAGTCGCCCAAATGGGTTATTCGGCCAAATCCAAGCCGCACCAACGTTCGTGCCCTGCGCAACGACCATCATGGCGTCAACGAACCGATTGCCTCAAGCTCGCGACGCCACTAGCCCATTCGGGCAATTCAGCATGACACCTCGTTGACCTCAGTGAGTCGACTAGAAACGCACTCGCGGCGACGCGTCGCGGCCGACGACGATAGTCAAGATGAGACTATCGGAGCTCTGCCGTTTCTTCCGCACGGCGCGCGACACGAGCCGTGTGGAGCTGAGTCCAACGCTATGCTCAGGTGTCAGAAGGCGACAGTCCAACGATCTACAAGTCGACGCACGTCAACGAGACAGATGGCAGCTCGGCTGGGGCGCGCTCCGGCCGGTCAAAGCGCGGCTTGCCCAGGGCCAACGATCCCAGGGCAGCGCATCCGCACAGCGCCGCGAATACCGGCAGCATCGTTGAGTAGCTGCCGCTGCGATCAAACGCCTGCGCCAGCAGCACCGGCCCCACCACCGCACCAAGGCTGAAGAAGGCCACCACCACGCCGTAGATTTGCCCGTAGGCGCGCATGCCGAAGTAGCGCCGACAGGCAAAAGGCAGAATGTCGCCCTCCGCCCCCGAAGCCACACCCATGCAGAAGGCAGCCAAGAAGGGAACGAATCCACCGCCGCCGGTCCACAGCATCACGATGCCGAGCCCGCCGGCCGTGAAGGCGACCGCGGCGATGCGTGCCACCGGCAGTCGATCGAGCATGACGCCGGTGAGAAAGCGCGCGATCAGCACCGAGACGCCCATCAAGGCACCTGCGGTGGCCGCGTCGCTAATGGCGTATCCCCGATCACTCATCAGCGACACCAGATGCACGGCCGTGCCCGCGATAGCCAGTGACACCAGAAAGGCGCACCCGGCCAGCAGCCACAATACCCGCGTGCGCAGCGCCTCGCGCAGGCTCATCCCCGGCAACTCGCCCGACGCCGAGGCCGCCTGCGCGCCCACCGCACGAAGCGGCTCATGCAGAAGAAACACGGCGTTTACCACTCCAATGGCCGCCAACGCGGCCAGCCCCACAAAAGCGCCGCGCCAACCCAGGGTTTGTGACCAGCGCGCGGCCACAAGCGGCATCGCCGCGTAGCCCAGCCCCATGCCGAGCATGGCGGCGCCCACCGCCGCGCCCAGCCGCGCGTCGAACCATTTGGTCAGCACGGTCATATAGGTAAGAGGCGTCGTACCAACGGCGCTGACACCCAGCACGGCTGCGGAAGCCAGGTACAAAGCGACCGAGCCTTGCAGGCGCGAGAAGATGAACAACATGACGGCAAACAGGGTTGTCGACGCGATCACCACCGGTCGCACACCGAAGCGGTCCACCAACCGCCCGACAAACGGCATACCCAGGGACAGAAACAACGTGGTCACGGCAATGCCAGCGGCCGCTTCGGTGCGGCTCCAGCCGTATGCTGCTGCCATGGGTTTGAGCAGCGTAGGTAGTGTGCTCAGGAACACTGGCGTGAAGCCCAACCCCAAGCCCACAGCGCAGGCAAACACAGCGAAGAATTTATTGTTCATGGCCTGTCGTCGCCTTCAGCGAATCGACTCGTTGGAGTGCCCTGCTCGGTGCACCAGGAGGGCACCCAACAGAGAAACAAAGCCCATGGCAAAGATCGTCACCAGGGCCATACTTTCGTAGATCTGCAAAGACTGCCAAGACTGATCGGCGGCATCGGACTTCCTTATTCTCGTGCCGCACGGCGCCCAAAAGGATTGCCAGGATCAACCCGGTCCACTCGGCTTTCGGCGAATCCCCAATGAACAGTTTTGAACGGTACTCTTCGGCAAGCGCGTCTCTGAAGAGTCGGGGACACGCAGGGTCGTCGCCGGCCACGCGACGCTTGCAACATCGTCTTGCGGGGTCGGCTCAGCAGCGTGGGCAGAATTTCGCATCCGGCCAGTCTCTTGGATTTGCTGTCGGGCCCGCTCACCCGAACAGGTTATTTCGGTCCAGGCTGCAACTACGGAGGCGCGCCCACTTCAATGAGCCCGTGCCGCTACGCCACCCGCCGCGGAGAGCATTTATCTGGATCCAGCGGCCTCTCCTGGCAGAGGCGGGCCGCGCGCTCAGTTGACTTGGCAGTGGCGTTCACCGCATGTCCTGCGGCAGCAGTATTGTCGACAAGGCTGCTCAGCCGGCACAAGCGCGTTGTCGAGGTGCAATGGCGCGCTCTGCGACTCGCCGTTGGTGAGCGGGGGATGTCGGAGCTTCAGGCAATTCGGATGATCGGGACTCACCCGAAAGAGCCCTTTTCGAGGGTCGGCTACGCACGAACCACTCCCATGCATATCGCTCCGTCACATCAGCAATCCAAGCCGGCGGGCCGCGGAGACAGCTTGCGCCCTGCTTCCGACCCCCAGCTTGACGTTCAGATTGCGGAGATGCACCTTGACGGTATTCTCCGAAATGAACAGACGCTCGCCGATGCCTTTGTTGCTGCACCCCTGATCGAGCATGCGAAGCACCTGCAACTCGCGCTCGGATAGAGTCTCCGTGGGCGGCGACGGCACACTGACGCCCGCAGGCCTGTCAATGGGAGAGGCCGGCCCCGACCAGCGCATAGCTCTGAGCACATGGTCAACGAAGGCGGACTGGCGGCAAGATCTCGCGTCGTCATTCGTATCGGACGGACGGGCGTCCAAAAGCAACTTTGCAATGGCAATACCTTCATCAGCGAACAACCGCACATAGCCGGCTGCCGAAGCCCAGTCGATCAGATCGACCATCTGACGCAAGGCCGGCCTCACCCGCCCGTCAAGCATCATCGCCTCGGTCAGCAGCAGCCTGAGCAGCGCTCCGCGCACCCTGCGCCGGGTCGAGTCTGCCTTGGCGATTTCGGACTTGAGCGCAGGCATCGCCTCGGCCCCTCTGCCGGTACGTACCTGCACCCGAATCGTGGCCAACGCCAGGTCGTCGATATCGTTCGCAGTAGCGGGGAACCGTTGAGCCTGATTCCACACCTCACCGAACAACGCAGCCTGACCCAAGCTGTCATGCGCAGCGTCGACAGCACCATTCGACAGAGCCCACTTGGACCGCTCCAACCATACGGTGGCCACAAGCCTTGGCAACGACAGCGAATGCCCGAGCAGTTCCAGATCCGCCAGGCGCTGCAACGACAGGTCTGTATCTCCCATAGCCCGCGCACAGCGCGCCAACAGCAGATGGCTGAGGATCAGGCTATCGGGAGCCCCTGTCTCCTTCACCAGCGGAAGGCATTCGGTCAGAAGTCGATTTGCCTCCGCGATCTGGTCGCAGTGGTACAGGGCAGTCGCCAGGGCGACCCCCAGCGCCACGCTACCGCCGAAGCCGCGGTAACGGTTGCCGACGAGGCTGCTCATCGCGCCCCTCAGACGAGCCAGCGCGTCGGGCAGCCGACCCTGCAGCAATTCGAGATTGCCGTGCAGACATTCAGCAATGGCCATGTTGAAGGCATTGCCGGCAGTCGCATGCTGGCGCTTGGCCTCGGCGAGTACCACCATCGCCTCGTCAAATCGCGTGGCGTTTATCAGCGAGCCCACGAGCGCGTTGGTCAGCATTGCCACCGGATGTTCGGTGGGCTGATCGGGGTTGCCGCAACAACTGAGACAGACCTGCAAGCATTCGTCAGCCCGATCCATCATCGCGAGTGCCAAGCCGCGAAGCGCGCCCACTTGGCTGCTCAGGGCAGCCCGCTCATCATCTGTGGCGAGCACAGCATGGGATTCGATGCTGTCGAGCAGTCCGATGGCTTGCTGCTGACGGCGCGTCAGCGCCAAGGCACCGGCGTGCACCAGCGCGAGCGAATGCCGCGCCTGCACCAGTTCGGGCGGCAAGCCGTCGAACCAGCGATTGAGCAGCCGGAAGCGGCCCTCGAAAAGCATCCTCTCCGCATGCTCCTCCAGGAGCTCGATGGTACGCGGAAAGTTACCCGAAGCCAGCGCGTGATTGATGGCCGGCACGGGCCTCCCCTCGGAGAGAAACCATCCGCTGGCAGCCAGATGCAGCTCCCGCGACTTCCCGGGTTGGCTCCGCGCGAGCTGGCTGCACAGGAAATCGGCGAACAGCGCATGGTAGCGATAGCGGCGGCGATCGTCGTCGACCGGCGCCAAGAACACATTGGAGCGATCGAGCTCATCGAGCACCGATTGGCTGTCGCTCCGGCCAGTCACCGCGTTGCACAGATCGGCATTGAGTTCGTCCAGTACCGCGGTCGCCAGAAGGAACTCCCGTGTCGGCGCCGACAATCCGGCCATGACCGTTTCCAACAGGTAGTCGGCCACTGCTGCGTTGCTACCCGAGAAAGCCAGCGCAAAGGCACTCGGATCAGGGTGGCTCGCCAGACTAATGGCTGCCAACTGCAAGGCCACCACCCAACCCTCGGTGCGTTCGTAGAGCTGCGCAAGCGCCCGTTGAGGCAGTGAGTTTTTGCACCGGTGAGACAGTAGTTGCCTGGCCTCCTCCGCCGAGAACCGCAGACTCGTCGCACCGACCTCAACCATCCGACCCGAAGCGCGCCACCGTCCCACATTCAAACGAGCGTGCTCGCGCGCCCCCAGCACGACGCGGCAGCGCGAAGGCAGATTTTCCATGGCCTCCCGGAAGAGATCAAGCACGACCGCATTGCGCAAGCATTCAAAATCATCGAAGAAGATTGCAAACGGCTGGGACGCGGATGCCAGCCGCGCCGCCATGTCGAGCCGCGCACCGGCTGCCGCACCCCGGCCAGAAGCTGCGCCGCCGAATGCGCTGCTGCAATCCAGTGCAGCATGTACCTTGACGAGAAAGCGTTCCACGTCGTTGTCGGCGTCGTCCAGCAGGATCCACACGGTTGCGATGCCGCTGGCCCGGAGCTGCTCAAAATAGCGCACCATGGCCGTGGTCTTGCCGAAGCCGGCAGGCGCACAGAAGAGTACAAAATTGGCGCTTTGTGCTGTCTGCAATTTCGCGTCGATCTGCGTTCGTTCGACCAATTCCGCAGGCAAGATCGGCGGTGCCAAACGCAACGCGAGGGTCGCCGGAGACCGGCTGGATGCAGTGTTCTCGTACATCGTGAAGGCGGGCAGGCAGCAGTGGTCAGTCCGCACATCATCGCACCGCATGCAGCGAAACGCAGCGCCGTTTCCAACACGGGACCAGATGTTGTCAGCAAGGACAACGGTCGAAACCAGGTATGCCGAAGACGGCCAAGTCTACAAGTGCCACGGCGCTTCTCTCAGGCCACGACGCGGCTTGGTCGCGCTGAATCACCCATTTGGGCGACTACGCCGCCGAGGCATTTCGCAATAGTCGCGTGATTGGCTGGCGTCTCAAATCCTTGTTGCCGGCGGCCATGGCACCGCAGGGAAGCGCCGCCATGAATGGTCGACGGCACGTCGTTCTCTGCACCTATCTTCGGACTGCTGTACGACCGCAGTCCTTCCAACAATTCTGGGAAATGCCCTTGAAACAAGCAATAGTTGCATTTGCCCTCGCCACCACCGGCGTGCTCGCCATGGCCCAACCCACCCCCGCGGGCCTGTGGAGGACCATCGACGACGACGGCAAGACCGAGAAGTCGCTGGTGCGCATCGCCAATGCAGGCGGCATCTACAGCGGAAAGATCGAGAGAATCTCCGATGCCGCCAAGGCCGACTCGAAGTGCGAGAAGTGCGAGGACGCACGCAAAGATCAGCCGATCGTGGGTATGACCATCATCGACGGCGTCAAGCAGGACGACAAAGAGAACACCCTGTTCGACGGCGGCCACATCCTCGATCCGAGAACCGGCAAGATCTACAAGGTGCGCCTGAAGACCATCGATGGTGGAAGGAAGTTGGACGTCCGCGGCTACATCGGAACCCCGCTTCTCGGTCGCACGCAGACCTGGATACGCGTCGAGTAGGAGCAAGAAGCCGGGCCGGCCAACAGCGTGCTGCTGCCCGCTCCGGTTCACCTCGCCGTTCGGCAGTGCCCGACGAGATCGCCGCGACCGAGGGCTACGCGCTGCCGCAGCGCAAGCGCACCTGCTGTTCTCCTACTCGCCGTACCACAACGTCCAGGACGACGTCGCCCATCCAGCAATGTTCCAGATCATGGGCGAGTACGACCTTGGCTGCCCGCCCCACCACGGGCGCAAATTCACGGCTCGCCTGCGCGCTGCAACCACCTCCGCGAGGCCGGTTCTGTTTCGAACGTGGCGACACGGTGGACATGGGTCGAGCAGCGGCCCGAAGGAATTCGGCATGACCTTCGCCGAGATGATGGCCTTCATCTTTCAGCAAACAGGCCTCACGTTTGTCCCGAAGTCGGTCGACTTGACCTGAACCTGACTCGCGGAAGGCAACCAGCGGCGGCCAAGTCTGGATGGACGACACGCTCGTCGACCAGCGAGTCGATGACGGCCAGGCGCGAGCCCCGCTCGAGGTCGCCAACCCGCGCCGGGCGGAACTCGCGCCCCGCGGGAGACGAGGCGCCACGTCGTTCCGACAGTGATCGTATACCCGACCTCGACGCATGGGCACCAAAGGTGGGAGACTTCGCCGCACCACCCGGCAAGGACATCGGCGATGCGGCGACTGGCGAGAGCTCTTGC
>FTKT01000456.1_pt2 | contig 20679 bp, 18 predicted proteins | sample 1658271 | NCBI WGS metagenome assembly FTKT01 (sample SAMEA3914811, study PRJEB12502) | metagenome | biome: forest; material: soil | place: Canada | collected 2011-08-04 | depth 0.3 m | reverse complement strand
CGGCGCCGGCGCCGACCGTCATCCAGAAGATGCGTCGAACCACGATGCATCAGCCCTTCACGGCTCGCCGGACGCGGGAGAGCAGGCCGCCGCGCGCGGCGGCCTGGGCGCGGACCTCGGCCCGGACCAGCCGGGCCAGTGCCTCCTGCTCGGTGCCCTGCTGAGGGAGGGTCAGCGTGCCGCTCTGCCGGCCGACGGCCTTGCGGACGCCGTAGCTGAAGGCCGCGACCTTGACCAGCGGGCCGCCCAGGGTGGCCGCGACGGTGGAGGAGAGCGCGTTGGCGTTGGCGGCCGCGTCGGCCACGTCGGCGGTGATGCCGTCCACCCGCTCCAGCTGCTCGTGCGCGCCGCGCACCGCGGCGCTGGCGTCGGCGAGCAGCGGGACGGCCTGCTCGGTGACCGAGGAGACCAGCACGGTGGCCTCGCGCAGCACCTTGGACAGGCGCACCAGCACGACGGCGAGCAGGGTGACCAGGACGGCCCAGCCCACGGCCACGATCAGGCCGGCCAGCTCTCCCACGGACACCTTGCGTGCTCCCTTCGCATCCCCGAAGGGAAACCCTTCCAAGGGGAAACCCTATCGCGCCCGCACCGCTTGTCCCGACCGGATAAGCGCTGACAGGGCGCTCGGTTGTGCGAGTGCGGCCGTAACCTACCGCCGGGTCACCTCGTTGGGCGGACCGGAGCCCGGGTCCGCGGGCGGCGGAGACGGAGGGGTGGCCGATGGCGCAGGAACCGAGGGAGCCACGCGGGCAGCTGCCCGCGGAGGTCACGAGTTTCATCGGCCGCGAGGCGGAACTGGCCGACCTCGGCGAGCTGCTGTCGGCGGCCCGGCTGGTGACCGTGACCGGGCCCGGCGGGGTCGGCAAGACCCGGCTGGCGCTGCGCGCGGCGGCGGCCGCGGCCGACGGCTTCCCCGACGGGGTCTGGCTGCTGGAAGCCGGCCACGTCCAGGATCCGCTACTGCTCGGCCACTGCCTGCTGGAGGCGCTGCGGCTGACCGACTCCACGGCCCGCCCGCCGCTGGAGGTGCTGGTGGAGCAGCTGGCGGACCGTCGGCTGCTGCTCGTGCTGGACGGCTGCGAGCACCTGGTGGACGCCTGCGCCGAACTGGCCGGCGCCCTGCTGCGAGCGGTTCCCGGCCTGCGGCTGCTGGCCACCAGCCGGGCCGCGCTGCGGATCACCGGCGAGCACCTGCTGACGGTGGCTCCGCTGCCGGTGCGGCCCGCGGACCCGGCGGACGAGGCCGCGGCGGTGCGGCTGTTCGCCGACCGGGCCGCCGCGGTACTGCCCGGGTTCCGGCTCACCGAGCGCAACACCGCCGAGATCACGGTGCTCTGCCGCCGGCTGGACGGCATCCCGCTGGCGGTGGAGCTGGCCGCCGGACGGTTGCGGACGCTCTCGGTGGAGCAGATCCTGCTGCGGCTGGACGACCGCTTCAAGCTGCTCACCAGCGGCGCGCGCGACGCGCTGCCGCGTCATCAGACGCTGCGGACGACGATCGGCTGGAGTCACGAGCTCTGCAGCCCGCAGGAACGTTTGCTCTGGGCTCGGCTCACCGTCTTCTCCGGCGGCTTCGACCTGGAGGCCGCCGAGTACGTCTGCGCCGGCGACGGCCTGGTCCCGGACACCGTCTTCGAACTGCTCGCCGACCTGGTCGACAAGTCGGTACTGCTCTGCGAGGAGAGCGGCGCGGTGGTCCGCTACCGGCTGCTGGACACCCTGCGCGAGTACGGCGCCCAGTGGCTGCGGGCGGCCGGCGAGGAGCACCGGCTGCGCCGCCGGCACCGCGACTGGTACCTGGGCCTGGCGACCTGGGGCGAGGTCGAGTGGTTCGGCCCGCGCCAGGTGGAGACCGCCGAGCGGACCACCCAGGCGCACAGCAACCTGCGCGCCGCGCTGGAGTTCTGCCTGGCCGAGCCGGGCGAGGAGCAGCTGGCCCTGCTGCTGGCCGGCACCCTCTGGTACTACTGGGTCGGCTCCGGCCACCTCGGCGAGGGCCGGCACTGGCTGGACCGGGCGCTGGCGCTGGACGGCGAGCAGACCGAGGCGCGGGCCAAGGCGCTCTGGGTCACCGGCTACATGGCCACCCTCCAGGGGGACCTCGCCCGGGCCCGGCCGGCGCTGGAGGAGTGCCGGCGCCAGGCGCTGGCCACCGGCGACGAGCGGGCGCTGGCCTACGCGGTCCACCGGCAGGGCTGCGCGGCCCTGATCGGCGATCAGCTCCCGCGCGCGGCCGAGCTGTTCGAGGAGGCCCTGTGGCACTACGAGGCGCTCGGCGAGCTGAACAGCAACGTCCTGATGGCGATGTTCGAACTGGGCCTGGCCGCCGTCTTCCAGGGCGACCTGGACACCGGCGAGCACTGGATGAGCCGGGTCCGCGACCTCTGCGAGGAGTACGGCGAGCAGTGGGCGTACGCGTACGGGCTCTACGCGATGGCCTACTCCAAGTGGCTGGCCGGCGACGTCCGCCAGGCCCGGTCGCTGGCCGGCGAGTGCGTGCGGCTCAACCACCTCTTCCGCGACCTGGTGGGGATCGTGCTGGGCGTCGAGCTGCTGGCCCTGCTGCGGACCGAACCCGGCCCGGACGCCGACCTGGTGGAGGCCCGGCTGCTGCAGGGCGCGGCGCACCGGATCTGGCAGGCGGTGGGGATCCCGCTGTTCGGCTCGCGCAGCTTCAACGCCCCGCACCTGGAGTGCGAGGAGCGGGCCAGGGCCGGGCTCACCGAGGAGGAGTTCGCCGGCGCCTTCGAGCGCGGCGGCCGGCTCGACCTGGACGAGGCGGTCGGCCGCGCGCTGCGGACCCCGGCGGACGGCTGGTCCGAGCACTGCGTGGACCCGGCCGGCGTGGCCCCCGCGCTGCCCTCCTGAACCGCTCCGGACAGGGGTGAGCCCCCGCGGCCCAGAAGGCCGCGGGGGCTCGGTGCTGCCGCGCCGGTGAAGGCGCTACCGCTGTCGGCGGGTCAGCGCGAGTAGTACTCGACGACCAGCTGCTCGTCGCAGATCACGGGGACCTCACGACGCTGCGGGGCACGGTCCAGACGGAAGGCCAGCGCCTTGAGGTTGACCTCGAGGTACTTCGGAGTCTGGCCCTCGCCCGCGTAGCCACCCTCACGGGCGACCTGGAACGGAACCTTCTCCTTGGACTTGTCCTTGACCGTGACGACGAAGCCCGGCTTCAGCTGGAACGACGGCTTGTTGACCTTGCTGCCGTTCACCTGGATGTGGCCGTGCACGACCATCTGGCGAGCCTGGTAGATGGTGCGGGCGATACCCGAACGCATCACCAGCGAGTCGAGGCGGACCTCGAGCTCGGCGACGAGCGCCTCACCGGTCTTGCCCTCGGCCTTCTTCGCGCGGTCGAACGCGCGGGCCATCTGCTTCTCGCTCAGGTCGTACTGCGCACGCAGACGCTGCTTCTCGAGCAGACGGACCTTGTAGTCCGAGTTCTGCTTGCGGCCACGGCCGTGCTGGCCGGGCGGGTACGGGCGGGCCTCGAAGTACTTGACGGACTTCGGGGTCAGCGGAATGCCCAGGGCACGGGCAATCTTGACCTTGGGGCGCTTCTGGTTCGCCATTTAGCAAACCTCTCTCTTCTGTTCCAATACGGCTTCACCAGGTGTTGACGGAGGTCGCCTCTCGCGGTCCGGAGAAAAACCGTCCCTCGCGGGACGGCAGCCGCTCTCCGGAGCCGGGCACAGAAGTGCAAGCACACGAGTGGCCCACCGCCGTGAAAGTGGTGGGCTGCACGCGACACCGAAACGGTGCGCGACGCTCCTGGCAGCACCCCTCGCGGGGGCTGCGGGCCAGTCTCCCGCTGGTGCGGCCGGTCGGTGGGCTTGCGCTCGCCGCCGTCCCGGAAGATGGCACTTCGACCGAGTATACCGGCCCCGGGCCGCGCTACTGACCGCCGCCCCGCAGCCGCGTCCTGGTCCACTCCACGATGTCCGCGTAGCGGGCCTCGCCGCCGTGCCGGGTCGGCTGGTAGTACTCCTTGCCGTGCACGGTGTCCGGGGCGTACTGCTGGGCGGCGATGCCGCCGGGCAGGTCGTGCGGGTACTGGTAGCCCTGACCGTGGCCGAGCTTGCCCGCGCCGCCGTAGTGCGCGTCGCGCAGGTGTGGCGGGACGGCGCCGGCCAGGCCCTGGCGGACGTCGGCCAGCGCCGCGTCGATGGCCAGGTAGGCCGCGTTGGACTTGGGCGCCAGCGCCAGCGCGATGGCCGCCTGGGAGAGGATGATCCGCGCCTCCGGGAAGCCGATCAGGGCCACCGCCTGGGCGGCCGCGACGGCGGTCGCCAGCGCCGTCGGATCGGCCAGGCCGATGTCCTCGCTGGCGGAGATCATCAGCCGCCTGGCGATGAACCGGGCGTCCTCGCCCGCCTCGATCATCCGGGCCAGGTAGTGCAGCGTGGCGTCCACGTCGCTGCCGCGGATCGACTTGATCAGCGCGCTGGCCACGTCGTAGTGCTGGTCGCCGTCCTTGTCGTAGCGGACGGCGGCCTGGTTGACGGCGGTCTCGGTGGTGGCGAGGGTGATGGTCTCCTCGCCCTTCTCCAGCGCCGCGCCGGCCGCCGCCTCCAGCGTGGTCAGCGCCCGGCGGGCGTCGCCGCCGGCGAGCCGGACCAGGTGGTCCTCGGACTCCTCACTGAGCGTCAGCCGCCCCTCCAGGCCGCGCTCGTCCACCATCGCCCGGCGCAGCAGCGCGCGGATGTCCTCGTCGGTCAGCGATTCGAGGGTCAGCAACAGCGAACGGGAGAGCAGCGGGGAGATCACCGAGAAGTACGGGTTCTCGGTGGTGGCCGCGATCAGGGTGACCCAGCGGTTCTCCACGGCGGGCAGCAGCGAGTCCTGCTGGGCCTTGGAGAACCGGTGGATCTCGTCCAGGAAGAGGACCGTCTCGCGCCCGCTCATGCCGACCGCCCGGCGCGCGCCCTCGATCACGGCGCGCACCTCCTTGACCCCGGCGGTGATCGCGGACAGCTCGACGAAGCGGCCCTCGACGGCCTGGCTGATCACGTGCGCCAGCGTGGTCTTGCCGGTGCCGGGCGGGCCCCAGAGGATCACCGAGCTGGTCGCGGCCGGGCCGTGCGAGCCGCCGACCAGCCGGCGCAGCGGCGAGCCGTCCTTCAGCAGCTGCCGCTGGCCGGCCACCTCGTCCAGGGTGCGCGGGCGCATCCGCACGGCCAGCGGGGCCCGCCCGGGCTCGCTGGCCTGGCGTTCCTCGGCGGCTGCGGTGAAGAGGTCCGGTTCGTCCACCCCAGCAGCCTATGCGAGGGCACCGACAGCTATTTGTGCTTCTTCTTGCCCTCCAGCTTGCCCGCGTGGTCCGGCACGTACTTCTGCAGGTCGCGCGGCGGGCGCTGGTAGCCCTTGGAGGCCGGGCGGGGCGGCAGCACCGGTGGCGGCTTGGTGACGTCGCGGTACGGGAGGGTGGAGAGCAGATGGGAGATCATGTTGACCCGGGCCCGGCGCTTGTCCTCGCTCTCCACCACGTTCCAGGGCGATTCGGGGATGTCCGTGTAGACGAACATCTCGTCCTTGGCCCGCGAGTAGTCCTCCCAGCGGGTGATCGACTCGGTGTCCATCGGGGAGAGCTTCCACTGCCGCATCGGGTCGGCCAGCCGGTCGCGGAAGCGCTTCTCCTGCTCGGTGTCGCTGACCGAGAACCAGTACTTGCGCAGCTCGATGCCGGCCTCGATCAGCATCCGCTCGAAGGTCGGGCACTGGTGCAGGAACTGCCAGTACTCCTCGTCCGTGCAGAAGCCCATCACCTTCTCCACGCCGGCCCGGTTGTACCAGCTGCGGTCGAAGAGGACGATCTCGCCCTTGGCCGGCAGCTGCTCGACGTAGCGCTGGAAGTACCACTGGCCGCGCTGGCGCTCGGTGGGGGCCGGGAGGGCGGCGATCCGGGCGACGCGCGGGTTGAGGAACTCCGTCACCCGCTTGATCACGCCGCCCTTGCCCGCCGCGTCCCGGCCCTCGAAGACCACCACCAGCCTGACGCCCTCGACCCGGACCCACTCCTGCAATTTGACCAGCTCGTTCTGCAGGCGCAGCAGCTCCTTCTCGTAGATCGACTTGTTGAGTCGGGGCTGCTTGATGGGCTGGTCGGTCACGTGGCGCCTCCGCGAGCTGGTTGCTGATGACCACTCACGTTAAGGCGGGGAACAGGGATTCGCCTGTCAGCCGCGCAGGACCTCCCTCACCAGCGCGGCGACCTCCGGCAGTGCGAGGTCGGGCAGGTCCTCCGGCGTCCAGTTGGGCAGGTGGCCGCCGTCGGGACGGACGGTCGCGGTGGCGCCGAGCTCGGTGACGAAGTCCCGGACGTGGCCGTAGACGTCCGGCACCAGCACCGGGTCGTCCGCCGCGACCAGCAGCCGGACCTGGCCGGCCGCGCGGCGGATCCGGGCCCAGTCGAAGCCGCCCGCGAAGAACGGCTGGAGCACGTCGTAGCCGACCTCGTGGCTCATGGTGGCGACGAGCACCACGCCCGCGAAGGCGCCGCGCGTCTCGGTGTCGTGCTGCTCCAGCAGGCGCAGCAGGTTGACCCCGCCCAGGCTGTGACCGACCAGCACGGTCTCGGCCGGGTCCACGGCGGCGGCGGCCTCGGTGATCGTCTTCAGCCAGGGCCCGGCGGCCGGGGCGGCCGGCTCGGGCAGCTGCGGCACCGTCACCCGGTGGCCCTCGGCGGCCAGTTCGGCCGCCAGGTGCGGGTACCAGAGCACCTGCGGGCCGGCGTTGAGGGCGTGCGAAACGATGATCTCGCTCATGTGGATCCCCATCCCCTGTCATCTCAATTAATCGAAACGATCCGTCGCGTTTCGATTAAACCGTAGCACGCTGCTACGGTGTCGTCCATGCCCTCACAGCCCTCCCGCCCCACCCGCACCGGCGGACGCGTCCGCAGCGAGGACGCCCAGGCGGCGGTGCTCGCCGCCACCGCCGAACTGCTGGACGAGATCGGGTACGGCAGCCTCACCATCGAGGGCGTGGCGGCCCGCGCCGGGGTCGCCAAGAGCACCATTTACAGGTGGTGGAAGTCCAAGCCCGCCCTGGTGATGGACGCCTTCGGGCCCGCCGTCGCCCGCCGGATGCCGCCGCCGGACACCGGGAGCTGCGAGGGCGACCTGCGGGAGTTCACCGCCGCGCTCTACCGGGTGGCCGAGTACCCGGTGCGCGCCGAGGCGCTGCGCGGGCTGATGGCCGAGGCGCAGCTCGATCCGGGCTTCGCGGAGTCCTTCCGGGCCTGGGTGCAGGGCCGGCGGCAGGTGGTCGCGGAGATCCTCGACCGGGGAGTGGCGCGCGGCGAGCTGGCGCCGGGGCTCGACCTGGAGCACGCGGTCGACCTGGTCTTCGGCCCCTTCTGGTACCGCCTGCTGGTTCGCCACCTCCCCCTGGACCCCGCCGAGGCGCCCGCGCATGCGGCGCAGTTGCTCGACGGGATTCGGGGATAGAAAAGGCGCATGGCCGGCACGCGTGCGCGTGCCGGCCATCGGCAGAACCGTCAGGCCACTCGCCGGACCAGTCCCACAGATCTGAGGCCCCCGTGCACTGAGGCGCGCCTGCTGCCGAAGCAGTAGCCAGGCCCAGGTGCTCGATGATGCGGTGGTGAATCTCTTGCATCGTGGCGAGAAGCCCGTCAAGGATTTCCTCGTCCGCGCCCGCCTGACTCAGTTCGTCCAGCCGCCGGCCGACTGCTGCGAGAACGTCACGTGCCTCGTGGAGGTCGAGAGGCCGATTCAGAGTTACGGTCACTTCGTCGCCTCCGGGGCTGCCAGCGTGTACCGGGAGCTGGCCGTGGTCCACTCGCGCAGGGCGTGCCAGAAGAGTTCGAGGTGCAGCGCGAAGCGGCTCGTGTCCCGGCTCGGCCCGCCCGCATCCTCGCGCAACGCGGTGCGGAGCACCCAGAAGCGGCGCTCCTCCGCCCACAGCAACTCCCGCGCCTTCTCGCGGGCGACCGTGGCCCGCAGGCCCGTGGTGTGCACGAGGGCATCCAGCGCGGTGAAGGTGTCGCCCTGGCCGGCGGCAAGGTCATTGACCAGATACCCGCACGCGGAGAACGCGCTCAGCAGGGACTGGACGATCGGGTCGTGCCACTCGGGCGTGATGCACTGCTCGGCCAACTCGCACCACATCGCCGCGAGCAGCATTCCCCCGTCCGGCGGCCGGATCGTCAGGTACTGACGCAACGTGGGTGTACGGCAGGGCTGGAGGAAGTCGGTCAGCTTCTCGTGGGCGGCGTGGATCCACGCTGCCAGCTGCTGCCGGTACCGCTCCCACCAGTGATCCGGCATCACGGCCCGGGTCTCCTCCACCAGATCCGCCAGCGCCCCGACGACGGGATGATCCCCGGGCCCGGACGAGTGGGCCTCGGCCACGGTGTTCAGCAGCCCCAACGCGAGCCGGCCCACCTCCTCGGGCGGCGCATCACGCAGCTCCCGGTCGAACACGTCGTCGGTCAGCCACGTCCAGACGGCCCAGTGAGTGGCCAGGTGCAGCGGCGCACCGGTCGCGGTCGGCCACGCCCGCAGGCACAGCGCGATGTACCCGTGCGCCAGGAACGCGGCGGGATCCGGATGCAGCTCGTGCTGCCGCAGGAATGTCAGCGCGCTCACGGTGAGGTCGGTGTGTCGGCGGTCGGTCAGCTTCTCCATCAGGACCCCTCCCTCGCGTGCTCGGTGCAGGCGACGACTGCCCATCCGAGTTCGCGGGTGTAGCGGTAGCCGGCGGGGGCGAGCGGGCCTTCGGCAGTGCCGCACTCGATGCATGCCTCGCCGTGGAGCCGAACGGGGCTGATGGCGTCCTGGATGATCGCGTCATCCTGGGAATGGTGTTGCTTCGCTGTCACTCCTCGATCATGGCGACGCGAGAGGTGAGCAGGTGACACAACCTGTGTCACCGTCAGATGGCGTGTGCCCAGCGGGCGAATGCGAGGATCTGCTCGTTTCGGGTGCGGTCCAGGCGGACCAGGGTTGCCAGCTCGGCGCGGACCTGCCCGTGCTCGCGGACGTGCTGTGGGGCGATCTTCCGTGCGACCTGGAGGGACTCCCACGCGTGCTGACGGCGACCCAGCTGCATCTGGGCGCGGGCCAGGTCGATGTAGTAGTGGGAGCGACGCTCGGCCGGGAGCGTGTATGGGGGCGCCCAGGTGCGCGCTGCCTTGAGTGCTTCGTGCAGGTCCGCGCCGTCGCCGAGTTCCACGGCTACCGCCAGCTGATGGATCTGCAGTGAGTCCGGTCCGACTGCCGTGCCGTGGTAGACGCCCTCGCGAACTCGGGCAGCGATCGCGGCGGCCTCCGCAAGGTGCGAATGTGCGGCGTCTGGATCACGCATGCGCCCGGCGACGACAGCGGCACGCATGTGGAGGGCACTGACCGCTGCCTCCACCTGCTCTGACCTGGCAGGGGGTGCGGCGTCGATGGCTGCCTGGAGGGCGCGCAGGCCGGCGGGGAGTGTCCCGCTGGCGAAGAAGACTTCGGTGCGGATGTAGGCAGCGGTGGCGTCGAGGGCAGGGTCTTCGGCCAGACCGGCTGCCCACCGGATCAGTTCAATGAGGCGTCCGCTGAGGTCTGGGTGACCGAACTTGTAGGCTGCCGCGTCGGCTGAGCGGTACGCGGCGGCGAGGAGTCGTGCTGCGCGTTGGCGGTCGGGGCCCCTGTGCTGTTGGACGGCGCGTTGGAGTTCGGCGAGAAGCGGGGCCAGGCCATCGATAAGCCTGGCGTATCCGGAGTTGAGGCGCTGCTCGACTGTCTGCTGTACGCAGGCGGAGAGGTCATCCAGCGGTCGTACGGGGCCGTCGTCAGGCAGGTCGTAGGTGGCGATGGCCGCGCGGATTGCCGGCATCGCCAGGTGGACGCGGCTGTCGGTGTGCCCGGGGCCCTCCAGGAGGTGGTCGGCGGTGACCTTCAGGGCGCATGCGATGGCGTGGAGGACGTCGTCGCTCGGTGTCCGCCTGCCTTGCTCGACCTTGCGGACCGTGCTGGGTGAGACCATAGCGGCGTCGGCGAGCTTGTTCTGCGTCAGGCCTCGGGCGTTGCGAATGGTCGCGATTCGCAGGCCGAGCGCGGTGGCGTAGGTGCCGGGCATGCTCTGACGGTAGCGCTCCGAGTCAGGGCTGAGTGACCAGGTTCGCCAGTTCGGTCAGGGAGTTGACGTGCCAAGTTGCGATTGCAGCCTCCGGCTTGCCGGCCTGGAGGTGGCCGATCGGGCCCCGCCGGATGTGTGCGGTGCGGAGTCCGGCCGCTGCGGCGGGTGTGATGTCGTTGGCGGGGTGGTCGCCAACGTACAGGGTCTCGCCCGGAGCGGCGGGCACCCAGTCGACGAGCTTCTCGAAGAACCCGGGGTGCGGCTTGGCGACGCCCCACTCCGCCGAGGTGGCGAGGCCGTCAATGGGCAGGAGGAGCGCGCGGAGCAACTCGCCGGCCCGCGCGTTCTGGTTCCCGGCGACCCCGACCCACAGCCCGGAGTCCTGCAAGCGCTGGAGTGCGGGCCGCACGTCCGCGTAGAGGTCGCTCTCGTCTAGGTACTCGTCATGCCCTGCTGCTCGTCGCGCGTCCCACTCCGCCGGGACATTGCAGCCGGGGCGGATGAGACGAATCGCCTCGGCGTTGTCGAGTCCCTGCGCGACGACGGCGCCGACGAGGGCGGACATGGTGTGGGCGGGCACGCCAAGCCAGTCAGCCCAGTCGCGCCAGTAGCGGGTGTCGCTGGTGAGGGTCTCGCCGATGTCGAACACCACAGCCTTGATCGTCATGGCGGCAGCGTAGCCCGGTCCAAACGCCGATGGCCGGCACGCTTTCGCGCACCGGCCATCCGCAACAACCGTCAGGACTCCTGAGCGGTCTCCGACTTCGGCTTGGCGTCCACGCCCGCCTCGCGGCGCTGGGCCGGGGTGATCGGGGTCGGCGCGCCGGTCAGCGGGTCACCGCCGGTGGACGTCTTCGGGAAGGCGATGACGTCGCGGATGGTGTCGTAGCCGCCGAGCAGCGTGACGATCCGGTCCAGGCCGAAGGCGACGCCGCCGTGCGGCGGCGGGCCGTAGTTGAAGGCGTCCAGCAGGAAGCCGAACTGCGACTGGGCCTCCTCCTCCGAGAGCCCGATCGCGTCGAACGCCCGCTTCTGCACGTCGCGCTGGTGGATACGGATCGAACCGCCGCCCAGCTCCGAGCCGTTGAGCACCAGGTCGTACGCGTTGGAGAGGGCGCTGCCCGGGTCGGTGTCGAAGGTGGCCAGCGACTCGGCGGTCGGCGCGGTGAACGGGTGGTGCACCGCGTGCCAGCCCTGGAACTCGCCCTTGTCGTCCTCGATCGGCTCGAACATCGGGAAGTCCACGACCCACAGGAAGGCCCACTGCGACTCGTCGATCAGCTCGCAGCGCTTGCCGATCTCCAGGCGGGCGGCGCCCAGCAGCTCCTGGGAGGGGGTCTTCTTGCCGGCCGCGAAGAAGATCGCGTCACCGTTCTTGGCGCCCGCGGCGGCCGCAAGGCCGGCCAGGTGCTCCTCGTTCAGGTTCTTGGCGACCGGGCCGCGCAGCTCGCCGCTGTCGGCGTCGATCACCACGTAGGCCAGGCCCCGGGCGCCGCGCGCCTTGGCCCAGTCCTGCCAGGCGTCCAGCTGCTTGCGCGGCTGCGAGGCGCCGCCGGGCATCACCACGGCGCCGACGTACGGGGCCTGGAAGACGCGGAACTCGGTGCCCTTGAAGTACTCGGTGAGGTCGGTGAGTTCCTGGCCGAAACGGACGTCCGGCTTGTCGGAGCCGTAGCGGTTCATGGCGTCCGCGTAGGTCATCCGGGGCAGCGGGCTGGGCAGCTCGTAGCCGTGCACCTCGGACCAGATCCGCGAGACGACCTTCTCGCCGAGCGCCAGGATGTCCTCCTGGTCGACGAAGGAGGCCTCGATGTCCAGCTGGGTGAACTCCGGCTGCCGGTCGGCCCGGAAGTCCTCGTCGCGGAAGCAGCGGGCAATCTGGTAGTAGCGCTCCATGCCGGCCACCATCAGCAGCTGCTTGAAGAGCTGCGGGGACTGCGGCAGGGCGTACCAGTGGCCCGGCTGCAGGCGCACCGGGACCAGGAAGTCGCGGGCGCCCTCAGGGGTGGAGCGGGTGAGGTACGGCGTCTCGATGTCGAGGTAGTCGTTCTCCTCCATCACCGTGCGGATGATGTGGTTGACCTTCGAGCGCAGCCGCAGCGCGCGGGCCGGGCCCTCGCGGCGCAGGTCCAGGTAGCGGTAGCGCAGCCGGACCTCCTCGTTGACCGTGCCCGGCTCGTACTCGGCGACCTGGAACGGCAGCGGGGCGGCCTCGGAGAGCACCTCCAGCTCGGCGACGACGAGTTCGACGGCGCCGGTGGCGATGTCGGGGTTCTCGTTGCCCGCCGGGCGGACCCGGACCTCGCCGGTGACCTTGACGCAGTACTCGGAGCGCAGGTCCCCGATCGCCTCCAGGTCGCGGGCCACGATCTGCACGGTGCCGGAGGCGTCGCGCAGGTCGATGAAGGCCACCCCGCCGTGGTCTCGGCGGCGGGCGACCCAGCCGGCCAGGGTGACGGTGGTGCCGGCGTGCTCCGCGCGGAGCGTGCCCGCGTCGTGCGTGCGGATCACAGCTGCTTCTCCTTCAGGGTGGTGACAAGTGCGTCGAGGGCGACGGGGGTCTGCTCGCCGGTGGTCATGTCCTTCAACTGGACGACACCGTCGGCGAGATCTCGGTCCCCGGCGACCAGGGCGAAGCGGGCGCCGGAACGGTCGGCGGACTTCATGGCGTTCTTGATGCCCTTGACGCCGAAGGCCAGGTCGGTGGCGACGCCGGCCCGGCGCAGCTCGACCACCTTGGCGAACAGGACGTTCTTGGCCTCCTCGCCGAGCGCGACGGCGTAGACCGAGGTGGTGGCGGGCAGGTCCAGGGCGATGCCCTCGGCCTCCATCGCGAGGTAGGTGCGGTCCACGCCCAGGCCCCAGCCGACGGAGGGCAGCGCGGGGCCGCCGAGCATCTCGGAGAGGCCGTCGTACCGGCCGCCGCCGCCGATCGCGGACTGCGCGCCCAGGCCGTTGTGCACGAACTCGAAGGTGGTGCGGGTGTAGTAGTCCAGCCCGCGCACCAGCTTGGGGTCGTCGGTGAAGGCGATCCCGGCGAGGTTGAGCAGCTCGCGGACCTGCTCGTCGTAGGCCTTGCACTCCTCGCAGAGGAAGTCGCGCAGCCGCGGCGCGTCGGTCAGCTGGGCCTGCACGGCCTCGCGCTTGTCGTCCAGCACCCGCAGCGGGTTGATCTCGGCGCGCCGGCGGGTCTCCTCGTCCAGGTCCAGGCCGGCCAGGAACTCCTGCAGCGCGGCGCGGTAGACCGGACGGCACTGCTTGTCGCCCAGGCTGTTGAGCAGCAGCGTGTAGTCGCGCAGGCCCAGCGCCTGGAAGGCGTCGTCGGCCAGGATGATCAACTCGGCGTCCAGCGCCGGGTCCTCGGCGCCGATCGCCTCGGCGCCGACCTGGGCGAACTGGCGGTAGCGGCCCTTCTGGGCCCGCTCGTAGCGGTAGAAGGAGCCGGAGTACCAGAGCTTGACCGGCAGGTTGCCGAGCTTGTGCAGGTTGGCCTGCAGGGTGGCCCGGACCACCGAGGCGGTGCCCTCGGGGCGCAGCGCCAGCTCGTCGCCGCCCTTGGTGGTGAGGGTGTACATCTCCTTGCTGACGATGTCGGTGGACTCGCCGACACCGCGGGAGAAGAGCTTGACGTCCTCGAAGACCGGGGTCTCGATGTAGCCGTAGCCGGACCGGCGCAGCGGCGCGGACAGCCGCTCGCGGATCGCCAGGTAGGTCGCGGAGCTCGGCGGGAGCAGGTCGTAGGTGCCCTTGGGGGCGGTGAAGGTGCTCAACTTCTCTTCCGTCACATTCCTCGTCGCACGGCGGGCGGAGCGGTCACAGCCCCCGCCGCTTGCTGGAGGTAGGGGTTGGTGGCGCGCTCGCGGCCGATGGTGGTCTGGTTGCCGTGGCCGGAGAGGACCACGGTGGCGTCGTCGAGGGGCAGGCAGACCCGGGCCAGCGAGCGCATGATGTCGCCGTGATCGCCGCCGGGCAGGTCGGTGCGCCCGATGGAGCCGGCGAAGAGCAGGTCGCCCGAGAAGAGCACGGGAGGCAGGTCCTGTGCGGCGGGCGTCCGGAACGTCACCGACCCCCTGGTATGGCCGGGGGCGTGGTCGACGGTCAGGCTCAGGCCCGCCAGCTCCAGCACGCCGCCGTCGGTCAGCACCCGCACGTCCTCCGGTTCGCCGACGGTCAGCTCGCCCATCAGCTGCGCGCCGAGCGAGCGGCCCAGCGCCTTCTCCGGGTCGGCCATCATGTAGCGGTCCTCGGGGTGGATCCAGGCCGGGATGCCGCGGGAGCCGCAGATCGGCATCACCGAGGCGACGTGGTCGATGTGCCCGTGGGTGAGCACGACGGCCACCGGCTTGAGCCCGTGCTCGCGGACCATCTCCTCGACCCCGCGGGTCGCCTGGTGGCCCGGGTCGACGATCACGCACTCCTCGCCGGCGGCCGGGGCGACGAGGTAGCAGTTGGTGCCCCAGGCTCCGGCGGGAAATCCGGCGATGAACACGGCACGTCCTTTGGAGGGGTGAAGGGGCGGATAAGTCCTCCGTGCAGCCTACCGGCGGTGAGCCACCGGTTGCGAACCAGATAGCGCGCGCCGCCGCGGCGGGGTCCGGCCGGTCAATCGTGACCATTCCGATGAGCTGTTCACTGCGTCCTTATAGACAGGGTCCCTACACTTGGCGGCCGGTGGATGCGATGATTCCGACCCGGTATCGCCGACAATCCGACAGAGCGGTAACCCAAGCGTCCAGCGCGACATAGGAGACACGGCCGGTGGTCAGCAGCGAACAGCGTCGACGGCAGCTCGCCCGCGAGAAGTACGAGCGGCAGCAGGAGCGCCGGGCCGAGGCCCAGGCGAAGGCCAAGCGCCGCAACACCATCATCGGCGCCTCGCTGGCCGTGGTGGTGCTGGCGGGCGCCGGTGCCTGGGCCGGCGGGGCGTTCAAGTCCGACAGCAAGAAGGCGGCCGCCGCCCCGCAGGCCGCACCGACCGGCTCCGCCGCCGCCTCCCCGGTGGCGGTCAAGGGGTGCACCACCCCGGCGGCCGGTGCGCCCAACGGCAAGCAGTGGAAGGCCGAGCCGGCGATGTCGATCGACACCGCCGCGAAGTACACCGCGACGCTGGACACCAGCTGCGGCGCGGTCACCATCGCACTGGACGCCGCGAAGGCGCCGCACACCGTCAACTCCTTCGCGTTCCTGTCGGGTGAGAACTACTTCGACCACGTGAAGTGCCACCGCCTCACCACCGACGGCATCTTCGTGCTGCAGTGCGGCGACCCGACCGGCAGCGGTTCGGGCGGCCCCGGCTACAAGTTCGCCGACGAGAACCTGACCGGGGCGACCTACCCGGCCGGTACCGTCGCGATGGCCAACGCGGGCGCCGGGACCAACGGCAGCCAGTTCTTCCTGGTCTACAAGGACACCCAGCTGCCCGCCAGCTACACCCCGTTCGGCAAGATCACCGGCGGCCTGGACGTGCTCACCAACATCGCGGCCGGCGGTGTCCAGGGCGGCGGCACCGACGGCGCCCCGAACGCGAACGTGGTGCTCAACAAGGTGACCACCGCGAAGGGCTGACCGCCGCGCGAATTGGGCCGGCCCGGATGCGGACAGCACCGGGCCTGGTCGCCTATGTTGCTGTTGTATAGGGTGCCCTGACCCGTCGCCGTCACCCTCGGCGGTTCGCACCAGACGGGCGGGGACGGTGGACTCATCGGTCCGCCGCACAATCAACTGTGGACGACGCAGCCGCACCGCGTTGCGGTGGGCTGACCGTCATGTGGAGGAGACGCTGTGAGCAGCGACCCGTGGGGCCGTGTCGACGAGCAGGGGACCGTCTACGTCAGGACCGCCGAGGGCGAACGCGTCGTCGGCTCCTGGCAGGCGGGCTCCCCCGAGGAGGCGCTGGCCTACTTCGAGCGGAAGTACCAGGGCCTGGTCGCCGAGATCGGCCTGCTGGAGCACCGGGTGCGGAAGACCGACCTGGCGGCCAAGGACGCCCAGGCGGCGCTCGACCACCTGCGCGCGCAGGTCGTCGAGGCGCACGCCGTCGGTGACCTGGCCGCGCTCGCCGCACGGCTGGAGACCCTGGGCGGCGAGATCGAGTCCCGCCAGGTCGAGCGCAAGGCCGCCCGTGCCAAGGCGGCCGACGAGACCCGCACGGCCAAGGAGGCGCTGGTCGCCGAGGCCGAGCAGCTGGCCGACTCCACCCAGTGGCGGGAGGCCGGCGACCGGCTGCGCGCCCTGGTGGACACCTGGAAGGGCCTGCCGCGGCTGGACCGCAAGAGCGACGACGAGCTGTGGCACCGCTTCTCGCACGCCCGCTCGGTCTTCTCCAAGCACCGCAAGGCGCACTTCGCCTCGCTGGACGCCGAGCGCGACCAGGCCCGCGCGCTCAAGGAGCGGCTGGTCGCCGAGGCCGAGACGCTCTCCAGCTCGACGGAGTGGGGCGACACCGCGGCCCGCTACCGCGACCTGATGACGCAGTGGAAGGCGGCGGGCCGCGCCCAGCGGGACGCCGAGGACGAGCTGTGGGCCCGCTTCCGCGGCGCCCAGGACGTCTTCTTCCAGGCCCGGTCCGCGGTCTTCACCGAGCGCGACGCCGAGCAGAGCGAGAACCAGAAGCTCAAGGAGGCCCTGCTGGTCGAGGCCGAGGCGATCCTGCCGATCACCGACCTCAAGGTCGCCAAGGCCGCGCTGCGCGACGTCAGCGAGCGCTGGGAGGCGATCGGCCACGTGCCGCGCGACGCCAAGCCGAAGCTGGACGGGCGGCTGGGCACCGTGGAGCGCGCGATCCGCGAGGCCGAGGAGGCCGAGTGGCAGCGCTCCAACCCGGAGGCCAAGGCCCGCGCGGCCGGCATGACCGGGCTGCTGCAGCAGGCGGTCGACAAGCTGCGCGCCGAGGCCGACAAGGCCCGGGCCGGCGGCAACGAGGCGAAGGCCGCGAAGCTGGAGGCCGAGCTGGCGGGCCGTCAGACGCTGCTGGACCAGGCGCTGAAGAGCCTGGAGGAGTTCAGCGGCTGACCCCCGCTACTGCGAGGGCCCCTGGAGCGCGCCGACGGCGCGCTCCAGGGGCCCTTGTGCGTGGCCGCTACTTCTTCGCCGAGGTCACCCGGTAGACGTCGTAGACGCCCTCCACCCCGCGCACCGCCTTGAGCACATGGCCCAGGTGCTTCGGGTCGCCCATCTCGAAGGTGAACCGGCTCATCGCCACCCGGTCGCGGGAGGTCTGCACCGCCGCCGACAGGATGTTGACGTGCTGGTCGGAGAGGACCCGGGTGACGTCCGAGAGCAGCCTGGAGCGGTCCAGCGCCTCGACCTGGATGGCCACCAGGAAGACCGAGGACTGGGTCGGCGCCCACTCGACCTCGATCATCCGCTCGGGCTGCTGGGTCAGCGAGTCCACGTTGACGCAGTCCGCCCGGTGCACCGAGACGCCGTTGCCCCGGGTCACGAAGCCGACGATCGGGTCGCCCGGCACCGGGGTGCAGCAGCGCGAGAGCTTGACCCAGACGTCGTCCACGCCCTTGACGATGATGCCCGGGTCGCCCTTGGCCCGGCGCCGGCGCGCGGCCCGGCCGTCGCTGGTCGGCGTGGCGGTCTCGGCCAGGTCGTCGGTGGCGCTCTCCTCGCCGCCGAGCGCCTGCACCAGCTTCTGCACGATGTTCTGGGCCGCGACATGGCCCTCGCCGATCGCCGCGTACAGCGAGGAGATGTCGGGGTAGCGCATCTCGTGCGCCAGCGTCACCAGCGAGTCGCCGGTCAGGATCCGCTGGATCGGCAGGCCCTGCTTGCGCATCGCCCGGGCGATCGCCTCCTTGCCCTGCTCGATCGCCTCCTCGCGGCGCTCCTTGGAGAACCAGGCCTTGATCTTGTTGCGGGCCCGCGGCGACTTGACGAAGCCCAGCCAGTCCCGGGACGGTCCGGCGCCCTCCGCCTTGGAGGTGAAGACCTCGACCAGGTCGCCGTTCTCCAGCGTCGACTCCAGCGGCACCAGGCGCCCGTTGACCCGGGCTCCTATGCAGCGGTAGCCGACCTCGGTGTGCACCGCGAAGGCGAAGTCCACCGGCGTGGCACTGGCGGGCAGCGCTATCACGTCGCCCTTGGGGGTGAAGACGAAGACCTCGTTGGTGGAGAGGTCGAAGCGCAGCGACTCCAGGAACTCGCTCGGGTCCTCGGTCTCCTTCTGCCAGTCCAGCAGCTGGCGCAGCCAGGCCATCTCGTTGACCGCGCCGGCCTTGTCCTCCTTGCGCACCTGGGAGGGCGTGTCGGAGCGGACCTTGGAGGCGCCGGCCACCGCGCGCTGCTTGTACTTCCAGTGCGCGGCGATGCCGTACTCGGCCCGCCGGTGCATGTCGAAGGTGCGGATCTGCAGCTCGACCGGCTTGCCGCCGGGGCCGATCACCGTGGTGTGCAGCGACTGGTACATGTTGAACTTGGGCATCGCGATGTAGTCCTTGAACCGGCCGGGGACCGGGTTCCACCGCGCGTGGATGGTGCCGAGCGCCGCGTAGCAGTCGCGGACGGTGTCGACCAGGACCCGGATGCCCACCAGGTCGTAGATCTCGGCGAAGTCGCGGCCTCGGACGATCATCTTCTGGTAGACCGAGTAGTAGTGCTTCGGCCGGCCGGTCACCGAGGCGGTGATCCGCGCCCCGCGCAGGTCGCCCTGCACCTGGTCGATCACGGTGGCCAGGTACTCGTCGCGCTTGGGGGCGCGCTCGGCGACCAGGCGCACGATCTCGTCGTACATCTTGGGGTAGAGGATGGCGAAGGCCAGGTCCTCCAGTTCCCACTTGATGGTGTTCATGCCCAGCCGGTGCGCCAGCGGGGCGTAGATCTCCAGCGTCTCGCGGGCCTTCTTCTCCTGCTTCTCCCGCTTGAGGTACCGCATGGTGCGCATGTTGTGCAGGCGGTCGGCCAGCTTGATCACCAGGACCCGCGGGTCCTTGGCCATCGCGACGACCATCTTGCGGACCGTCTCGGCCTGCGCGGCCTCGCCGAACTTGACCTTGTCCAGCTTGGTGACGCCGTCCACCAGCAGCGCGACCGAGTCGCCGAAGTCCTGGCGCAGCGTCTCCAGGCCGTAGTCGGTGTCCTCGACGGTGTCGTGCAGCAGGCCGGCCATCAGGGTGGCCGCGTCCATCCCCAGCTCGGCCAGGATGGTGGCCACCGCCAGCGGATGGGTGATGTACGGGTCGCCGCTCTTGCGCTTCTGCCCGCGGTGCCACTTCTCGGCGACCGCGTAGGCGCGCTCGATGTCGCGCAGCAGCGCCGGATCGGCCTTCGGGTCGTTGGCCCGGATCGAGCGGAAGAGCGGCTCCAGGACGGGGTTGAGCACCGAGGTGCGCTGGCCGCCGAACCGGGCCAGCCGGGCGCGCATGCCGCCGGAGGAGGACCCGCCGCGGGTGACGGGCGCCACTGCTCGCGAGGAGCCGGTCGAGGGCGGGGCCGGGCGCACCGGGGTCGCCCCCGAAGGCGCCGGCTGCTTGCCGGGGGCGGCGGGCTCGGCCGTGGGCACTACCTCGTCGGGCAAGGACACTCCTCGGTACGCACCGGATGAACCTTCATGGTACCGAGCGTGACGCGTCGGCGTTCCGCCGCCCGGCCGCGGGCCCAACGCCGAGGGCGGTGGCCGCGTCCGCGACCACCGCCCTGCGACCAGCTGCTGTCAGACCGTGACCAGCGTCTCCAGCGGCGCCCCGTCCAGATGCGGCAGGAGCCGCGCGCGCCCGTCCAGGAACCCCAGCTCCATCAGCACCACCACGCCCACCAGCTGAGCGCCGGTGCGCCGGACCAGGTCCAGCGAGGCGGCGATGGTGCCGCCGGTGGCCAGCACGTCGTCGACCACCAGGACCCGCTCCCCCGGCGCGAAGGCGTCGCACTGCACCTCCAGGGCGGCGGAGCCGTACTCCAGGTCGTAGGACTCGGAGAAGACCTCGCCGGGCAGCTTGCCCTTCTTGCGGATCGGCACGAAGCCGAGCCCGGCCGCGAAGGCCGCCGGGGCCGCCAGCACGAAGCCGCGCGCCTCCAGGCCCACCACCTTGGTCGCCCCGAGAGCCTTCGCCCGGTCCGCCAGCGCCTGGGTGAGGGCCGCGAAGGCCTCGGCGTCGGCGAGCAGCGGAGCGATGTCCTTGAACAGCACGCCCGGCTTGGGATAGTCCGGGACATCCCGGATCCTGCTGCTCAGCAGCTCGGCCAGGACGGTGTCAGGGGTGCTCACGGGGCTTCCTTCGGTGGGTTTCAGCGCTTGCCGGACGGCCGGCCCTTGCCGCGGGTGCGGCTGACGGGCTGGCTCCGCTGACCGACCATACCGGCCGGCACCTCGTCCTGGTCCGCAGCCGCGTCCGCGTCCGCCACCTCGGCGGTCTTGGGCGCCTCGGCCGCGGCCTTGGCGTCCGCGGCACGCCGCTGGGCGACCCGCTTGGCCAGCGCCCGCATCTCCGGCTGCTGCTCCTTGAGCTGCGCGAGCAGCGGGGTGGCGACGCAGATCGAGGAGTACGCACCGGCGGAGAGGCCGATGAAGAGCGCGAGCGAGATGTCGTTCAGCGTGCCGGCCCCGAGGATGCCGCCACCGATGAAGAGCAGCGCCGCCACCGGCAGCAG
>FTKT01000233.1_pt3 | contig 20680 bp, 27 predicted proteins | sample 1658271 | NCBI WGS metagenome assembly FTKT01 (sample SAMEA3914811, study PRJEB12502) | metagenome | biome: forest; material: soil | place: Canada | collected 2011-08-04 | depth 0.3 m | reverse complement strand
TAGTCCAGGCCGGCCGAGATCGAGTGGCTCTCGATGGTCTGGCCGTCCTCGTCCTGCAGCACGTAGCTGCGCGCGCCGTGCAGCACGCCGGGCGAGCCCTTGGTCAGGGTGGCCGCGTGGCGCAAGGTCTCCACGCCGTCGCCGGCCGCCTCGCAGCCGATCAGGCGCACCCCGGCGTCGGGGATGAACTCGTGGAAGATGCCGATCGCGTTGGAGCCGCCGCCGACGCAGGCCACCACGGCGTCCGGCAGCCGGCCGGTGCGCTCCAGGACCTGCTCGCGGGCCTCCACGCCGATCACCCGGTGGAAGTCGCGGACCATCGCCGGGAACGGGTGCGGGCCGGCCACCGTGCCGAACAGGTAGTGGGTGTTGTCGACGTTGGCGACCCAGTCGCGGAACGCCTCGTTGATGGCGTCCTTGAGGGTCCGGCTGCCGGACTTGACGGCGATCACCTCGGCGCCGAGCATCCGCATCCGGGCGACGTTGAGCGCCTGGCGCTCGGTGTCGACCTCGCCCATGTAGATGGTGCACTCGAAGCCGAAGAGCGCGCAGGCGGTGGCGGTGGCCACGCCGTGCTGGCCGGCGCCGGTCTCGGCGATGATCCGGGTCTTGCCCATCCGACGGGTGAGCAGCGCCTGGCCCAGCACGTTGTTGATCTTGTGCGAGCCGGTGTGGTTGAGGTCCTCGCGCTTGAGCAGGACGCGCGCGCCGCCGGCCTCGGCGGAGAACCGGTGGACGTCGGTGAGCGGGCTGGGGCGGCCGGTGTAGTCCTTGAGCAGGGCGTCCAGTTCGGCGGTGAAGGCCGGGTCGTTCTTGGCCTTCTCGTACTCCTCGGCGACCTGCTCCACGGCGGCGACCAGCGCCTCCGGGATGAAGCGGCCGCCGTAGGCGCCGAAGTAGCCCCGGGCGTCGGGCACCTGAGGACCGGACAGGTTTTCGGGCATGCGGAATCCTTGGTCGATGGCGATGGTTTGCGGGCGGAACGGCTCTCAGCCGTGCGACCGGCGCCATCGGCGCCCGGGCACCTGTCCGGGCTCGCAGCCGATCACGTAGCGCACCCGCCGCCCCAGCACCCGGCGCGCGGGCGCGCGGCAGCCGCGCGGGCGGCAGCCGGGGGCGAGACGGGCGGACATGAGGCGGGTCAGCCCCGTCCGTTGTTGCGCAGGGCCGGGTGGGCGCCGGCCGCGACCAGGTCGGCGACGGCCGCCTTCGGGTCCTTGCCGGTCACCAGCGACTCGCCGACCAGGACGGCGTCGGCGCCCAGGTTGGCGTAGGCGATCAGGTCGTGCGGGCCGCGCACGCCGGACTCGGCGATCTTGACGATGTGCGCCGGGATGGCGTCCACCACGTTGCCGAAGGTGTTGCGGTCCACCTCAAGGGTCTTGAGGTTGCGGGCGTTCACGCCGATGATCCGGGCGCCGGCGTCGACCGCGCGGGCGATCTCCTCCTCGTCGTGCACCTCGACCAGCGGGGTGAGGCCGATCGACTCGGCCCGCTCGATCAGCGAGACCAGGGCCGGCTGCTCCAGCGCGGCGACGATCAGCAGGGCGAGGTCGGCGCCGTGCGCGCGGGCCTCCCACAGCTGGTAGGCGGTGACGATGAAGTCCTTGCGCAGCAGCGGCGTCGGGACCGCGGCGCGAACCGCGTCCAGGTCGGCCAGCGAGCCGCCGAAGCGGCGCTGCTCGGTGAGCACGCTGATCGCGGCGGCGCCGCCGGCCGCGTAGTCGGCCGCCAGCGCGGCCGGGTCGGCGATCGCCGCGAGCGCGCCCTTGGACGGGCTGGAGCGCTTGACCTCGCAGATCACCCGGACGCCCTCGCCGCGCAGGGCGGCCACGCCGTCCTTCGCGTCGGGCGCCTTGGCGGCCAGCTCCTTGAGGTCGTCCAGAGAGACCTGGGCCTGCCGCTGAGCGAGGTCCGCCCGGACCCCGTCGATGATCTCGTCGAGCACACTCACGCGGGCGCCCCCACAATCTGCTAGGCGGAAGATGCGATCAGTCGACCGCCCTCTGGGCGGCCGGAGCTGACGTCAATGCCTCGGCAGCGAGTCGCCCGGACCGGTGAGGATCCGATCGCGTTTCGCCCCCGTTGGCTTCTCGATGGTATCGGCACCGGAGCGCACGGGGCGCATCCCCCCGGCGCGCGTCTCGCGGAGCGGACCTCGTCCAGCCGGTCCGGGTCCGGCACGGCCCACGGACCGTCCAGCGGGCCCGGACCAGCGCTCAGACCACCCGGGCGCCAGACCGGCAGGTTGTCCGGCATGGCCCACGGACCGTCCAGCGGCGCTCAGACCACCGGGGGCGCCAGGCCGGCGCCGGCCGGCAGGTTGCGGAAGACCGCGAAGGCCACCAGCAGCATGACCAGCAGCACCGTCCGGCGCCCGCTGAGCGCCGGCCGCGGCGGGGTGGCGTTCGTGAGCGTCGCCCAGACCCAGCGGACCCAGAGCACGCCCAGGACGGCGAAGAGCAGCACCGCGAGCAGGTTGTCGTGGCAGGCGGCCGTCAGATCGCCGCGGGTCAGCGCGTGCACGCAGCGCAGCCCTCCGCAGCCCGGGCACCACCAGCCGGTGGCCTGCAGGAACGGGCAGGTCGGGTAGTGGCCCGGCGCGTTCGGGTCGACCCCGGCCACGTAGAGCGTGGGCAGCGCCACCGCGCCGAGCGCGGCGAGCGGACGGGCGAGACGGCGCAGGGCCGAGGGCTCCCCGGCGGGCGTGCTGGAGGCGGTCACAGCGCTGATTCTGCCCCGTCCGGCGGCCCCGCGGGATACGCCGCGCGGACCCGGCGGTTCACCCGCGGGGGTGAGCGGGGGCGTGGCGGCCTTGAGCGGGGGCGTGGACGCGACGACTGGGGCGGGGCGTGGATACGACGGCCGGGGCGGGAACGCGAAGACCGGGGCGCGGGTCGGGTGACCCGGCGCCCCGGTCGTCGGGAGCGTTGCTGCCCTGCGCGTCAGTGCGTCAACAGGCGTCGCGCGTCAGTGCGCGGCGACCGCCGTGGCCTGGCGGGCCTCCGCGGCCTTGGCCTGGTGGATGACGCGGGCCTCGGCCAGGATGGCCTGCACCGCGGGGTCGGGCTGCTTGCCCATACCGGCCATCGCCATCGCCTTGCCGACCACGCCGGCGGCGACCACGACGACCATGCCGACCCAGAACAGCGGGATCGAGGGCATGATCATCGCAGCGCCGCTGATGCAGAAGCCGACGAAGGCGATGGTCGTACCGGTCCAGGCGGCGACGGTGTGTCCGTGCGATGCTGCGGCCATCTGAAGGGTGCTCCTTGGTTCTACGGTCCTACCGGGGGTCCGGCCAGGTGGGTGCGGGAACTCGCCCCGACCGAGCCCCGGCGGATTGTCACCCTCCATTGTGGCGGACGCCCGTGCCCGGCCCAAAGCCGGGTCCGGGTGACGACGGCCACGGTTTGGCCTCGGACCGACCGGCGATCGCGGGGTGGGTGGGGTAGGGCCCCGCCTGTCGTCGGTCTCAGCCGGCGGTGGGGTCCTCGCCGCGGTCCAGGGCCTTCCACAGGTCGGCCGGGGCGCTCGGGGCGGCCGCGCTCGGGCGGGCCTTGGCGGCGACCGGGGCGTCGTAGCGGGTGCCCATCGCGGGCCAGCCCCGGCCCCGCAGCGCGGTGAGCAGGCCGGCCGCGGCGAGCAGCAGGCCGCCGACCAGCCCCACCCAGGGCCAGAGGGTGTGCGTGATGTGCTCGGCCGTGGTGCCGACCAGGGCGAGCTTGCGGGCCGCCACGGCGTCCACCGCCGCGGTGTCGCCGGCGCCCAGCGCGCAGGAGACCGCGACGCCGAACCCGGCCAGCGCCACCAGCGCCCCGACCAGCACCCGGGCGAGCCCGCGGACCGCGAAGACCGCGACCGCCGAGGCCAGCCCCACCAGCGCCAGCGCGCTCGGCAGCCCGGAGACCTCGCCGCCGCCCGCGCTGACCGACAGCTGCTGACCGCTGACCTGCCCCGAGACCCAGGTCCGCCCGCTCGCGGTGAGCACCAGCACGGCGCCCAGCACGGTCAGCAGCAGCATCACCGACAGGCTGCGACGGGAGGCGGAACGGGCGGCGGCGGGCGCACTCGCGGAACGGGGCGTCGGGATCTGGGTCACCCCACCACTATCACCCGCGGCCGCCAGGCCCGGCGCACCGGGTCGCCGGGGAGCACAGGGTCACCGGGAGCGCCGGGAGCGCCGGGAGCCCTGGGCGCCCGCTTACCGGTGCTGCGGCGCCCGCAGGGTGTTGGCGGTGGCGACGGCGCGCAGGACGGCGGCGGCCTTGTTGCGGCACTCGGTGTCCTCGCTGACCGGGTCGGAGTCGGCGACCACGCCCGCACCGGCCTGGACGTACGCGGTCCCGTCACGCAGGACGGCCGTGCGGATCGCGATGGCGGTGTCGGAGTCCCCGGCGAAGTCGAGGTAGCCGACGCAGCCGCCGTAGAGGCCGCGGCGGGTGGGTTCGAGTTCCTCGATGATCCGCATCGCGCGCGGCTTGGGGGCGCCGGACAGGGTGCCGGCCGGGAAGCAGGCGGTGAGCACGTCGAAGGCGGTCCGGCCCTCGGCGACCTCGCCGGTCACCGTGGAGACAATGTGCATCACGTGGCTGTAGCGCTCCACCGACATGAAGTCGACCACCTCGACGCTGCCCGGGGTGCAGACCCGGCCGAGGTCGTTGCGGCCGAGGTCGACCAGCATCAGGTGCTCGGCCCGCTCCTTGGGGTCGGCCAGCAGCTCGGCGGCCAGCTCCGCGTCCTCCTGCGGGGTGGCGCCGCGGTGCCGGGTGCCGGCGATCGGGTGCAGCATCGCGCGGCCCTCGGTGACCTTGACCAGCGCCTCCGGGCTGGAGCCGACCACGTCGAAGCCGCCCTCGGCGCCGCCGTCCGGGCCGGGGAAGCGGAAGAGGTACATGTACGGGCTGGGGTTGGTGGTGCGCAGCACCCGGTAGACGTCCAGCGCGGAGGCCGGGCAGGGCGCCTCGAAGCGCTGCGAGGGGACCACCTGGAAGGCCTCGCCGGCCCGGATCCGCTCCTTGACCAGCTCGACGGCGGCCTGGTACGGCGCCCCGCCGAAGGGTGACACGGCGTCAGCGGCGGTGGGCGTGAAGGTGGCCAGGCCCGGGTCGACCGGCTTCAGCAGGTCGGCCTCCATCGCGTCCAGCCGGGCCACCGCGTCGGCGTAGGCCCGCTCGACGCCGCTGGCCAGGTCGTTGTGGTTGACCGCGTTGGCGATCAGCAGCACGGTGCCGTCGACGTGGTCGAGCACCGCGAGGTCGGTGGCCAGCAGCATGGTCAGCTCGGGCAGCCGCAGGTCGTCCGGGGTCAGCGAGGGCAGCTTCTCCAGGCGGCGCACCACGTCGTAGCCGAGGTAGCCGACCAGGCCGCCGGTGAGCGGCGGCAGGTCCTCGGTGTGCCGCGGGGTGTGCAGCGCCTCCACGGTGGCGCGCAGCACCTGGAGCGGGTCGCCGCCGGTGGGGATGCCCACCGGCGGGGCGCCGAGCCAGCGGGCCTCGCCGTCCGGGCCGACCGTCAGGGTCGCGGCGCAGCGCACCCCGACGAACGAGTAGCGCGACCAACTGCGGCCCTGCTCCGCCGACTCCAGCAGGAAGGTGCCGGGGCGCTCGGCCGCCAGCGAGCGGTAGAGACCGATGGGCGTGAGGCCGTCCGCCAGGAGCCGGCGGGTGACCGGGATGACCCGCGTGTCCACGGCGAGCTTGCGGAAGGCATCGAGGTCCATGGAGGGCACCGATCTCGTGAGGAGGTGAGGTGGAGGGGAGGGCGGGGTCAGCGGGGCAGCAGGACGTCTTCGTCGAAGCAGGTCCGGGCGCCGGTGTGGCAGGCGGCGCCCACCTGGTCGACCTGGACCAGCAGGGTGTCCCCGTCGCAGTCCAGCGCCACCGACTTGACGTGCTGGAAGTGGCCGGAGGTGTCGCCCTTCACCCAGTACTCGTTGCGGCTGCGGCTCCAGTAGGTGCAGCGGCCGGTGGTGAGGGTGCGGTGCAGCGCCTCGTCGTCCATCCAGCCGAGCATCAGCACCTCACCGGTGTCGTACTGCTGCGCGACGGCGGGCAGCAGGCCGTCCGCGGTGCGCTTGAGGCGGGCGGCGACGGCCGGGTCGAGGGCGGTGCTGCCGGGGGCGGCGGGGAGCTGCGGCGGTACGGATGACATGGGGACATTGTGGCAGGGCGCACGGCGGCGGCCGAGCGCCGTCCGCGGTCCGGGCGGGCCGGGGCGGGCAGATCGTGGAAAGCGGCCACGGGGCGGGCACCGCTGCGCGATTCTGGTCCGCATGACCACCGAGCTGCCCCAGACACCGCCGCCGACCGCGCCCCGGACCGGCCTGCGCGGGCGGCCGCTCGCGATCCTGCTCGCCCTGGTGCTGGTGGCGGCCGCGGCGGCCGCCGTGCTGCTGTGGCCCGCGCACCGCAAGCCGGCGGCCGCCCCGCCGCCCTCCCCCAGCGCCTCGCCAAGCCCCTCGCCCTCGCCCAGTGCGAGCAAGGCGCTGCCCTACCCGTTCTTCCCGGTCGGCACCTGCTTCGACCACCCGCAGCTCAGCAAGGGCATCACCGAGGTGGTGGCGCGCCCCTGCGAGGGCCCGCACGACGGCGAGTCGATCGCCAACCCGCGGCTGCCGGACGGGCTGACGAAGGACCTGCAGATCTCCGCGGCCCTGTTGATGATCTGCCGTCAGCCGGCCGCCGACTGGACGGCCCGGCAGGGCGGCGGCACCTGGTACGGCATGCCGATGGCTCCCCCGCTGAGCTTCTACAACCAGGGCATGCGGGACGTCACCTGCGCGCTGGCCGGCTCCGACGTGCAGGGCGGGACGAAACTGACCGGACATCTCAAGTCCTGACCGCGGGCTCCCGTACGCTGACGGCATGTCGAACCACGCGCGGGACCAGCGGGCCCGGTTGGCCCGGTTGCTGACGGCCGCCGGACCGGACGCGCCGACGCTCTGCGCGGGCTGGCTGACCCGGGACCTGACCGGCCACCTGCTGCTGCGCGAGCACCGTCCGGACGCCGCCGCGGGCATCCAGCTGCCGCTGCTGGCCGGCTGGACCCGCCGGGTGCAGGACGGCTACGCGCGGCGCCCGTACGAGGCGCTGGTACGGCAGTTCGCCGCCGGGCCGCCGCGACTGTCGCTCTTCGCGCTGCCCGGCGCGGACGAGGCGGCGAACACGGTGGAGTACTTCGTGCACGCCGAGGACGTCCGGCGGGCGGGCGACTGGGAGCCGGAGCCGCTCGACCCCGAACTCGCGGCCACGCTCTGGAAGCGGCTGCCGCTGCTGGCCCGGTTCGCGGTCGGCCGCCGGACGCCGGTGCGGGTGGTGCTGCGCAGCCCGGCCGGCGAGGTACTGACGGTCGGTCAGAAAGACGCGCCGACCGTGGAGTTGACGGGGCAGGCGAGCGAGCTGCTGCTCTTCGCCTACGGGCGCGGAGCGCGCACCCGGCTGGCGGTCGAGGGGGCCGCGCGGGACCTCGCCGCACTCGGCGCCCGGCTGCCGCTGCCGCCCTCGGCGGACGGGGATCAGAGGCTGTAGCGGATCTTGGCGCTGCCTCGTGCGCCCAGGCGCTGGTAGAAGCGCTGGGCGCCGGTGTTCCAGTCGGGGGTCTGCCACTGGAGCGGGCCCTCGACCGCGGCGATCACGGCCTCGATCAGCCGGCGGCCATGGCCGCCGCCGCGGTGCGCCTGGTCGACGTAGAGGCAGTCCAGGTGGGTGTACTCGGCGCCGTCCCAGGTGGAGAACTCCCGGCTCCAGGTGGCATATCCGGCCAGCGTGGCGGGCTCGCACCCTGCGTCCGGGTCGGGCGAGCGCTCCGCGTCCGGGCCGGCCAGGACCAGTGCGGCCAGGCGCGGGGAGGGGCCGAAGAGCGCCGGGCGCAGCCGGTCGGCGAGGTCGGCGGCGACCGGGCCGGACCGCTCGTAGCGGGCGTGGTCGGCACAGAGGGCGGCCAGCGCGGGAAGGTCCTCGGGGGTGGCGGGGCGGATCAGCATGCGTCCATGATCGACGGCCGCACCGCGCGCCCGACAGAGCGGCGAGCGCCAGCGGGCGGGCAGTTCCCGCCAAGCCGGGTGGCGTCGCGGGACGGCCCGCCCGGCTACCCGGCGTCGTCCCGTTCCAGGATCAGAGCAACCGACCCCTCCTCCAGCCCGTTGCTGTCTTCGAGATGCAGATGGCTGCCGTCCGGGGTGCCGTCCTCGGCGAGTGTCAGCAGGTGGCGGGCGAGAGTTCGCAGCCCGGCGGCGTTCGCCTCGATGACGATCTCGGCACCAAGACTCCGGACGTTGATCCGTGCGTTCTCGTCCCAGCTGAACACCCGCGATACGCCATCGGTACTCGCGGTCGTCGTCCAGTTGGCGATCGGAGGCAGCTCATACTCGGCTGACATGATGCCCAATCCCAGCAGGGTGACGGAGCGATCAAGGCGGGCGATCATCCGAGCGCCTTGAACCGCTCACGGGAAGCGGACGGTGACGGTCAGCCTGCACTCGGGCGGGTCCTCGTCCAGCGCGGGCTCGCGGGCCCAGGCGGCGGAGTGGATCTCGCAGCCGGGTGCGCGGCGGGTCCACTCCGCCGCCTCCTGGAGGACGGCGGCCGGGGTCGCCGCGCTGAACTCCACGGCGACGACGGTGGTCACCGTCGTGTCCGCGTCGGGGTGGTCGGGCATCGTGCGGACGGCCTCGGCGGCGGCTGTCAGGTCCTGTTGGAGGTCGTTGGCGGTCATCTGGCCCTCGTTCCTTGGACGGTGAAGTCGGCCGGTCCGACTTCTGCATGTTGGGCAGGGCGGTACCGGGAGCTGCTCCCGTAGGTGGACGAGCAAGCGCAGTTCGTGTGCGACAAGGTCCATGAGCCTCGCCGGGTGCGCGGTCACGGCGGGCCCGGGCAGTGGAGTTGGGCCCAGGCCGTGGTTCCGGACCGAGTGGAGCGGTAGCCGGCCGCGCCGCCGGTCTCGCGGGCGAGGCAGCGGGCGAGGGCCACGCCGCGTCCGCGTTCGGCGAGGTCGGCGGGGAGGCCGGGGCGTCGACGCCAGCGACCGGTGTCGCGGACGGTGACGTTGAGGGTGGTACCGCTGAGCACGATCTCCACGGTCACCTGCTGACTGCCGCTGTGGAGCACCGAGTTGGTGACGTATTCGCTGACGATCAGCGTCAGGGCGTCGGCGAGGTCGGGGTGGAGACTCCAGACGCGGGCCATCTCACGGCCGAACTTCCTTATGGCGCCGACCGTTTGGGGTCCGGCCCGCATCGCGCAGATGGTGGGTATGGGGGTGTGCCGTTGGGCTTGAGATACGACGGTGGGCATGACCGGCATCCCTTCCGACGGGCCGTCAGGACGGCCGAACGGAGCCCATCGGCAGGATTCACTCATGGTGATCATGTGAATCCGGAGGGCTACTTTCAGGCATCACTATGGCATGCGAGTCTCGCCGTGTGAATCTCATGACAGACATCTCCCGGCACCTCACTCGGACGAGTGACGGCCTCTCACCGTGATCCCGAAGGGAGTTGCCCTGGTCGCCCAAGCTGGGGAGACTGGGCGCGTCCTGGCAGAGAGGGAACAATGGCAACCGGTCCGACAACCCGCAGGCGTCAACTCGGCGCCGAGATGAAGCGCCTACGCGATCGCTCCGGGTTGACCCTGGAGGAAGCGGGCACGGCCGCCAACGTCTCCCGCGCGACGGTCAACCGGTACGAGTCGGCGACCGGGCCGGTGCGGTGGCTGGTGGTCAAGGCTCTGTGTGAGGCCTACGGCGCGAGTGAGGACGAGCGCGAGATTGCGGTTGAACTCGCCAAGTCAGCCAAGATCCAGGGCTGGTGGCAGTCCGCAACCGACTCGCCGCCTGAGGTCATCAAGCCTCTGCTCACCCTCGAGGACGAGGCCACCGAGCTGTGGTACTTCAACTCCGGTTACGTACCCGGGCTCCTCCAGACCCGGGACTACGCCATGGCCGCGCACAGAGGGTCAGAACCACGCGCGTCCGAGGAGGCGCTGTCCAGCGGGGTGGAGATGCGGATGAAGCGGCAGGAGATCCTTCGCCGCGCGCGACCACCGCACGTCTGGGCGATCCTCGACGAAGCCGTCATCCGTCGCCAGGTCGGTGGCCCGGCAGTGATGGCGGATCAACTGAACCACCTGCTCGGGCTCATCGAGGGCCCCAACGTGACCGTTCAGGTACTCCCGTTCTCCGCCGGGGCGAACGCTGCGGAGAGCATCAACTTCATCCTGCTCAAGAACGCCCAGCCCTCGCTGGATGTCGTATACATCCCGACCGTGGCCAGCGCGCTCTATCTTGAGAAACAGCCTGAACTGGATCGCTACCGGGTGGTAATCGAGCGCCTGCGATCGGAATCGCTCAGCACCACCGCGTCGTTCGCGCTGATTGCCAAGGCAGCCAAGGAGTATGCCGATGAAGCAGGCTGAGGTCCAACCAGTGCAGCTCACCTGGTTCAAGTCCAGCTACAGCGGCGCTCCCACTACCGACTGTGTGGAGACCGCCCGGCACGTCGGCATGCTCGTCCGGGACTCCAAAGACCCGCACGGGCCCAACTTCTCCTTCACACCCGCCGCTTGGACCTCGTTCATCGCGGCGGTCAAAGCCGGCCGCGTATGACCGACGCCGCCTGGTCCTTCGCCGAGTACCAGCCCGATGCCGCCACGCAGGCCCCCCTCGACGTGGTGCTCCGCGAGGCCACCCACGCCGATGTCGCGGGGCTCGCCGTGTTGCAGGCGGAGGCGCGCGGCGGGGATACGGAGCGGTGGGCGGCGCAGATCGGCAAGGGGGTCGAGGACGAGCAGCGGCTGGTCGTGGTCGCGGAAGTCCGCGGCGAACTCGCCGGGTATGCCAATGCCGCCTACCTGCCCGAGCACCCCCGCGACCACTCCCCCGCCGGGTACTACCTCACCGGCGTCACCGTCGCGCCGCGTCTGCGGCGGCGCGGCGTTGGCACGCTCCTTACCCGCCACCGGATGGCCTGGGTGCTGGAGCGCGACCGCTACGTCTGGTGCTTCGTCTCGGCGGCGAACCGGGCCTCGCTCGACCTGCATCGCGAACTCGGGTTCTCCATCGTGAGGTCCGGGTCCGCGTTCCAGGGGGTCGGGTTCGCCGCCGGTGACGGGTTCCTGCTGCGGGCTAGCGGACCGGGTGGCCCGCCTCGCGCAGTGCGGCCTTGACCTCGCCGATCCGCAGGTCGCCGAAGTGGAAGACCGAGGCGGCCAGGACCGCGTCCGCGCCCGCCTCCACCGCCGGGGCGAAGTCACCCAACCGACCCGCGCCGCCCGAGGCGATCACCGGGATGGAGACCGCCTTGCGCACGGCCCGGATCATCTCCAGGTCGTAGCCGTCCTTGGTGCCGTCCGCGTCCATCGAGTTGAGCAGGATCTCGCCCGCCCCCAACTCGGCGGCCCGGCCCGCCCATTCCACGGCGTCCAGACCCGTGCCCTGGCGACCACCATGCGTGGTGACCTCGAAACCCGAGGCAGTCTCGGTCCCCTCAGGGCAGCGTCGGGCGTCCACCGACAGCACCAGCACCTGCCGGCCGAAGCGCTGGGCGATCTCGCGGATCAGCTCGGGCCGGGCGATGGCGGCGGTGTTGACGCCCACCTTGTCGGCGCCCGCGCGCAGCAGCTTGTTGACGTCCTCGACCGCGCGGATGCCGCCGCCCACCGTCAGCGGGATGAAGACCTGCTCGGCGGTGCGGCGCACCACGTCGTAGGTGGTCTCCCGGGAGCCGGAGGAGGCGGTGATGTCCAGGAAGGTCAACTCGTCGGCGCCCTCGGCGTCGTAGAGCTTGGCCATCTCCACCGGGTCGCCCGCGTCCCGCAGGTTCTGGAAGTTGACGCCCTTGACGACCCGCCCGGCGTCCACGTCCAGGCAGGGGATGACTCGGACCGCGAGGGTCATGTGCTGGTGCCTTCCAGGGAGTTGGCGAGTCCGACGCGGTGGGCGTCGAGCTCGATCTCGACCATCATCCGGGAGTCGATCAGGCCCTCCACCACGACCATGGTGGCGGCGGGGCGGCTGTCGCCGAAGAGCTTCTTGTGGGCCCGGCCCACCTCGTCGGCGTCCCGGACGTGGGTGATGTACATCCGCGTGCGGATCACGTCCGCCGCGGTCAGACCGTACGCGGCCAGGGCGGTGAGGCCCACGCCGAAGGCGGCCAGGGTCTGGTGGTAGGGGTCGCCCTCGTGCTCGATCCTCCCGTCGACCCAGGCCGTGGACCCGGCGACATGCACGTAGTCGCCGGCCGCCACGGCCCGCGAGTAACCGAACTCGTCCTCCCAGGGGGAGAATCCGGCAACCCGGCCGCGTACGATCCGAGGGTCTGTCACGACATGGCCTCCAAGGCCTCTTCGAGGGTGAACTTCTGCTCGTAGAGGGCCTTGCCCACAATCGAACCCTCGACACCTTCCGGCACCAGGGTGGCGATGGCGCGCAGATCGTCCAGCGAGGAGACCCCGCCGGAGGCGACCACGGGCTTGTCGGTGGCGGCGCAGACGTTGCGCAGCAGTTCCAGGTTGGGACCGGTCAGGGTGCCGTCCCGGTTGACGTCGGTGACCACGTAGCGGGCGCAGCCCTCGGAGTCCAGGCGGGCCAGCACCTCGTAGAGGTCGCCGCCGTCCCGGGTCCAGCCACGGCCGCGCAGGGTGGTGCCGACCACGTCCAGGCCGACCGCGATCTTGTCACCGTGCTCGGCGATCACCTTGGCGACCCACTCGGGGGACTCCAGCGCGGCGGTGCCGAGGTTGACCCGGGTGCAGCCGGTGGCGAGCGCGGCGGCCAGCGACTCGTCGTCGCGGATGCCGCCGGAGAGCTCGACCTTGAGGTCGAGGCGGCCGGTGACCTCGCGCAGCAGCTCGCGGTTGCTGCCGGTGCCGAAGGCGGCGTCCAGGTCGACCAGGTGCAGCCATTCGGCGCCGGCCTGCTGCCAGGCCAGCGCGGCCGCGAGGGGCTCGCCGAAGGAGGTCTCGGTGCCGGAGGCGCCCTTGACCAGGCGGACGGCCTGACCATCGCGGACGTCGACGGCGGGGAGGAGTTCGAGGCGGCTCATTGTCTGCGACTTCCAAGCATTCAGAGGGAGTTGACCCAGTTGGTCAGCAGGGCGGCACCGGCGTCGCCGGACTTCTCGGGGTGGAACTGGGTGGCCCAGAGCGGACCGTTCTCGACGGCCGCCACGAACGGCTGCCCGTGCGTGGCCCAGGTCACCAGCGGGGCGGTGATCCGCGCGTTGGTGACCTCCAGCTCCCAGCGGCGCACCCCGTAGGAGTGCACGAAGTAGTAGCGGGTCTGCGGGTCCAGGCCGGCGAAGAGCCGGCTGCCCTCGGGGACGTCCACGGTGTTCCAGCCCATGTGCGGGACGATCGGCGCGTCCAGCGGCTCGACGGTGCCGGGCCACTCGTCGCAGCCCGCCGTCTCCACCCCGTGCTCGACCCCGCGCTCGAAGAGGATCTGCATGCCCACGCAGATCCCGAGCACCGGACGGCCGCCGGCCAGCCGGCGGCCGATGATCTGCTCGCCGCGGACCGCCTTGAGCCCGCGCATGCAGGCCTCGTAGGCACCGACCCCCGGGACCAGCAGGCCGTCCGCGTCCAGCGCCTGCTGGAAGTCGGAGGTGACGGTCACCGTGGCGCCGGTGCGCTCGACCGCGCGCTGGGCGGAGCGCAGGTTGCCCGAGCCGTAGTCGAAGACCACAACGTTCTTGCCCATGACTGCTCCCGAGAGTTAGAGGCGCATGAGGCCGGCGGCCAGGCTCAGCACCGAGCCGATGGCGAGTACGGCGATGACGCCCTTGGGCAGCTTCTGCTTCCAGAACGAGTACACCCCGGCGCCCAGGAAGAGGCCGACCGCGATCAGGAGCGTCGAGGCGCTCACAGCGCGCCCTTGGTCGAGGGCAGGATGCCGGCCGCGCGCGGGTCGAACTCCGCCGCGTAGCGCAGCGCCCGGGCGAGCGCCTTGAACTGGCACTCCACGATGTGGTGCGCGTTGCGCCCGTAGGGCACGTGCACGTGCAGCGCTATCTGCGCCTGGGCCACGAAGGACTCCAGGATGTGCCGGGTCATCGTGGTGTCGTAGGCGCCGATCATCGGCGCCATCGACTCCGGTTCGGTGTGCACCAGGTACGGGCGGCCGGAGAGGTCCACGGTGACCTGGGCCAGTGACTCGTCCAGCGGGACGGTGCAGTTGCCGAACCGGTAGATGCCGACCTTGTCGCCGAGCGCCTGCTTGAAGGCGGCGCCCAGCGCGAGGGCGGTGTCCTCGATGGTGTGGTGGGTGTCGATGTGCAGGTCGCCCTCGGTCTTGACGGTGAGGTCGAAGAGACCGTGGCGGCCCAGCTGGTCGAGCATGTGGTCGTAGAACCCCACGCCCGTGGAGATGTCGGTCTTGCCGGTGCCGTCGAGGTTGATCTCGACCAGGACCGAGGTCTCCTTGGTGGTGCGCTCGATGCGCCCGATACGGGACATGTGGGTCTACAGCTCCTGGGTGGTGATGGAGGGTGACGTGAGGACCGTGCGGACGGCCGCCAGGAAGGCGTCGTTCTCGGCGGGGGTGCCGGCGGTGACCCGCAGCCGCCCGGGGACGCCGTTGTCGCGGATCAGCACGCCGAGGTCCAGCAGGGCCTGCCAGACGGCGTGCGGGTTCTCGAAGGTGCCGAACTGGATGAAGTTCGAGTCCGAGTCGGTGACCTCCAGGCCCAGCGCGCGCAGCGCCTCGACCACCCGGTCCCGCTCGGCCTTGAGCCGCGCGACGTAGCCCAGCAGGGTGTCGGTGTGCTCCAGGCAGGCCAGCGCGGTCGCCTGGGTGACGGCGGACAGGTGGTACGGCAGCCGGACCAGCTGCACGGCGTCCACCACCGCGGCATCCGCGGCCAGGTAGCCCAGCCGCAGGCCGGCCGCGCCGAAGGCCTTGGACATGGTGCGGGTGACCACCATCAGCGGCCGGCCCGCGAGCAGCGGCAGCAGCGAGTCGCGGTGCGAGAACTCCACGTACGCCTCGTCGACGATCACCACGGTCGGCTTGACGGCCTGCGCGGCCTCGTAGAGCGCGAGGACCGTCTCGACGGCCACTGCGGTGCCGGTCGGGTTGTTCGGCGAGCAGATGAAGAGGACGTCCGGGCGGTGCTCGGCGAGCGCCTCGACGGCCGCGTCCAGGTCGATGGTGAAGTCCTCGCGGCGCGGGCCGGCGATCCACCGGGTGCCGGTGCCGCGGGAGATCAGCTCGTGCATCTGGTAGCTCGGCTCGAAGCCGAGCGCGCTGCGGCCGGGGCCGCCGAAGGTCTGCAGCAGCTGCTGGATGACCTCGTTGGAGCCGTTCGCCGCCCAGACCTGCGCCAGGCTGCGCTCGAACCCGGTGGTGCGGGTCAGGTACCGGGCCAGCCCGGTGCGCAGCTCGATCGCGTCGCGGTCCGGGTAGCGATTGAGGCCGCGGGCCGCCTCGGCCACCCGCTCGGCGATCCGGGCCACCAGCGGCTCGGGCAGCGGGTACGGGTTCTCGTTGGTGTTCAGCTGGACGGGTACGTCCAACTGCGGTGCGCCGTAAGGGGACTGTCCGCGCAGCTCGTCGCGGACCGGCAGCTCGTCGATCTTCACGTGTTCGGAACCGTCCAGTCGAAGCGGGCGCGGATGGCGTCGCCGTGACCGGGCAGGTCCTCGGCGTTGGCGAGGTTCACCACGTGCGCGGCGACGTCCGCCAGCGCCTCGCGGTTGTAGTCGACCACGTGGATGCCGCGCAGGAAGGACTGCACCGAGAGGCCGGACGAGTGGCAGGCGCAGCCGGCGGTCGGCAGCACGTGGTTGGAGCCGGCCGCGTAGTCGCCGAGCGAGACCGGCGCGTACGGGCCGATGAAGATCGCGCCCGCGTTGCGGACCTCGGCCGCCACCGCGTGCGCATCGCGGGTCTGGATCTCCAGGTGCTCGGCGGCGTAGGCGTTGGCCACGGCCAGGCCCTGCGGCAGGTCCGCCACCAGCACGATGGCCGACTGCTTGCCGCCCAGCGCCGCGGTGACCCGCTCGCGGTGCTTGGTGCTGGTGACCTGCTCGGCCAGCTCCAGCTCGACCGCGTCGGCCAGCGCCGGCGAGTCGGTGACCAGCACGGCGGCGGCCATCGGGTCGTGCTCGGCCTGGCTGATCAGGTCGGCGGCCACCTCGCGCGGCGAGGCCGAGTCGTCGGCCAGCACCAGGATCTCGGTGGGACCGGCCTCGGCGTCGATCCCGATCCGGCCCTTGAGCAGGCGCTTGGCGGCGGCCACGTAGATGTTGCCGGGACCGGTCACCAGGTTGACGGGCGCGCACTCGGCGGTGCCGTACGCGAACATCGCGATGGCCTGGGCGCCGCCGACGGCGTACACCTCCGTCACCCCGAGCAGGGCGCAGGCCGCCAGGATCGCGGGGTGCACCCTGCCGCCGAAGTGCTTCTGGGCGGGCGAGGTGACCGCGATGCCCTGGACGCCGGCCTCCTGGGCCGGGACCACACTCATCACCACGGAGGACGGGTAGACGGCCAGGCCGCCGGGCACGTAGAGGCCGACCCGGTCGACCGGCACCCAGCGCTCGGTCACCGAGCCGCCCGGCACCACCTGGGTGGTGTGGTCGGTCCGGCGCTGCGCGCGGTGCACCAGGCGGACCCGGCGGATCGACTCCTCCAGCGCGGCGCGCACCTTCGGGTCCAGCGTCTCCAGGGCGGCGGTGATCTCCGCCTCGGGCACCCGGGTGGTGTCCAGCGTCACACCGTCGAAGCGCTCGGTGAGCTCGATCAACGCCTCGACCCCGCGATGGCGCACGTCCTCGCAGATCGGCCGCACCTTCTCCAGGGCGGCTTCCACGTCGAACTCGGCACGGGGCAGCAGGTCGCGCGGGTCACCGGTGGAGCCGCGCAGGTCGATTCGAGAGATCACAGGCCCAAGTGTAAGGAGTGGCCGGAACCGTCGGTCCCGCATTTCAGTCCGTGATACGACAGCTGAGACGGGCGTGAGACGACCGGGGACTATCGGGGGGACTACGTGGACCAGGCGCCGGACGACTGGAGCGCGGTGGAGCACCGCCTGTGGCGGGCCTTCCGCAGGGGCGCGGTCTGCGACCTCTCGACGGGCCGGCCCGAGCTGGACGACCCGGCCGGCCCGGCCGACTGGGGTCCCGAGCGGACGGTACGGGCCGAGACGCTGGCCCGGCTGCTGCTGGCCGGCCCGCAGGCCGTCCCGGGGAGCGTGCGGGCGCTCAAGCTGGTCGGCGCGCTGATCACCGGCCGCCTGGACCTGGCGGGCGGGCGGATCGAGGACTTCGTCGAGGTCCGCGGCTGCCGCTTCGACACCGGGGTGCTGCTCTCCGAGGCGCACGCCGGCACGCTGCGCTTCGACGGCTGCTGGTTCCCGCGGGTGGACGCCTCCCGGCTGAACACCTCCGGTGACCTGGTGCTGGCCCGCTGCGTGGTGGCCGGCGGGCTCCGGCTGACGGACGCGCAGATCGGCACCGACCTGATCGCCAACCACCTGCTGGTCGGCCACGACCGGTTCGACCACTCGTTCTCGGCCGACGGCATGACGGTGAGCCAGGACTTCGAGGCGGACCGGGTGGTCTCGTACGGCGAACTGAGCCTGCGCACCGCCCGGGTCGGCGGCCGCCTCTCGCTGCGCGGCGCCGAGCTGCGGGCCCGGCACGGCCAGCGCAACTGCCTCAACGCCGCCCGCCTCTCGGTCGGCAACGCGCTCTACCTGAGCGGCTGGCTGCCCGGCTCCCAGTCCGACCTGACCGGGCCGAGCAGCCAGAACGCCGTGCCCGGGCCGACCGGGCAGTGGCTCGCCGGGCCCGCGCCCGGCGCCGCCCCGGCCGGAGCGATCTACGGCAGCGGCTACGGCACGGTGGCGCCCACCGGCGGCCGGAGCATCCCGTTCCACGCCCAGGGCGGGGTGCGGCTGGACGACGGCAGGTTCGAGAGCACCCTGCTGATCGCCGGCGCCAGGTTCGACCTCGGCCCCGGCCAGGAACTCTCGCTGCGCCGGATCCAGACCCCCGAACTGCGCCTGTCCTGCCCCACCCCGCCCACCGGCCACATCTCGCTCTCCCGCGCCAAGGTCGGCAACCTGGTGGACACCCCGGGCGCCTGGCCGACCGGCGGGAAGGTCGGGCTGACCGGGTTCACCTACGAGTGCCTGCGCCCGGACGGCCCGTTCACCGTGCACCAGCGAATAGCCTGGCTGGACGGCGCGCTCGGCGAGTTTCGGCCGGAACCGTACGAACAACTGGCCGCCGCGCTGCGCCGGGACGGCTCCGACGAGGACGCCCGCGAGGTGCTCTACGCCAAGCAGCAGCGCCGCCGCCAGGCACTGCCCCCGCTGGGCCGGCTCTGGGGACGGCTGCAGGACGTCACGGTCGGCTACGGCTACCGCCCCGGACGGGCCGCCCTGTGGCTGGTGGCCGCCTGGGCGCTGGGCACCCTCTACTTCGCCGGGCACCGCCCGAGTCCGCTGAAGGCCGACGAGATCCCGCACTGGAACCCGGCGCTCTACGCACTGAGCAAGGTGCTGCCGATCGTCGACCTCGGCCAGGACGGCTGGAACCCGGCCGGCACCGGGCAGTGGGTGAGCGCCGGACTGGTGCTCACCGGCTGGGTACTGGCCACCACGGCGGCGGCCGGCGCCAGCCGGCTGCTGCAACGCGGCTGAGGCGGAGCGGGGGCGGGGGCGGAGCGGAGCCGGGAGGGTGCGGCGGGGCACGGCGGGCCGTGACGGGCGGCGCGCGGGAGGGCCCCGGGCAACTACGCTGTCGGCCGTGACAGAACGGCTGCCGATCTTCCCGCTCAACGCGGTGCTCTTTCCCGGGCTCGTGCTGCCCCTGCACGTCTTCGAGGACCGCTACCGGCACCTGGTGGCCGATCTGGTCGCCCAACCCGAGGACCAGCCGCGGCGGTTCGGCGTGCTGACCATCAAGGACGGCCGCGAGGTGGCCCCGGTCGGCGAGAGCGAGGGACCGGCCGGACCGCTGGACGGCCTGGGCACCGTGACCGGCGACCCGCTGGAGGCGCTGCACCACGTCGGCTGCGTCGCCGACGTGGCCTCCGTCCAGCCCCAGCCGGACGGCCGGTACGAGCTGCTGGTCACCGGCACCACCCGGTTCCGGCTGCGCTCGGTGGAGACCGGCGGCCGGTACCTGGTCGGCGAGGTCGAGACGATCGAGGAGGAGCAGGGCAACGGCGCGGGCACCCTGGCGGGCGGCGTCGAGCGGGCCTTCCGCGCCTATCAGAAGCGGCTGGCCGGCGCCCGGCAGGCCAGCCTGAGCGGGGAGCAGGAGCTCCCCGACGACCCGCAGGTGCTCTCCTACCTGGTGGCCGCCGCCTCGGTGCTGGACATCCCGGTCAAGCAGAAGCTGCTGGCCTGCCCTGACACCGCGTCACGGCTGACCGCCGAGCTGGAGCTGCTGCGCCGGGAGACCGCGCTGCTGGCCTGGCTGCCGTCGGTGCCGGCCGTGGAGCTGACCCGGCAGGCTTTCAGCCCGAACTGACTTGTACTGACCCGTACTGAGGAGACGTCGGATGGCGAAGAAACCCGGCTCCGGCACCCCCGCGACCGTCGCGCTGACGGCCGCCGGCGTCCCGTTCACCGTGCACGCCTACGAGCACGACCCGGCCGCCGCCTCCTACGGGGGCGAGGCTGCCCAGGCGCTGGGGGTGGGGCCGGAACGGGTCTTCAAGACCCTGGTCGCCGAGGTGGACGGCGCCCTGACGGTCGGCGTGGTGCCGGTCGCCGGGCAGCTCGACCTGAAGGCGCTGGCGGCGGCGGTCGGCGGCAAGCGGGCGGCGATGGCCGACCCGGCCGCCGCCGAGCGCAGCAGCGGCTACGTGCTGGGCGGGATCTCCCCGCTCGGCCAGCGCCGGCGGCTGCGCACGGTGCTGGACGCGAGCGCGCTGGAGCACCCGACGGTGTACGTGTCGGCGGGCCGGCGCGGGCTGGAGGTCGAACTCGCGCCGCAGGACCTGCTACGCCTGACGGGTGCCGTCAGCGCCGAGATCGGCCGGGCCTGACGGAGGCTGGTCGGTGCCGGCAGGCTGGTTGGCAGCGGCGGGCTGGTCGGCGGGTGCGGCTGCCTGGGCGGGCGCGGGAGCCGGTGCCGGGGCGGGTCGGCCGTCGGCGGGCACCGCGTCGGCCGGGGTGCCCGGCAGGCCGGGGGCCGCGGGGTAGGGATGGACGGTGTTCGGGTCCGGCCAGGCCGGCCCGGCCCAGTACGGCGGCGGGTCCTGCTCGCGCTTGCCGAAGGCCGCCGAGAGCCCGAGCAGCACCACCATCGCGGTCATCGACCAGACCAGCAGCGCGCCGCGGGCCTGGAGGTCCAGCGACTCGTAGAAGCTGTGGCCGTCGCCGACCTTCTTCGCGTGCCCCAGCACGTCCGGGGTCGGACCGAGGTGCACGCCGACCCTGAAGGCGATCCAGGAGCCGAGCAGCCCGCCGAAGGCCAGCCCGAGCGCGACCGCGATCCCGCCGCCGCGACGGCGGGTGACCAGGAAGGCGGCGGCGGCCGTGAGCACGCCGAGCCCGAGGCCGATCAGCACGAAGACGCTGTCCGCGCCGGCTCGCTGCTCACCCTCCGGGTCGACGTAGAGCACCTGGTTCCCGTGCACCACCAGCGGCACCTGGGGCGCCAGCCAGACCCAGAGCCCGGCCATGACCAGGCCGAGCAGCGCGCAGACCGCCAGCACCGGCCCGCCG
>FTKT01000097.1_pt1 | contig 20728 bp, 15 predicted proteins | sample 1658271 | NCBI WGS metagenome assembly FTKT01 (sample SAMEA3914811, study PRJEB12502) | metagenome | biome: forest; material: soil | place: Canada | collected 2011-08-04 | depth 0.3 m | reverse complement strand
AGCGCGGCGCGCAGGTCGCGGTGCTCGACCTGGACCCGCGCGGCGCCCGGCCGCCGCTGCTCGGCTTCACCGCCGACCTCGCCGACGACGCCTCGGTGCGCACAGCCGTCGCAGCCGCCGTCGAGGCCCTGGGCGGCCTGGACATCCTGGTCAACAACGCCGGGATCGGCGCCGCCGGCACCGTCGAGGACAACGACGACGAGCAGTGGCACCGGGTGCTGGACATCAACGTGCTGGGCATCGTGCGCACCACCCGGGCCGCCCTGCCGCACCTGCGCCGCTCCGCCCACGCCGCCGTCGTCAACACCTGCTCGATCGCCGCCACCGCCGGGCTGCCGCAGCGCGCGCTCTACTCCGCGAGCAAGGGCGCGGTCCTCTCGCTGACCCTGGCGATGGCCGCCGACCACGTCCGCGAGGGCATCCGGGTGAACTGCGTCAACCCCGGTACGGTGGACACCCCGTGGGTCGGCCGGCTGCTCGACGCGGCGGCCGACCCGGCGGCCGAGCGGGCCGCGCTGAACAGCCGTCAGCCCACCGGCCGGCTGGTCAGCGCCGAGGAGGTGGCCGCCGCCATCGCCTACCTGGCCTCCCCGGCCGCCGCCAGCGTCACCGGGACCTCGCTCGCGGTGGACGGCGGGATGGCCGGCCTCCGGCTGCGCCCGGAGCCGCCGCGATGAGGCTCGGATCCAGCCAGGTCGAGATCAGCCCGCTCGCCTTCGGCGCGGCCGCGATCGGCAACCTCTTCAGCACGGTCGGCGAGCAGGAGGCGGCCCAGGCGGTGGACGCCGCCTGGGCCGAGGGGGTGCGCTACTTCGACACCGCGCCGCACTACGGGCTGGGCCTGTCGGAGCGTCGGCTGGGCGCGGCGCTGCGCGAGCGGCCGCGCGCGGAGTTCACCCTCTCCACCAAGGTCGGCCGGCTGCTGGAGCCACTGGCCGCCCCGGCCGGGGACGACCTGGCCAACGGCTTCGCCGTGCCGGCCACCCACCGCCGGGTCTGGGACTTCACCGCCGACGGGGTGCGCCGCTCGATCGAGGCCAGCCTGCAGCGGCTCGGCCTGGACCGGATCGACCTGGTGTACCTGCACGACCCGGACGACCACGTCGAGCAGGCGCTCACCGAGGCGTACCCCGCGCTCGAACGGCTGCGCGCCGAAGGCGTGGTCGGCGCGATCGGCCTCGGCATGAACCAGTCCGTGGTGCCCGCCCGGTTCGTCCGCGAGACCGACCTCGACGCCGTCCTGCTGGCCGGGCGCTACACGCTGCTGGACCAGGGGGGCCTGGCCGAGCTGCTGCCGCTGGCCGCCGAACGCGGGGTCGCGGTGGTGGTCGGCGGGGTCTTCAACTCCGGTCTGCTGGCCGACCCCAGGCCCGGCGCCACCTTCGACTACACCGCCGCGCCGCCGCAGGTACTGGCCCGGGCGCTGGCCCTCAAGGCGGTCTGCGAGCGTCACGGGGTGCCGCTGCGGGCGGCCGCGCTGCGCTTCCCGTTCGGGCACCCGGCGGTGGCGGGCGTGCTGGTCGGCACCCGCAGCGCGGCGGAGGTGAACGACGCCGCCGCTATGCTGCGGCTCACCCTGCCGGCCGCGCTCTGGAGCGACCTCAAGGCCCCCGGCCTGCTCGCCCCCGACGTACCGATCCCCGAGGAGGCGAGCTGAGTGCGCATCGCCCTGTTCATCACCTGCTTCAACGACACCCTCTACCCCGGCACCGGCCGGGCGGTGCTGACCGTGCTGGAACGCCTCGGCCACACCGTGGACTTCCCGCAGGAGCAGACCTGCTGCGGCCAGATGCACTTCAACACCGGCTACCGGCCGGACGCCGTCCCGCTGGTCGCCCGGTTCGCCCGCACCTTCGCCGGCTACGACGCGGTGGTCACCCCCTCGGCCTCCTGCGCGGGCATGGTCAAGGAGAACCACCCGGTGCTCGCCGAGCAGTACGCGCCGCCGGAGCTGCGTCGGCAGGTCGCCGAACTCGTGCCGAAGGTCTACGAGTTCACCGAGTTCCTGACCGACGTCCTGCAGGTCACCGACGTCGGCGCCCACTTCCCGCACAAGGTGGCCTACCACCCCACCTGCCACTCGCTGCGCGGGCTGCGGCTGGGCGACCGGCCGATGCGGCTGCTCAGCGCGGTCAAGGACCTCGACCTGGTGGACCTGCCGGCCGCCGACTCCTGCTGCGGCTTCGGCGGCACCTTCGCGGTGAAGAACGCCGACACCTCCAACGCGATGCTCGCCGACAAGGCGGCCGGCGTGCTGGCGAGCGGGGCCGAGGTGCTCTGCGCCGCGGACAACTCCTGTCTGATGCACATCGGCGGCGGCCTGTCCCGGCAGGGCAGCGCGGTACGGACCATGCACCTGGCCGAGATCCTGGCCGGCACCGAGGGAGGCACCCGATGAGCGATCGCGGAGTGGTCTGGCTCGGTGCGCCGTCCTTCCCCGAGGCGGCCCGCACCGCGTTGAAGGACGATCAGCTGCGCGCCAACCTGAAGCGCGCCACCACGACCATCCGGGACAAGCGCCTGGCGGTGGCCGCGGAGCTGGACGACTGGGAGGAGCTGCGCACGGCGGCCGAGGCGATCAAGCGCCGCACGGCCCGTCATCTCGACCGGTACCTGGTGCAGTTGGAGGAGGCGGTCACCGCCGCCGGCGGCACCGTGCACTGGGCGGGTGACGCCGCCGAGGCCAACCGGATCGTCACCGAGCTGGTCCGGGCCACCGGCGAGCGCGAGGTGGTGAAGGTCAAGTCGATGGCCACCCAGGAGATCGGCCTCAACGAGGCGCTGGCGGAGGCCGGGATCACCGCCTACGAGACCGATCTCGCCGAGCTGATCGTGCAGTTGGGCGACGACCGCCCCTCGCACATCCTGGTGCCGGCGATCCACAAGAACCGCACCGAGATCCGCGACCTGTTCGCCGCCGAGATGGCCAACTGGGGCGAGCCGGCCCCCGAGGGCCTCGGCGACGATCCGCGCGAGCTCGCCGAGGCGGCCCGGCGCCACCTGCGCAAGAAGTTCCTGACCGCCAAGGTCGCCGTCTCCGGCGCCAACTTCGCCGTCGCCGACACCGGCACGGTCACCGTGGTGGAGTCCGAGGGCAACGGCCGGATGTGCCTGACCCTGCCGCAGACCCTGATCACCGTGATGGGCATCGAGAAGGTGGTGCCGACCTGGTCGGATCTGGAGGTGTTCCTGCAGCTGCTGCCGCGCTCCTCCACCGGCGAGCGGATGAACCCGTACACCTCGACCTGGGCCGGGGTCACCGCTGGTGACGGTCCGTCGGAGTTCCATCTGGTCCTGCTGGACAACGGGCGCACCGACACCCTGGCCGACACCGTCGGGCGCCAGGTACTGGCCTGCATCCGCTGCTCGGCCTGCCTGAACGTCTGCCCCGTCTTCGAGCGCACCGGCGGCCACGCGTACGGCTCGGTCTACCCGGGGCCGATCGGCGCCGTGCTCACCCCGCAGCTGGTCGGCGTCGAGCAGGCCGCCTCGCTGCCGTTCGCCTCCACCCTCTGCGGCGCCTGCTACGACGCCTGCCCCGTGAAGATCGACATCCCGCAGGTGCTGGTCCACCTGCGGGCCCGGGTGGTCGAGGCCAAACGCGGTCCGCTCAAGCCGGAGGCGCTGGCGATGAAGGCCGCCGCCACCGTGCTGGACTCGCCGAGGCTGCTCTCCGCCGCGCAGAAGGCGGCCTGGCTGGGCGGACGGATGCTGGCCCGCGAGGGCAGGATCGGCCGGCTGCCCGGACCGCTGCACGGCTGGTCCGACACCCGCGACACCCCCGCGCCGCCGGCCGAGTCCTTCCGGACCTGGTGGCGCAAGAACCGAGAGGACCGGCCATGAGCAGCCGCGAGAGCGTACTCGCCCGGATCCGGGCCGCGCTGGCCGACGTCCCCGCCGAGGAGCGGCCCGAGGACGTCGTCGTGGAGCGCGGCTACCGGCGCAGCCACCTGGAGCCCGGGCAGGACCCGGTGGCGCTCTTCGCCGAGCGGGTCGCCGACTACCGCGCCACCGTCCACCGGGCGGCCCCCGGGGAGTTGCCGGCGGTGATCGCCCGGACGCTGGCCGAGCGCGGCGTACGCCGCCTGGCGCTGCCCGCCGAGTTCCCCACCGAGCTGCTGCCGAGCGGGAGTTGGCAGTGGCAGTCGGAGCCGCTGACGGTGCCGGAGCTGGACGCGCTGGACGGCGCGGTGACCCTGGCGGCCGCCGGCATCGCGGTGACCGGCACCATCGTGCTGGACGCCGGGCCCGGCCAGGGCCGGCGCGCGCTGAGCCTGGTGCCCGACTACCACCTGTGCGTGATCCGCGCCGAGCAGATCGCCGAGGACCTGCCCGACGCGCTCGCCCGGCTCGACCCGACCCGCCCGCTCACCTTCATCTCCGGACCGTCCGCCACCAGCGACATCGAACTCGACCGCGTCGAGGGCGTGCACGGCCCGCGCACCCTGGACGTCGTCATCGTGGAGAACTCATGAGGATCGCCCTGCATACCCGGGTCCGCCCCGACCGCATCGAGGAGTACGAGGCCGCCCACCGCGCCGTCCCGGCCGAACTCACCGCCGCCATCCGGGCCGCCGGCGTCAGCGAGTGGACGATCTGGCGCAGCGGCACCGAGCTGTTCCACCTGCTGGACTGCGAGGACTACGCCCGCCTGCTCGCCGAGCTGGAGCAGCTGCCGGTCAACCTCGCCTGGCAGGCCCGGATGGCCGACCTGCTGGACGTGGCGCACGACTACTCCGCCGAGGGCGCCTCGGCCGGGCTCCCGGTGGTGTGGAGCCTGTGACCGGCCGCCGGATCGTCGACGCACACCACCACGTCTGGGACCTGACGGTCCGTCCGCAGCCGTGGATCTCGGGCCCGGCACTCGCCCCGCTGGCCCGCTCGTTCTCGGCTGCCGACCTGGCGCCCGAGGCGCGCGCGGCCGGGGTGGGCGCCACCGTGGTCGTGCAGACCGTCTGCCTGCCCGAGGAGACCCCCGAACTGCTCGCGCTGGCGGCCGCCGACCCGCTGGTGGCGGGCGTGGTGGGCTGGACCGACCTGACCGCCCCCGGCATCGCGGACACCCTCGCCGAACTGCGTGAACTTTCCGGTGGGGAACAGCTGGTGAGTATCCGTCACCAAGTGCAGGAGGAGCCGGACCCGAACTGGCTGCTCCGCCCGGAGGTGCGGCGCGGTCTGCTCGCGGTCGGCGCCGCCGGGCTCGCCTACGACCTGGTCGTCACGCCGGAGCAGCTGCCGGCCGCCACCGCGGCGGCGGCCGGCCTGACCGGGCTCACGTTCGTCCTGGACCACCTGGGCAAACCTCCGATCTCCAGCGGCGCCCTCGACGCGTGGGCCACCCGGCTGCGCCGCTTCGCCGCGCTGCCCAACACCGTCGCCAAGCTCTCCGGCCTGCTCACCGAGGCCGCTCCGGGCGACTGGACCCCCGAGGACCTGCGGCCCGTCGTCGACAGCGCCCTGGACGCCTTCGGCCCGCACCGCCTGCTCTACGGCTCCGACTGGCCGGTCTCCACCCTTGAGGCGCCCTACGGCCGGGTGCTGGCCGTCGCCGAGGAGCTCACCGCCGGCCTCTCCCCCGGCGAGCGGGAGGCCGTCTTCGCGGGCAACGCGATCCGGGTGTACGGGCTCACCGGGCACTGACCGGGGCGCGGGACGGGGCACGTGGCAGGCGCGGGGCGGGCTGACTGCTGCTCCCCGGCGGCCCGCCCGCTCACCCCAGGGTGTCGCGCAGCCACTGCTCCACGCCCGCCACGTGCACCGTCGCCCAGGAGTGCGCCAGCTCGGGCCGGCGCCCGGCGATCGCGGCGTAGATGGCGCGGTGCTGCTGGATGGTCCGGTCCACCGCGCCCTCCTCGGTGACGCCGCGCCAGATCCGGGCCCGGGCGGTGGGGCCGGAGATGCCCTCGATCAGCGAGCAGAGCACGGTGTTGCCCGAACCGGCCGCGATCCGGCGGTGGAACTCCAGGTCGTTGGCGATCAGCTCGTCGAGCGTGGCGTCGGCGGGCAGCCGGTCCAGGACCTGGCTCAGTTCGGCGACGGCCTCGTCCGACATCACCCGGGCGGCCATCGCCGCGGCGGCCGGTTCCAGGATCCGGCGCACCTCCAGGAACTCCAGCACCGTGTCGTCCTGGTGGAAGTCGATGACGAAGCCGAGCGCGTCCAGCAGCAGCTCGGGTTCCAGGCTGGTGACGTAGGTGCCGTCGCCCTGGCGCACGTCGAGCACCCTGATCAGCGAGAGCGCCTTGACCGCCTCGCGCAGCGAGTTGCGGGACAGGCCCAGCCGCTCGGCGAGGTCGGCCTCCTTGGGCAGGCGGTCCCCGGGGCGCAGCTCGCCGTTGACGATCATCGCCTTGATCTTCTCGATCGCCTCGTCGGTAACCGGCACTGGGCCCACCCTTCACAGTCATGCGACGTCTACCGCTGCCCGCAGAGTAGACCACCTCGCGAGACATCCCACCTTAGACCGACCACTGACCCATAGACGACAGTTTGCGCCCAGACCCTTGTTCAACACATCCGATGTATGGATACTTCGCGTCAAGCCGGTGCCGTGCCGTCTCCCTGAGAGTCTCCCCTGCGCACCGCATCCCTCCGACGAATAGGACTCACGGTGAACCACCCCACTCACCAGAGCCAGCCCGAACCGCTCCCGCGCCGCGCCGTTCTCCGCGGTGCCCTGACCCTCGGCGCGATGCTCGCGGTCTCCTCGCTGCCCGTCTTCGAGGCCCGGGCGGCCGTCTCGCGCCCGACCACCGCCACCCTGGTGCCCGACGCCCAGGCCACCGTGCTCCGGTACGGCAGCGCGGCCACCGAGTCGGCCATCATGCAGCAGGGCCTGCCGATCGGCAACGGCCGCCTCGGCGCGCTGACCACCGGCGACCCCTCGCACGACGCGTTCTACCTCACGGACGCCACCCTGTGGACCGGCGGCCTGAACGCCTCCCTCGACTCCGGCGGCCAATTCCCCTACGGCACCACCGACTTCGGCACCTTCGGCCAGCTCGCCCGGATCTACCTGAGCCTGCCCGCGCACACCGCCTCCGCGATCGGCAACTACCAGCGCCGGCTCGACCTGAGCAACGGCCTGGCGGTCACCACCTACCAGCTCGGCGGCGTGACCTACCGCCGCGAGGTCTTCGCCAGCCACCCGGACGGCCTGGTGGTGATCCGGCTCAGCCAGAGCGGCGGCGGCTCCTACACCGGCAGCCTCGCCCTGAACGGCACCCGTGGCGAGAGCGTCAGCGCCGGCTCGTTCAGCGCCGGCCTCGCCAACGGCCTGAAGTACGCCGCCACCATCCAGGCGGCCGCCACCACCGGCACCGTCAGCACCAGCGGGAACACTGTCAGCTTCAGCAACTGCCAGGAGGTGGTGCTGCTGATCAGCGCCGGCACCTCCTACTCGCCGACCTCGCCCGGCTTCAACAACACCGCCACCGACCCGCTGGCCATCGCCAAGTCCACCGCCGCCAGCGCCGCCGCCGTCTCCGGCGCGAGCCTGCTCGCCACCCACGTCGCCGACTACCAGCGCCTGCAGCAGTCGATGACCGTCAGCCTGGGCACCTCCAGCGCCGCCCAGCGCGCCATGGACACCCCCAGCCGGCTCACCGCCCGGGCCGTCTCCGGCGCCGCACCAGATCCCGAACTCGAAGCCAGCTACCTGCAGTTCGGCCGCTACCTGATGATCAGCGGCTCCCGCGACAGCCTGCCGCTCAACCTCCAGGGCCTGTGGATAGACAACAACGCGCCCTCCTGGATGAGCGACTACCACACCGACATCAACGTCCAGATGAACTACTGGCTGCCCGACCGGGCCGGCCTCGGCGAGTGCTTCACCGCCTTCGCGGACTACTGCGTCAACCAGTTCCCGTCCTGGCAGACCACCACCCAGGCCCTCTTCAACGACTCGCGCAACGGCTTCCGCAACACCTCCGGCAAGATCGCCGGCTGGACGGTCGGCATCTCCACCAACCCCTGGGGCGGCTCCGGCTGGTGGTGGATGCCCACCGGCAGCGCCTGGCTCTCCAACTCCCTCTACGAGCACTACGAGTACACCCAGGACCAGGCCTACCTCGCGCGGATCTACCCCCTGCTCAAGGGCGCCTGCGAGTTCTGGCAGGCCCGACTGATCACCACCAACGTCAACGGCGTCCAGGTCCTGGTCGACGACCACGACTGGTCCCCCGAACAGGGCCCGACCAACGCGATCGGCATCACCTTCGCCCAGGAACTCGTCTGGCAGCTCTTCCAGAACTACCGCAACGCCGCCGCCGTCCTCGGCCTGGACAGCGCCTTCGCCGCCACCGTCGCCGGGCTGCAGAGCAACCTCTACCTGCCCCAGGTCAGCCCGACCACCGGCTGGCTGGAGGAGTGGATGACCCCCGACAACCTGGGCGACACCACCCACCGCCACCTCTCCCCGCTGATCGGCCTCTTCCCCGGCGACCGGATCTCCCCCGACACCAGCCCCGCCGCCCTGGTCACCGGCGCCACCAACCTGCTCACCGCGCGCGGCATGCAGAGCTTCGGCTGGGCCTGCGCCTGGCGCGCGCTCTGCTGGGCCCGGCTGCGCAACGCCGACAAGGCCTACCAGTTGGTGACCACCGTGATGTCGCCCTCGGTGAACTTCAGCAACGGCGCGGCGATCAACATGTTCGACATGTACAGCTTCGGGACCAGCTCGGTCTTCCAGATCGACGCCAACTTCGGCACCCCCAGCGCGATGATCGAGATGCTGCTGCACTCCCGGCCCGGCCTGGTGGACCTGCTCCCGGCGCTGCCCTCGGCCTGGGCCGCCACCGGCTCGGTCACCGGGGTCGGCGCGCGCGGCGGACTCAGCGTCGACTTCGCCTGGTCGGCCGGAAAGGTCACCGCGGTGACCCTGCACGGCGCACCGGGCGCCGCCACCACCGTCCGCGCCAACGGCACGAGCACCGCCGTCACCGTCCCGGCCGGCGGCTCGTACACCTTCACCCCCGGCGGACTGCCCAGCCGCTGCGCGCTGGTCAACCGGGCCAGCGGCAAGGTGATCGACGTCCCCGGCTCCTCCACCAGCACCGGCACCGCGCTCATCCAGTACTCCTCGCACGGCGGCGACAACCAGCACTGGACCCCGGTCCCGTCCGGCAGCGGCTGGCAGTTCGTCAATGTGCACTCGGGCCTGGCGATGGACGTGAGCGGCGGCTCGACCAGCCCCGGCGCCCAGGTCATCCAGTGGACCCCCACCGGCTCCACCAACCAGCAGTGGACGCTGACCGACGCGGGCGGCGGCTACGTCAAGATCACCAGCGTCCGCAGCGGCCTGGTGCTCGGCGTCGTCGGCGGCTCGACCGCCGACCTGGCGGGCATCGAGCAGGAGACCGACACCGGGAGCGCCAGCCAGCAGTGGCTGGTGCAGTCCGCCTGACCCTGCTGCCGTCTGCTGCGCCGGCCGGGGTGCCGGCGCAGCAGACGGCCGGCGGGTCCGCCGACGGGTCGGGCCGCACGCCTGACTCCCGGCGTGCGGCCCGCTGTCAGGTCAGAACGCGAACACGTCGCCGGTGTTCTTCGCCAGCAGGGTGGGGTTGCCGAAGGACTGCGCGTAGTTGACCGACGTGCTGGCCCAGCGGCCGGTGGCGGTGACCTTGACGGGGGCCACCAGGGCGCTCACCAGCCAGGTCGGGTGGACGTTGAGCTTGGTGAAGTCGCCGCCCACCGCTGCCAGTTCCTGACAGGCCGCGGTCGGGTCGGTGACGGTTCCGTTGCCGTTGACGTAGGTCTGGCCGTAGACGTTGATCCCCCGAACGCAGTTCAGCGACGCCGGGACGGTCTTCCCGTCGATGCCGGTCTTGGTGAGCTGCAGCGAGGCCAGCAGGATCGGGGTGGAGACCCGGGTGGTGCTCGCCAGCGCCGGGCCGGCCGAGAGGGTGACGGCTGCCAGGGCGGCGATGATGCTGGTGGTGGCCACTGCGATGGACTTGCGCATGGTGGTGCCTTTCCGTCGCCTCGCGGGTGCGATCGGCGACTTGAGTAACTTGGTGACTTGGTGACGACCTGAGGGTCGTGGAGGTGTGCGGGAATCCGCGAGCGCTGGACGTGTCGGTCCAGGCGGTGGGAAGCGACCCCGCGCCTGTCCCCCCGGCCCCGGAACCCGGATGGCTGGTGGCATGCCCGGGTGCGGTTGCGACTGTTGTCGCGTCGGTGGCCGAGGGGTCGGTACGGAGTCGGCGCCTTCGCGGCCTCGGGCGGCGTCGGCGACTGCGGCAAGCTCTGCGACCGGGGCCGAGTGCCGCTCTCTTCCTTGATCAGGTTAGCAGAACATTTGAGCCCAACATGCCTGGCTCAACGAATCCATGACGATCCGTCAGAAATTTTCGATGATCGGCGATCAGATCCGCGATGGTCTAGACCAAAGTTCATTGATGCGCGATAGCGCTTGATTAGTAGCACCTTCAAGCAGTATTGATCAAGGACTCGGTACTCGACGGCGCCTCCCATACCTATCAATCCCCTACGATCGGCTCGCTTCGTTATCCGGCCGTGACCCTTGCGGCGACGATCCCGGCCCCGATCCGGGGCCTGATGGAAGGGACAGACCGGACAGGGCACAGGATCTCGGACCCGGATCCGCCGCCCCCAAGGAGCCGGCGGTCCCCCGTCCGCGCCGACCGCACCCCGCAGAGCGGTCCCGCCCCCAGAAACGGCTCGTATGCGCTTCCCCGACACGGACTCGACCCTCCGACCGGCCGCCTACCTGCGCTACTCCCCCCGCAACACCTTGGCAGCGGACCAGCACCGCGAGGCCCTGCGCGCCTTCGCCGCACGGCGGGGCCTGCGCACCCCCGCCCTCTACCTCGACAACGGCTGCCCTCCGCACGGTGTCCCGCCCCGGCAGGAACAGCTCCTGCGCGCCGTGGTCGCCGGCTCCCACCGCCTGCTCATCGTGCCCGGACCGTGGGTCTTCTCCAGCGACGAGACCAGGACCAACCTGACCATCCGCCTGATCACCGCCGCCGGGTGCCGCATCGTGCTGCTCCCGACACCGCCGGAGTACCGGCCGCTCTCCCACGGCACTGCCGTCCCCTGCGCGGCGCTGCCGCCCCGCAAGGCGGCCCGGCGGTGACGGGCCCCGACGCCGGTCGCCAGGGCGGTCCCGTCCCGGCGTCCCCGCGCCGCCCAGCAGCGGTGGCCGTCACCGTCCGGTTCCCCGGACGGTGACGGCCACCGCTGCCCAGCTCAGCTCCCGATCAAGGCCTCCGATCCGGCCGTCGGGCTCAACTCACCGTGTAGCTGTACGGGATGGCCGCCAGGACCGCGCCCGTGGTGAAGACCGAGGAGTTCTGCAGTGAGAAGCCGCTCGGCGCGGACACCAGGTACAGCACCCCGTGCACCACGGCTCCCTTCTTGCCCGTCGGAGTGACGGTCACCTGCAGGCTGCCGGTCGCGCCCGGCTTGACGGCCACCGGGGTCGCGGCCGGGGCCAAGGGGTCCACCGCGCCCGCGTAGGGGTCGTTGGTGCTGGAGGTCAGCGCCGGGTCGAACGCCTGGGTGTGTACGGCGGCGGTGATGACACCGGTTCCGGACGGGGCGCCGGCGGTGCCGAACGGGCCGATCTGCGTCAGCCCGGTCCCCCAGTAGCCGGGGAGCACCGGCTGCGCGGCGCTGCCGCCGTCCTGGGCTACCGAGATGGTCGAGCCGTCCTGCGCGCTCTTCAGATCGCCGAACAGGTCCGGGCTGCTGATCCCGCCGGTGATCTCCAGCTGCGCCGGCACCGAGGACGCCGCCACCGCCGTGAACCGGTCGGTGCGCGGCGGCACCAGGAAGGCCGGGGTGCTGGAGGTCGGGCCGAGCGGCAGGGTGACGGCGGCCGAACCGAACTGCGGCACCAGCGGCACGTCGACCCGCTGGTCGAGCCGGCCGTCCGCGTAGATCCGCTGGGTGCCGACGGTGGTGTTGGTGTACTGCACCGTCAGCGTGCTCGCCTTGCCCGCGGGCAGCTTGACCGAGGGGCTGTCCGGCAGCCCGGGCGCGCTCGCCCGGTCCTGGTCGAAGCCGACGGTGCCGGTGAAGGACTGGCTCAACTCGCCCCCGCTGACCGGGTTGGAGACCGCCAGGACGAACCGCCAGCGGCCGGCGGCCGGGGCGGTCGCGGTGGTGGAGACGCCAGGCTCGGTGATGCCGAAGTTGCCCTGCGCGTCGAGCTGGGCGTTGGTCTCGTTGTCGGTCGCACTACCGTCGGGGCCGATCAGCGAGCCCTGCAGGTACAGCTTCGGGTCGGCGGCGAGGGTCACGCCCACGGTCAGGTCGTGGGTGCCCTTCGGCACGTCGAAGGCGTAGCTGAAGGACTCCGCGGGGCAGCCGGCGCGGGCGTTGCCGCCGGTGATCGTGCCGGTGAAGCTGCCGCCCTGCCGGGTGGTGTCGACCAGGCTGCGCAGGATCACCGGAACGGTGGTGGTGCGGCCGTTGGAGGAGGCGATGGTGACGGCCTCGCTGCTGTCCCCACTGGTCGTGGGCGTGGTCAGCTGGACCTTCAGGGTCTTGCCGGCGCCGGGCGCCAGGGTGGTGACCTGAGGGCCCACCGCGCCGTCGGGAACCGCGCGCTGGGTGGCGGTGTCCAGCAGGACCGGGCCGGTGAAGCCCTTGCTGCCGGCCGGGGTGTAGAGGACGGCCGTCCAGTCACCGGCGACCGGGCTCGGAACGTCCACGAAGCCGAAGTTCGGCGAGACCGCGCCGCCCTGCGGACGGGTGTTGGTCTCGTACCGGCCGGAGGGGTCCAGCAGGGTCAGCCGGACCACCGGAGTGACCCAGTTGCTGCCGGACAGCTGGTAGGCGCCCTTCCAGACGATCGACGCCGCCAGCCGGTCGGCACCCGGCGGCACGGTGAACTTCACCTGGTGCGACACCCAGGCGGCGCCGGTCGTCGCGTACGCGAACGCCGGGTCCTTCGAGGAGTCGATCTGCACCGTCTGCTGCGCGTCCGCCACGGGGACGAAGGTGCGGGTCGCGGCGCTGACCGTCTGCGGCTTGCCGCTGGTGTTGACGACCGTCACCTCGGCGGTGTGGGCCGAACCCGGGTGGCCGGTGAGGTCGAGCTGACCGGAGGTGACCAGCACGGTGGAGCCGTCCGCCGCGCCCGAGCCGCCCTGGTAGCCCCGGGCGGCCTCGACGGCGCCGCGCACGTTCAGCAGGCCGGCGCCCTGCTCCTGGGCCGGCACGCCCAGGTCGGTGGCGGTGCCGACGAGGAACTGCTTGACCAGCGCCGGGGCGGGCGAGACACCCTGGTGGGTGTCTCGGTAGGCCTGGATGACGACGGCGGCGGCACCCGCGGTCATCGGGGCGGCCTGGCTGGTGCCGCCGAACGGCTGAATCGGCGTGGGCCTGCCGTTGTAGCCGACGCACTGGGTGAACCTGACGGCGTCCGGCGTGCAGACCGACCAGTCGGACTCACCGGGTGCGACCAGGTCGATGGTGCGGCCGCTGTTGGTGTACCCGCTGGAGTCCATCGCGGATATCCGGTTGTTGTCCCAGGTGCCGTTGGAGAACGGCGCGCCGCCGTAACCGACCTGCTGGTACAGCTGGTTGTCGGTCGAGGCGCCGGCGGCGATGACGTTCGGGTCGGCCGCCGGGGACCCGATGGTGCTGGTGACGCCCGCGTCGCCGCTGGACACCGTGACCGTCACGCCGGCCGCGACCGCCATGTCGTTGAAGAGCTCGATGGTGTCCTTGGCGCCGCTGTCCGGGATGAGCGCGCCGTCGAACGACTCGTTGAGCACGTCCACGTGCGCGACCGAGACCGCGTAGTCGATCGACTGCAGGATCGCGGAGTTCGGCAGGCTCTCGCCACCGGCCTTCAGTGCGACCAGCGAGGCGCCGGGTGCGATGCCCTTGATCCGGATGGTGCAGCCGGCCGGCAGCGGGTGGGTCGCGTTGACGAACTGTGCGACATCGTAGGTCTGGCGGCCCTGGGCGATCATCGCCGAGGCGTCGCCGAAAGCCTCCGAGCCGCCGGTCGGCACGGCGATGCCCTCGCCGGAGAAGTCCTGGTAGTCCACGACCGCGTGCGAGCCGTCGGGGCGGATGAAGTCCGGGTTGTTCGGGTCGAGACCGTCCGCGATATAGGCGACCTTGACGCCGGTGCCGTCCGCCAGGTCGTGCGCTCCGGGACTGCCCGGCGTGCTCTCGGTGTGGGTGGAGAAGAGCGCCTCGGGTTCCAGCAGGGGCTTGGCCGGGTCGCTCGGGCAGATGCCGGGGGCGAGCTGGGCCTGGCCGGCGGCGGGCGCGGCAGCCGTGTCGGGCGCCGCTGCCGCGCTGTTCTTCGGGCCCACGCCGACCGGGCCGCTGCCACCCGTGGCCGGGGCGCTCGTGCCCGCGGCCGGGGCGGCCGTCGGGCTCTTCGAGGGGATCTTGACCGTCTCGTCGGCGACCACCGAGGCGACCGAGGGGTCCGCCGCCAGCGCGGCTCGCAGGGCCGGGCCGACCGTGGCCGCGAAGGCGTTGCCGACCACGAAGCTCTTGACGTGCGTGCCGCCGGCGGCCCGGACCTTGGCGAGCAGCGGGGCCTGGGCGGAGCCGGCCCTGCTCCGGCGCTCGGCCAGGTGCCCCGGATCGGCCGGCAGCGAGGACAGCTGGTCCTTGAGGACGACGATCACCGGCGCCGGCGCCGCGGAGGTCGCCACGGTGACGGCGTCGGGGGCGGGGGCGGGCACCGGGGCGCCGTTCGCCGAGGTCCCGAGCATGAGGACGACGGACGCCGCGGTGACGGCGACGGCCAGTGAGCGTGGTGTTCTGGGCCGGGTGGCCATGAAGATCCCTTCGTCTGATGAAGCGTCAGAGGCTCTGTGCGGAGAACGCGCCGACCTGGACGGCCCGGGCGTCAGCTCTGGGTGAAGCCGGCGAAGTCCGCCTCGCCCGAGGTGCCGTCACTGTGCGAGCTGGTGAACACGCCCACGTCCTGGGCCGATCCGGCCCCGGGAACCGTGACGGTGCCGACCGTGACCCAGGTCGTGCCGTCGGTCGAGTAGGAGCCGGTGAACACCGAACCGGTGCGGACCAGTTTGAGCCAGGAGGGGTAGACGGCCACGCCCGCGCCCTGGTTGGACGGCGCGCTGTTGGAGTCGAGCTGCCCGTCGCCGTTGCTGTCCCACTGCATCACGTAGCCCTTGCCGGGAGCCTCCGCGAGGATCAGGTAGCCGGGCGAGCTCGCGGTGCCGGTGATGTCGTCGCGGACGATGATCCCGGCCTTGGCCCAGTCGCTGGTGCGCGCCTGCGCCGTGACCTTGACAACCGTGGTGGAGCCGTCGTGCTCCGCCTGGGGCTGGTAGGCGGCGCTGTACTGGTCCGTGCCGCCCCACAGGTCCGCGCCGGCGCCGTCGATGGCGAGCCGGTCGCCCTGCTGGCCGAACAGGGCGGTGTTGTTGGTGAAGGTCTTGAAGGGCGCTCGCACCGGCGAGGGCACGGTGGCGGAGTTGGCCGCGACCAGCTGCTTCACGCTCCCGTGCCAGCGCGCCGCGGCGGTTGCGGTCAGCACGACCCGGTCGATCGGATCCTGCTGCGTCGCCGGGGCGGTGACCTTGAACGCCGCGGTCACCGTCGTCCCGCCCGCGACCCGGCCGAACCGGGTCGCGGTCAACGGCGTGGCGGTCCAGCCGGCCGGCGCGGAGAGACCCAACGACACGTCAGCGGTGGCCTCGACGCCGTTGTTGGTGTAGGTGGAGGTGACGGTGGCCGAACTTCCCGCGGTGAACTCCGGCGCCGTGGCGTCGAACAGCACCGACGGCTCGAAGGCCCGGGGGTTCTTCACGGGTGTCACCCGGTACATCACCGTGCCGTGGCCCGGGACCGAGGCGCTGATCGGGCCGGCGGAACTGGCGGTCGTGTGCGCCCACAGGTCGCGCAGGGCATAGCCCTTGGCGGTCGGCAGGCCGACGGCCGCGGCCGTGGTGGAGATCGTGGCACGGTCCGCGTTCTCGTTGAACAGGGTGACCGCGACGCTGCCGTCGGCCAGCGGCTTGGCCAGCACGTCCAGCCCGTTGGCCAGCGTGACGGGCGCGCCCTGCCTGCCCAGCTTGTCCTGGTCGACGGCGACGACCTCACGGTTGCCGTAGACGGCCAAGGTGTCGGCGCTCGCGGTGCGCAGGTCGGTGCCGGAGATCAGGGGGGCCGCCATCTCGGCCCAGAGCGAGAACTCGCTGCGGTCCTCGGTCGCGGTCATACCGTTGCCGACTTCCAGCATGTCCGGGTCGTTCCACGCGTCGGGCTTGGCACCGGCGGCGAGCTGCACGTTCTGGTGGAAGATGGAGAGCATGTCGCCGAAGGAGGCGTTGATGTCGGAGGTGGTGCGCCACAGGTTGCCGACGGTCCCGCCCCAGCTCGCGACGGACTCGGTCCCCCAGCTGCACAGGCTGTAGACGATCGGGCGGCCGGTCGCCGTCAGGGCGTCGCGCATCGCGGTGTAGCGCTGGATGCCCGGGACGCCCTGGTTGTAGCAGTTGTCGTACTTGAGGTAGTCGACGTCCCAGGAGGCGAAGTCGGCGGCGTCCTGCTTCTCGTGCCCGAGGCTGCCGGGGTATCCGGCGCAGGTCAGCGTGCCGGCGCTCTCGTAGATGCCGAGCTTGAGCCCCTTGGCGTGCACATAGGCGGCGACGCCCTTGATTCCGTCCGGGAACTTGACGGGATCGGGGACGAGGTTTCCAGCGGCGTCCCGACTGTGCGTCAGCCAGCAGTCGTCGATGTTCACGTACTGGTATCCGGCGGACTTGAGCCCGCTGGAGACGATCTTGTCGGCGGTCTGCTCGATCAGGCTCTGGCTGACATCGCAGCCGAAGGCGTTCCAGTCGTTCCACCCCATCGGCGGGGTGAGCGCCAGTCCGTTGTCCAGCGCCACCGCCGGCGTGGCGGCCAGCGGAACAGCCGCAAGAGTCGCCGCCGCGAGCGCGGCTGTGGCCAGGACGGCCCACGTTTTGCGCATGCTTACTCCGAACTTCATTGAGGGAATGCGGAATTCTGGATGATCGGCGCCTGCGCAGGGCCCGCCCAGCAAACCAAAGCGCACAGTACGCGTCAACGACGGGCGGCACCGGGTCTTCAGAGCCTCAGGACCTGACCCGCCATCACCTCTGACGACCCGTCGGACAACCGGGCCCCGCTACCCACCCAGGGCGCCGCTGACCAGCGCAGACCAAGGCGATCGCCGTCCCGTGCGATTTCTGTCGGCGGCGATTCGGAGTTCTCCAAGCGCGGTCACATCAACTGTCGCACTTGCGCCACGTATTCGAGGCGTCGTGGCCTTCTGGCGCATGTGTGACATTTCCCGTCCCGGCCTGTCCGACCCGGATCCGGTCTATCACTCTGGACAGCACCCGAGCCGGACTCGATACGGCCGGGACGCACCGGACTTCGACACGCGCAATCAGTCATGTCGAACTCCGGCGCGCACAACCACCTCATTCCCCGACGAGGAGGAAAATTGAAGGTCCGCATAAAAACCATTATCACGGGCATCGCCGCCGCGGCCTCGATCCTGGCCGGCATCCCCGCCATGGCCACCCCGGCGCTCGCCGCGGGCGGCGTGCCGCGCCCCAGCCACATCGTGATCGTGGTCGAGGAGAACCAGCCGGCCTCCGCGATCTACGGCAGCAGCCAGGCGCCCTACATCAACTCGCTGGCCCAGGGCGGCGCGCAGATGACGCAGTCGTACGGGATCACGCACCCGAGCGAGCCCAACTACCTGGCGCTGTTCTCCGGCTCCACCCAGGGCGTCACGGGCGACCCGTGTCCGAACTCGTTCAGCGGCGAGAACCTGGGCTCCGAACTGATCGGCGCCGGGCTGACGTTCGGCGGCTACTCGGAGAGCCTGCCCTCGGTCGGCTACACCGGATGCTATGCCGACAACAACAACTACCAGCGCCCGCGCAACCCCTGGGTCGACTTCAGCAACGTCCCCGCCGCGGACAACATGCCGTTCACCTCGTTCCCGGCCGACTACAACAAGCTGCCCACGGTCTCGATCGTGACGGCCAATATCTGCAACTCGATGCACAGTTGCTCGATCTCCACCGGTGACAGCTGGCTGCAGAACAACCTGGGCGCCTACGCCACTTGGGCCAAGGCCAACAACTCCCTGCTCGTGGTGACCTACGACGAGGACGACTTCAGCCCCGTCAACCAGATCCCGACCGTCTTCTACGGCGCCGGGGTCAAGCCGGGCGCCTACCCCGAGACCGTCAACCACTACAACCTGCTGCGCACCGTCGAGGACGCCTACGGCCTCACCCACGCCGGGAACGCCGCGACCGCCGCGCCGATCACCGACATCTGGTCCGGCGGCACCGTCAGCGTGACCACTCCCGCCAACCAGAGCAGCACCGTCAACACCGCGGCCGGCCTGCAGATCCAGGCCACCGACAGCGGCGGCCAAGCCCTCACCTACACGGCCACCGGCCTCCCGGCCGGCCTGGGCATCAACGCCGCCACCGGCCTCGTCTCCGGCACGCCCACCACCACGGGCAGCTCCACGGTCACCGTCACCGCGACGGACACCGCGGGCGCCACCGGGTCCGCCACCTTCAGCTGGACCGTCAACCCGGTCTCGAACAACGCCGGGATCTGGGAGACCTACCTCTCCGGCAACCTCGCCATGGACGACCCCGCCTCCTCCACCACCCCCGGCACCCAGCTCATCGCCTGGGGCCTCAGCGGCTCCGACAACCAGCGCTGGACCTACTACCGGAACACCGACGGCACCTACGTCATCAAGAACCTCGTCTCCGGCCTGTGCGTCGACGACTCCGGCGGCTCACTCTCCGCGGGCTCACCCGTCATCCAGTGGACCTGCAACGGCCAGGCCAACCAGAACTGGTCGGTCTTCGCCAGTGGCACCGGCTCCGTGATCGTCAACAAGCTCAGCGGCCTCGCCATCACCTCCAGCGGCACCACCAACGGCTCCACGCTCACCCAGCAGCCCAACACCGGCAGCGCCCTCCAGACCTGGTCCTACACCAAGGTCGGCTGAACCGCCGTACGCCCCGAACGCGGTCGGCCGTCGCGCTCTCCCAGCCCGTGCTCGGGCCGGGAGAGCGCGACGGACTGTCCTCGAGTCCTGGTCAGGACACCTGCCAGACCTGGTTGTTGCCCCCGTTGCCGCTCCAGAGGCCGAGGGCGGTACCGGCGGCGGTGGAGTTGTTGGGGACGTCGACGACCAGGCCGGCGGCCAGGTTCTTCAGCGCGAAGGAGGCGTCGGCGGGATCGGTGTAGCCGCCGACGGCGTCGGCGGTCCACTGCTGGGTGGCGGCGCCGGGGGTGCAGGTCCACTGGATGAGCTGGGTGCCCGGGGTGGTGGCGTGGCCGGCGGTGTCCAGGCACTTTCCGCTGTTGGTGTTGACCACGGTGTAGGTGTTGCCGGACACCTGGCGGAGCGTCCAGTGCTGGTTGGCGCCGCCGTTGGCGGGCCACTGGATGACGGGGGCTCCGTCGGCGGTGGAGGCGCCGCTGACGTCCATCAGCATCGAGCTGTTGGCGCCGGTCAGGGTGCGGGTGCCGGTGGCGGGCAGCGAGGCGTTGGCACTCCAGGTGCCGGCGGCGGTGTCCAGCGACCAGGAGGTGAACCAGCCCACGTCGGCGGTGCTGCCGGACAGGGTCAGCGGCAGCCAGACCAGCGGCGAGGTACCGAGGTCGGCGGTGGTCCAGCGGTCGGCGGCGAAGACATAGCTGGTGCCGGCGGTCCCGGTGACGGGGATGACGTTGGCGGTCTGCGAGTTGTAGGTCCGGGTGCCGGCGGGGGCGAAGGCGGTGAACGCGGACCAGGGCCCGGACAGCGAGGTGGCGGTCGCGTACACGTTGTCGTTGGTGCCCCAGCCGCTCAGGTGCGAACCGAACAGGTAGTACCGGCCGTTGGCCTTCACCAGGGCCGGCGCCTCGTAGTCGCCGACCAGCGCCACCGAGGAGGTGACGGACAGGTAGTCGGCGGACAGCCTGTCGATGCGCAGCCCGTTGGCCCGGTCCTCGCTGAGCAGGTAGGCGGAGCCGTCGGTGTCCTGGAAGAGGCCGAGGTCGCGGCTCTGGAACCCGAGCGGCTGGAAGCTGCCGCGGTAGGTGTACGGCCCGCACGGGGTGCTGCTGGTGGCGACGCCGACCTTGGCCTCGGAGTAGGAGGAGTTGTCGATGTGCAGGTACATCACATAGGTGGCGGTCGCCGCGTTGTAGACGACCTTCGGCCGCTCGACGATCCGCTTCGGGCCGAGGTCGCCGCCGCCCTGCAGGCTCAGCGCCTGGCTCCGGTACGTCCAGTGCTGCAGGTCGGTGCTGCTGTAGCAGGGAATGCCCTTGAAGCTGGTGTCGGCGGCGCTCTCGCCGGTGTGGTCCTCGCCGAAGCCGTACCAGGTGTCACCGGACTTGACGATGCCCAGGCCGTGCAGTTGGAGGGGGTTGCCGTTCTGGTCGGTCCACGCCGCGGCCGGCGTGAACGAGCTCGGCGTGGCGGCCTGGACGGGGGCGGCGAGGGTGAGGGGGAGTCCGAGCGCGGCCAGGACGACAGTGGCGCGGCGCAGGGCTGTGGCGGCACGGGTGGGTGCTTTCGCGGGCATGGCTGACCTCGTCCTACAGGGTGGGAGTGGCGTGGCCACCTGCCTCTACCGGTGGGGAGGCGGCGGCGCGACGTGGGGCGCAGCCTGACATCGCACCGAACAACTGTCAACGCAAACAGACAGAATCACGTATTTTCCATCATGGAACCGCCTGCCCCGACCTGGGCGGATGC
>FTKT01457728.1_pt1 | contig 20776 bp, 32 predicted proteins | sample 1658271 | NCBI WGS metagenome assembly FTKT01 (sample SAMEA3914811, study PRJEB12502) | metagenome | biome: forest; material: soil | place: Canada | collected 2011-08-04 | depth 0.3 m | reverse complement strand
TGCCGAGCACCAGTTCGCTCGTAAATCCACTGGAAACAAAGTAACTGCGAACGACTCTTCGTACGCTCTCGCGGCTTAAAACCCGTGAGCCTCTCAACGGTTGGCCGATGGGCCGGGTGAGGGATCGCAAGATTCTGAACTGAGAGGTCATTCACATTGGCTGGTGTCCCGTTGGGCTGCTCAACGGGAGACGAGATCTAGCAGCTGGCGTCAACAGTAGCGTGTTCCTGCGCGACTGTTGGAGCGAGACTCAAATCAGAGAACTACGCATGTAGAACTGTCCGGTGATGGCTTACGGACGGGGGTTCAATTCCCCCCGGCTCCACCATTTATCGCTCCGCAAGGGGCTTGAAAAGACCAAACCGCTAAGCAAATCAACGGCTTAGCGGTTTTTTTCATGTCCGCATGTGACCGGATAGGTACGCTTGCACCCAGCCATTGACCGGATAAGATACCGGACAACGGCCCCTCTCGGGCGGCAACGGCTGAAAGTTATCCGGCATGGCAGCATCCAAGGTTCTCAGCGACAAGGCGATCAAGGCAGCGCTCCGGGCTGCGGTCGAGTCGGGCAAGCCCGCGACGATCAACGACGGGGGCGGCCTCTCGATGATCTGCCGTCCGGACGGGGCAGGGTGGTGGCGTCTACGGTACTGGCTTGCCAGCCGGGAGAACCGGCTTAGCCTGGGCACCTATCCAGACGTCTCGCTGGCTGACGCACGGTCGCGGTGCGACGACGCGCGAAAGCTCGTGGCGGCGAAGATCGATCCGAGCGAGTCGCGCAAGGCCGAGAAGGCGCAGAAGGCCGTGAGGGTCGAGACGGAGCGCCTAGCGGCCTCGGGCCTGCCCGGCCAGGGCACCTTCGAGCACACGGCGCGCGACTGGCTCAAGACCATCCACGAGGCGAAGGTGAGCACCGGCCACGCCGAGCGCACCCGGATCCGTTTCGAACAGGATGTCTTCCCGTGGATCGGGCGCTGGCCGATCGCTGAAATCGAGTCCCCCGAGCTGCTGGAGTGCATCCGGCGCATCGAGTCGCGGGGTGCCATTGAGACGGCCCACCGCGCAAAGGACTCCTGTGGCCAGGTTTTTCGCTTCGGCATCGCGTCAGGGCTGTGCAAGCGCGACCCCGCAGCCGACCTCAAGGATGCTTTGCGCCCGGTGCCGACGCGCCACCATGCGGCGATTGTGGAGCCCAAGCGAGCTGCGTCGCTGCTGCGCGACATGGCTGCCTATGTCGGGCATCCCGTCACGCGCGCCGGCCTGCTGCTCTCTGCGCTGCTGCTCGTGCGGCCTGGCGAGCTGCGGCACATGGAATGGGCGTGGATCGACCTTGAGGCGGCGCTGCTGACGGTGCCGCCCGAGATCATGAAGCGCAGCAAGGAAGACAAGGCGGACGGGGCGCCGCACCTAGTGCCGCTGGCGCCCCAGGCGGTTGCCATCCTGCGCGAGCTGCAGCCGCTGACCGGCGAGGGCCGTTACGTCTTCCCGGCGCTGACCACGCGCCAGCGCTGCATGAGCGAGAACACGGTCCGCAGCGCGCTCCGACGCATGGGCTACGGCAACGACGACATGACGGCCCACGGATTCCGAGCCATGGCGCGCACGATGATTGCTGAGCGTCTCGGCATCGTGCCGGAGGTCATTGAAGCGCAGCTGGCGCACGCCGTGCCCGACGCGCTGGGTCGCGCGTACAACCGAACGCAGTACCTCGAGCAACGCACAGGGATGATGACCAAGTGGGCCGACTACGTCGACCACCTACGCGCGGGCACTAACGCGTCCGGCTCAACGTTGACCGAAGGAGCAGTATGAGAACCATCTATTGCCCCGTATGCGCAACCGAGTGCGAGTACACGGCTTTCGAATTTCGTTGCTATGCCGGAGGTGGGCTTTCTGCCAAATTGGGGAATCAGGTCATCAACGCTGTTGGTCGGGCCATCAAGCCCACTTGGCCGCCGCGCGTCCCCGCCATCGCGGAGTATTTGAGCTGTCCGAACTGCACGGCACCGTTCGGCGATCACACGTCTAACGATCGCGCGCTGCGCTGCGCGCGGTGCACTTTTGAACTGCCTGTGCTCGCACAGCTTGAGCTGAACGAAGAGCGGGCAGCTCACCCTGCATTGGATACGGACGAGGACTGAGAAAACCCGTGCCGGCCGGTAGCCGGCAAACAGCGAGGCCCCGATGTGGTGGAACACATCGAACAGTTGCGCGCCGTAGAGCTGACGTGCACGAGCAACTCAGCAAGGAAAAGAGATCCGACGCGGGCCGGCAGTAAGCCCGCAAATAGCGAAGCCTCGCCGGTGCGTCAACACCGAACGAGGCTTCTGACCGCAAAGTGCACCGCCATCAAAGGAACGCACATCATGGCTGACAACATTATCTCGTCCGGCGAATCCGCCTCTATCCCCCCGAATGGGGACCGCACCATTTTCATGGACGGCGTCAGGCTCGCTGCCGACATGCTGGACCACGCCGAGCGCCTCAACTTGCGGGGTTGCGGCGCGTCCATCGTTGGCGAATTCCGCGAGGGGGTGCCGCAGGATAACTTCGCGCTGACCTTCATCCGCCAGGCGCTCGAACAACCTGATCTCATCGAAGGCTTCGCGGCGGTGCTGAGTGATTTCCTTGGCGATCAAGACGTGCAGACACTTGCTGCGTACTACACGGAACTCCGCCCGGAGCAGGTATTCGACGCGGGCGCGTGACGCGTCACAATCGGTTCGCTGCGCCTAGGCTGATCCCCGAAGACCGGTCTACCCCGACTGGCTGGCGCGGCTTCTCTCACAGGGGTGCATCGGGGGATGCATGACAAATCAGCGCAGCGACGTACCTGGCGGGTTCGTACTGATTCCGAAAGGTGGTCGACCACCGAAGACCGCTCGAGACGCAGCGATCTTGTTGGCGCGGTTTTGGCGCATGAAATGCATAGGTGAAACGGCCGCGAAAGCCGATGCGTGGATTGCCAGCCAATTTCAGCCAGGCGTCACTTCAGCGCGCCACGTACGAACCCGCATAGGCATAGCCGAAAAGACAACCTTCTTGAGCAACTGCGCGTTCACTTTTAATGAGGCAGTGATGATCATGGGAGACAGCGTCACCCGTCGGCCAGACACCGACAGGACGCTGTCTGAGGCGTGGCACCCGTTGGAGTCTTTGCCTGAGCAATTCGATCGCGAGAAGTGCTCAGTAATGGCGATGAGCATGTCCCCCGGCTCAAGAGACATGGCATGCATCTGGACGCCTGGACAGAAGGTGGCCGGCCGTGCTCGCCTGGTTCCAATAGAACCTCCTTTGAATATCCCAGCGGCAGACACCTCGCCAAACTGACGAAAGATTTAGGGGGGCAAGAAACCGATTCTCGCCTGGCAAACAACTGTTGTTTGCCATTACGTCGAGAAAACGAAGGCGGTCAACTCGCGTCATCGAAACAGATGGGGCCGAAATTGACCGCTAAAGACTTTCAAAGCGCTGCGCCGCGCGCCGTACCCGCCGCTCTGGCCAGCGTCGCACTCATCGACGCACAGACCTGTGCCGCAGCCGGTGGCATGTCGGTGAGTTGGTGGCACGAAGCCGTGCGAGCGGGCAGGGCGCCCGCCGCTGCTATCCGTCGACCGCGCTGCACGCGCTGGCGCGTCGCGGACGTCCAAGCGTTCTGGCGGGCCTTGGTGGAGGTCGACAGCACCGAGAGCGGCGCGCAACTGACCGCGAACCTGACGCGGGCCAGCGGACTCGCCAAGGCGAAGCGTCGTGCCCAAGCGGCGGAGGCGTGACGCCATGCACGTCACCACCGTACCGGCTGCGGCGGCCAGGCCGCCAGTCGACAAGCGCTTCGCCACCGCCGAGGCCCACGCCATGTGGTTCTACGGCATCCGCCTCGACGCGATCGACGGAGACGACGGCGCGCCGCTATATGTCGCCACGCTGCACGCGCTGACGAAGCGATTCCGCACGCTGCCCGAGGTTGAGGGCTGGCTGCACGCGCTCGACGAACTCGACGCGCCGCGACATGAGGTCGAGCGGTTCATCGGCACCCGGGAGCAAGCCGCGTGAGCGTTCGAACCCTATCGAGGGTCTGGGATGACTCGAAACACTCTGGCACCGAGTTGCTCATGCTGCTCGCGATCGCGGACTTTGCCGACGACGACGGCCGCGCGTACCCGGCAGTCGCGAAGCTGGCGAAGAAATGCCGCACGACGCCACGTCACGCGAACCGGCTGCTTGCTGCCTTGCGCGACAGCGGCGAACTGGAGATCCGCCTCAACGCTGGCGAGTTCGGCCAGAATCGCTACCGCATCCTGTTCGCCGGACTCGGCAAATCCAAGGCTACCCCTGACGTCAACGTCACCCCTGACAAGCGCGTCACCCCTGACTCAGCAGTCATCTTGACAGCAGCGTCCGCAACCCCTGACGTGGACGTCCCGAAACCCCTGACGGCTACGTCAGACAAACCGTCATTGAACCGTCAAGAACCGTCAGGTCGCCGGAAACCGGCGAAGGCGCTCGCCTGCCCATACCTCGAAATCGTCGCCGCGTATCACGACGCATTGCCGGAACTCCCGCGCGTTCTCGTCATCGACAGCAAGGATCGCAAGAAGGCGTTGGACGAGTTCTGGAGCTGGCTGCTCGCCAGCACGCGAATCGACGGGACACGCCGTATTGCCGACGGCACCAGCCCAACCGAAGCAATCAACTGGATCCTCCGATTCTTCAAGCGCGCGCGGCGATGATTTCATCATGGGCCGGGTTGGTCGCGGCCCAGGGCACGAGAACTGGAAGGCCGATCTCGAATACGTCATCTCAGACAAAGCGCGGAAGCGCGTCATCGAGAAGGCGGAGGTGACGGGATCAACGGGCCGACGCGACTCCCGACGTACAGCATCGAGGACGAACGCGCGGTGCTGGGCGCGCTGCTCACCGACAACCGAATCCTTGGCCGCCTGCAGGGACTCAGCGAGTCGGACTTCTACGGTCCGCGCAATGCCAATGCGTTCGCCGCGATCGCTCGCCTCATAGCGTCCGGCGAGGTCGCCGACGTGTTGACGGTGCGCACAGCGCTCGCCACCGGCGACGAGCAGGCAGATCGCGAGCAGGTCGCCTATCTCGTTGGCCTGGTCGACGCGGTGCCAAGCCTGTCGAACGCGAAGGCCTACGCTGCCGCAGTGCGCAGGCGTGCCGATCGTCGGGCATTGATCACCGCTGCTGACGAGGCGCTTAACTTGGCGTGGACGGAACCAGATCTGCCAGCGGCAATCGACGGAATCACCACGCTGTTCGCAGGCGTGGTGCAAGCCGATACGAGCAATGTGTCGCGGACGATCGCAGAGATCGCACTGGAACGGCTCGAGTACTACACGGCGCTGGAGGAGGGCTCGATCAAGCCTGGTTGGTCGACTGGAATTCCGTGGCTCGACCACACCCTGAACGGCGGATTGCGCGCAAGCAGCCTCTACATCCTGGCCGCGCGTCCGTCGGTCGGAAAATCCTCGCTCGCGCAATCGATCGGCATGACGCTCGCCGGGTCCGATCTGCCGACTCTGTTCCTGTCGATGGAGATGACCGAGGCCGAGGTCGCGGATCGCGGTGTTTCGAACCGTGGCCGTGTGAGCCTCTCCGCGATGCTCACCGGAAAAATGTCCGCCGAGGATTGGACCCGGGCGAGTGAAGCGCTGGAGCAGATGGCGAAACTCTCGCTCAGGACTAATGCGCAGCCGCAGCTCAAGCTCAGCGAGATCCGCGCGAAGGCGAAAGCCGTCAAGGGCTTGAAGGTTCTCGTCGTCGACTACCTGCAACTGGCCGATAGCACGCGCAAGGATGGCAACCGGAATGGCGAGATCGAGATGATCAGCCGCGGCTTTAAGGCTCTCGCGAAGGAACTGCAGTGCGCCGTGATCGCGCTGTCGCAGTTGAATCGGGACGTCGAGAAGCGCGCCAACCGGCGTCCGACGCTGAGCGATCTTCGCGACTCAGGCGCGATCGAACAGGATGCCGACGTCGTCATGTTTCTCTGGCCGGTACGTGAGCTTCCCGCCGAGGGCAAGAACGTGCTGGGCCTTGGAGTCGATAAGAACCGCCAAGGCCGGCTTGGCGAGATCGGGCTCGACTTCTACGGCGATAACCAGCGCTGGCAGCAGAGCACCGCGGACATTCGCCCAGAGAAGCACAGCCGAGCGGCGAAGGACGATTTGTGAGCACCGCCGACCGACTGCGCGCCGCTGCGTCGAACAACGCTGAGCGCGACCTGCTGCTCTACGCCCGGACGCGCGAGCGGGCTTTCGTGTGGCGGGTCTACAAGGCCCATCGTCGGGCCGGGATGGCGATCCCTGACCGGGTACTAACGATCTTCGACGAATGGGCATCAGAGCCAGCGTCCAGGCGATCTGCGAAGAAGATCCGCGCCGCGGAGCACAGTCTCGACATCGTGCAGGACACCCATATCCGGCAGCACGAACTCGGCCAGACGTCAGGCAAGGCGGACGAGGCGACCGCTGTGCAATTCGGCACGACAGTGGGGGCAGTTCGGACGAAGAAGTCACGTTGGAACGCCGGCGCCGAGCCGCGTGCGTCTGCCGCTGTCGACCAATCCGACGAGGCATCGTTGCAGACCGTCTGGCCAGGTGTTGTGACGCAGAACGGCGAGTTGCCGTAACAACCCCCCGCGATCTATTGTTTGCCGAACGCCGACGCACGTTGGCGATTTGGAAGGTAGGTCGATCATGTTCCAGCACGCCAATCTCGTCCGCACGCTCGTGCCACTGCGCCCCGCATTCCAGGCTGTTGGCCTGCGTACGACGGCCGGCTATGAGCAGATCAAGAACCAGCTCTTCCCGGTGCCCATCAAGGACGGCCGGCGCTCCCTCGTACCGTCAAACGAACTGGACGAGATCATTGCCGCGCGCATCGCCGGCCAGAGCGAGCAGCAGATCCGCGCGCTCGTACAGCGGCTGCACCAGCAGCGCACGGCCGGCGTCGCTGTCTGAGCGTCGGTATGAACGGCCCGGCAATCGATTCCGCAGCATGCCTGCCTGGGCTGGCCGTCAGCGGTGTCCCGCTGACGATGACGACGCGCGAAATCGCGGAACTTACGGGCAAGGAACACAAGAACGTGCTCGCCGACGCTCGGCTGATGCTGACAGCGCTCGGGGAAGCCGCGGCTGACTTCTCAGCCGCTGCTTCGGTTGCGGGCCCGAACGGGTCGATTCGACCCGTGATCATCATGCGTCTGCCGAAGCGCGAAACACTGATCCTGGTGTCGGGCTACAGCGTCAAGATGCGAGCCAAGATCATCGATCGGTGGCAGGAGTTGGAAGCCTGCGCCCCCGTGGTTCCGCAAACGCTGTCCGAGGCATTGCGCCTGGCCGCCGATCTTGCCGACGCAAAGGCAAAGGTGGAACAGCAGCTTGCTGTGGCTGCGCCAGGGGCCGAAGCGCTGGCTTGCCTTGCGGACGCCGATGGCCTGCTCAATCCAACGGATGCAGCCAAGGTGCTGCAGGTCAATCCTAAGCGTCTATTCGACTTCATGCGGGAGCATGCCTGGACCTACCGCCGCGCCGGCGGTCGCTCGCACATCGCGTACCAAGACAAGATCGCGGCGGGCTACCTCACGCACAAGGTGCGCGTGCTAACGCGTGACGACGGATCTGAACGCGTTTGCGCGCAGGTACTTGTCACGCCCAAGGGGCTGACGAAGTTGGCTGCCGAATTCGGTGCGGGGTGTGCGTGACGACGGGCAGCACCGCCGAGAGCGGCGATAGAGCGACGATCTCACGCAGGGTCAACATACCTTTGCCTGCGCGCCGATCGCTTCGCGGCGAGGCCGCGGCGGTGGTCGTTGAACCCATCGCGCATGGGGCGGGGGGTGTCGAATCCCTGGGACTGATACCTGGAAACCGATGGTGTGCCTCCGTTTGCACACCCGCGAATCAGAACTATTTTTTTTGGAGGCGAACGTGAGCCGCAGGCCCAAGCCGACAGCGCTGAAATTGGTGGCAGGAAATCCCGGAAAGCGAGCCGTCAACAAGCGCGAGCCGCAGCCCAAGCGTGCACTTCCGACCTGTCCCACGCACCTGAAGACGCCGGCCAAGGCCGCTTGGAAGCGGCTGTCGGCCCTGCTCGGTCGAATGGGCGTGCTTACCGAGGCTGACGGGTTCGCGCTTGAGCGCCTGTGCGGTTGTTACGCGGAGATTCTCGAATGCAGAGCGCTGATCGACGCCCACGGCAGCACGTACACCACGACCAGTACGCAGGGCGAGACGACGCTGAAGGCGAATCCGGCTGTCTCGATGCTCGGCGACGCCGATCGCCGCTTCCGCGCCTGGTTGCTTGAGTTCGGCCTGACCCCGGCAGCACGCGCGAAAGTGCATCGGATTGGTGGCGACGACGGCGCCCCCGACCCGTTAGACGAATTCTTCCACTAGCACCCGCAGACGCCGATGATGACGCAGATCCCGAGCAGCCAACGACGCCCCTCGCACCATGGCGTGGGCACCGCTCCCATTCAGGCGGTGGAACGACGTAAAAGCTGGAGGCGCCGAGGCGGACGCCGCATGTGGGCTGCCGAGGCGTCGCGACGCAGCTCCAGGACGCGTCAGAACGGCGCTGGTTGCGTCGAGGTAGCAACTCGACGCAGACGTGCACCGCTACGAGATCGCCTCAAATCGGGGTGTTCGTCGGGCTCGCAGCGGCATCGTCAAGGGGTAGGGGGAGTCGAAAACCTACCGACCCCGAGGCTCGAAACCGCATGTGGGCTCACGCAGGGATTGCGGCGCTTGTATGAACCCGCTCGGCGGGTTCAAAACGGGTTCAGAGGTTCAAAGGAGACGACATGCCACGAGGAGGAGCACGCGCGGGATCGGGCCACCCCCCGACCCGAACAGTGCACGTTCAAAGGCTCGGGCAGCGAAGGCAGCGAGGGCCGTGACGTCCCTACCGAGCCCTGTCGCAGTGCTGCAGCCGATTGCGCTGGTGCAGTCCGGCGAGCAGGCGGCGGGGTCAACAGCGTTCCCGGTCAAGAGCGGACGCGAGCAGCCGTTGGATCTCATGTTTCGGCTGATGGCGTCGGACGACCCTCGCATTCAGTTGCAGGCGGCCATTGCCGCGGCGCCGTACGTGCACCCGAAGCTGGTTCCGGTCAAGAGCAAGTCGGAGGAGAAGGAAAAGAAGCCCAGCCGGTTCACTACTTCTCTGCCGCCGGTCAGGCTCATCGTCAACAAGTAGTCAACTCCAGACCATCATGAAATTGAAGTCGCCGGATATCGAAAAGCTGCTGCAGTGCCTCGTCGCTGATGGGGCGGTCGCGCGCGCGGCGCTCATGGTGCTGACGACGTCGAGCGACCGCGACCGGTTCGCGGAACTCTTCAAGATTGAGGTGGATGCGCTCTTGGAAAAGGCGAACCACGACAACCCGGGCGAGCGACGGCTCCATGAACTGATGAAAGCGGCGCGTGATCGATTGCTCGGCCACTCGTCGGTGCCTTCTTCTGCTCACTGAGGAAACGAATGACCGTCAAACTGCTTCCCGCCCCGCATCCACCGTTCCTGGTGGGAGGTGCATCAGCATGAGCAAAGGGGTTGTAGCCGCGTCAGAGTTGGTCGCATCCGTCGCTCTGCTGATCGAAACCGAGGGCGCGAGCTGGCAACAGTCGGCCGCACTCGCAGCGGCAGCGCTCGGCACAGAGCGCGCCGCACGCGCGGAGATCACCGCACGCAACGCATACAACGCGAGCCTTCGCGACCGGTATGCGATGGTCCGCAGCTCGAAGGCTGCACGGCGACTCGTATTCGGCCGTTGCCGCGTCTCAGGGCCAATTTTCTTCGGAGCCAGCTATGGCCCAGACAACGAACACCTGACGATTTGCGTGGCTCTGGCGGCGCACGAGGTTGACGCAATCGAGACGGTCTATTTCGACGACAAGGTCGTGACGCTGGATGGCTCTGGCAACGTGCTTTCGGTGCAAGAGCACGACGCTTTTTCGATCACCACGTCGAGCGCGACCGTCTCAATCTCGAAGACGCCAGCGACTGGAACCGTCACTGCGACCGCGCGATATGGCGACGCCCTCGTGCCGCTGACAGTCTCGGGTGTCTCTGGCGTCAACGTGACCGTGACGGGTGCCACGTCGGGCTAGGTGGGACAGCTGGATATTTACTACCAGCCGACGCCTGATCCCTATGCGCCCAACGGCGTGACACAGCGCTCGGCCCTCTTCACGGTCACGAGTTCGACTCAGACATTCGCATTGTCGAACAGCTACCCTGCGCCCGACGCGTCTGGCGTGTATGCGGTCTATCAGGTGACCTCGTCGCAGTCGGACAACTCCACGTCGATCGCGTCCCCCTCCGTCTCTGGCCGCAACGTCACGCTCACCGGCCTGACCGTCGGCCGAAACGTCGTCATCTATTACCAGACGGCCAATGGCACGACGCTGGCCCGCGTGCGCAAGTATCTGGGTGCGCCAGGGCAGTCAGCTGATGCCGGGATGATGACGAATTTCCCGGGCACCTGGACGGCCAACCACAAGGCCAGCGGGATCGCCTACCTGATCATCGAGATGGATTACGATCAGAACGCCTTCATTGGCGGTGTGCCGTCGGTGTCCGCGGTCGTCCGCGGCATGAAGTGCTTCGACCCGCGCACCGGCACCACGGCTTGGACGGAGAACCCAGCGCTTCACGCGCGCGCGCTGGCAACGCACTCGCTCGCGGGCGCTTTGCCGACAACGTGCATCGACGACGCCTCCGTTTCAGCAGCGGCGAACATCTGCGACACGACCACAACCTACACAGTGGGCGGCATCGACTTTGTTCGATCGCTCTACAAGTCGGCCTACGCCTTCTCGGTCGACAGTAAGCCGATGGACGGTATCACCGACCTGTGCCAAGCCATGGGGAGCGCCTGGGCATGGTCCGGGGCACAACTGCGCCTGCACTCTGGCGCGTATTGCACTCCGAATCCGGGTGTTCTTGATGAGACGTAGCTGATCGATGACCAAGCAGTTCAAATACAGGTTGGCAACTCGCGCTTGTCGCTGGTGAACACGATCACGAGTTCGTTCGCGGACCAATACCAGGATTACGTCGTGGTGCCGTTGCCGAGGTTGTCGCCACCGGAATACACGACGATCGACGGAGCGACGCTCTCACAGAGCATCCAATACGCTGCGGTGCCGTTCTCCGGCCAGGCGCAATACATCTCGAGTTGCCTACTTCGGCGCCAGCGCCAGGGCCTCGTCGTCACGCTGCGCTGCAACTACCGCGCTTGGCAGGACGAGTGTTTCGATGTGCGCAACGTCTCACTTGCGCGCTTTGGCTGGGTAAACAAGCCGTTCGAGGTCATCAAGGCCACCTGGACCGAAGACAGCGCATTCGAGCTGGTACTGCAAGAGACAGACCCGTCGATATACGACATGGATGCTGGCTTTGTTGCGGCTGACGTCGCGCCCAACACGAACATGCCTGTTCCTTGGGGGTTGCCGGTCATCACGAACCTTGCGGCCACCACTGGCGACGCAACCCTGCTGCGTCTGGCGGATGGCACAGTTATTCCGCAAGTGCTGGCGACCTGGGACGCGATCACCGACAGCCGCGTTCTTCAAGGCGGTTACATCGAAATTCGATATTGGCGGTTGGGTGATCTCGCCGACACTTACAGGACCTTCAGGGCGCTGGGCAGCGACACCCAGGCACTGCTACGAGATGTTCGTTCGGGTTCGACCTATCTCGTCGCCGCGAGAACGGCCAGCGTGGTCACGCAGGGCCCTTGGTGCACCCAGGTGCTCACCAACGCCACCGGCAAAGCCGCCGCACCGAGCAACGTGACGAGCGCGGCATATTCACTTGGCAGTGGCCGGGTGCACCTTTCATGGGAAGCCTGCACGGATCTCGACTTCAAGCTGACCGAGATCCGGGTGGGCACATCCTGGGCGGCCGGCACGAAGATCGCGTCCGTTGCTGGCGCGGCATTCGATTGGGTGCAGGCGAGTACGGCGACCTATACCCTCTGGTTCGCTCATCAGAACTGGAGCAATGTCTACAGCGCAACACCCGCGTCTCTGAGCGCCGCGGTCGACGCCTCCGTGGCGGCGCTCTACCCATCAACGCTGAATCAGGCGATCGGTACGATTAGCGCGACGGGGATCACGACAGGCAGCGTGCAGGCCAACGCCGCGGTGCTCCTGAATAGTTCCGGGTTCATCGCCACTCGGCACGGGAACAACTCGTCAACCTTTGCGGACACCACGACGAAGTTCGAAAACGCGGGCTCATTTACGGCGACCTACTACGCACAATATGACGTCCTCTCGCCGCCCTCAAGCGGAACGCTCTCAGGCACGGGAACGCGCACGCCTGTCAATGCTTCGACGCCTGGCAGTCCGGTGACGCTCAGCGTGACCAACAACAACGCATCGGCGTTATTGGTCTGCACGATCTATGACTCGACTGGCGCAAATAAGCTAGCCAGCTTCAACGTCACGCTGAACGTCTCTTCCTCACCTTGAGCGCTGCGTGTCAAATTTGGCTGGTCCATGGTCACCAGTCATCACGGACCGACAAGCATGACCTTGTCGATCTGGACCTCGTCGTGCGCGTCAGCCACCGTGGCCTCAATGAACACCGACTTGCTGGCGGGCAAAACGAAGATAGCGGTATCGTCAAACTCAGCGTGCGGCAGGAAGAGGTAGCCGTCGTCGGGCAGCAAATCGGCCGACGCAAGCTTCTTCCCTTTCTCACCTGCGATAGTCGAACCATTCCGAGCGTGGTCGGGAACCGCGTAGACGTCGATCGCGTATCGATCCGCTGGCCTGTCGAACTCGAACTTGCGATCGAGTGGATTCACCGCCCTCAGATGCACTGCGACCAGTCGCGTGTCGGCGTCGTAAGGCAGCACATCGGCGGACATCTGCAGATTCACCATCCAGTCCCGGCCCCCACCTTCACTCCAGCGAAAAAGGCCCCACGCTGCGGCTCCGACAACACCGAGTATGGTCATCCATTTCGCAATGAACTCGGTCGCGGCGCCACGGGCCCAAACGCGTGGCTGCGATGGCGCTGCCGCGACTGCAACGCGCCGCATTTTGCCGATCGGATATTGCCTTGGCGTTTTCACGTAATCCTCCCGCGGATTGGACTCCCGTCGGGCATCTTGCCTCACGACGTCGACCGGCGCCCGCGGCGAGCCTGTCGCTTGCCAGCATGCAGCGATGATCAACGCGATCCCCAACCGCACGCCTTGCTGGCACTGCCGCCACATGATCTCTGTTGATGCGCGGACCATGATCGTCGCCTGCGGCCGCCCCGAACGGCGTAGCTGCATCGTCCAATCCCGCAACGGCTGCGCCGCGTTCGAGCGCGAACCTGGCATCGATGACGACGGCTGGGAGCCACGCGAGCTGCCTGCCGCGCCTGCGCCGCCGCCTCCCGCTTCTCAGGCGCGGAGCGTAACCGTAAACTGCCTTCTGCGGCGCCCCCGCAGCGACGCATCAGGACACCCCGATGATCAAGCTCGCCTCGAACGGAAACAAAGGTGCCGGCGCGCCCTGGTGCGGCCGCGATCCGGCGTTGATCATCTACCCGCACATCTCCAGCTGCATCACGGTTACCTGCGTGGCAGGCGGCCAACTGGCGGGCGCGCATCTGTCCATCTACCCGACGCAAGACGAGACTAATGCTGACCTGGCCGTCTTTGCGCCACTCGCCGCGGGCACTACTGCCATGTACGTGATCGGCGTGCTGGGCGGGTGAACGGCGCAGCGAAAGAACCGCACCGGCTTGCACTACCAGGGGCTGGGTGGCGGCTCGCTGATCGCGCGGCTGCGGGAGGCTGTGGGTTACGACGGCGTGGTGCAGGCCTGCGACACGTCGGCATTTTCGAGTGAGGTCAAGCTCAGCGCGAGCCTGGCGCGCGGTGCTGCGACATTCACATGGCGCAAGTACGGCGACCATGCCGTCTTGCCCGTCACGCAATTCCAGACCGTGGCCGGTACCGTCATGTTCGCGGCACCGGCCGCCGGCAATGGGGGCTGCACCGGATGTGTGATCTTCTAGCGGCACGAGCCGGTGGCGCGATTGCCTGCGCGCCTGCCGGAATCTAGCATCAGAATAGTACGCAACCTTCGCTCGTCGGCGCCACCGTCGCTGCCACTGGCGTGGGCACACCGGCATCCGCGCTCAAGGTGTAGACGGTCAGGCCGGGTGCCGAGTTGACCTCGTTGATCGGATTCAGCGTCGGGATCTCGGCGATATAGCCCGTGGTCGGGTCGAGCACCACTTGCTTCCAACGCGGCTGGTGGCCGCCGATGACTACCTCGTTCGGCCCGAGGCATCGATGGTCTCGCACGGCATTGACGTTGAGTCCTGGCGTGGTCAGTGCGTTCAACAGCTCGGCGTGGCGCGGCGGGTCAAACTTCGCCCCGCCCACCAGCAGCACGCCGAGGTTGGCAGCTGTGCCGCCGCGCGTGACCAAGAACTGCGCCATCGCCGCGATGGCTGGCGTAGTGGGCGTGCCCGGTGAGATGTGGGCCATGGCCGCGTTGCCGTTGCTGGCGTCGTGGAGCGCGATGATCAGGCAGCCGAACGAATTGCGCGAGGACAGGCCGGCGCCGGTCGACGTGATCATGTGGTCGGTCATGACGTTCATCGGCCCGATCCCGGCCAGGACACTGATGGGGACGCCCTGCATACAAACTCCCCTGAGTTGAAGGCTTGAAGTGGTGCATGGTAATTGCCTTCGTGCGCCCCTTCGTTCCTAGATCGTGGGCCGCGTGCCGGGCGGCGCCTGCTAGCGCTCAGGCGGTGCGTCGGTGATGGCGAAATTGCCCCGGTTCGAGCGGATCCAGAGGTATTTCTCGGCATCGGATGGGTTTGTCGTCGGATGGCGTTGCTGCCCCTTGCGCGAGTTGTCGACGGTGCCGAGCAGGATGTGTGGCGAAAGAGCTGGGGCGTTGAATCGCGGATCGCTGGTCATGGGGCCCCTGAAGTTGGCGGCCCGAGTCGGACGGTTGTCCGATCAAGCCTGTTGACTCCCTCAAGGGCATCTAACCTCGGTCGCAAGCAGAGTTCGCAACTCGGAAGCGAAACTAGCTGGCCTCATGTTTCGCACGATCCATGTCGGCGGGATTGCAACACGGCCTGGGCGGTGCTAGAAAAGCGCTTGAATGTCAAACGGGTGGGGCACGCGATGCGCAATGCTTTCATTTCGTCTTTGTGCCTATGTCTCGCGGCGTGCACCACACCAGCGACGAAAGAACCCGTTGAATCGCTGCAACAACGCATAACTGGAGTCTCATCGAAACCAGCTTCAGCAACTTGTCACTGGAACGACCCGCACGCCTGCCACTGGGGCGTTCAGTTTTGGTGCTGCGAAGACTATCAGTTCTGTAGCGAGGAAGAACCAGGAGGGTGCGTCGATAACGGACCGCAGCAGTCCAAGCCGCAGGCTGCGAAACCTTGAGAGGCTGATTGCCAGCACTACAGGGGATGCACGCCTCATCCTTGCGCGAAAACTCTAGTACGGCTCAAGCGGTGCCGCTGCGATCATGAGCCTGCCGCTTGTCACGATCCGGCCATGCCTGAACCCACCATCCGCCTCGTCACAGACGACGACATGCGCTCGATCACGAGCCAGAACGTGGAGGACATCTTGCAATTGCCGCACCTCTACATTGCGACCGACGACGCGACAATTTGCAAGAGCTGGGGCGTTGCTGGCCAGCTCAACGATCACGACGAGAACACCGTCGCGTCGGCGGATCGGATCTATCCAGGAACACTGGTGGCACCGCGGTATGCCGGCGACCGCCCGCTGCGCGCCGACCTTGAGGACATGGGCGCGGAGCCGGCGGCTGCTTTCATTCCGCGGCCTTGAGCAAGGGAATGCCTAGTCGGAGGGCCGCCGCGAGCGCCGCGCACCCGGCGCGTGATCTCGATGTGGTGGCGGGCGATAGCGCTTATGAAAGAAGAGCCAAGTGGCGAGCCTATCCAATCTGCCTCGGTATCGGGTCAGACGCGCCGTGGCTGACCGTCACTGGACAGCGCGCGCACCCAGTGCGAAAGTCCGCGCATGGTCGACACAGCATCCTCGTCACAATTGCTTCGACATGCCTCGCGGCGTCGGCGATTTGCCGCGGTGGCTGCCCTTCTGGCAGTGTCGGCGAACGCTGCGCACGGCCTGGATGCGCTCACCGCCAAGCCGCCTGTAGAAGTGACCGATGGCCGAATCACGATCGGCCAACGTACGCTATGGCTACCGCCAGGCTCGGGGCGCTGGGTCTACATTGATCATGGCGAGATTGCGGTCTCCGGGGGCTTGGACGGCAACGACACGACCATGGACGATCGGGTGGTGCTGGCGCGCGTCGATCACGGTGTTTTCACGTTCGGACTGGAGCTCTGGCTGCTGCGCAAGGACATCGTCCGTAGCGGATGGGACTTCGGCTACTGCGACAACACGGCGAATATCTACTTCAATCAACGCACTAGACTTCCTTCGCAGCGTGATTGCGTCACCGTGCGCGGGCAAGTGAGTACCGTGTTCCAGCAGTATCTGGCTGGTGCGCCTGGTGCCTTGAGCTGGCTGCAGAGCCAGCAAATCCGCTTGCCTGACGCGACTGCCAAGATCAGGTTTGGCCGCGCCTATACGAATACCTACGGCGTGATCGACGTGTTCATCCCGGCGGATCGTTTCGACAGCGAACTGGCGACGATTGCCTGGGCCGAGTCGATGCGTACCGCGCTGAAGCCGCTTTTCGAGCACCACGAGGATGAGGGGCGAATCCCGCCCCTTCCGCAGACACCAGCACCGCCTTAGACCGCGGGCGCATGCCATCGCCCGAGGAACTCGAGCGGCCTCCCGGCGCGGAATGGGCGGTTTCCGACCATTTTGCCGCTGGTGCCGGGCTTACCCACACCCACCTCGGAGCCGCCGAACCGCCCAAGCTGTCGTCCGCCACGCAGGCAGGGATTTCCCTAGGGAAAGATCGCACGCCGGGGCGTCATGAAGATAGTGCCCGTGCTCACAAACTCGGTCTCGTGAGGGAAGGCGTAGCGATTGCACATAACGCGATCCCTTGTGATGTTCTAGGCGTTGAGCGTCAGGATCAGTGCCTTTTGGAGCTTCATCGCGAAATCACCCAACTGCATCAAGTCGTCGGTCGAGACGCGGCAATCCGGCCGAAATGACGTTGCCCCGGCGGCCTCCTCAAACTGTTGCGTGCCACCATCGGAGTGGGCAAGAAGCCCATCACGTAGCGAGCGGAGACGAGACTGGAAGGCGTCGAAGGTTGCTCGCTCGCTCGGCGCTGCAAAAACTTGAGCCACTGTCGCTTGACGCGCGGCGTCTACCGCCGGCTCGGTGTTTCCTGCCACAAGTCCAGGTGCTTGGTACCCCACGTTGAAAACTGTCATGAATGTGATGACAGCCATTTGCGCGGCCGCATTAGCGCTCATCAGCGTGTCAGCCGCATCGTTGGGCGCAGAGAACGATTTGAAGTGGTCGGGATCATCGAACTTGCTGCGCAGGTTGTTGGCCCCCTGCGTTAGGCGTGCGCAACGAATTAAGGCTTCAATCCAGATCATCTTGCGACGCGTAAGTTCGCCTGCCGCTCCGGCCGGAGGTATCGCTCCCCCAATGAAATGTGCGGTCTTGCCAGCAGGCAACTGCACGGCACGCTGCCGCAACGTAAGCGCGCGGCGATCCCATCTTGACTTCCTTGCGGGGAGCCGAGAAATGAAGGCGTGGGTGTCCCTCACCGGCATTGCACAATGCCAAGTATGAACAAGGGTGAAACCATTAACGATCTTGCGAGGGTTCTGAACCGCGTAGAAGAGTCGTTCGGAGCAACGCGACCGCCGAAGGTATGTCTGCCAAACGGAGTGTCGTTTGAGGCTCGACGAGCGGCGGACTTTTTCAGAACCGCAGGTGGCAGGACGTCACTCTGGCCGTGCTTCGGCAGGCCGAGCACGAGCGCGTCGAGCTGCTCGCGCGTGAGCGTCAGCGTGCCGGTGACGTCCTTCGGCCAGGCGAACTTGCCCGAGTGCAAGCGCCGTGCTGCCAGCCAGATTCCGACGCCGTCGTGCACCAGCACCTTCATCCGGTTGGCACGGCGATTGGCGAAGAGGTAGGCGTGGTGCGGACGCGCCGAGCCGAAGACATTGACGACCCGGGCCAGCGCCGACTCGGTGCCGGAGCGCATGTCGAGCGCGTCCACCGCCAGCCAGGCGGCATCGACGCGGATCACCGCAGCAACTCGCGCATCCAGCTCGCACATTCGGCGAGCGCAGCCATCGGCCAGGCCACCGTGATCGTCGTTGGACCGCGCCGCAGCTCAACGCGGATGTCGCCCACGGGAGGTGCGAGCGCAGGCACTTGAACGGCCACAAACGCCGCCGGCGCCGGAGCTGGCGACGAGTTCGGAAGTGCCTTGACCGGAATAACCTCGGCTTCGCGAAACTGAAGTGGACACGAGCATCCTTTGCTCCTAACCCGATTTCAAGATGGGTTCGCCGCGCGCATACACATCGACTCATATTTTTCCATCCCGACCGACCTGGCGGCAGAGATGCGCTCGTGGGAAGAGTTCGTGACGGGACGCGAATACAGCGTCACTCTTCATAGCGAGCTTGAAGATGTCAGCACATCGCTGGAAGAGGACGAAGGCCGGCCGTTTGTACTGGTGAGCGGCACGGGCGACGGCCCACTCTTTTTCCGGGTTCTCGGGCTGACGCTCTATGCCCTGGCAGGGCATAGTGACGATGTTTGGCCTAGGGTGATGCGGTGAGAGTCGGCCGCATCATGACGATCCTCCCGCCTGCGAGCCAAGGGCGCCGACTGTCCTCGGCTGTCTGAGGTCGGCCACGAGCGGTCTCTCCCGAACGTCGGCTTCGGAGCAGGCTTGCGGCGGCGGAGATTGGGATCCCGGAATCGCGAGACTTTCACCTTGAGATTTGATGGAGCGAACTTGGACGATGCGGGAGTAGTGGGTTTGGTAGACGCCTTCGAGCACTCGATCGAGGCAGGCACTGCCGTTGCGACTCGCGAGCCAAGACTGATTCGCGAGCGAACGTCGTTGGGGGAAACGGCTTTGCACCTTCTCGTTCTGGGTAGCAGGCAAGATGCCGTGAGCGCGATGTTGAGGCTTGGCGCAGATGTATGCGCCCTGTGTGACTTTGGCGAGTCAGCCCTGTCACTTGCCGCTTCGCTGGGAAAGGTTGAGGTCGTCCAGATGCTGCTGCACGCTGGGGCTCCGGTCGCCATCGACGGTCAACTCACGCCAACCCTGCATAAAGGTGTGCAGAGCGGCAACAGGCAAGTTGTCGAGCTCCTGATTGATGCCGGAGCTGACGTCAACGAGCAGGCAGACTTTGCGGAAGCACCTATCCACATTGCCGCCGAGGAAGGCTTTGCTGAGATTGTGGAACTGCTGCTATCGAAGGGCGCCGATGCGCAGCTCAAGAGTACTTTTGGCGGAACTGCGCTCGACGTTGCAAGAGACGCAGGCCACGAGGCGTGCGTCGTGTTGCTTACCTCGAAGCACTGAGGTCGCAAGTCGGCCAGAACCTGCCGGTCGCCAACGTCGGCTAACGGGTCGGTGGCCTACCGAATATCATGGCCGCCATGCCCGCCTTCAAAACTGCCCTTGGCGCCGTGTTCGAGATCGAGTCGAGTCCGTACGCAATGCGGGTGATCGCATTTGATGACGCCGAAGTCATGTACGACGTGTGGTGGCCCCACAGAGAGGCCTGGGGTATGGCGCGGCTCTTGGGAGACGTTACTTACCTTCGACTACCTCGCGACTACGTTGAAGCGAACGCGCGATACACCCGCACAGACCCCTTGTCGGAGATGGAGTTGCAGATTCATCGACCCGAGCTACCGTTCGCGGTCGCACAACGGCAAGAAATCTCATGGTACGAGCCCTCATGGAATGAGGGCGTCCTCGAGACTGTACCGGTGCTCGCGGCGAGCAGCATCTATCTCTCACCATTCGGCCCTCGCGACAGCGCAAAGCAGGCTTCGCTCCTCGCCGCGGATGACGGAAATGCATTCACCGAGGCAGAGCTGCTAACGAAGGCGAGAATCCTGCAAGCCCCGTTCGTCGGTGACATTCGCCTTACGGAAGGGGTGGGGATCTACCGTGCAGGAATCAAAAAGCGCTTGCCCTCGTACTACATCTGGGGGGCGAGGAGTCGAGCCGATTCACCATCGGCCACGCTCAGTCACGCTGCCAAGTTCGCGTGATGTCCCTGACCGGCCAGGAGCCGCCGTTGGCGAACGCCAGCATTCGGGTCGTAGGCTTGGCGGCAGTTGGATTGAAGTGGAGGCGGAGCTCGATGTGGCTACTACCCTGGGAGAAGTTGCCGGCGCTCGTTCTTGGGCCATTGATGATGCTTGTCGGCGTCTTTGTGTTTCTGGTTCCGGATGTCCAGGATCCTGCGAAGCGACGTGATTCGCTGCTCTGGGGTGTCGGATATGTCGTCGTTGGCGTGGCGGTTACAGCCTACGGCGTATGGAAGCAAGTCAAGAAGACTGACAGCGACTCGCCGTAGTGCGCGACCGACAGCCGTACGGCGTCCGCTTTGTTGCGTTCAATCCGAATGCCCGAACGTCGGCTCAGGGCCGGCAGCTTTACGATCTGCTTGGCGGCATTCTGGCGGCACGCGGCCGAGGGTGTGTGAAAACCCCGGTCCGCGAATGAGGCTGGCCGCGTAGAGTCCCGAAGCATATCGAGAAGGGATCGGTATGCCCAGGTTCATCGAAGGACAGGATCGGCACCAGGTCACG
>FTKT01000218.1_pt3 | contig 20850 bp, 13 predicted proteins | sample 1658271 | NCBI WGS metagenome assembly FTKT01 (sample SAMEA3914811, study PRJEB12502) | metagenome | biome: forest; material: soil | place: Canada | collected 2011-08-04 | depth 0.3 m | reverse complement strand
GCGCAGCGTGCGGTCGAGCGCGACGGACGGGTACCAGCCCAGGGCGAGCGAGGCCGCGGTGATGTCGGCCTGCTGCCAGGAGACGGCCGCTGACCGGGCCGAGCCCGCCCCGCTCTCGTCGATCCGCCCGGTGAAGCCGGCGGCCGCCACCAGGCCCTCGGCGATCGAGCGGACCGGTGCGGCCCGGCCGCTCGCGACGTTCAGGACGGCGGGCAGCGGCCCGGCGGCGAGGACCGCCGCCCGGACCGCCCGGGCCACGTCCCGGACGTCGACGAAGTCCCGGTGGGCGGAGAGGTCACCCACCGTCAGGACGCCGCCGCCGCCGCTCGCCGCCGCGGCGGCCAGCTCGGCGGCCAGCCGCCCGGGCAGCGAGCCGGCCGGCGCGCCGGGGCCGACCGGGTTGAAGACCCGCAGCACCACGGCGTCCAGCCCGCTGCCGGCCACCGCCAGACTCCCGGCCAGCTTGGAGGCGCCGTAGACGCCGACCGGCCGGGGCTGGGCGCTCTCGGTCAGCGACTCGCCCACCTCGCACGCCCCGTACTCGCCGGCCGAGCCGAGGTGGACCAGCCGGGCTCCCGGGGCGCCCTCCCGAAGCGCCTCGCAGAGCGCGGCCGGGCCACGCGCGTTCACCTCGTTCTGGACCAGCGCGCTGCCGGCCACCGCGCCGGCGCAGTTGACCACCGCGGCGGGCCGCAGTCGCGCCAACTCGGCCGCCAGCTCGCCGGGTCGGACGGTGGCCAGGTCCACCCGCAGGGTGTGCCCGGGCCGCCGCCCAGCGGTCAGCAGCTCGCCGCCGGGCAGGGTGCGCAGCTCGTCGGCGATGTGCCGGCCGAGGAAGCCGTCGCCGCCCAGCAGCAGGATCCTCACGCCGCCCGCCCGTCGCTCGGCGCGGCCAGTACCGGCGGCACGGCCGGGCCGGCCTGCGCCGGCAGCAGGGATGAGCCGGCCGTCGGCACCGCGAGGACCGGGCCCTCGGCGCCGGCGACCACCGGATCGCGCAGCAGCAGCGACCGGTTGAGCGCGAACTCGGCGTTGGCCTGGTCGTAGTCGTCGGGCCGGCCGATGTCCAGCCAGTAGCCGCTGAACTCGTAGGCCGAGGGCGGGGTCTGACGCTCCAACAGGTCGAGCACCAACTCGTCGAAGCCGAGCGGCAGTCCGGGTGTGTAGTCGAGCAGGGTGGAGCGCGAGACGCCGTAGACGCCCATCGAGACCCGGTAGTCCATGCTCGGCTTCTCGCGGAAGCCGGTGATGGAGCCGTCGGTGGCGGTGAGCACCCCGAAGTCGATCTTGACGCTGCGGGCGTAGGTGGCGATGGTGAGCGGCGCCCCGCAGGCCTCGTGGTGGCGCAGTACGCCGGCGAAGTCGAGGTCGGTCAGGATGTCGCCGTTCATCACCAGGAAGTGCTCGGGCAGCCGGTCCTGCATCGTGAGCAGCGGGCCCATGGTGCCCAGCGGCGAGTCCTCGACGGCGTACCCGACGCGCAGCCCCCACTGCGAGCCGTTGCCGACGTAGGCGCGGATGATGTGGCCGAGGTGGCCGATCGCCAGGGTGACCGTCTTGAAGCCCGCGTTGGCGAGCTGGCGCATCACGATTTCCAGGATGGCGTGCTGGTCGCCGATCGGGACCAGCGGCTTGGGCAGGGCGGTGGTGTAGGGCCGAAGGCGAACGCCCTTGCCGCCGGCCAGGATCACTGCATGCATGCGAACTCCCCACAAGTGGTGTGCTGACTCTGGTGTGGTGCGGTGGTGCGGTGACCCGGTGGGGCAGTACCGGTCACCGCCTGCGGCGCGGGGCCGTCAGACGTTGTAGCGGTCGGTCTTGTAGCGGGCCAGGTTGGCCGGGTCGCGGAAGAAGGCGATGGTCTTCTCCAGCCCGTCCTCCAGCGAGTGGCCCGGGGTCCAGCCGGTGGCGGCCCGCAGCCGGGAGGCGTCGGCGACCAGGCGCATCACCTCGGAGCCGGCCGGGCGGATCCGCTGCTCGTCCTCGCGGACGGTCAGCTCCACCTCCATCAGCTTGCCGACCAGCGCGACCAGGTCGCCGACCGAGATCTCGCCGCCGGTCCCGGCGTTGAAGGTGCGCCCGACCACCTGCTCGGCGGGGGCGGTGCCGACCGCGAGGAAGGCCGCCGCGGTGTCCTCGACGAACATGAAGTCCCGGGTGGGACGCAGGTCGCCGAGCGTGATCTCCCGCTCGCCGGCCGCCAGTTGGGCGATCACGGTGGGAATGACGGCGCGCATCGACTGCCGCGGCCCGAAGGTGTTGAACGGCCGCAGGGTGACCACCGGGGTCTCGAAGCTGGCGTGGTAGCTGTCCGCCAGCCGGTCCCCGCCGGCCTTGGAGGCCGCGTACGGGGACTGGGTGTTGATCGGGTGGTCCTCGGTGATCGGCACGGTCTGCGCGGTGCCGTAGGTCTCACTGGTCGAGGTGTGCACCAGCCGCGGGATATCCAGGTGCCGGACGGCCTCCAGCACGTTCAGGGTGCCGGTGACATTGGTCTCGATGTACGAGTGCGGGGCCTGGTACGAGTACGGGATGGCGATCAGCGCGGCCAGGTGGTAGACCGCCTCGACCCCCTTGACCAGCCCGTTCACCGAACCGGGGTCGCGGACGTCGCCCAGCACGATCTCGACCTGGTCCAGTACCCGGGGGTCCAGCGTCTCCAGCCACCCGAAGGAGGAGAAGGAGTTGTACTGGACCATCGCCCGGACCCGGTGGCCGGAGGCGACCAGCCTCTCGACCAGGTGGGAGCCGATGAATCCCTCGGCGCCGGTGACGGCGACTGTGCTCACGATGCGTGTCTCTCTCTTGATCTCTGTGGAAGCGCCGGCGGACCTGATGGTCCGTCAGCGATGACTGGTGGTACGACCGAGGACCACGCAGGCCAGCAGGCCGAGCAGCGTCGCCGCCGCCCCGCCGCCGATCAGCTGCAGGGTGAGCGGCTGCACACCGCCCGCCAGCGCCGCGGCCTCGAAGCCGGCCGCCGCCGCGCAGACCAGGCCGGCCACCAGCCCCAGGCCGAAGGCCTGGAGCAGCAGCGCGGTCCACAGCGCGGCGGCGAGCAGCAGCAGCGCGGCCAGCCGGGTGGCCGGCAGCGCGGTCGCCTGCGGCCACAGGGCCGTTGCCGCCAGGTCGAGCGCGGCGGTCGCGGCCAGGTAGCCGAGCAGGCAGAGCGCGAACAGGCCGCAGGCGTGCCGGCGGAAGGCGGCGGCGCTGTGGCTGGTCCGCAGTCCGCGGACGGCCTGCCCGCGGTAGCGGTAGAGCAGCCACTCGGCCAGACCGAGGCTGAGGGTGAGCGCGGCCATCGCCGGGCCGGTGGCTCCGGCGGTCGACGCGGAGGCCGGCCGCACGGCGTGGTGCAGTTCGCCGCCGAGCGCCGCCACCAGGGTGAGCGTGCCGACCGCCAGGCCGAACAGCCCGGCGGGCAGCGTCTGGTGCAGCGGCGGCGAGCCGGCGGCCCCGCTCGGCGCGGTGCGCAGGCAGCCCAGCACCGCCCAGCCGGCCAGGCCCAGCGCGCAGCCCAGGGTGCTGAGCAGCACGCCCGCCCGCGCCGCCGGCGGCAGGTCCACGACGAGCACCAGCCCGCCGCCGGCCACCGAGGGGGCCAGCGCGATCAGCAGCACGACCTCCCGGCCCAGCACCAGCAGCACGGTGGCGGCCGCCAGGTAGCCGGCCTGCCCCGCGATGAACCAGAGCGCCGGGGCCGGACCGCCCACCAGGTAGCCGATGCCGGCCGCGAGCAGCGCCCCGGCCGGCGCGCCGAGGGCCAGACTGCGCCCGGCCGCCCGCCGGTCGGTGCGGCCCAGCCAGCCGTACGCGCGGTGCGCCAGCGCCTGGTTCCAGGCCCAACTGGCCAGCGTGGCCAGGGCCATCGCGGCCATCCCGGAGGGCAGCCCGAGGTGCCGGCGGCTGGAGCTGAACAGGTCGGCGCCGAGCAGGTAGCCGAGTCCGGGCAGGGCGAAGACCAGGCCGCGCAGCACGCAGCGCCACGGGTCGGCCCGCCACGGGTCGGCCACCGCGCCCGGCACTCCCGGATAGCGCCGCTCGACCTTGGCGAACAGCTCCTCGGCCAGCGTGAAGGCGTCCGGGCGGCCGTAGTTGAGGGCCGCCTGCTCGTCGGTGAGGCCGTCCGCCTCCAGGAAGGCGGCGATCTCGTAGGGGTGCACGGCGTCCGCGCAGACCTCGGCCAGCCGTTCGGCCAGCTCGTCGATCGGGTCGGCGGAGAGCTCCGGCGGGGCCGAGGCCGGGGCGGGGTCCGGGCGGAACCGGCGCGGCAGCGTGCGCAGCCACATGGTCTCCTCCGCCCAGCCGGGCGCGCCCTCGTCGGGGACCAGCCGCAGCGGCCCGCTCATCGGGCCTCCCGCAGCCGGTCGCCGTCCGGGTGGCCCTGGTCCGGCCCGGGCGGCTGCTCGCGCTCCTGGCGCAGGTTCCGGGCCTGGCGCTCCCACCAGTCGAAGCCGTCCGCGCCGAGCAGCCGCGGGCCGGGGACCTGTGGGGCGGGGGCCTGCGGAGCGTACTGGCCGCTCTCCACCGCCACCATCCGCTCGGGCAGCCAGCGGCTCTCGCCGAGCAGTTCGGTGTAGATACCGCGGAAGCCGTCGATGTTCTGACGGAGCGTGAACTGCTCGATCACCCGCAGCCGGGCCTGCTCGCCGAGCCGGGCCCGGCGCTCGGGGTCGCGCAGCAGCTCCAGCGCGGCCTGCGCCATCGGCTCGGGCTCGCGCGGCGGTACCACCAGTCCGGTGTCGCCGACCGCCTCCCGCACCCCGCCGACATCGGTGGAGACGGTCGCCCGGCCCGAGGACATCGCCTCGATCAAGGTGAACGGGAAGCCCTCGCTGATGCTGGAGAGCATCACCACGTTGCCGGCCGCGTAGGCGTCCTGGATGTCCTCCACCCGGCCCTCGAAGACCACCGACTCGGCCAGGCCCAGCTCGTCGGCCAGGCGCCGGCAGCCGTCCCGGTAGCCCTCCGCGCCGCGGGCCGTGCCGCCGAACAACCGCAGCCTGGCGTCCGGGAGTTCGGCCCGGACCAGGGCGAAGGCGCGGATCAGCGTCTCCAGGTCCTTGATCGGGTCGACCCGGCCGGCCCAGCTGAGGGTCGGGGTGGCGGGCTCCGGGCCGGCGGCCGGGAAGAGGTCGGGGTCCACGCCGTTGTAGACGGTGCGGATGTTGTCGGCGGGGGTGCCGCCGCGCTCCTCCCAGCGCCGGTTGTACCGGTTGCCGGGGGTGACCAGCGCGGCCTGCCGGTAGCTCTCCTCGGCCAGCATCCGGTAGAAGCCGAGCACCAGGGCCTTGACCGGCCAGCGGTAGGGGCCGGTGCGGTAGCCGAGGTAGCGCTCGCGCAGGTAGATGCCGTGCTCGGTGAGCAGGAAGGGCACCCGGTACTGCTGGGCGGCTATCAGCCCGGTCATCGCGGCAAGGCCCCCGCTGACCGCGTGCGCGACCCCCTCGGCCGGCGGCTCGACCGCCAGCGGCCGCAGCGCGTGCTCCAGCAGGTCGGTGGCGTGCAGCGCGTCGTGCAGGGTCGGCTCGGCGGCGGCGGTGGGCAGGTGCTCCAGGGTCCAGGTGTGCTGCAGGGTGCGCAGCGCGGGCTCGCTGCGCAGCGCCGCGCTGAGCAGTCCGCGCCGGGCCAGCGAGGCGAGGCTGTAGAGCTCGGTGCTGAAGTGCGAGGCGTAGACCGGGTCGATCAGCGAGAGCAGGAAGCGCTGGTAGGAGTCGAGGAATGCGCGCAGCGCGCGGCCGCGCGGCGGCTTGCCCTTGTCCGCCGGGCCCCAGAGCGCGGAGGTCCGCACCGAGCGGACGTTGGCGGGCAGTTCCCAGGCGAGCGGCTCGTTGCCGGTACCGGTCACCGCGATGATGTCGAAGTCGACGTCCGGCATGCCCTGGACCAGTTGGTCGCACCAGACGCTGACGCCGCCGTGCTGGTGCGGATAGGTCCCCTCGGTGAGCAGGGTGACTCGCATCCTGGCTCCCCTCTCCTTGCTCGTGCAGTTGCAGCGCGGTGGAGGCGGGGCGGACCCCGCCCCCAACGCGTCGTTCGGTACGGCTACTTCTTCTTCTGGACCTGCTTGGCCGGGCTCTTGGGCCCGACGGTGACCGCGGTGCTGCCCGGGACCAGGGTGGCGGCCCCGGTCCGGGTGGTGTCGGCCGGTCCGGCCGGAACGGCCGTGGCCACGGCGGCCGGCACGGTCGCCTTCGGCGCGAGCGCCGACAGCTTGACGGCGGTCGTCTTGAGCGCGGCGGCCAGCGGGGTGTTCCCCGAGGTCAGGTTGAGCGTCACCGAGCTCTGCAGGGCGCCCTTGGAGGCCCAGCCGGAGACGGTGCCCGCGTAGGCGCTGCCGAAGGCGGTGCTGCCCAGCAGCTGCTGCTGGGTGGTCCCGGCCGGCATGGTGGCCTCGATCTGCGTGCCGCTGGGCGCACTGACCGTCACGGTGCTGCCGATCCGGTAGGCGGTGACCTGGCCGGAGTTGACGGCCGCCTTCCAGGTGGCGCGGCGCTGCAGCTCGGCGCCGATGTCCTTCTCCCGCAGGTTCACGATCGGGGCGCTGTCCGCGTAGAGGCCCCGGTAGGTGTTGAGGATGCTTTCGAGCGCCGGGTAGGCGATCTTGTCCTCGGCGAAGTTGGACTGGTGGATGAAGTGCGGACGCGGGTCGTTGTTCAGCACGTGGCCGAGGTCGATCCGGGTCTCCAGCGGCACGATGTACGAGGTGTACCCGGTCGTGGTGTTGAGCGGCGCGGCCAGGCAGGTGGAGTTGGCGGAGGTGGAGCAGATGCCGCTGCCGCCGTTGGCCGTGCTGTTGTAGATCCAGTTGTACTCGTCGATCTCCTCGCCGACGGTGGCGGCGTTGTAGAAGATGTTCATCGGGTACCGCGGCACGGTCAGCGTGGAGCCGCCCACCGCGCGCTGGTCGAACTCGCGCGAGGCGTCGCTGCCGGTCCACTTGACGCCGGTGGCGGCCAGCGCCGGGGCCAGGTACGGGTTGTCGGTCGGCTGCTGCGGGTTGGTGACCAGGCCGGAGTGCTCGCCGGTGACCAGTTCGCTCCTGTCGATCGTCAGGTGCTGCTGGGCCGCCCAGTTGACGTTGTCCTGGATGGCGGCGGTGATGGTGGCCTGGTCGACCCAGACGGTGTTGCCGCTCGCGTCCACCGAGCACTTCCACGGCACCACGGTGACGTCCTGCACGCAGCCCAGGAAGGGGTGCAGGTAGGTGTGGTTGAGGAAGCGGAAGGAGGACTGGTCGGCCAGCAGCTGGGTGAGCAGCGGGTCGGTGGCGGTGTTGGTCTCCGCCATCCAGTCCTGGCTGCCGCCGCCGTTGAACAGCAGGTCCAGGTTGAAGTTGTTGGTGGACTGCCACTGCTTGGCGTAGGACGCGTCGGCGGCGGTCATCCGGATCGGGTTGGCGTCGATGTTGCTGCCGGGCGGGCAGGTCACGTCACCGGGGGTGCACTTGAGGACGGTGTCCCACCGGTCGTCGGCCAGCAGCACGTCGTCGACGTGCACCGCGAAGTAGTTGCGGTCGTAGCCGAGGTGGACGCCCTGGGTGAGCCAGTCGACCATGCCGCGGGCCAGCAGCCGGAACTGCTGCTGGTACTGGTTGTAGACGAAGGTGACGACCAGCTCGCGCCGGCTGTCGTGGGCGTACTCGCCGACCAGTGAACCGCGCGCGGTCGTGCCGGGTATCGGCGCGTCCACCAGCGGGGTGAACGAGGCGCCGGCCGGCAGGGTGGTCAGCGGGGTGGCCAGGTAGCCGTAACTCTCGCTGACGTTCGGGTCGTTGTCCTCGAAGGGGACGCTGCCCCGCAGGTACCCGAACGGCCCGGCGGTGCCGGCCGTGGTGACGCCGCCCTGGGTGCCGTCCAGGGTGCCGATGTACCCCGGGTTCTGCGCCCAGTTGAGGCCGACGTCCGGACGGGCGTAGGTGTAGGCGTCGATCTGCCGGATGCCGAAGGTCGCCTCGTAGGAGGCGAGCGCGGCCATCTCGGCGGAGCCGGTGGCGAACGGGTTGTCGTTCGGCAGCACCACGCCCTGGAACTTGGCGCGCGGCGAGCCGTTGAGCGTGTCGCTGAGGAAGGCCGCGGTGATCACCGGGCGGTTCGGGTCCGCCAGGCTCAGCACGGTGTACGGCGTGCCCTCACTGGCCAGTTCGGCCGTGATCGCCGTGGTCGCCGGGCCGCCGTCGTCGACGACCAGGACGGTCAGGTCGATCCGGTTGCCGCCGGTCGCGTGGGCGGTGGCGGTCTGCAGGCCGGCCGCCAGCAGGGCCGCTGCCGCGCATGCGGCAGCCTTACGGGTCGCTTGACCCATGATGTGGTTCCCTCCCTGACAGGACGGGCAGCCCCCCAGCGCCCGTCCCGAATGAACTGTTCAACCCCCGTGCCGCGCAAGTTCCGCGCGGCTCACGCGTCACCATGATGGGGCAGGAATATCGCGTCCCGCCGCCGAATTGCTGCATACCCAGTGAACGTTAAGAAATCTCTACCTTGTTCGGTGTCCGACAAAGGGTTGGTCAAGTCCGAAGTAAAGTTCCCAGGATTCCCAGCCTATTAACAGGAACTTAAGAGGACCCTTACCGCGACCCGGTCGGTCGTGTACGCGAGTGACCGACAGGTGGCGGCCTGTCAGGTCGGGCGTGACCCGGTGGAGCTGACGAAAGATCAGGAGTGGGCGCCCGACTTGCGGCGGCGCAGCAGCACCAGGGTGCCGGCGCCGGCCGCGAGAACCGCCGCTCCGGCGATCGCGATCGGGGTGGCGTCGCTGCCGCCGCCCGTGGTGGCCAGGGCCGCCGAACTCTTGGTGGCCGTGGTCCTGGCCTTCACGGCGGCGACCTTGGCCTTGAGGCCGGCGTCCGCCGGCATCGGCAGGGTGATCGGCTTGGGCGGCTGCACGGGGAAGGTGACGGCGGCCGGGGGCGGCGTGGCGGCCTTGGTGGCCGTGCTCTGCGTGGGGCCGGGGGAGGCGTCGCTCGCGCTGGGGCTCGGGCTGCCGCTCGCGCTCGGGCTCGCGCTGGGGCTGGGCTTGGGGGCCGCGACCACCGAGAAGAAGCCGGGGGTGCCGGCCAGAACCGTGCCCTGCACGCCCTCCGGCACCTCGCCCTCGGCGTTCAGCGGGGCCCAGTAGCCCAGGAACACCGCGACGGCGGGGCCGAGCGGGAAGTCCTTGGGGAAGGCGATCCGGACCTTGATGGAGAGCGTGGCGCCCTGGGTGACCACGAGCCGGCCGGCGGGCGAGACCTCCCCGCCGTCCAGCGGGCCCAGCAGGCGGTAGTTGTCGAGGCCGGGCGCCTCGGTGGCGGCGGCCCAACTCGGCGTGGCGGGGGCGATCGGCTGGGGGTTCTGGTAGTCCAGCGAGATGGCGGTGTTGTCCAGCGAGTCGCCCTCGTTGCTGACGTGCAGCAGGGCGTAGAGCGCCAGATCCGCCGCGGTGTGGTTGGTCACGGTCAGCGTGAACTCGGCGGGGGCCGCGCCCACCGGGATGCTGCTCGGCAGGCCGTCCACGGTCAGCCCCGGGACCTCGGCGACGGCCGCGGGCGCCGCGGGAGAGCTGCTGGAGGACGGTACCGGTGCAGCTAGCGCCATATAATTGCCGTTGAGTGCAACTGACGAAGCGATAGTCGCAATGGCCCCGACGGCAAGGCGTCGGCGTATGGTGGCGGGCATTCTTGGAGCACCTCTGGGTTCCGTGCGCACTGGGGCCGAATCGCGGCGAGCGCTGAAGTGAAAATCGCGCCTGGCGCGATAGTGGAGTGCGACGGACACTAGCGGACTGCCGGACTAATTGGTAAGTCGGCGGCCTGTTCGTCTTATCCTGGCTATTTTTGACGACTTGTCCGACGACTGCGCGTCAACTTTTCGGCCGGCCGGGGGAATCGGCGCAGGCCGGGGCGTGGGCACGGCTTCGGCGCGGCCCAGGCTGCGGGCACGGCGGAGCCCCGCACGCCGGTTTCGGCGTACGGGGCTCCGCTCACGGCAGCAGGCGGCCTGCGGTCAGCGGACCGGCAGCACCTGGGTGTGCTCCTTGCGGACGGCCTGCAGGTCCTGCGGGTTGAGGCCGAGCAGGCTCAGGATGGTCGGCGCGATCTGCTTGGTCTCCACCTGGGCGGAGTCGCGGACGTGGTCCGGCGTCGCGGCACCGGAGACCACCAGCGGGACGTTCAGGTCGTCGGCGTGGGCGCCGCCGTGCTCGGCGACCTTCCCCTTGCCACCGGTGTAGACCACGCCGTACTGGGCGATGCCGAAGATGTCCGGAACGCGCGCGTCACCGGGCTTGACACCGAAGTAGTCGGCCGCGGCCTCGCCGGCGTAGACCTTGGACAGGCCGCCGTTGGTGAAGGCCTTCGGGTTGCCGTTGATGTCGGTACCGGTGCCGCTCTGCGCCAGCAGGTACTTCTTGGCGAACTCGGTCGCCTCCTTGGAGCGGTCGTTCAGCCAGAGCAGCACGCCGTCGTCGTCCACCGCGTGCGCGACCAGGTCGCCGGCGGCCGGGTGCAGCTTCTTCCAGGCGGCGTTCAGGCCGTCCAGCAGCGGGCCGTCGTCCACCCGGGAGAGCGCGGCCGGGTCGGTGGGGGACTGGCCGTGCTTGGCGGAGAGGATGATCGTGGTGCTGTTGCTCAGGTGCTCCTTGCGCAGCTCGGCGGTGAGCGCGCCGATCTGCTGGTCCACGTAGGCCAGGTTCTTGGCCAGCAGCGGGCCGGGGATGTTCTTGGCCGAGTAGCCGCCCTGCAGGCCGTCCGAGGCCGGCAGCTTCTGCGCGGTGGAGACCGACTGGAGGTTCAGGCCGAAGATCGCCGGGGTGCCGACCTTCTGGGTGCGGCTGTGGTCGTAGCCGTCGATCTCGTTGAGGACGGCCCGCACCTTGTAGCTGTCGTACTGCTCGGTGGCCTGGTTGTCCTTGGTCCAGTCGTCGCCGGCCGGGTAGCCGATCGCGTCGCTGTTGATCTCGGGCGCGAACAGGTCCTCGATGCCGTTGCCCGAGGGGCCGTTGAGGATGTCGTAGGCGGCGTGCTTGTCCGACCAGGCGGTCCGCAGGCCGGCCGAGCGGGCCACCTCGAACATCGTGTTCACCTGGATGTAGGAGTGCGGGTAGACCGGCTTGCAGGTGGCCGGGTCGACCGGGAGCTTGGACGGGTCCAGCAGGCTGGCCGCGTTGCCGGTCAGCGAGAGGATCGAGCCCGGCAGGTTCTTCAGGCCCTGGCCGGCGTCGATCGAGGCCTTGTTCTTGTCCAGGTCCTCCGTCAGGTCCACCTCGACGCCCGGCTTCACGCCCGCGCAGCTGGTGGTGCCGGCCGGCAGCAGCGCCGCGTTGTACGTGTCGTCGTAGTACACGCCGGTGGTGCCCGGGCCGCCGCCGGTGGCCTGGGCGACCATGCCGGGGAAGGAGTCGGAGGGCGTCGTGGTCTTGGCGTTGGTGTACTCCACGCCGCCGCCGACCAGTTGGGCCAGCGCCGAGTGCGGGTGCTGGGCGATGTACCAGGCCAGGTCCGTCTGGTGCAGTCCGTCCACCGAGACCAGCAGCACGTGCTTGGCCGCGGCGTGGTGCGCGGCCGAGGCGGCCGACGCCTGGACGGTGGTGGCACCGGCCATCACAGCGGCGACGCTGCAGATGGCGGCGAGTCGGACGGAACGTCGAGTCACGAGGTCTCCCGGGAACAGGCGGTGCGAGTGGCTAGTGCACGCGACATGATTGGGGGGGCTCGTGTACCGCGGGGTGTGACCAGATGAACCCTGGGCGAAGGACTGGACCAATTGTTGCGACGGTCCGTATGCGGTGCGTTCCGTCAGGGTTTGATCGACAGGAACAGGTACGCCGCGAACACCACCAGATGCACCCCGCCCTGCAGCCTGGTCGCCCGTCCGGGCACCACCGTCAGCGCGCTGACCACCACCGTCAGGGCGAGCAGCACCAGTTGGGTCGAGCCCAGGCCCAGGACCAGCGGGCCCGACAGCCAGATCGAGGCGATCGCGATGGCCGGGATGGTCAGCCCGATGCTCGCCATCGCCGAACCGTAGGCGAGGTTGAGGCTGATCTGGGTCCGTTCCTGCAGCGCCGCCCGCAGCGCGGCCAGGGTCTCCGGCAGCAGCACCAGCAGGGCGATCACCACACCCACGAAGGTGGGCGGGAAGCCGGCGGCGTCGACCCCGGACTCGATCGCCGGGGACTCCACCTTGGCCAGCCCCACCACCGCGACCAGAGCCACCGTCAGCAGCACCAGGCTGGTCATCGCGACCTGCCTGCTGGGCGGTTCGGCGTGCTGCCCCTCGGCGGCGGGGTCCGTGGTGCTGGGCACGACGGGCAGGAAGAAGTCGCGGTGCCGGCCGGTCTGGGTGAGCACGAAGAGCAGGTAGAGCGCGAGCGAGGCCAGTGCGGCGAAGGTCAGTTGGGTGCCGGAGAACTGCGGGCCCGGCTCGCTGGTGGTGAAGGTCGGCAGCGCCAGGCTCAGGGTGGCCAGCGTGGTCACGGTCGCCAGCGCCGCGCCGCTGCCCTCGGAGTTGAAGAGCGTCACCCCGTAGCGCAGCGAGGCGACCAGCAGGGAGATGCCGACGATGCCGTTGCTGGTGATCATGACGGCGGCGAAGACGGTGTCCCGGGCCAGGGTGGCGGTGTCGTGGCCGCCCGAGGCCATCAGCGTGACGATCAGCGCGACCTCGATCACGGTGACGGCCACCGCCAGGATCAGCGACCCGAACGGCTCGCCGACCCGGTGCGCGATCACCTCCGCGTGGTGCACCGCCGCCAGGACCGCCCCGGCCAGCACCAGGGCCACCACGCCGACCAGGACCCCGCCCAGATGGTGACCGTAGGTCAGCGCCAGCAGCACCAGCGCCAGCACCGGGACAACGGCCGTCCAGCTCAACAGGGGCGAGCGCGGCCCGTCCTGCGCCGAGCCGCGCCGCCACGGGAGCCGAACCATCGGTGTCCTCCGTCTGTCTGACTGTCCGTCCGTGACCGTCTGGCCGTCGTCTCCGCCGGTCGCCCGGTTGCCCGCCGCTGCACGCCGCACCCGCCGGCCCGTTCGGGGCCGACGGGTGGTCGGACGTCTGGGCGGCGGCGGGGGTAACCGCGCTCCGGCGAGCTGCTCGGTCCGCTCCTTCTTCGCCAGATACGCACCCTATGCCGCACGGCCGGACATCCGGGGCATTTGGGGCGGCGTGCCACCGGTGTCCGGCGGGGCCGGCGCGCGGCTCACGCCGTCTGGCGGATCGAGGCACCCACCAGGACGCCGTTGGCGACGGTGTAGGTGCCCTGATACACCTTCACCGTGCCGTCCGTCTGCGTCGCGTAGAGCACGGCCTGGACCTGGGACGCCCCGAACTCGCTCACCGTGCCGAGCGCGATCCTCGCGGTGGTGGAGAACCCGGCCACGTACTGCGGGTAGCTCTCCCCGGCGATGTTGGACCCGCCGAGCGCCCAGGCGGCGGCGTAGTCGTGATTGGTGATGTCCTGGTAGTACTGCTCCACCACGGCTGAGGAGTTGGTCAGCCGTGGCACCGGCCCGGTCGTCGCCGGGGCGGTGGCCGTGACGGTGGTGGCGGGGGCTGGGGACGGCGCGGCCGGGCCGGGCGAGTCGGTGACCGTCACGGTCGGCGTCGGCGTCGGCGTCGGCGTCGGCGTCGGCGTCGGTGTCGGCGTGGAGGTGGACGCCGACGCGCTCGGCGTGGAGGTGGCCGGCTGGCTGCTGACGAAGGCCGGGCCGCTGATGTTCGCGACCGCGGACGACCGGCTGGCGGACCCGGAAGCGCTCGAGCCGCCACAGGCCGCGACGGCGGCCAGAGTGCCCGCCGCCGCGCCTGCCGCGAGGGCCGTTCTGTTGATTCTCATGCCGGCATCCCTGGGAGCGGACGCAGAAACCTCGGGAGACGGTGCCATGGCGCTTTCGGTCAAGCTCTCCAGTCAGTCTAGTTCGCCCGTACCGGATTCTCCTGGTAGGCGGACCGGTCGATGGGGCGAGCAGTGGCCCAGGGGCAAGTTACGCTGCTTGGAAAGGAATTGATGGTAGATCAAGGGATGGTGGGGCGCGTCTGCCAGGGGCCCGCCGCTTGGCCTGGCTGGGCCAAGCGGCGGGTGGGGCTTGCTGGGCCCAGGTGGCGTCCGGGGGAGCTTGGCAGGCCCTTGGCAGGTGTCTTTTAATTAACACACTAGACGAACTAATATGAGAGGTGGTCGGTGTCCGCCCACCCTGCTGCGATACCCGTCAGGACGGGTACGACCGCCGTCGGCGGGGGACCGGACGCCCTTCTCACCACTTCTCACCCCGCGACCGGTGGTCCCTCGCTGAGAGGCCCGGCCCGTCAGTTCCCGGTGGGCATCGGTTCCGTCAGGCAGCGCTGCCAGACGTTGTCCCGGGCCAGCTGCACGGCGCCCGCCAGGGTGCCCTGCTCGGCCAGGGGGGAGAGTCGCAGGTAGGGGGGTGAGAGGGTCATCAGTTCCAGCCCCGGGCGCAGCGCGCCGAGCAGCGCCTCGCCCGCTCGGGCCAGGCCGCCGCCGATGATCAGCTGGTCGGGGTCGAGGGCCAGCAGGATGGGCGCGAGCACCGTCATGAAGGTCCGGGCGACGGTGTCCACCACCGCCACCGCGGCGGCGTCTCCGGCGGCGGCCGCCTCGAAGACCGCGTCCGGGGTGAGCGGGCCGGCCGCCAGCCGTGACGAGGGGTCGGCCCGCGCGGCCGCCCGGGCGCGGGCGACGATCCCGCGTGCGCCGATCTCCCGTTCCAGCGGCCCCCGGCCCTGCCGGTCGAAGGTGATCCGGTCGCCGTCGACCGGTGCCACGCCGATCTCGCCGGCCGCGTTGTTCGCGCCGCGCAGCAGTTTCCCGCCGACCACGATGCCGGCGCCCAGTCGCTCGCCCCAGTGCACCACCACCAGGGTCTGGCGGGGGTAGTTGGCGGCGCAGACCAGCGCGTCCATGTTCGCGTCGTTCTCCAGCCGCACCGGGCAGTCGGCCCGGGCCCGCAGGTGGTCCACCAGGTCGGGCAGGCCGGGCAGGCTGGGCGCGAAGCGCATGCTGCCGTGCTCGCTGTCCACGATGCCCGGGCAGGCGGCCACGATCTCGCAGATGTCGGCGATCGAGAGGTCGGCCTGCGCGAGCGCCGTATCGATCGCCTCGTCCAGGCCGCCGAGCATCTCGTCGGCGTCGGTATTCCGTCGCACCAGGGCGAGTTGACGCCCAGTCAGATCACTGACGGCCACGCTCAGGCTGTGCGGTCCGAGGTCGATGCCCAGTACCGGCAGCGCTCGTGGAGCCAGTGCGTAGCGGACGGCCGGCCGTCCGGGTCCCTCGCGGCGCGGGTCCTGGTTCTCGCCGATCCAGCCGGTGGTCAGCAGGTCGCCGAGCGCCTGCTTGACGGTCGGCCGGGTCAGCTGGGCGGCCTGGGCCAGTTCGGCGATCCGCACCGGCCCACCGGCGTCGCGGATCGCCCGGAGCACCGCGGCCGTGTTCAGCCGCCGCAGCATCGCCGGTCCGCCGGATCCCTCCTCCGCCATGTCGCGCTACCCCTCTCTGAGTGAGCCTCGGCTTCGCACAGGGCCAATATGGAAAGAACCTATTGTAATCCCTTGGCCGCCCGCGCTTTACTGTCGGCACACGCTCACCGCCGTGCGCCGTCCGCGTGGTGAACCGCCCTTTCCAGCCCACTGCTGGTCCACTGCTCTCTAGGCACCGCCGACCTCCTTGGAGAGGCAATGCGAACGACCCTCCGCGCCAGGGCCGCCCATACCCTGCTCGCGTTTCTCACCGTGACCGCCACCGCCGGGCTGGTCACGGCCGCCCCCGCCGCCCAGGCCGCCGTGCCGTTCGCGGTGGCGAGCGCCACCGCCACCGCCGCGTTCGACACCGCGCCGGCCCTCGCGAGCATCCAGCGCCTGCTGCCCGCCCAGGCCGGGCAGTTCACCCTGCTGGCCACCGCTCGGCAGACCTCGGGCGTCGACTCCTTCACGGTCTCCGGCAGCGCCGGCGCGATCCAGATCCAGGGCACCTCCCCGGCCACCCTGCTGACCGGGGTCGGCTGGTACCTGCGCCATGTGGCGGGCGTCGACATCGGCTTCCCAGCCGACAGCACCTCGCGGCTGCCCGCGACCCTGCCCGCCGTCAGCGCACCGTTCACCGATGCCGCCGTGGTCCCCAACCGCTATGCGCTCAACGACACCGACAACGGCTACTCGGGCGCCTATCGGACCTTCGCCGACTACCAGCACGAGATCGACGTGCTCGCACTGCACGGCTTCAACGAGGTCCTGGTCACCGTCGGGGCCGAGCAGTCCTACTACCAGGCGCTGCAGCAGTTCGGCTACACCCCGGTCGACCTGCAGTCCTGGATTCCCGGACCCGCGCACCAGCCTTGGTGGCTGCTGCAGAACATGAGCGGCTTCGCCGGACCGGTCACCGAGCAGATGATCAACTCCCGTGCGGCGCTGGGCAGGCAGCTCTGCGACCAGCTGCGTGCGCTCGGCATGACCCCGGTGCTGCCGGGCTTCTACGGCACGGTGCCGACCGACTTCGCCACCCGCAACCCCTCGGCCAACGTGGTTCCCCAGGGCACCTGGGTGGGCTTCAACCGGGACTCCTGGCTCGACCCGACCGGCCCGCTCTTCGCCCGGCTCGCCGCCGCCTACTACGCGGCCCAGCACACCGCGTTCGGCGACTCGGCCATGTACAAGATGGACCCGCTGCACGAGGGCGGCACCGCCGGCAACGTCAACGTGACCGCCGCCGCGACCGCGATCCAGCAGGCGCTGCTCACCGCCCACCCGGGCGCGACCTGGGCCATCCTCGGCTGGGGGAGCAACCCGTCGGCCGCCCTGCTGGCCGGCGTCGACAAGTCCAGGATGCTGATCGTCGACGGCTACTCCGACCGGTACAGCAACCTGGACCGGGAGACCTCCTGGGGCGGCACTCCCTACGCCTTCGGCACCATCCTGAACTTCGGGGGCAAGTCCACCTTCGGTGCCAACACCGCCGACTGGACCGCCACGTTCCAGCAGTGGCTGACCAAGAGCAACAGCGCGGAGAAGGGCATCGCCTACATGCCGGAGGGCACCGGCACCGACCCGGCCGCCTTCGCCCTCTTCGCCGACCTCGCCTGGTCCAACTCCACCGTCGATCAGACCACTTGGTTCAGGAACTACGCCAACTCCCGCTACGGCGCGCCGGATGCCAACGCGGTCGCGGCCTGGGACCAGCTGCGCCAGGGCCCGTACAGCATGCCCGCGAACGGCTGGAGCGAGCCGCAGGACAGCCTCTTCACCGCCCAGCCCTCGCTCACCGCGAGCACCACGGACGTCTGGAGCCCGCCCACGATGCAGTACGACGCTGCCACCGTGCAGCGCGCGCTGGCCGACCTGCTCAAGGTCGGAGCCGCCCAACAGGCCACCGACGCCTACCGGTTCGACCTGGTGAACACCGCCCGCCAGGCGCTCGACAACCGCAGCCGGGTGCTGCTCCCGCTGATCGACAACGCCTACACCGCCAAGGACCTCACCACCTTCCGCTCGCTGGTGGCCGAGTGGAACGCGGACGAGGCCCGACTGGACCAGATCGCCGCCACCGACTCCCGCTCCCTGACCGGCACTTGGCTGGCGAATGTGCCGCCCCAGCTGCAGTACGACGCGCGCTCCCTGGTCACCGTCTGGGGCAACCGCCCGCAGGCCGAGGCCGGCGTGCTCGACTACGCCGCCCGTGAGTACTCCGGCATGATCAACGACCTCTACGCCAAGCGCTGGTCCACCTACTTCGCCTCGCTGGACACCGCGCTCGCGAACAGCACCACGCCCGCCACGATCGACTTCTTCGCCATGGACGACGCCTGGGCGAAGTCCACCAACTCCTACCCGACCACCACCACCGGCGACCCGGTCACCGTGGCCACCGCGATCGCCGCGGCCCTGCCGCCGGTCGCCACCGCCGGTCCGATCACCGGCATCGGCGGCATGTGCGCCGACATCACCAACGGCAACTCGGCCGACGGCACCCCCCTCCAGCTGTGGACCTGCAACGGCACCGCCGCGCAGAGCTGGACGGTGCCCGGCGACGGCACCCTGCGCGCCGACGGCAAGTGCATGGACGTCCGCGGCGGCGCCACCGCGCCCGGCACCGTCGTCCAGCTCTACAGCTGCAACGGCACCCCGGCCCAGAGCTGGGTCCCCCAGTCCGACGGCACCCTGCGCAACACCAAGTCCAACCTCTGCCTGGACGCCGCCGGCGGCTCCTCGGCCGCCGGTACCCCGCTGATCGTCTGGACCTGCACCGCAACCCCGAACCAGCGCTGGACGCTGCCCAGCTGACCGTACGACCTGCTACGTGATCGCGGCAGACCGGCCCGACACCGGGCCGGTCTGCCGCGATCTCCGTCATGGCCACCATGGCGAACCGCGCCGCCCCCGACCACCGGGTGCCGACCGAGGTCTCGGTCGGCACCCGGTCCTGTTGTGGGGGATCGGGCTCCGCTGCCCCGGCCCTTGACAGGTGTCTTTTTAATTAACACACTAGACGAACTAATATGAGAGGCGGTCAGCCTCGCCATCCCGGGCATGACGGTGAGGACCGGCACATGAGTTCACTGCTACGCACCGACGTCCTGCGGATCGAGGGTGCGGGGGACCCGGTGGCCGGGATCCTGCCGATCCTGGACTCGATCCCCGCGCGCACCGCGGACGACGCGCAGGTCACCGATCCCGAGATGCGCCGGGGGCTGGCGTACGGGCGTCCGCCCACCCTGCTGCCCTATACCCGCCAGGACGGGTACGACCGCGGTCGGACGGAGCGTCAACTCCCCAGTGTGGTACTGGAGAACGAGCAGCTCACCGCGACCTTCCTGCCCGGTTGCGGCGGGCGGCTCTGGTCGCTGGTGCACCGGCCGACGGGCCGTGAACTGCTGCACCGCAACGCGCTTCTGCAACCGGCCAACCTGGCGCTGCGCGACGCGTGGCTGGCCGGCGGTGTCGAGTGGAACCTGGGCACCACCGGTCACTGGCCGCTGACCTGCGAGCCGCTGCACGCCGTCAGGGTCGGCGCGCCGGACGGGACGCCGGTGCTGCGGATGTACGAGTTCGAGCGGATGCGTCGCCTGGTGGTGCAGATCGACGCCTGGCTGCCGGCCGGCTCTCCGGTGCTCCTGGTGCACGTGGCCGTCCACAATCCCGGCTCCGCCGAGGTGCCGGCCTACTGGTGGTCCAATATCGCCGTGCCGCAGACCGAAGGGGGCCGCGTGGTCGGTCCCGGCGACCACGCCTTCCACTTCGACTACAGCTCCGACCTGCGCCGGGTCCCCTTCCCGGAGTTCGACGGGGCCGACCGCAGCTACCCGGGCCGCCTGCCGCGCGCGGCCGACTACTTCCTGGACCTCCCCGAGGGCGAGCGCCCGTGGATCGCCGCGCTGGACGAGGCCGGGGCGGGCCTGGTCCAGGCTTCCACCGGCCGGCTGCGCGGGCGCAAACTCTTCCACTGGGGCACCGCCGCCGGCGGCACGCACTGGCAGGAGTGGCTGTCCGGCCCCGGCTCCAGCTACCTGGAGATCCAGGCCGGACTCGCGCGCACCCAGCTGGAGCACCTGCCGATGCCGGCCGGTGCCAGCTGGTCCTGGGTTGAGGCGTACGGGCGGGTCGAGGCCGATCCGGCTGCCGTGCACGGGAGTTGGGAGCAGGCGCAGTCCGCGGTGCGGGGCGCGCTGGACGCCCTGGTGCCCGGGTCGACGCTGGAGGCGGCGCTCGACTCGGTGGCCGGGTTCGGCGAACCGGAGGAGATCCTGCAGCGCGGCTCGGGCTGGGGAGCCCTGGAGGTGCGCGCGGGCGCGCTGCCCGCGGCGGCCGCGCTGCCCTTCGGGGATTGCGGCGAGGAACAGGCCCCCTGGCTGGAGCTGCTGGACTCCGGCCGGCTCCCGGTCTGCGACCCGCCCGCGGCCCCGGTCCTCGGAGCGCACTGGCGCGCCCGGCTGGAGCAGGGCGCGGCGGACTGGCACGCGCTCTACCACCTCGGCCTGCTGCGCCTGGCGGACGGCGAACGGGAGGGCGCGGAGTCGGCCTGGCGGCGTTCGGTCGCCGAGCGGGCGAGCCCGTGGGCGCTGCGCGGTCTGGCCCAGCTCGCCGCCACGCCCGGGCAGGCCGCCGAACTCATGCTCCAGGCGCACCGGTTGAACCCTGACCTCGGCGAGCTGACCGTCGAGACGCTGCGCGCCCTGCGGGCGGCCGGACGGGCCGAGCAGACCCTCGCCGTCATCGAGGCGCTGCCGGCGGCCGACCGCGCGCGCGGCCGCGTCCGACTGGCGCGGGCCGAGGCGGCGCTCGCCCTCGGCGACCTGGACACCGTCCGGGTGCTGCTCAAGGAGGGGATCCGGCTGGACAACCTGCGCGAGGGGGAGGACTCGCTGGACGCCCTCTGGCTGGCCGTCCATCCGGGGGAGCCGGTGCCGCGCGCGTACGACTTCCGGATGTCCGGGAGCTGACCGAACGGGCTGTGGGCCGGAGTCGGCGATCACGCCGACTCCGGCCCACAGCAGAGATGATGACGATGCGTCAGCTGATCTCGGCCGACTCCTCGACCGGGCGGACCGGCACGCCGGTGGGGTCGAAGAAGATGCTCTCCAGGGTGAGATGAGCGCCGCCGCGCGCCGCGTTGGACAGGCCCAGGACGGAGCTGGCGACCACCACGCGCTCCGTGGTGGGGGCGATCCGGCGGGCGTCCAGGACGCGCTGCGCGTCGTCGACCAGGTAGCGGCCGAAGACGGCGAAGTAGCCGCCGAGCACGATCCGCGGCGGGTTGAGCACGTCGACCAGCACGCCGAGGCCGAGCGCCAGGTCCGCGCCGATCGCGGCCAGTGCGGCCAGCGTGCGCGGGTCACCGCCGTCGGCGCGGGCCAGCAGGTCG
>FTKT01000127.1_pt2 | contig 20860 bp, 10 predicted proteins | sample 1658271 | NCBI WGS metagenome assembly FTKT01 (sample SAMEA3914811, study PRJEB12502) | metagenome | biome: forest; material: soil | place: Canada | collected 2011-08-04 | depth 0.3 m | reverse complement strand
GCGGAGGAGTCCGCCGTCACCGGCACGGTGCAGGCGTTCGCGCTGGCCTGCGGCTTCCTGTTCATCAGCCTGTACAAGGGACTGCTGGAGGGGCCGACCGCACTGCTCTTCGGCAGCTTCCTCGGCATCACCACCGGCCAGGTGGGGCTGCTCGCGGTGATCGGCGCGGTCGTGCTGGCCGTGCTGGCCCTGATCGGACGGCCGCTGCTCTTCGCCACCGTGGACCCCGAGGTCGCCGCCGGGCGCGGGGTGCCCGTCCGCCTGCTGTCCACCCTGTTCCTGGTCCTGCTGGGTGCGGCGACCGCCGAGGCCAGCCAGATCACCGGCACGCTGCTCGTCTTCGCCCTGATGGTGATCCCCGCCGCCACCGCCCAACTGCTCACCGCCCGGCCGGGCCTGAGCCTGGTGCTGGCGGTACTGATCGGCTTCGCCTCCTGCTGGCTGGGGCTGATCGCCGCCTACTACCAGCCCTATCCGCTCGGATTCCTCGTGACCTCCATCGCCTTCGCCGGCTACCTGCTGGCTCAGCTCGGCCGCCTGCTGCACGGCTTCCTGGAACGCACCCGGACGCCCCCGATCCTCGGGAGCCCGGCATGAGCACCACCCGGCTCGCAGCGCTGCCCCTTGGTCAGCCCTTCTTCCAGCACGCCCTGTTCGCCGGCACCGCGATCGCCCTGGCGGCCGGACTGGTCGGGTACTTCCTGGTGCTGCGCGCCCAGATCTTCACCGGCGACGCGCTCAGCCATGTCGCCTTCACCGGCGCCATGGCCGCCCTGGCCGGCGGCTACGACCTGCGGCTCGGGCTCTTCGCCGCGACCATCGGCGTCGGCCTGCTGCTCGGCGGGGTCGGCAGCCGGGGACGGCCGGACGACGTGGCCATCGGCAGCGTCTTCGCCTGGGTCCTGGGCCTGGGCGCCTTCTTCCTCACCCTGTACACCACCTCCCGCAGCGGCGCCTCGCAGGGCGGGGCCGGCACCACCGTGCTGTTCGGCTCGATCTTCGGCCTGAACAGCGGTCAGACCCTGCTGGCCGTCCTGATCGCCGCCGTGATCTGCGCCGTGCTGCTGCTGATCGCCCGGCCGCTGCTCTTCGCCACGGTGGACGAGGCCGTCGCGGCCGCCCGCGGCGTACCGGTCCGGCTGCTCGGCTTCGGCTTCCTCGCGCTGGTCGGCGCGACAGCGGGTGAGGCGACCCAGGCGGTCGGCTCGCTGCTGCTGCTCGGCCTGCTTGCGGCCCCGGCCGGAGCGGCGATCCGCCTCACCGACCGCCCGCTGCGCGCCCTCGCGCTCTCCGCCGCCCTCGCGGTACTGGAGATGTGGGCAGGGCTGCTGCTCAGCGCCGGGATACCCAGGATGCCGCCCAGTTTCGCCATCATAGCCACCGCCACCGCGGTCTACGCCGCGACCTTCCTGATCCGACCCGCCCGAGCCGCCCGCCGATCCAGCCCGGCAGCGGCCTGACCCACGATGCCGCTACGGGGGAGTACGTGAACGACACCACCGTCTCCGCGCTCGCGGCGGCCAAGGCCGAGTGGAGGCACGGCCACTGCCGGCCGCTCTGGCCAGGTGACCGAGCGCCGGGTGGTCCTGTTGCGGACGGTGCCCGACCCCGCCGGATCGCCCTGCTCACAGCCCCGGCCCGCGGCACCTGCCGCGGGCCACCCTCGCCCACCAGTGATCAGCCGCAGGGCGGCCAAGATGCGGGACGGGCTTGGTACTTGCCTCTGCTGTGCCTCCTGCGAACCGAACGGCCGCGGGACGCCGAAGTCGTTGATGATCAGTTTCCCACCACCCATGGCTGCGCTGGAGAACCATCAGCAGCCAGGCCGAACCGCCGTAGCCGTGCCGCACCTTCGACATCCCCAGCCTCTTCGCGCAACCTCACCAGGCCCAGCAGCGCGTTGACGGCCCCGGCGTCGGCGGCCTGCTGGTAGAGCCGCTTCGCGCTTTCGGCGTCCCCGGCGTCCGCGCGTAGCTGGGCCAGGGTTTCCAGGACCCAGGTGTTCCCGGCCTCGCAGGCCCGTTGGGCGAGCTGTTCAGCGCCGGCTCTGTCCCCGGCCCTCTCGCGCAACCTCGTCAGCTCCCGCAGTGCCCGGATGTCCCCGGCGTCGGCGGCCCGCTGGTAGAGCCGCCTCGCGCCCTCGGCGTCCCCGGCGTCCGCGCGTAGCTGGGCCAGGTCTTCCAGGACCCCGGCATCCCCGGCCTCGCAGGCCCGTTGGGCGAGTCGTTCAGCGCCGGCTGCGTCCCCGGCTCTGGCGCGCAAGGGTGCCAGCAACCGCAGCGCCCGGGTGTCCCCGGCCTCGGCAGCCCGCTCGGCGAGTCGTTCAGCCTCAGCCGGGTCGCCTGTCCTCTCCCGCAACCTCACCAGCGCCAGCAGGGCGTAGGGGGCGTCGGCAGCCCGCTGGTAGAGCCGTCTCGCGCCCTCGGCGTCCCCGGCCTCTTCATGCCATTGCGCCAGCTCCAGCAGGGCTTCGCCGTCCCCGGCGTCGGCGGCCTGCTGGTAGAGCCGCTTCACGCCTTCGGCGTCCCCGGCCTCTACACGCCAATGCACCAGCTGGTCCGGGGCCATGATGTCCCCGGCGTCGGCGGCCTGCCGGGCGTATCGCTCGGCGCCTTCGGCGTCCCCGGTCGCCTTGAGCCACCGCGCCAGCTCCAGCAGGGCTTCGCCGTCCCCGGCGTCGGCAGCCCGCTGATAGAGCAGTTTCACGCCTTCGGTGTCCCCGGCCTCTTCACGCCAACGCACCAGCTCCCGGAGGGAGTAGGGGTCCCCGCCGTCGGCGGCCTGCGTGTAGAGCTGCCTCGCGCCCTCGTCGTCGCCGGCCTCTTCTCGCCACTGCGCGAGCTTCCGGAGGGAGTAGGGGTCCCCGGCGTCGGCGGCGTGCCGGTAGAGCCTCCTCGCGCCTTCGGCGTCCCCGTACAGCTTGCGATCCGCGGCCAGCCCCCACAGGGCCTCGGGGATCCCCGCGTCGGCGGCCCGTCGGGCGTGTCGCTCGGCGCCTTCGGTGTCCTCGGCCCGCTCGGTCAGCTGTACCAACTCCACAAAGGCCTCGACCTCCCCGGCGTCGACAGCCTGCTGGTAGAGGCCTGCCGCAAGGCCGAGGCGGCCCCTTGAGCGCGCCGCGTGCGCCAGTTCGTACAGGTCTGCCGGACTGGCCGCGTGATGGTGGACCGCGGTCCAGAAGAAGTCCGGCGGGACGCGGTCGCGGCGGACGGTGCGAGCGTGGTGGTCGAGATAGTCGCTGACGCGGTACACGTCCGGGAGGGCGCCCATGCCGTCCGGGTCGGCGACGGGCTCCAGGCTGCCGGCCACGCCCATGACCTTTTCCCGCGCATAGTGGACAGCGTGGTCGAACCAGGTATCGGGATCCGCGGCGGCGCGCTGCTCCTCGGTGAGATAGCCCGGGGCAGCGGCGCGCAGGAGTCGGGCCGGCAGCGGTGACGTATGGCCGAGGCGGCGGGCGTCCATGGCCGCGGTGATGACGGCGCGCCCGTAGGGGCCGTGGGGGCCGGTGGCCTGTTCGTAACGGTCGATCAGTTGCGGGCCCGCCGCGAGGGTCTGGGTGATCCTTCCGCCGATGCTGGTGCGGATGGCGGTGGCCACCGAACGATCGCGGCGAACACCGCCGTCCCGCAGCTCCTGGTCGGTGAACGTCGCCGGAACGTCGACCAGTTCGGCCTGGTCGAGCAAGGCACGGGCGTTCGGGTGCGCGTCCCTGCCGGGTTCCGGGGTGCCTGTCAGGGTGCGGTGGTACTCGGGCCACAGCGTGCCCAGGACGACGAGTGGTCCGGGCAGCTCCAGTCGGCTGTGCAAGGCGGCGGCAGCCTCCGCCGCGTCGGTTCCCAGCAGGTAGTTCTGGGCTTCGTTGAGCCACAGCACGGTGCGCGGGGGGAGGGCGTCGGCCCCGGCGTCGAGCAGGGCGAGGAGCCTCTTGGCGTTCTTCGGGAAGACCAGCTGCCAGTCGCTCAGACAGCTGCGGACGGCCTCGAAGGCGGTGCGGGTCTTGCCGGTGCACGACCCTCCCCTGACGAGCACGAGCGTCGCCTGTTCGCCGCAGGACGCCCTGACCAGGTGGTCGCGCAGCTGCTGGTCGTGGTCGCGTGCGAGGTAGGCCGGGAGGACGAAGGCGCTCTCACTGTCGGTGCCGGCGTCGAGCGGGGTGGTGCCGTGGATGGCGGGGTGGACGCCGAGCTGCTGCGCGGTCCACGACTCGACCGGCCGCGGACGATCGGTCGGAGCCTCCCGATTTCCGGGAAGCTGCTGGTAGACCCGCTCGATGTGGTAGGCGGCGATCCCGCCCACGGCCTGGATCGAGACGGACGGTTCGGGGCTCGGTGCTGAGGCGGCGCCGGATCCGCTCAGCCCTGGGGCGGCTCCGGCTGGGGAGGGTTTCCCAGATTCACGTTGCCCATCGTCCAGGCCGCCGCGGATCCGTGGTCGGCGCGGATGTCCACGTTCCCGCCGACGGCCTGCCCGCCGTCACCGGCCGACACCCCACCGGATGCGCGGGACAGCGCCCGCACCTCCGTGACCGCGCGGTCCAGCGCCTCGCCGAATCCGGGGTCCTGCTCGACGGCGTCCTCCAACGCGAGCCGCACCCGCTGCCTGGTGCGGTCACTCGGCTGCGCCTGCCCCGCCTCGGCCTCCGCGGTGAGCCTCTGCAGCGCGGGGTCCTCGCCCAGCTTGCGGCTGACCACCTCGTGCAACTGGTCCATCGTGGCGTCCAGCGTACGGTCGATCTCCTGATCCGCCCGCCCCGCCACCCGCCTCGCCTTACGCACCGCCCACGCGAAGACGTACCCGACCGCGATCTCGATACCCGTCATTCCACCTGCCCCCGATCACCGCTGACAACAAGTCAGACCGTACCCCACCCCCTTCGGCCAAGCGGGTGATCCGGCTCGGCGGCCGACGCAGAACGCTCGGCCGGGGAATTCCGGCCGAGCGTTCTGTGCGGGCTGGTTGATCAACTCACGTCAGCAGGGACCGCGGGTGTCGGCGTAGAGCAGCAGGGTGTCGCCTGCCGTCGTGCCGGCGCGGTGGACCTGGGCCGTGTAGGTGCCGCCGGTGTGGCGGTCGATCGGGGCGAGGTAGAAGGTGCGGCGCAACCCGTTGACCTCGAACTCGGCGACCTGGTGCGGCACGACCTCGGCCGGGCCGCAGGTGAGCCGGTCCACGGTCTCGCCGTCGGCCCGGAAGAGCACCTCGAGGAGCTGCCCGTCGGCGGTCGGCAGGGCGTCCCCGAAGGCGTGCAGGCCCGGCGCGGTGGCCGCGCCGAGGTCCGCCGCCTTCAGGCACCCGTCGCCCACCGAGCCTCCGGCCGGCTCGGCCCAGCAGACGTCGCCGGTCTGCTGGGCCTGCCAGAGCAGGCGCGGGGTGTTCCCAGGCGCCGACTGCACGAGGACCGTCCGGTCCGCCTGCGGGGCCTCGCCCGCGCGGGCGGCCCAGTCCATGGCCGCCCGCCGCTGCTCCGCCGGGAAGCCGGCCGCCGAAGAGGCCGACGCGGTAGCGGAGTTCACCGCCCGCCCGGCGGCGGGTCCGGCCGACCCCGGTGAGCAGGCCACCAGGGCGGCCAGCAGCCCGGCGGGCAGCAGCGCGGCTGCCCGCCGGAAGGATGCGTGAGGACGCATCACTGGACGGGTATCGGCGGAGTGGCGGTTTCACTGTAGGTGACGGGATCCCAACTGGTGATCTCGAACGTCCCCCAGTCCTTGGTCGTCGTCGACCCGTCGGCGTGCAGGTAGGTGGTGTGGTACTTGGTGACGATGCCGGTGGGCGAGTAGCCCCAGTGCTGGCCGGCCTTCACGGTCAGCTTCTCCGTGAAGCTCTGGCCGTGCGAGGTCGTCGTCTGGTCACCGTCGGTCCAGCCGAAGCTGCCGGTCACGCCGACGGTCAGGTCCACGCTGCCCTCGGCGACGAACGGGATGTCGGCCTTGCCACCCGCCTTGACGGTGACGCTGGCGCCGAACTGCTTGGTGAACTGGTGGGTCTTCTGGTCGGAGTCGGTGGTGGAGATGGTGAGCGAGAGGTCCTGCGCGTTCTGCGCCATCCGGTAGTCCTTGGCGATCTGGACGTCGGTCCAGGGATCCCGGCTCTCGGTCACCGTGTAGAAGGCGGACACGTCGTCGCCCCCGCTCGGCACCTTGTCGGCCACCGCGGGCGGCAGCAGGTCACCGCAGCCGTCGCAGAAGTGGTGCCTGGCGTGGTCCGCGTCCCGAGCCGCGTCCGCGGCGGCCTGCTGGTCGAGCGCCGCCTGCTCGGAGTCGTCCAGTTGCTGGAGCTCCGCCTGGATCTGCGCGGGGTGCTCGGAGTAGTACTGATCGACCTGCTGCTGGTTGCCGAAGCCGTACCCGGTGATGTCGTCGTGGACCATCCTGCCGTCGGCGTCCGTGGTGTTGGTGGGCTTGTTGTTGGCGTAGGCGTAGCCGTTCCACTGCTGCGGGTCGTCGTTGGCCAGCAGCGGGTCGGGGCTGATGAAGCGTCCGGTGCTCGCCTGGTACTCGCGCGCGCCGAGGTTGGTGAGTCCGCTGGTGGTGTCCTTGGTGCCGCCGACGAAGCCGTGGTCACCGGACCAGCCGCCGGTGGCGGTGGTGGTGGCGCGCTTGTTGCCGAACGGGTCGACGGGGTTGCGCGTCTCGGTGAGGGTGGTGGCGTCGAGGGCGAGGGTGTTGGTGCCGTGCGGGTCGCCGATCTGGTAGGTCTTCGAACCGGCGGTGGCGACCAGCGTGAGGTTGTCCGGCATCGCGTAGTAGCGGGTACCGGTGGTGGCCTTGGTGCCCTTGTTGTAGACCAGCTCGTCGCCGGTCGCACCGAGGGCGATGGTGTTCTGGGTGGGGTTGCTGCGCTCCAGCAGGTTGCCGTCGGCGTCGTAGACGTAGCTGGTGGTGATGCCGCCCCGGGTGGCGGTGGCGAGCTTGCCCTCGGCGTCCCAGCTGAGGACCGAGGTGTTGCCGGCGTCGATGGCGTTCCAGCTCTGGGAGTTCCAGAGCGGGTTCTGGTTCGGCGCGGCGGCGCTCTTGTAGACGACCAGGTTGCCGTCGTCCTGCAGGGCCAGGTAGGCACCGGAGTTGGGATAGGTGCCGGCGGACCAGAGCGGGTTCCGGCCGGTGTCGTAGACGACGAAGTTGCCGTCGGTCTGCATGGTGGCGTAGGCCCCGGCGTGGCCGGAGGTGTGGCTGGACCAGGTCACGGCGCCGGTGCGCAGGGAGGCCAGGACGAGGTTGCCGTCGGCCTGCATGGACAGCCGGCTGCTGTTGGAGGTGATGCTCTGCCCCGAGGGCAGCACCCACCCGCCGTTCAGGTTGCGCGTCCCGGACGGGTCCACGATCTTCGTGGTGTTGCCCGCCGCGTCGTACTGGTTGCTCCCGGCGGCGCTCTTGGCGCCGTTGACGCTGTTCTGACCGGTGGCCAGGGCGTGCGGGCCGCCGTTGCCGTTGCCGTTGTTGACGGTGCCGGGGGCCGGGAAGGTCTGGGTGGTGGTCAGGTCGTTGGCGGTGGTGCCGCCGGTGTCGTGCTGGACCAGCTGGGTGCGGTTGCCGGTCAGGTCGTAGCCGTAGGACTGCCAGTAGGCGGACGGTCCGCCGACCGTGGTCCTGGCCGGCGCGACCGCGCCGCTGGTCGGGGTGCTGTTGGCGCAGGCGCCGACGGCGCCGACGGTGGGCTGCGGGGCCATGGTCACGGCGCCGGTGTCGCTCCACGCGGTGGTCAGGCGTCCGAGGTAGTCGTAGCCGAAGCACTGGCGGTCGGTGCCGCCCGGGGTGTTGTCCGGGATCCCGGTGACCGCGGTGAGCTGCCCGGCCTGGTTGTAGGCGTAGTTGGTCTGCTGCACCGCACCCGTCTGGGACGGCTGCTTGTCCACGAACTGCGAGACCTGACGGCCCGTCGACTCGTCGAAGGTGTCGGTCGCCACGACCTGGGTGCCCCACGGGTTCGCGGTGGTGCGGACGGCGCGGCCGTAGGCGTCGTAGCCGGTGGCCTGGTCGTACATCCACTGCGAACCGAACTGCTGACCGTAACTGGTCATCAGACCGCGCGAGTCGTAACTGTACTGCAGCATCTCGGTGGGTAGGTCGCCCAGCGCACCCCGGTCGGTCCACTGCACCGACCCGGTGACCGGGAAGTACGCGGACTGCTCGCTGTAGGTGTAGGGGACGGTCTGGTTGACCTCGCTGCCCGGGATGCTCTGGGTCACCGAGGTGGCCCGGTAGGCGGCGTCGTAGGAGCCGACGGTCTTGGTGTAGGCCGCGCCGGTGGTCCCGCCCACGTACCGGGTGGAGCCGGCGGGCTTGCCCTTGCCACCGCTGACGGTGTCATAGGTGTAGGCGGTCAGCTGCTTGGCCGGGTCGGCCGCGCCGCCGGCGTACTCGGCGGTCTTGCGGCCCAGCAGGTCGTAGCTGAAGGTCAGCACCTGGCCGCGGGCGTCGGTGCTGCCGGCGAGCCGGCCCGCGCTGTTGTACACCGAGGTCGCGGAGCCGGCGTCGGGGTCGGTGGCGGTGATCTGACGGCCCAGCAGGTCGTAGCCGTAGGACCAGGTGTTGCCCGCCGCGTCCACCCGGGTGGCCGGCTTGTCGGCCGGGGTGAAGGAGTACTTGGCGACGTCCGCGTCAGCGGCGTTGCCGGAGGCCGTGGCGGTACGGTACTGCCAGAGCTGGACGTTGCGGCCGCGGGCGTCCCTGACCGTGCTGGTCGGGGTGCCGCCGGCCGGCGGGGTGACGTCGGTGCGGTCCACGCCCGGGTAGCTGGTCGTGGTGCTGTTCTGGTGCACGTCGTAGGCCCGGAACTCGGAGGTGATCTCCCGGCCCTGGCCGTCGAAGGTCTTCAGCGTGGCCGAGGGGACGTGGGTGGTGTCGGCGTCGAACCAGGTGGTGCTCGGCGCGGTGGTGTTGTCGTTGTAGGTCGGGTTGGTCCGGAAGACGTGGCCCTCGCCGTCGTAGAAGGTGTCGGTGATCAGCCGGCCGTTGTAGCCGGAGAAGGCCGGGGTCGACTGGGTCTGCACGGTCCGGCCGAGGCCGTCCATGATGGCGACCGAGGTGCTGTAGCCGTTGTCGTCGTAGTGCAGGGTGTTGCTGGTCACCGAGGAGGAGCCGCTGGTGCCGTTGACCGCGTAGCTGAACGTCTGGGTGGCGTGCTGCGCGGTGGTCCGGCCGGCGGGCCAGGCGGCGGTGAGGCGGCCCAGCGCGTCGTAGGACTTCGTGACCGTGTTGCCGTTCGGGTCGGTGACCGTGAGCGGCAGGGCGCGGGCGAGGTCCAGCGCGGTGATGGTGGTCCGGCCGCCGGCCGCGTCGGACGCGCCGGCCGGGGCCGGGGTCGTCACGGTGGTGCGGTTCGGCAGTTCACCGGCATTCGCCGAGGAGTACGCGGTCGTGGTGGTCGCGCCGCCGGTGTGCGCGCCGTCCGTCGCGTTGGGGTCGGTGCGGGAGGCCGTGCGGCCGTACTTGTCGTAGGTGGTCACGGCCGTGGTGACGTAGACCGCGTTGCCGCTCGCGTCGTAGTGGTCGAGTACCTGATGCCCGGTCACATCGCCGATGGTGCCGGCGTTCGGGTACCCCTGGCCGTCGTACAGGTTTCGGCTGCCGGAGACGGTGTTCGCCGCCGTCGAGGTCGCCGTGCAGGCGCCGGGGCCGGAGACGACCAGCGACTGCGCGCCGAGGTTGGCCAGCTGCGCGTTGCCGCTGTTCGCGTAGTCGGCGCGGGTGCACACGTCCGGGGTGTTGTCGGCGGTGCTGAGCGAGGTGAGCAGGCGGTTGGCGTGGGCGGAGTCGGTGGTGACGACCGTACTGGTCGACTGCCAGGAGTGGTCCGCCTTCAGCGCCTTGGTCACCGTGGTGCTGGTGGTGGAGGAGTAGCGGGCGACCAGGTCGGTCAGGCCGCTGCGCGGGTGGTCGGCGGTGGAGAAGGGCCCACTGGCGGTGTGCACCAGGTAGGAGGTGAGCGGGCCGTTGACGCCGTTGTAGGTGTCGGTCTCCAGCGTGGTGCCGGAGAGCCACTCGTCGTCGCTGATCTGGCCGCTCATCAGGCCCGCCACGGTGGCGGTGTGGGTGCCGCCGCTCTGGGCGACGTCTGCGTTCATGCCCTGGAAGTACGAGGTGGTGCTCTTGGTCTGCGCACTGGTGTCGTTCGCCGAACCGGCGACGGCGGTGACCGAGGCGTAGCCGCGGAACTGGTCCCAGGTACGGGACTGCGGGTCCACCACCGAGCCGTCGTTGTGGTGGTAGGCGGGCTTGCCGTAGGCGTAGCTGGTGACCTGCGGCTTGTCACCGAGCGCCAGCTTCGGGTCCACGGTCACGGTGGAGACCGGGTAGCGCTGGAACCAGTCGTCGATCGGGGCGGTGTCCTGCGGCTGGTTCGGCTTGTACCACTTGACGTTGTAGCAGTCCATGGTCTCGCCGTCGGCCTGCGCCGGCAGCGTGCTGGAGGTGCAGCGCTGCGAGCCGGTGGTCTGGTAGACCGCGCCGATCGTGCCGCCGGTCTCGGTGGTGACCATCGTCAGGCGCGGGCGGTTGTAGTCCGGGCGGGTGAGGATCCCGGTCACCCGGTTCGGGAAGAGCTGCCAGCCGAAGGAGACCAGCGGCAGCGGCGCCTGGCCTTGGCCGTTCTGGTTGTCCAGGCCGGTGCGCAGCACCGAGGCCAGCCACGGGACCTGGGTGTTCTCGGTCTGGTTCTGCACGTTCACGAACAGGTGGTTCAGCGCGTAGCTGTCCACCGTCCGGTACGAACCGTTCGAACGGACCTGCGTGGCGATCGAGTTCAGCCACTTCGTGGTCCAGAAGGTCGGAGCGGCGTTGGCGCAGTTGGTGGTGGTCTGGTCGCACTGCTCGTCCAGCGGCACGTCCGGCCAGTTCCCGCCGTTCGCGGCCGTGCGCTGCGAGGGGTCGCAGGCGGCGGTCGAGGCCACGCAGCGCTCGCCCGGGGTGAACACCACACGGGCCGCGCTCTGGTAGTTCCCGCCGGCCGCGGTCTGGTCGGAGAGCAGCTGACCGTAGTCGATCTCCGCCAGCACCCCGCCGCGGGTGTAGGCGTTGGTGGTGGACGCGTTGCCGCCGCGCGCGTACCAGTTGGTCTCGGCGTTGTACTTGTACGTGGTCAGGTTGCCGTGAGTGTCCACCACCGCGTCCAGGTTCCAGCGCCAGGCCATCTGGCACCAGGACTGCTGACCGGTCGAGGAGTTGTAGCACGGGTCGCCCGAGTTCGGGGAGAACACCGGCACCGTCCACGCCGACTGCGCGTCCGGACCCAGCGTGCCGGCGTTGCCGTTCGCGTCGGGCAGGTGGCTCGCGCCGAAGTAGTAGACGAGGCCCGAGGCGTCGGTCACGCGCAGGTACGAGCCGTTCCAGGTGCCGTTGTTCGCACCGGTCAGGAACTCGATCTTCGTGCCGTCGTCGTTCTTCAGGTGCCAGGCACAGGCCGACTGCTCCAGGTTGCCGCTGGGGTTGTTGCAGCTGGCGTCGACCGGCACCAGCTCACCGGAGTGACCGGCCAGCGACATGTTCAGGTTCGCGCCGGCCCAGCAGTCGTCCACCGAGGTGGCGACCCCGTCACGGACGCACGGCTGGAAGGACCGCTCGATGTACCCGGTGTTCAGGTCCCAGCCGTCACCGATCCAGGAGGCCTGCGCGTTGGTGGAGGAGGTCTTGCCGTCCACCGTCGAGGAGTCGTAGGAGAGGCCGACGGTCGGAGCGCCGCCGCCCAGGCTCGGGGGAACCGAGACCGGATAGGCGTAGCTGAAGGCGCCCGAGGAGCCGCCCGCCGTCCAGCTCAGGCTCGGGTTGAGCGAGGTCGCGCTGTAGGTGCCCGCACCGCTGGAGCTGCCCGACACCACGCCGAGCGTGGTCGGCGCGGTCGGCGTGGTCGGCGCCTGGGCCGTCATCGCCATCGGGTGCGCGGCGCCGCCGGTGCCGCCCGTGGCCGGCACCGTCACGTCCGCGACCAGCCGCTTGGCCGCCGCGTCGTAGTGCGAGGGCACCGGCGTGCGCGTCTGGCACTGCGCCAGCTGAGGTGTCGTCAGCGCACAGGACGGCAGCGTCACCAGCTTCGCCCGCCCCGCGAAGTCACCGCCGATCCCGCTCAACTGCGACAGGTCCAGACCCACCCGCAGCGTCGACCCCGGCTTCGCGCCGTCGCCGTCCAGGGTCACCGCGCCGCCGGGGGCGCCCGCCGCGGCCGCGGCCGCCGGGTCCGCCACCGCGACCTGTACCGAACCGCCGGTGGCCGCCGGCGTGGCATCGACCTGGGCCGAGCCCTGCGCCTGGGTCGAGCCCTGCGCCTGGGTCGAGCCCTGCGCCTGGGTCGAGCCCTGTGCCTGGGTCGAGCCCTGCGCCCGGGGCGCCGCAGCGCCGGGCGCCGGCGCCAGCGCGCTGAGCCAGACCGGCAGCGCCCCGGCCTGCACCGAGGCGCCCACGCCCGCGCCCGTGCCCTCGCCCGTGCCCGCATCCGCGGTCGGCGTGCCCGCGGCCGTGCCCGCGCTGTTGGTCCGCGGCACCGGAGCAGTGGCCGCCGGTACCGTCACGCTGGCCCGACCGGCCTTCACCGGCTTCACGCCCGGCGGCGTCCACACCTGCCCGGCCGGGAGCACCGGCTTGTCCGCCGCCAGCGCCGCGCGGCTCTTCCCCGGCACCGAGGACGTCTTCGGCAAGGCGGTGGCGGGCGTCCAGATCTTGTGCTGCTGACCGGCCGTCGACGCGAAAGCGGGGGTGGACAGCATGGCTGCCAGCACCCCCAGCGCCCCCGCCAGCGCCACCGAGCGCGACCCTCTTCGCCGACCGGGCCCTGACCAGCCGACAGTGTGATGTGTCACCAAATCCCCCAACCAATGACAGAGCGTCATTTACGCTCGCCACGCACGTGAACCGACCGATAGGACGGACGGAAATTACCCTCGCCACCCCCGTCACCGAGCGCATTTGAGGATCACCTGAGGTTCGTTTGGCGGTGATTCAAATCACAGCGGCCGCATTGTCCGGTGATGCCATGAAATGAGCGCCATATTCCCTTGCCAGGAGTCCGTCCCACCCGCAACCTGTGCGCTGCTGTGCACCACGCGTGTCACCAGCACCATGGATTCACCGGAGGGGAAGTTCGATGCATCGTTCACCGTCGACCAGAGGTCGACGCATATTTCGTGACTCACCGTCACGTTGGCTGGCCAACGCGAGCGTTCTGGCGCTGACCGCCGGCCTGGTCGTCACGCAGGCCGGCCTCGCCGCACAGCCCGGTCTGGCCGCCGACCGGGCGACGATGCCGACGGCCGCGCAGGCGGCGGTGATCGATGCCCGGCACGCCAAGGACCAGAGCCCGCCGAGCCCGTACGCCAAGCAGTTCGCGCAGGCCAGGAAGACCGGGCAGAACGTGCCGGTCGACGAGCTGAGCACCGAGTTCAGCGAGACCGTCGCGACCCCGCAGGGCCACCTCCAGCTGACCAGCCACCCGGACCAGCAGCGGATGAAGTCCGGCGGCCGGTGGAAGAGCCTGGACGCGACCCTCAAGCAGCAGCCGGGCGGCGGCTTCGCCCCGGCGCAGACCCCCTCCGGTGTCGTGCTGTCCTCCGGCGGTTCCGGCCCGCTCGCCACGCTGACCTCGCCGGACGGCAAGAAGCTGGCGATCAGCGCGCCGTTCGCGCTGCCCGCCCCGCAGGTCGACGGCGCCGCCCTGCTCTACCCGTCGGTGCTGCCCGACACCGACCTGAAGGTCACGGTCGGCAAGAGCGGCAGCGTCAGCACCGTGCTGGTCGTCAAGACCGCGGCGGCCGCGGCCAACCCGGCCCTGAAGACGCTGCACTTCGGCACCGGCACCGGCACCGACGGCGTCACCGTCAAGGCGGACGCCGACCACAACCTGATCGCCGCCGCCGCCGACGGCCCGCGCTGGACCGCGCCCGCCCCCACCATGTGGGACAGCGGCGCGGCGCCGGTCAGACCCGTGCCCCGGGCGGCCGGTTCGCAGGCGGGCCCCGACGCCGCCGCGACGGTCGCCGGTGCGGGCAAGTCGCAGGGCAGGGCGCTCAGTTCCACCGAGGGCCCGGGGGACGGCGCGAAGGTCGCCGCCATGCCGGTGACCGCCGCCAAGGACGGCTTCGACCTGGTCCCGGACCAGGGGCTGCTGACCAACGGGCAGTTCCCGAAGTTCATCGACCCGGGCTGGATCCCCTGGCAGACCGGCAGCAACGGCAACACCTTCGTGCAGTCGTCCGACCCGAACGGGACGCACTACAACGTCAACGGCCCGGCGGACATCGACCACCTGGGCGTCGGCTACTGCGACAACAGCTATGCCAACGGCGGCGGTTGCTCGCCCTCCAGCCTGTACCGCTCGTTCTACCAGTTCGACACCAGCGCGCTCTCCGGCGCGATCATCAACTCGGCCAGGGTGGACCTGTCCGAGTACCTGTCGGCCGACTGGGACTGCACCGCCAACTACGGGGTGGACATCTTCTGGGAGAACGGCCCGATCGGCTCCGGCACCAACTGGGGCAACCAGCCGCAGCCGATCGGCGGCCGGCTGGACAGCACCCAGGTCGGTGGCTCGGGCCACGGCAACTGCTACGGCAACACGCCGGTCGCCTACTGGAACATGGGCTCCGGCTTCAGCAGCGGCATCAGCGGCAACAACATGGTGACCATCGGTCTGCGCGCCAACAACGAGAACGACCCGATGGCCTTCAAGCGCTTCGACTACGGCGCCACACTGTCGGTGACCTACGACAGGGTGCCGAACCCGCCGAACGACCCGGCGCTGCACCCGGTGCCCACCAAGGTCAACGGCGGTGACAACCAGGGCTGCGGCGCCGGTTGGGGCCAGTGGAGCTGGATCGGCGCGGGCAGTGACGCGCCCGGCGCGGTGACCCTGGCCGCCACCGTCTCCAGCCCGGCCGCACAGGACCAGCTGCAGACCCGCACCCTGATGTGGGACTACAACAACAACGACGCCGGCCTGCCCGGTGACGGCATGTCACCCTGGGCGGCGAACGGCCAGAAGGCCACCTACACCATCCCGAGCGGCTACATCCACGACGGCCACGTCTACGCCTACCACCAGCAGACCACCGACCTGCTCTCCGGCTCGTCCTGGTCCGGCTTCGGTCCGCAGTGCATCTTCGCGGTCGACGAGACCCCGCCGCAGGTGAGCCTGCCGGGCTGGGTCGCCGACCTCGCGCACGAGTTCCCGCCCTCCGGCAACGGCCAGAACACCCAGCTCTTCGCCGGCCAGGCCGGCTACATCGTGGCCACCGCCGTCGACCCGGCGCCGGCCAACGGCCTGGCCAACTCCGGCATCGGCTGCCTGCGCTGGGGCTTCGACCCGCAGCTGAGCGGCGCGCAGTGGCAGTGCGGCGGCGCGCTGCCGGGCACCGAGTCGGCCAACAACTACAAGCTGGCGGTCACCCCGGGCCACTGGGGCACCAACATCGTCTACGTCCAGGCGATGGACAACGCCAAGAACCTCTCGCCGGTCGCGCAGTACCCCTTCTACGCGCCCTGGAACCCGAACGGTCCGCCGCCGGTCTTCGGCGACGTCACCGGTGACGGCGCGCCCGACATGGTGACCGCCGGCAGCGACGGCAACCTGCACGCCTACAACGTGCCGGGCAACGCCACCGCGACCAGCCCGTCCACCTCGGTCCTCTCGTACGCCGCCGACAGCCCGGACGGCAAGAGCTGGGCGAACGTCCACCAGCTGACCCACCGCGGCTCGACCCGCGGCGGCAACAGTGCGGACGACGTCATCGCCCACGGCGACAGCTCGCCGAACCTGTACGTCTACCCGAACGGCACCACGGCCGACGGCATCATCGGCCACCTCGCGCCCAGGGTCAGCCTCACCAAGCCGGCCTGCCAGACCACCACCATCACCACCGCCGCGACCTGCGCCGGCTACTACGGCGGCAGCACCGGCGGCAACCTCGGCGACTGGTCGAAGGTCGTGCAGATCGCCGCGCTCGGCGACATCAGCACTACCAACCTCAACACGGCGCGCAAGTTCCAGAACGCCAGCAGCCTGGTCACCGAGGAGGTCGGCGCCGACGGCACGCTGGGCCTGTGGTTCTACCCGTCGGCCGGCAGCAACACCTTCGCCGCGCCGATCAAGCTCGGCGGCACCGGCTGGAACGGCCTGCACCTGATGTCCCCCGGTGACTGGGCCAAGCAGGGCCACCCGGGCCTGTGGGCCATCGACGCCGGCGGCCACCTCAGCGGCTACACGCTGACGCTGGGTCAGGACTCCTCGTTCTTCCCGACCACCCCGCCCGCGCCCACCGGCAACTACCCGGTGGTCACCGCGATCAGCGCGCCGGTCGCGATCGGCTGGGTCGACCCGGCCAAGTACAACGTCGCGGCCATGCAGTCCGACGGCGACCTGAGCGGCCGCGGCAACGGCGGCTCCGCGCTCTGGGACACCGACAAGAACAACCCGGGCTCGTCCAACCTGACCACCTGGTTCGGCACCCCGTACCTGGACGGCAACGGCAACCCGACCGGCTACAACTGGGACATCCAGCAGTACGGCGCGGGCAACATCTCCGCCCCGGGCTCGCAGTGGCCGCTCGGCGTCAAGGACCGCCTCACCGGCAGCGTCACGGTCGACGGCAGCGACACCGTGGGCGTCAACCCGATGACCGTGGCCGGCTCCGGAGTGACCTTCGGCAACGACCACCCGCCGGCCACGCCCGAACTCGGCTCGGCCGCCTTCGGCGGCAGCGGCGTGCTCACCAGCCTCCCGCAGGGCGGCGGCACGCCGACCACGCTGACCGCGGGCAACGTGATCGCCTCCGGTCACCAGATCTCCTCGCAGAACACCACGCTGACCATGCAGACCGACGGCAACCTGGTGCTCACCGCGAAGAACTCCGGCTGGACGATCTGGGCCACCGGCACCAGCGGCCACCCGGGCGCCACCGCGACCATGCAGTCCGACGGCAACTTCGTGGTCCACGACAGCAACGGCACCACGTCGCTCTGGTCCACCAACACCGCGGGCAACACCGGCGCGGTGATCAGCCTGCAGAACGACCGCAACCTGGTGGTCTACAGCGGCACCACGCCACTGTGGAACAGCCACACCTACCAGCTGGCCCAGCCGGGCATCGCGACCAACGGCAGCTGGTCGGCCTCGGCCTGGGTCAAGCTCAACGGCACCACCGGCACCGACCAGACGGTCCTGTGCCAGCAGGGCAACAGCGTCCCGTCGATGAACCTGCTCTACCGCGACTCCGCGCACTCCTGGGGCGTCTACACCCCGACCCAGGACTCCAGCACCAACACCAACTGGACCTTCACCGGCTCGGCGGGCGGGTCCGGCTACAGCGGGGCGTGGACGCACATCGCGGCCACCTACTCCGCGGACAGCAAGGTGCTGGCGTTCTACCTCAACGGCAGCCAGGTGAGCTCCACCTACCAGCCGACTCCGTGGGTCGCCGACCGCGAGACCACCATCGGCGGCTGCTACTTCAACAACGATCACAGCAAGATCGTCAACCAGCTCAACGGCGAGGTCTCCGATGTCCGCAGCTACCCCTACCAGCTGACCAGCCAACAGGTCTCCGGGCTCTACAACGTGCCCAAGCAGGCCCTGGTCGACACCGCCGTCAACAAGTGCCTGGACGACAACCAGGCCAACACCGCTGACGGCAACGTGATCCAGATCTTCGACTGCAACAGCAGCCAGGCACAGCAGGTCTCGGTCACCGGTGACGGCTCGCTGCACCTCGTCGGCAAGTGCGTGGACGGCAGCACCGGCACCCAGGGCACCCTGCTCAAGCTCTGGGACTGCAACGGCACCGGACCGCAGAAGTTCACCCTGCTTGCCGACGGCACGCTGCACTACGAGCCGAACGGCACCGACTCCGGCCTCTGCGTCGACGATCCGAACGCCAACACCACCAACGGCACCCGCCTGCAGCTGAACGGCTGCGCCAACGCACAGAAGTGGACCCTCAGGTAGCACCCCGCACACCCCGCACACCCCGCACACCCCGCACCCCACGCTCGCCGAGCCCCGCCCCGAGGCACCAGCCCCGGGCCGGGGCTCGGCATGCCTCGGCTCCCGGCACCGCGTTGATCCTCCGAGCCACAACGGCTGTGCCGATCAGCTCTGCTGCTTGCCCCGACTGCGCGTCACCGCCCCGGGCGCGAGGTCGCGCGATATTCCACGCGGCGACCCGCCGCCCCTGTCAGGATGCCTGGCATGACGATGCGTGCACTCAGCTTCGGGGCGATGGCCCACGCGTACGAACGGTTCCGTCCGGGGTATCCGGTCGAACTCCTCGATCTGGTGCTGGCGTACGCGGGCCGGCCGGTGCGGACCGCCCTGGAGATCGGCGCCGGAACGGGCAAGGCAACCCGCCTGTTCGCCGGGCACGGGGTGTCGGTCACCGCGACCGAGCCCGACGAGGCGATGCTCGCCGAGCTGCGCAAGCACGTGCCGGCCGGCGTCAGAACGGAGCGGGCCGCATTCGAGGAGCTGCCCCTGGGCACGCGGTACGGGCTGGTCTACGCGGCGGCGGCGCTGCACTGGACGAACCCGGCGGGCCGCTGGCCGCGCATGGCGGCGCTGCTGGAGCCCGGCGGCGTGTTCGCCTCGTTCGGCGGCCCGATCCGGCTGGCCGACCCGGAGTTGGCGCAGGCCGTCCAGAACGCCCAGGTACCGTTCCTGGACACCGACGAGATTCCGTCCCCTGACGGCACACCGCCCGAGCAGGCCATGCGGTGGCCGGGAACCGAACTCCAGCAGTCCGAGTGGTTCATCGACGTGCGGCAGGCCGAGATCGAACGGCGGCTCACGATGACTGCTCGCGCGTACGTGGACCACCTGTCGACCGTCTCGGCCTACCTGATCCTGTCGGCCGCGGACCGGGAGCAGGTGTTTCGCCAGATCAGCGGGGTGCTTCCCGCCACCATCGAGCTGAACGCCGACCTGACTGTGCACCTCGCCCGCCTCCGACCGCAGGGGTAGCACGGCGCAGGCAGGGGGTGCGCCGATCGGCGCACCCCCTGCCTGCGCGAGCTCAAGGCGGCGGCCGACGGCCTGCCGACGCCGGCGGACAAGGGCTACATCGGCGCGGGCCTCGGGATCCGTATCCTCGTGCGACGCCCAAAGGGCAAGTCCGAGCGGGCACTTCACGTCGACACCCGCATGTTCAACAGCCTGCTGCGGCGCGTCCGCGCCCTCGGCGAGCGCACCGCCGCACTTGGAGGGAGCGCACCGTGACCACGCCGGCCGGCCTGAGCACGTGGGCTAAGGGGACGGGATCCGCAGTCGCAGCGCGGGTCCCGTCGACTCCTGACGTGCGGTCACCGGTGTGTGACGTGACCGCGCTACGGGTCAGGCCTTCTTGACCACACTCGACTTGAGCTGCATGGGGCCGAATCCGTCGATCTTGCAGTCGATGTCGTGGCCGTCGACTCCGTCGACCAAGCGGATATTGCGCACCTTGGTTCCCGCCTTGATTCCCGAGGTGCTCCCCTTGACCTTGAGGGCCTTGACGACGGTCACGGTGTCGCCGTCGCTCAGCACATTGCCGACGGCGTCCTTGACGACCCGCTCCCCGGAGAAACCCGCGTCATCCGCGGTGCCCTCGGCGGCGACCCATTCATTACCGCACTCCGGGCAGACCATGAGAGCGTTCATCTCGTAGGTGTATTCGCTGGAGCACTTGGGGCACGGGGGCAGGTTCTCGTTCATTCGGCCAGGATATCCGAACTCCGGCACGGGCCCGGCCGTGCGCATGGGGCGGGGCTGTGGGCGAGGGGCACGGTAGCCGGTGGCGGGCCCGCGGAATTCGATGGCCGGAATTCTCCCTGCCCTTTTCGGGTTTATCGAATTCCGGTCTGCCGTAGTCGGAAAGACAATTCTCATGAGTTCGAGTGCCAGAGGCTTCGCGCGGCGATCACAGGCCGCTCCATGCGAGGCACACCCGGTGGGTGAGAGTCGCCCCGAAGGGCCGGCGCCGGCTATGAGCGAAGAGCGGCAACGGGGATGGTCCGGGGATCCTGAAGGCGACCGCCAGGAGTCCGAGGCGTTGATGACGCGCCCAGGACGGAGATCCCCAACTGGTCTGTTTTCCCGCACTGTTGGGCTCAGTGAACGGACAGTCCGCCGTCGACGAAGATCGCCTGCCCGGTGACGTAGCCGGAGGCGCGGCCGGCCAGGAAGACCGCTGCTCCGGCGAAGTCCTCGGCCAGGCCGTTGCGGCCGATCATCGTGCGCGCGGCCAGCGCCGCCGCCTGCTGCGGGTCGGACGCCAGCCGAGCGTTGAGCGGGGTCATGACGAAGCCGGGCACCAGCGTGTTGCAGGTGACGCCGTGCGGCGACCATGCCTCGGCCTGGGAGCGGGCCAGTGACTCCAGCGCCCCCTTGGAGACCCCGTAGGCGCCGCTCTGGACGAACGCCCGGTGTGCCTGCTGGGAGCTGATATGGATGATCCGCCCGAAGCCCCGCTCGGCCATCCCGGGGCCGAACCGCTGGCCCAACAGGTAGGGCGCCTCCAGGTTCAGTGCCATCGTGGCGTCCCACACCTCATCGCCGAGTTCGCCCATCGGCGGCCGCAGGTTGATCCCGGCGCTGTTGACGAGGATGTCGGGCTCGCCGAACACCTCGGCTGCCCGGTCCGCCGCCGCGCGCACCCCGTCGCGGGTGCTCAGGTCGGCGCCCACCCAGGCCGCCCGGCAGCCGTCCGCCGTCAACTCGTCGACGGTGGCTGCCAGCTCCGACTCCTTGCGTGCCACGATCACCACGCTCGCCCCCGCTCGCGCGAGAGCCCCGGAGATGGCGCGGCCGATGCCGGAGCTGCCGCCCGTCACGACGGCGACCCGGCCGTCCAGCGAGAACAGTTCGGTGAGGTAGCTGTGAGAGGTCATGCCCTCACCCTAGACGGCGC
>FTKT01457645.1_pt1 | contig 20981 bp, 8 predicted proteins | sample 1658271 | NCBI WGS metagenome assembly FTKT01 (sample SAMEA3914811, study PRJEB12502) | metagenome | biome: forest; material: soil | place: Canada | collected 2011-08-04 | depth 0.3 m | reverse complement strand
CTGGTGCTGCCGCTGCTGGTCATGGCCCTGCTGCTGACCACCCGCACGCGGTTCGGCCTGCGGCTGGCGAGCCGCGAACTGGGCCGGCTGGCGGCCGTGACGGGCAGTGCCTTCCTGGCGGCCTGCGCCGCCTACGCGGGGATCGGCTGGCTGGTGCGCGACCAGTACAGCCTGGACGCCACCCTGCCCGCGCTGCTGAACGGCCTGCCCGCGGAGTTCCTGCCGCCCGCGTTCAACCAGTACGGGCTGGTCCCGCAGCCGCCGGTCGCCATGGGCGGCACGGCGCAGGCGCTGGAGACGTACTGCGGGCTGCTCTTCTGGGCGGTGGTGCTGGTCGCGCTGCTGCTGGCGTTCCGCCGCCCGCGGGTGCACGTGGACGCCGCGGATGCGGCGCGCGCACGGGAGCTGCTGACCCGGTACGGCGGCTCCACCCTCTCCTTCATCTCCACCTGGGACGGCAACCACTACTGGTTCGACGAGCGCGGCGAGGCCGCCGTCCCGTACCGCGTCATCGCCACCGTCGCGTTGACGACGGGGGATCCGTTCGGTGAGCCGGCGGCGCGGGTGCGGGCGGTGGCCGGGTTCGCGGCGTACTGCGACGCGCGCGGCTGGACGCCGTGCTTCTACAGCGTCACCCCGCGGACCCGGCAGGCCGCCGAGGAGCTGGGCTGGCGTTCGCTGCAGGTCGCCGAGGACACCGTGGTCCCGCTGGCCGGCCTCGCGTTCACCGGCCGCAAGTGGCAGGACATCCGCACCTCGCTGAACAAGGCGAAGAAGGAGGGCGTCAGCGCGCAGTGGTGGAGCTGGGCGGGCGCGCCGCTGGCGATCCGCGACCAGGTCCGCTCGATCTCCGAGGAGTGGGTCTCCGACAAGGGCCTGCCCGAGATGGGCTTCACCCTCGGCGGGCTGGCCGAGCTGGACGACCCGGCGGTGCGCGTGCTGGTCGCCGTCGACCGGGACCGCACGGTGCACGGGCTGACCAGCTGGATGCCCGTCTACCGCGACGGAGTGCCGGTCGGCTGGACGCTGGACTTCATGCGCCGCCGCTCCGACGGCTTCCGGGGCGTGATGGAGTTCCTGATCGCCTCCGCCGCGCTCGGCTTCCAGCAGGAGGGGGCGGAGTTCCTCAGCCTCTCCGGCGCGCCGCTGGCCCGCGCCGACCGCGGCCAGGCGCCGGCCACCCTGCAGCGGATGCTCGACTGGATGGGCAAGACCCTCGAACCCGTCTACGGCTTCCGCTCGCTGCTCGCCTTCAAGGCGAAGTTCCAACCCGACTACCAGCCGCTCTACATGGCCTACCCCGACCCGGCCGCGCTGCCCAGCATCACCCGCGCCATCGGCAAGGCCTACCTGCCCCACCTGACCCCGGGTCAGGGCGTCCGGCTGATGCGCCGGCTCTCCTCACCCGACCGCCGCCGGTCGCCCGCCGCCTGCTACGACCGCCTGCGCGCGGGCCGTCGCGAGCCGCCGCCGCAGACCCCGCCGCCGGCCGGACGCACCCCGGGCCCGCCGCCGGAGCCCGAGCAGGCGGTGCTCCAGCCGCACCTGCAACCGGAGCGGACGTAGCACGGCGCCAGGGCGGGACGCCCCCCCGGCCGGGCTGCCGAACCGTCAGGCCGGCCGGGGGAGGTCCCCCGGCTCCAGGGCGGTGAGCTGGTGCGCGGTGGGGGTGCCGAGTTCGGCCATCCGCTGGGCCTGACGCTCGGTCATCTCCTGGAAGGTCTGGCGGGCGGAGCGGCCGTTGCCGAAGCCGGCGCCGCGCGGCAGGGTCTCGAAGTGGTGCAGCAGCTCCTCCCGGGCCGGGCCGGTCAGCTCGTACCGATGCTCGCGTGCCTGGTGTTCGACGATGGCGACCAGGTCGGCGGCCGCGTAGTCCTCGAAGGACAGGGTGCGGGTGAAGCGCGAGGAGAGGCCGGGGTTGGAGCCGATGAAGCGGGCCATGTCGGCCGGGTAGCCGGCGGCGATCACCACCACGTCGTCGCGGTGGTCCTCCATCAGTTTGACCAGGGTGGCGACGGCCTCCAGGCCGAAGTCGTGGCCGCCGCCGGCCGCCGGGACCAGCGAGTAGGCCTCGTCGATGAAGAGCACCCCGCCGAGCGCCCGGGTGAAGGCGGCGGCGGTGCGCGGGCCGGTGTGGCCGACGTACTCGCCGACCAGGGCGCTGCGGTCCACCTCGACCAGGTGGCCGCGGCGCAGCAGGCCGAGCGCCTTCAGCAGCCGGCCGTAGAGCCGGGCCACCGAGGTCTTGCCGGTGCCGGGGTTGCCGGCGAAGACCAGGTGGCGGCTGAGCGGCGGCGCGGGCAGGCCGGCCTCCTGGCGCAGCCGGACCGCCTGCATCAGCTGCACCATCGAGTGCACGTCGTGCTTGACCCGGTCCAGGCCGACCAGGGCGCCGAGTTCCGCGAGCAGGTCGTCGAGGTCCTCCTCGACGGTCTCCACCGGTGCCTCGAAGACGGCGGCGGGGGAGGGCGCCGAGGTGTGCGGGCTCGGCAGCGGGAGTTCGCCCAGGTCGCACTGGTCGAAGACGGGGGCCGCGTCCTCCTCGCCGCCCAGTGCCTCGGCGCAGTCGAGCAGGCGGCAGCGGCGCAGCTGCGGGGTGGCGCCCGCGCCCAGGTGCAGGGCGGGGTAGGCGCTGCGGACGACGTCGCAGGAGGCGAAGGTGCCGGCGGCGTCCTTCGCGAAGTAGATGCCGTTCTTGCCGGAGCCCTCGATCCGCAGGCCGCTGACGGTGGGTCGGGCGCCGGTCCACACCACCAGGCCCGAGCCGCCGCTGTCCTCGATCGAGCCGCCGTCGATCCGGGCCTCGCAGCCGGCGTCCAGCAGGATCCCGGCGGCGCCGGCTCCGGCCACCCGGTTGCCGGTCAGTACGGCGCTCGCGCCCGCGGCGATCTCCACCGCGGTGCGGACGGCCGCGGTGACCGTGCAGTGGTCGATCCGGGTGCCGGCCGGTGAGCCGACGGCGATCCCGGTGTCGGCGCCGGCGATCCGGCAGCCGGTCACGGTGGCGCCGGCCTGCTCGGTTATGGCGATGCCGGTCATCGCGGGGTCGGTGACGGCGCAGTCGGTCAGCGTGGCGCGGGCCCGGCCGGCCAGGTGGGCGCCGTGTTCGGCGCCGCCGCGCAGCCGGCAGTCGGTGAAGGTGCCCACCGAGTCGCCGGAGAGGTGGATGGCGCTGAACGCGCAGCCCTCCAGCCGGCAGTCCGTCAGGTCGGCCCGCCCGGCTGCCGTGACCAGCAGTCCGTTGGCAGCCGGGTCGGTGACGGTGCAGCCGTGAGCGGTCAGGTGCGCCCGGTCCTGCACCACCAGGGCGCTCGCGGCGGTTCGGCCGATCCGGCAGTCGGTCAGGTCGGCCCGGGCCGCGCCGGTGAGGTGCAGCCCGGCCGAGCCGGCCGCCTCGATCCTGGTGCCGCCGGCGGTGGCGTGGGTGTCGTCCTCCAACAGGAGTCCGGCGCGGCCCGGGCGGTGCAGCTCGCAGTCGCGCAGCCGCAGCCGGGCGCGGCCGCGCAGGCGGATGCCGGATCCGCTGGTGGCCTCCAGGCGGAGCCGGACGGCGTCCAGGGTGGCGGCGCCGGAGAGGACCGCGCCGGTGCCGTCGACGCCGGTGATCAGGGTGTCCTCGGCGCGGACCCGGGCACCGCCGGACAGCCGCAGGGCGGCCAGCCGGGCACCCTCCAGCCGGCAGCCGCGCAGCAGGACCGCCGAGGCGGCGTCCGCGTTCTCGCCGTCCTCGCCGATCTCGCCGTCCCCGTCGATCTCGCCGTCCGGGGCGGCCCGTTCGGGTCCGCGGACTTCGAGCCGGCCGCCGCGCACGGTGCAGTGTTCGAGGACCAGTCCGGCGCCGGGGGTGACGGCGAGGGCCACCTCACCCGGGTCCGCGGCCTCGATCACCAGGCCGCGCACCAGGCAGTCGGGCCCCTGGACGGTCAGCGCCGGACCGGCGCCGGCCGGGGCGGCGAGCAGCACGGAGCCGGCGCCCTGCGCGGCGACCAGGGTGACCCGGCGCTCCAGCAGCACCGCCTCGGGGTAGCTGCCCGGTGCGATCATCACCGTGTCGCCCGGCTCGGCGGCTCGCAGGGCGCCGGCCAGCGAGCGGTGGGTGCCGCGGCCGCGTGGGCCGACGGCGTGGATCCGGGCGGTCTGACGGTCCATCAGGGCAGCTTTCCTTGCTGTGGTGCGGGCGGTGCCGGGAGCGGGGCGCGGTACCACAAGGGGTCGATCCGCGCCCGGTAGGTGTTGGTCAGCCACATCGAGGTGACCGTCTTCTCGAAGATCTTGAACGGCAGCTGGATCCAGAACTCGCCGAAGCCCTGGCGGTGGAAGAGCCGGCTGCCGCCGCCCATGATGAACGCGTTCTTGGCCAGCGCCGCGCTGCTCGCGGCGGTGAGCCCGGCCAGGCCCGCGATGCCGCCGTCGAGGAACGCGTCCAGGCCGGTGAGCTTGTGGTTCTTGCCGTCGGCGCCGGTGATGCCCCAGACGGCGGCGTTCATCGAGCCGTTCACCCAGCCGACCAGGCCGCCCGCCGCCGCGTTGAAGAAGAAGTCGTAGGTGCCGCCGCGCCAGCGGGTCGGCGTCTCGTTGCCGGCCCACTCGTTGGCCCAGTTCTTGTCGTGGTTGTTGGGCCGGCGGAACTCCAGCTTGCCGCCGTCGACGTTGGACAGCACCGACTTGGGCCCGCCCGGGACGGAGCCGCGGATCTCGTGGATCGCGGTGCCGAGGGTGCCCTTGACGCCCGCGCCGACCGCCGCGTTGGCGAAGGACTTCAGTACGTCCTGGCCGGTGAACGGCTTGTTGTTGGCGGCCGCGACGATGCCGTTCACGGCCAGGTTCGCACCGAACTCCAGGACGAACTCCTGCCCGAACTCCAGCGCGACCTTCTTGGCGAGCACCCGCCAGTACGGCTGGTAGAGCGCCTCGCCGAGCCTGAGCCGTCCGGCGCCGGGAGCGCCCGGCAGCACGCCGTCCAGCGCGTTGCGGTAGTCCGGCAGCCGGACCGACGCGGTGTCACCCCAGGGCAGCCGGTTGGCCTCGCGGATCCGGCGGCCGAAGCCGCGGATCTCGGTGAGCGGCCCGCGGAAGTCGTACTCGTTGCCGGTGACGCGCAGCCCGCCGCCGGGGCGGGCCTCCCAGACCAGCCCGCTGTCGGTGCGCTGGGCGATGATGTCGCCCCGCGCGTCGTAGCGGCGCCACTGGCCGCGCCAGGCGTCCTTCTCCAGGAAGGTGCCGTCGCCCAGCGCCCGTCGCTCGCGGACCACCGCGCCGTGGTCGAACTCCTTCCAGGTGCCCGGGGTGTGGACCGCGGCGCCGTCCGCGCGGTACTCGCGCACCCGCAGCGGGCCGTCGCCCTCGGCCAGGTGCGGCGGCACCTCACGGAGGGTCAGGGCCGGGCCGCCGGCCGCCGGGTGGAACTCGTCGCGGAAGTGCCGGGCGCCGTCCGGCCGCGCGTGGTCCCAGGCCCGGGTGCCGGGGTTCCACCAGCGGCGGACCTGCTGCCCGGCGCCGTAGTCGACCCGGACGCCGCCCGGCCCGTACTTCTCGCTGAACCAGCGCTCGCCGCCGGTGGCCTGGTTGGTGCCGCGCCAGGAGTCGACCCAGCGGCCGCCGTCCAGCACGGAGCGCTCGCGGACCAGGGCGCCGCCCGCGCCGAAGTCGCGGAAGGAGTCGTCCCATGGCAGCCGCGGGTCGGGGGAGCCGCGGAAGACCAGCCGGCGCCCGGAGGTCCGGTTGCCCAGCTGGTCGAGGGCGGTCCAGCGCCAGGTGGCGGAGTCGGGGCGGCCGGTGCCGGTGACCTGGATCCGGTTGCCCTGGGCGTCGTTGAAGGTGTCGTGCGTGCCGCTGAGGGCGCCGTGGGCGTCGCGCTGCACCCAGGGGTGGGCGAGCGGGCCGGTGGCCTGCCCGGTGACCGGGTCGACCTGCGGCGGCACCCGGTACTCGCGGACCGAGCCGTCGGCGAAGCCCTCCCGGGCAACCTGCCAGTTCGCGCCGCCGGCCGGCCGGAACCGGTCCTGCCAGACCACCCGGTCCGCCCCGGCCCCCGGGCCCGGGTCCACCGGGACCCGGTAGCCCTCGCGGCCGGGCTCCGACCAGGGCGGGTGCGCGGCGTCGGCGGGCGGGTAGCCGGGCGCGGTGGCGTGGTCGCCGACCTTGAGGGTGTTGCCGCTGTGCAGTTTGACGGTGGATCGGACGAACCGGCCGTCGGCGCCGAGGTCGACGAGCGAGCCGTCCATGCCGAGGTAGCGCACGCCGCCGCTCTGCGCCGCCCCGAGGGTCTTGTCCCAGAGGAAGACCTGGAACCGGTTGTCGGTGCCGAGATGGGTGAAGCCGCCCTGCGGGGTGGCCGCGTGGACGAGCCTGTCGCGCACCCAGATCGGCGGGCGCTGCTCGGACCAGCGGCTGGTGGTCAGCACGCCGGTGTCCGGCAGGATCTCCCGCTTGCCGACCTCCTTGCCGTGCGGGGACTGCCGCTCCCAGGTGGGCCGCACCGCGTTGCCGCCCCAGCCGTGCTCCAGGTAGTGGCCGGCCCGGTCGGGCCCGTGCGCCATCCCCCACTGCTTCTGGACCTCGGTGCCGTCGCCCAGCCGGTCGGTCCAGCCGCCGTCGCGGTGCGTGGTGCGCGGGCCGCTGCCGAGTTCCCGGCCGGCGCCGTCGAAGCGGTGCCAGGTCCAGGCGCCGTCGGCGCCCCGGACGGCGAAGGTGTGGCCGGCCACGCCGTTGGTCTTCTGCAGGCCGTCGCGGTACTCGTGCACGGTGGTGCCGCGGTGGCTGACGTCGCGCCAGCCGAAGCCGGAGGTGTCGTAGCGGCGGGTGCCGTGTGCGGCGAGGGCGCCGGTGTCCTCGAAACGCGCCCAGCCGGCGCGGCGGTTGAGGTCGCCGAAGGAGAGCGTGTCGGTGCGGCGGAAGCCGTCCAGCACGCCGCCGCCGGGCAGCGCGCGCCGCTCGAACACCTCGACCCTGGTGTAGGTGGAGCCGTGCAGGCGGATCCGGTCGCCGTTGCCGGTGATCTCGGCCGTGCCGTGCTGGAAGGCGCCGGTGCCGGGCGGCGCGGGGTGGGCGGCGGCCGGGTGCGGTTGCCGCTGCCAGGTCCCGCCGGCCTGGTCGACGACGTACTGGTGGTCGGTGCGGCGGCCGTTGTCCAGCACGTTGAAGCCGCGGTGGGTGAGGGTGCCGGTGCCGGGCGCGTACCGGGCGAACTCGCCGTCGCGCGGGCCGCCGGGCCGGTCGAAGGCGACCTGCAGGCCGCCGTCGACGCGGACCGTGACGGTGCGGTGCGGCACCCGGGCCCCGGCGGCGTCCTCCAGGTGGCCCGGCCCGCGCAGGCCCCCCGGGTTCGGCTCGGGGACGACGGCGAAGGTGGTGTCGGGGTGGCCGCCGTGGTCGTGCAGCGCGGTACCGGTGTGCAGCCGGGTGCCGTCCGCGCCGTACCGGACGAAGGAGCCGTCCGCGGTGGTGTCGGTGATCTGCACGACGCCGTGGGCGCGTTCGGTGACGGCCAGGTGTGCCTGAACGGCGCCGTGGGTGTCCAGCACGTCCAGGGTGCGCGGGCCGCCGGGCGGGGTGTGCACCACCGCCCACTGGTCGAGCGCCGCGCCGCCGGGGCCGTGCAGCCGGGTGGCGTCCTCGGTGAGCCGCCCGCCCTGCTCGAAGACCCGGTAGCCGCCGGCCTGGTCGTCCACCCGGAACCCGGTGCCCTGCGGGGTGACGATCCGTCGGGGATCGGGGTGGAAGCCGCCGTCCAGCCAGTGCGGGCCGGGCGCGAGCGGGTGGACCGGGCCGCCGAGCGGGTGTTCCAGGTACCCGGCCGGGCCCCGGCCGTCCTGCAGTTGGAGGCCGTGCGCCTGCAGGGTGCCGTCCGCGCCGTGGCGCTGGTAGCGAAGCCCGCCGCCGGGGACGGCGGGTGGCTGCTCCACCCGGAAGCCGCCGCCGGGATGGGCCGTCACCCGCTCGGGCAGCGGGCCGCCGACGGCGTCGGTCAGGCGGTGCCCGCCGAGGCCGTCCGGCAGCGCGAACCGGGCGCCGCGCGCGCCGGCGCCGTCGCCCAGCGCCAGCCCCTCGGAGAGGTGGCCGCCCTGGGCGTCGGTGTGCACCGAGCGGCCGGTGACCGGGTGGGTGACCCGCAGTCCGGCACTGCCGGGCAGCACGGTCAGGGTGTGGCCGCCCGCCTCGGTGAGGGAGTGGGTGACCACGCCGTTGTCATGGGTGCGCAGCAGCGTGGGGCCGAGCGGCGCGCCGCCGGCGCCGAGCAGCGGGCGGCCCTCCTCGACCAGGGTGCCGCCGTGGTCGAAGCCCTGGTGGGCGCCGGTCACCGGGTCGCGCAGGTCGAAGCCGCCGCCGGGGCGGACGGTGACTCTCTGCGGCAGCGGCCCGGTGACGTCGTGCGCGCTGTGGGCCGCGGTGCCCTGGCCGTCGTACGCGGTGTGCACGTGCCGCCCGATCGGGGCGCCGTCGAGGCCCGTGAGCGGGACGTCCTCGCCGGTCAGCCGGCCGGTCGCGTCGTAGCTCTGCACGGTGCCCAGGTGCGCGTTGTGCAGATCGAAGCCGCCGCCGGGGCGCGGTACCGGGTGCAGGACCGGGTCCGGCACGTCGTGGGCGTCCAGTACCCGGTGGCTGACCGCGCCGGCCAGGGTGGTGGTCTCGACCCGCAGGCCGTTCGGGCCGGCCGTCGCGGAGTCGGAGAGGGTGAACAGCACGGGTGGCGGCGGAGCGGCCTGGAGCTGCGGCTGGCCGAGCGGCTGGTGGCCGGGCGGCTGCCCGTGGTCGGCGCCGCCGATCAGCCGGGGGCGCTCGCGCAGGCTGTCGGCGGTGAGCCGGGCCAGGTCCCGGTCCATCCGGGCCGGGTCGACGCCGAGCGCCGCGACCCGGTCCAGCCGGTCGTTCAGGCGCTGTGCGGCCAGGTCCACCGAGGCCTGGGCGTGGATCCGCACCGGGCTCGGCCGGGAGCCGGAGCCGGGGCGGGCGTCCAGGTCGGCGAGCAGCCGCTCGGCCTTGCCGAACTCGTGGCGGGCCAGGGTGAGATCGGCCCAGGCGTCGAGCCGGGCGGCGCGGGCGGGATCCTCGGCCGCGCCGAAGAGGGCGGCGACCCGGGTGCTCTGCTCCTTCCACAGCCGGCTCAGCTGAGCCCCCGTCAGGCGGCCGGGGGCGGCCTCAGCCGGCGGGGTGTGCGACGGGGTGTGCGACGCGGGGGCCGGTCGCGGGCCGCCGTGGTCGAGCAGGGCGAGGGCGTCGTCCACCCGGGTGACCGGCGTCGGCACCACGCGCAGCTCCGGCGCCGCCGAGGGAGTGCGGGCGGCGGTCCGGGGCGGGGCGAACTCCGAGAGGTGCAGGTCGACCTGATGGGCCGTCAGCGCCTGGACGCGGTGCTCGCCCAGGTGGCCGCCGGTGCCGAAGACGGGCGCGTTCGCCCGGTTCACCGGCGAGCCGGTGGAGAGCAGGTCGAGCGCGCCGTGCACCTGGGTGCCGGTCGCGGGGACCGAGCCGAGCGCGTGCGCCGACCCGCTCGGGGCGGTGGTCCCGAGCACGCCGCCGGGGTGCGGGGCACCGGGGTGCACGGTGGCGGCCGGGGCGAGCAGGTCGGCGGGGTGGACCGCGGCGGCGTGCGGGGCGGCGGCGCCCAGCGCCGTGAGCTGGTGCGGCAGCGCGGCCGCCCCGGTCTGCAGCGAGGGAAGGTGGACGCCGTGCGCGCTCGCGCCGGGCAGCTCGCCCAGGTGCCCCGCGAGCGGCACGGTCCGGGTGCTGCCGAGGGTGCCCGGCAGGTGCAGCGCGCCGGGTTCGCCCGCGTGCGCGGCCGTGGTCCCGGCGGCGCCCGGCAGGTGGGAGCTGACGCCGAGTCCGGTCTCCAGGTGCAGGCCGTTCGGGGTGACGGTGAGGTTGCCCCAGTCGCCCATCCGCACCGAGTGCAGTTCGTGGACCGGGGTGTCCAGCAGCGCGTCGAGCCGCCGTACGGCGTCGGGGGCGAAGGAGAGGTGGTCGGCGAAGCCGCTGTGCAGCCCGAAGGCCGGTGGCCGCGCGAAGGAGAGCCCGAGGCCGCCGGGCTCCAGGTGCGGCGCCTCGACGCCGCGCGGGCCGGCCCAGTCGCCGAGCCGGATCCGGGCCAGGTCGGCGCGCGGCAGGTCCACCAGGGCGTCCACCTGGTGCAGCGAGTGCGGCACCAGGTCGGCGACGGTCCGGCCCGCGGTGCCCAGCAGCGGTGCGCCGAACCGGTAGTTGCCGAGCAGGCCGCGCTCGACGAAGCCGATCCGCAGCGCGCGGCCCAGCCCGTACTGTCCGATCTCGGCGGCGTCCACCGGCAGGATCAGCCGCAGCCACTTGCCGCCGCCGAGTTCGGCGCGGGCGAAGTCCCAGGAGGCGGTGCCGACCCTGCCCAGGGTCGCCGGCAGGCCGCGGACCAGCGCGGGCAGGCCCCGGACGCCCTGGACGACGATGAGTCCGCCGGTGTGCAGGGTCATCCCGGCCCAGCCGGGCAGCCTGGTGACCATGCCCAGCACCCACAGGCCGCCGGAGCGGATCCAGCCGCCGGCCAGCGAGGCGAGGTCGCGCAGGCCCGGCAGGAAGGCGAAGCCGTGCAGGCCGCCGCCGGTGAAGACGCCCCGGAAGAAGTTGGCCACCGTCTGGCCGATGCCCTTGATCCCGTTCCAGGTCAGTTTGGCCCCGGCGCCGATCAGTTCGAGGATCGGCAGGCCCTTGGTGGTGGGCGCGATCATGCCGAGTCCGGAGAGGAAGAGGTCCAGCGCGCTGGCCTTGCCCTCGGCGAAGTAGACGGCGGTCTTGATGAAGATGGCCAGGTTGACGCCGATGGCGATCAGCGCGATCGGCCCGCCGAAGATCAGCGCGGGCAGGATCAGCGCGATCGCCAGCCACTGGAAGGCCTCCCAGAACAGGTCGCAGTCGGAGACCGGCTGCCTGATGCCGCGGGCCGCGCCGGTGAGCGCGCTGCCGGCGGTCCGTCCGGCGTCCCGCTGGGCGGTGCCGGCCTGCTTGGCGGTGCTGGTGAGCTGCGTCAGCCGGGCGTCGTGCGCGGGCAGTCCACGGCCCTGGCTCAGCGCGTTGTCGGCGCGCCACTGCTGGTCGCGCACCACGGCCGCGTAGGTGGTCAGCGCCCGGGCGGACTTCTCGAAGCCGTCGGCGACGGACTGCACGAAGTCGCGCAGCGGTCCGCTGATCTTGTCGCGCAGCGCGTCGCCGGTCTGTCCGACGAAGGCGCCGTTACCGGTCTTGTCCAGTACCGCCGCCAGCTCGTCGTCGATCTCCCGGGCCACCCGGCCGAGGTCGGCGACCGAGCGCTGGACCTCGTCGATCCGGTCCGGGTCCCCGGGGGTGGGGTCGCCGGGCAGGCCGAGCACGTTCCAGTCGGTCGGACGCTGCGCCATCTCACCGGTCCTCCCCGTCGGCACCCCGCCTGTCCACGTGCGAGCACCCGGTCCGGTTCACCGCGGTCGTGAACCGCGGCGGGGCTCCGCGCGTGGTCAGGCCGGAACACCTCAGCCGAAGCCGACCGGAGGCACCTCTTGCCCGACTTCGCGATGGACTACGGGATCCTCAACTCGGCCCGCAAGGACCTGCACGACCTGGCCGACCGGATCCACCCGACGCTGACCGACAGCGTCTTCTCCCAGCTCGGTTCGGGCGCGCTGGGCGACGCCCGGGCGGTCTTCGGCGACGCTGACGTGACCAACGGCTTCCGCAGCCTGTACCGGCTGTCCAAGGACCCGATGAACCGGGCCGTGGACCATCTCAAGCAACTGGGCGACGTGTTCGGCTCGGTCGCCAACGCCTACTTCGACGTGGACGCGCAGATCGCCGACGGCCTCGGCGTGATGGGCGCCAACATGGGCCTGGACAGCTGGCGCGACAAGCGCGCGGCCTGGGACTACCGCACCGCGCACGCCGACAAGTGCACCCCCGACGCGCAGGGCAAGCTGCCGGACTTCTGCAGCGCCACCGACCCGGGCGCCCCGCCGGTCGACCAGACCATCAACACCGCCAACGGCCAGGTGCACACCCACCTGACGCTGGACGGCTCCAACCACGTGGTCAAGGAGGAGACGACCGTCACCCACGACGGCCAGACCTACACCTCGACCACCAGCTACACCGACAACGGCAAGTCCTTCACCACCGACACCACCTACTCGGACGGCACCACGAACCACGCCGAGACGCACCTGCACGACGACGGCAGCGGCGACATGACGGTGACCGACGGCAGCGGCGTCAAGACCGACTACCACCGCGGCGGCTCCGGCCAGGAGTGGCAGCAGGTCGGCGGCGGCCCGCCGCAGCCGGACCCGAACAACGATCCCGCGATCACCTACTGACCGGCCCCCGGTCACCTGTTGAGAGGACCACCATGCCCAACATCTCCCTGGACTTCGACAAGATCGAGGCCACCTCGGCCCGCCTGGACTCGGCCAGCGACAACATCGTGCCGATGCTCAACGACCTGCGCAACGACGTCAACAACCTGCTCGGCGACGGCATGGTCTTCCAGCAGTCCAGCCCCGCCATGCAGGAGGCCTACGACAAGTTCAACACCAGCCTGCTGGCGGCGATGGACGGCATCAAGGGCTTCGCCAAGCAGTTCCGCCAGATCAAGGACCAGATGCACCAGATGGACTCGGACATGGCCACCAGCCTGCGCCAGAGCAGCTGATCCAGGCGCCGGCCGGGGGCTGGACCCCCGGCCGGCGCGGTTCACCCCTCGGCGCGCAGCACCGTCAGCGGCACCTGCACGGCCATCGCCTCGCCGGCCCGCCCGGTGGTCCAGCCCCGCCCGGGGACCGGGGCGGCTCGGATCAGGTGGACCGGGAGCCGGACGCCGATCATGTCGCCCTCCTGCAGGCTCTTGGGGGCCAGCAGCAGGCCGCGGCGGGCCCGCTTCGCCGCCGTCACCCAGCTGCCCATCGCCACCTGCAGCGCGTCGGCGGGGCCCGCGTAGAGCAGCCCGAGGCCGCGGTCGCGGCCGAAGGCGGCGATCTCCTTGAGGATCCGGTCGCAGGCGGGCATCGCCAGCAGGTCGGCGTCGTCGACCACCACCACCCGCTCGCCGTCCAGCTCCTCCAGCGCCGCCTGCACCTGCTCGGCGGACGGGTCGGGGTCGGTGAGCACCCGGGCCCGCGCGTGGCGGGCCAGTGCCCGCAGCGGTGAGTGACGCGGGGTCAGCACCACCAGGGAGGTGCCGCCGGCCAGCAGCGAGACGGCGAGCGAGGCGAGCGCGGTGCTGCGGCCGGAGCCGGCCGGGCCGAGTACGGCGAAGGCCGCCGCCGAGCCGGCGAAGTCCACCCCGACCGGGCCCGCCTCGTCGCCGCCGAGGCCCAGCAGCCCCCACATCGGCCGGCGCAGCCCGCCGTCGACCTGTTCGTAGGCGTCCGCGAAGTCCACCGACCTCGGCAGCGGGGCGACCGGGAAGGGCCGGCGGGCGGCGGGCACCGCCGCGTCCCGGCGGGCGGTCTCGGCGCCGATGTCGGCCAGCGCCTTCGCCTGCTCCTGGCCGCCCTCGCCCCGGGCGAGCAGCGCCACCTGGGTCTCGGTGCCGCTGAGCGCGTGCCAGCCGCGGCCGGGCGGGATCACGGCGGGCACCTTGCCCGGGGAGAGCCCGACCAACTGGTAGTCGTTGCGGTCGCCCTGACGCAGCAGCAGTTTGTGGTCGTTGTGCGCGGCCAGCCGTCCGCCGAGCAGCGAGCGCTCCGAGCTGGCGACCAGGTGGATGCCGGCCGCGGCGCCCTCCCGCAGCAGCCGGGTGACCAGGTCCACCAGGCGGCCGTTGTCGTGGTCGTCGAGCAGGCCGGAGAGCGCGTCCCAGCCGTCGACCAGCAGCAGGATGTGCGCGGGCCGCTCGGCCTTGGGCAGCATGGCGCGCAGCTCGCCCAGTCCGGCGGCGTTCTTCTCGCTGCACAGCTCCTGACGCCTGGTCAGCTCGGCCACCAGCCGGTGCAGCAGGCGCTCCAGCCGCTCCAGGTCGTGCCGGGAGACGACCGCGCCGCAGTGCGGCAGCGCCTCCAGCGCGGCCAGGCCGCCGCCGCCCGCGTCGATCCCGTAGAGGTGCACGTCGGCGCAGGAGGCGGTGCGGGCGGCCGAGCCGGCCAGCGTGCGCAGCACCTGGGTGCGGCCGGAGCGGGGCGCCCCGATCACGTAGAGGTGGCCGAAGGTGGCGAGGTCGGCGGTGGCGACCCGGCGCTGCTGGAGCCGGGGTACGTCCTCCAGCGCGTAGGGGATCGGCGGCAGCGCGCCGTCGTGGTCCGGGAGCAGCGCGGCCAGGTCCGCCAGCAGCACCTGTTCATCGAGGGCGGGCAACCAGGGGCTGGGCTGCGGGGTGAAGTCGTCCAGGCCGGCCGCGGCCTCGCGCAGGGTGGCCACCAGGGCCTGCAGGTCGGTGGGGGCGGGCGCGAGGGGCGCGCCCGGGTCGAGGTCGGGGGCGGGCAGCGTGACCGGGCGGCCGAGCCTGCTCCAGGAGAGTTCGGCGGACCGGACGGCGCCGCGGGTGCGCGGGGCCGCCTCGCCGCCCGGCGGGCGGGCGGCGCCCACCCAGGCGGCCTGGAACGGTACGGTGGAGCGGTGGCCCAGCCGCACCAGGGAGCGGCCGGGCGCGGAGGCGGGGATGTGCACGGCCTCCGAGGTGTCGATGATGTCCTGGCTCTCGGTGGCGTCGGTGACCCGCAGGGCGATCCGCAGGTTGGTGTTGGCCCGGATGTCGCTGGTGACGGCGCCGGAGGGACGCTGGGTGGCGAGCACCAGGTGCAGGCCGAGCGAGCGGCCGCGCTGGGCGATGCCGATCAGGCCGGGGACGAAGTCCGGCACCTCGCGGACCAGGGTGGCGAACTCGTCGATCACCAGCAGCAGTCGGGGCAGCGGCGGCAGACTCGGGTCGGCCAGCCGCTTGGACCGGTACTCGGGGTGGTCCTTGGCGGCGACCTCGGCCAGCACCCGTTCGCGGCGGCGCAGTTCGGCGCCGAGCGACTCCAGGGCGCGTTCCACCAGGTGGGCGTCGAGGTCGGTCACCATGCCGAGGGTGTGCGGGAGTTCGGCGCACTCGCGGAAGGCCGAGCCGCCCTTGTAGTCGACCAGGACGAAGGTCAGCTCGTCGGGCCGGTTGGCGGCGGCCAGCGAGGCCACGAAGGACTGCAGCAGCTCGGACTTGCCGGAGCCGGTGGTGCCGGCCACCAGGGCGTGCGGGCCGTCGCGCACCAGGTCCAGGGTGAGCGGGCCGTCGTAGCCGGTGCCCAGCGCGAAGGAGGTGGTGGCGGGCCGCCGGGCCCAGCGGGCCAGCAGGTCCGCCGCGCGCGGCGGTTCCAGCTCCAGCAGCTCCAGCAGTCTGACCTGCTGCGGCAGTCCGGCGTCGTGCTCGGGGCTGACGTCGCGCACCGGCGCCAGCGCGCGGGCGACCTGCTCGCACCACGGGGCCTCGACCAGGTCGGCGCGCACCTCGGTGAGGTCCGGCGCGCCGGTGCGACGGACCGTCAACCGGTCCGCGGTGGCCAGCACCACGGTGCTGCACTCCTCGGGGAGCAGCCGCTCCGCGGCGTCCAGGCAGATGCTGAACACCCGCACCCGGGGACCGTCGGTGAGCACCTGGACCATGCCGGGAACGTCGCGCAACTGGCGGGCGCCGTCGGCGATCACCAGGATGTCCGGCTCGTTGAACATCGCCTTGCCCATGGAGGAGCTGAGCACCCGTTGGCGGGCCTGGATCTGGGCGACCAGCTCGGAGATCCGGTTGGCGGTGGACTCCGGGTCGTTGCCGAGGCAGACCACCGGGCCGCCCGCGGTGGCCGGGCGCAGGTGCGGCAGCCAGCGGACCCAGGCCCAGCTCTCGGCCCGTGACTGCTCGGTGAGCAGCACGACGCGCACGTCCCGGGGGCTGTGCAGGACGGCGGTCTGGGCGAGCAGCCAGCGGGCCAGCGCCTGGACGGACGGCGCGGCGCCGGCCACCCCGACCACCCCGTGGTCGGGGATCTCCACGCCGATCGGGACGTCGGGGATGTTCCAGCGCACCGTGCGGTGGTTCTCGTCGCGGGCCGGGTCGTCCAACTCCTTCACGGAGGGCTGGTCGACGGTGCCCAGGCGCAGGACCAGGTGGTCGGGGTCGCGCCGGCGTCGCTCCCAGAGCCGGCTGCCGGGTCCGGTCGCGGTGAGGGCCACCGTCGCCGGGTCGGGGCCGGCCAGCCCGCGGACCACGCGTTCGCGGTCGGCCGCCTCGCGGATCTCCCGCTCCAGGGTCCGGCGGCGCTCCTGGTAGCGGGCGGCGGCCTGCTCGTGCTGCCGGCGGCCGCCGCGCCGGCCGACCAGCCAGTTGGAGAGCGCCATCAGCGGGCTGAACAGGATGAACACCAGGTAGAAGTACGAATGGAAGACGGCCACCATGACCAGGCCCAGCACCATCGGCGCGGCCAGCAGCAGGAGCGGGAACGGGCGCCGGGCGAGCGGGGCCGGCGGCGTCGGCAGCCGCAGCCGCTCGGCGTCCAGGTGCGGACCGATCCGCGGCGGGCGGTTGTAGTCGACGCCGATCCCGTCCGCGGAGGGCACCACGGCGGCATCCGGTTCGACCGGCTCGCTCAGACGCAGCAGCGAGCCGCCCACCGCGAGATCGGTGCCGACCGGCCAGCCGGTGGCGCCCGGCGGCAGTGCGCCGGAGCGCGCCGCCGCTCCCGGACGTTCCCCCGCCGCCTGCCGCCCGGGCGGCCCGGGCTCGCAGGCCCGGACCTCGCCGGTGGCCGGGCCGGTCCGGTGCCAGTACGCGCCGCCGTCCTGACCGACCGTCACCCACAGGCCGGCCACCGGGACCTCCGGGCCGTCCAGCCGGACGGCGCAGGCCGGGTCGGAGCCGATCTCGTGGCTGCCCGGCCCCAGTCGCCAGCTGCGGCCCGCCGCCGGGCCGGAGACCAGGTGGAGTTCCAGCTGCGTCCCGCCGGGGCCGTCCGGCCCGGCGATCCGGACCAGGTCGGGCTGTTCGACGGGTCCGCCGAGCCCCAGCACGGCGCCCTCCAGCACGCCCGCCTCGGCCACCGCGGTGCCCGCCGCCAGCTCCCGCGCGCCCAGGTAGAGCCGCCGGGGCCCGCCCACGGCTGCCCGTGCCAGGAACGCCGCCGCCCCGCCGGCCGCCCCGGCCTCCCCCGCCTCCTGGCGTGGTCCCCGCTCGGCCGTGCCCAGGTCGACGGCGGTCGCCAGGTCGCCGACGGTCGCGTACGGGGGGAGGTCCAGGACGTGGTCGCGGCGGTCGCCGCCCGCACTGTCGACGAGCGTGACGGTGAGCTTCACCGGTGGTTCTCCAGAGGGTCGGGTCGGGGCGGCGGGCGGCGCTGCTACGGGCTGATCGGCCGTCAGGTCGGGACGGCCGCGGAGATGCCGGGCCCGCCCGAACCCGGCCGGGGCTCGGGCTCGGGCTCGGTCAGATCGGCGTCCAGGTCCGGGTCTGCCTCCAGGTCGGCGTCCAGGTCCGCGTCCGTGGCCGCGTTCTCGGCTGTGTCCAGGTCCGCGTTCTCGGCCGGATCGCCGTCCGGTGGGCGTCGAGCGGGGGCGGCGGGCGGGGCGGCTTCGGGGAGGGCGGGCGGCTCCCGCCGTGCCGGGGCGGCCGCGAGCGCCGAGCGGCCCGGCAGCGGTTCGGCGTTGTCGGGCCGGCCCGGCGGGGCAGGAGCCGGCCGCGCCACGGCGCCGGGGCCGTCCGCGCCGAACTCCGGCTCGGCCAGGTCGGTTTCGTCGGCCGGGCCGGTGTCGAGCGCGGGATAGGGCGGCAGCAGCCGCAGGCTGCGGGCGGTGGCCCGGGCCAGCGCCCCGGCGTCGATCCGCAGCGCGGTGCCGTGCACCCGCAGGCCGTCGCGTTCGGCGGTGAGCAGCCGGGCCGAGCCCCGGGCGCCGGCGAGGACCAGCAGTCGTGCCCCGCGCCCCGGCCGCGCCTCGGCGGGGGCCTCGGCGCAGACCGCGAAGGCGGGCCCGCCGCCGGCTGCCGTCCGCTGCGCGGTCCGCAGCGCCTCGGCCGGATCGGGACCCGGATGGCGCGGGTGGACCCCGGCCGCCACCGTCACCGCCCCGGCCGGCAGCCGGGTGTCCAACTGCGCCGCCACGGCCTGCAGGACGGCGCGGGCGGTGCCGCGCTCGCCGCCCACCTCGGTGACCACCGGTCCCGAGGCCAGGTCGAACAGCACCGCGTGCCGGCCGTCGGTGCCCAGCGCCGCGAGCAGGGGCGCCGGGCGCCCGCTGGTGGCCGCTCCGGCGGCGTCCGCCCGGTCGGTCCACCAGAGCCGGGGGTCCGCCTCGTCCACGGTCCAGGGCTCCGGCGGCTGTGGCACCGGACCGGACCGGGCGGCCACCAGGACGCCCACCTCGACCTGGCCGAGCAGCGCCGCGTACGGCTGGACCCCGGGCACCCGGGCCGCGTCGAGCATCGCGCGTTCGGCGTCGGCCCAGCCGATCGGATCGCTCAGCAGGCCTCGCAGCAGCCGCAGTTGACGGCGGTAGCGGAGCTGGGAGCGGACCGGCGCGGCGAACGCGGCGGCGGTCATGGCGGCCTCCCGGCGCAGGCCGCGCCGCACCACCCGCCAGCCGCCGGCGCGGCGGGCGCCCAGCTGGGCGAGGACACCGGCCAGGACCAGCACGGCCGCCAGGCCGAGCAGCGCGGCGACGCCACCGGGGACGGCGGTGCCGTTCGCCGCGGTGTACCGCGGAGGGGTCGCCAGGGTCACGAGGCGATCCCCCGGGCGACCACGCCCCGGTCGGCGAGGTGCTCGCGCAGCGCCCGCACGCCGTAGTGGGTACGGGACTTCAGGGTCCCGCCGGGTATCCCGAGGCTGCGGGCGGCGTCCGCGCCGGTGCGGCCGAGCAGGTGGACGTGGACGACGGCCTCCCGGTGGATCGGGTCGAGCGCGCGCAGCGAGTCGACCAGGATCCGACGGTCGAGCACCTGGGTCGCGTGGTCGCGGACCGGCGCCGGGTCCGGGAAGCTCTCGGCGGCGATCCCGACCGGGACCGCGCGGTCCTTGCGCCAGCCGTCGATGAGCAGGTGGCGGGCGACCCGGAAGAGCCACATCCGGATCGGCAGGTCGCTCCAGTCCAGCTGGTCGGCCTGCTGCCAGGCCCGCAGCAGGGTCTCCTGCACGATGTCCTCGGCCTGGTGCGGGTCGTGGGAGACCAGCTTGCCGACGAACCGCCCGAGACTCTCGCGTTCGGCCAGCAGGAGTTCGGCGCACCGCTCCGGGCCCGGTGGCGTCGGCGCCACCGCCCGCAGTGCGGGGCGCGACGAGTGCGGGCCGCTGTCCGGCGACCGGTCGGCCGCTCGCGCGCTCTGCTCCATGGCTGCTCTTCCTGACTGTCCGTCGGTCGCGGTGGAGGTTGTGGTGGAGGGAGGCCCCCGGTCCGTCCGTCCGTCCGTCCGTCCGTGCGGCCGCGCCGCACCTCCCCGACCGGCGGCCACGCTAGTGACACCAACCGTCCGGTACCTCATCGCACGGTGAACGGAGGGTCACGGTTGGATGGTCAACGCACCAACGCGGCAGGCGGATTGACTGTCCGACAGCTGAGGGACGACTGGTGTTCACGCTGCCGTGGCCGCGGCGCGGGATCGTGGAAAGCAAACCCTCACGCCCTCAGGAGGCCCGGTGCGCCCGCTCGACCCGTCGTCGGCGCCGGAGCGGTCCGCCGACCGCTTCGCCGACACCTTCGCCCGGTACACCCCGGTGCCGGCCCGCGGCCTGCTGCCCGGCGTGCGGGTCTGGACCACCACGGCGGCCGCGGCCGCGCTGGTCGGCGTGATCGCGCTCGGGTCGGCCCACCTGCCGGACCTCACCGCGCGGCCCGCCGAGGCCGGGGCGGCGCGTCCGGTCGCCGCCACCGGCGCCGCCTCCGGTACCCCGGCCTCGCCGGGGCCGGCCGCGAGCGGCGCCACCCCGACGGCCGTCGCCGGGGTCCTCGGTGACGCCGCCACACCGCTGCCCGCCCCGACCACCCCCGCGGCCGCCCCGGCGCAGGTGGTGCCGCAGCCGGTCGCCGCCCCGGTCCAGGCGCCCGCGTCGCAGCCGACCGCGGCCCCGGCGGCCCGAGTGCCCGTGACCCAGCCGACCGCGGCCCGGGTCCCCGCGCCCCAGCCGACCGCAGCGGCGGCGCAGGCCCCCGCCCCCCAGCCGCCCGCCGCGGTGCCCCCGCCCGCGCCCGCCCCCGGCAACGCGGTGATCGGCCGCGGCTCGCAGCGTTGCATCGGCGTCACCGGCGGCGCGGCCGCGGACGGCACGCCGCTGCAACTCCAGGACTGCAACGGAGCCGCCTGGCAGAAGTGGGACTTCCGCCCCGACGGCTCGGTCCGCGCGCTCGGCCTCTGCATGGACGTGGCCTGGGCCTCGGTGGCGGACGGCGCGGTGATCCAACTCGTCAACTGCAACAACGGCGCGGCCCAGAAGTGGGTCCTCAGCGGGGCCGGGGACCTGGTCAACCCGCAGGCCAACAAGTGCGTGGACGCCAAGGACCAGGGCACCGCCGCGGGCACCCGGCTGCAACTGTGGGACTGCGCGGGCACCCCGAACCAGAAGTGGTACCTCGGCTGATCCACTGATCCACCGGTCGCCGTCCGGCGCCGCAGGAGGTGACGGCTGGTGTTCACGTTCCGGTGAGCGGACGTCCGCTCAGATGATCATCTGATCGTCTGTGATCGGACTCTCCCAGTTCGGGAGCGTACGAGAGAGGTTGGATCCCCCATGGACCGACGAGCCTTTGCCGCCACCGCTGTGGCCTCCATGGTTCCCGTGCTGCTGTCGGCGGCCCCCGCACAGGCCGAGGACGCGGCCGGGCGCTCCGGCGAGCACGGGGACCGCGGCGGCGCCCGGCTGCAGAACGAGATGCGGGCGAACCTGGCCGCCAAGCTGGACGACGCGGGCGCCGCCCGGGCGCTGGTTCCGTCGATCTTCGACATCGGCTTCAACTGGGAGCCGCCGACCACCAGGCTTGCCGGGATCGACTTCCTGCTCGCCTACAGCTTCGGCAACCGGGCCCCGGCCGGCGGCGGCGACCCG
>FTKT01002774.1_pt1 | contig 21054 bp, 20 predicted proteins | sample 1658271 | NCBI WGS metagenome assembly FTKT01 (sample SAMEA3914811, study PRJEB12502) | metagenome | biome: forest; material: soil | place: Canada | collected 2011-08-04 | depth 0.3 m | reverse complement strand
GCGGCGGCATCGGCACCGGCTCCCGCGCCCTTCGTGACGGCGACCACCAACGTCAACATCGTCAGCGACTACCGCTTCCGCGGCATCGACCAGACCTGGGGCAAGCCCGCCGTCCAGGGCGGTGCGGACCTGACGCTCGCCAACGGCATCTACGCCGGGGTGTGGGCGTCCAACGTCTCCGGCAACTCCTACCCCGGCGGCAGCCTGGAGATGGACTACTACGCCGGCTACAACGGCAAGTTCAACGACGATTTCGCCTTCACCGTCGGCGGCTACGGCTACTACTATCCCGGCGCCAACTTCGACAGGTCGGCCTGCCCCTCGGCCGCCTATCCCGCGCCCTGCACGCTGCCGTCGCAAAGCCTGAACACCTTCGAGCTGAACGCGGGCGTCTCGTGGAAGTGGATCAGCTACAAGCTGTCCGTGTCCACCGGCGACTACTTCGGCGCCAACGCGTCCACCGGCTACTCCGGCCACACCAGCGGCACGCTGTATCACGACCTGTCGGCCACGTGGGCGATCACGGACGACATCAGCCTGGTGGGCCACGTGGGCCACACCGACGTCAAGGCGACCTACGCCGGCGTGAACCCCGACTACACCGACTACCGCGTGACGCTGAGCAAGACGTTCACGGGCGGCTGGAGCGTCTCCGCCGCCGGCGCCGGCGCGAACAACAGCCGCTTCTATCGTCCGCCCGTCGGCGGCCTGTCCTATGGGAACGGCGAGACGCGCAACGTGAACAAGTCGGTTCTGATCCTGCAAGTCGGCCGCACGTTCTGATGCGGCTTCGGGCTCTGCTACCGTTCGAGAAATCGTGAATGGACACACTTCGATGACGGATAGCCGACCCGATCCCGATCTCCTGCTGGCCAAGATCAAGGACGAGGAGATCCAGGCGCGCCGCGGCAAGCTCAAGCTCTTCTTCGGCGCGTCCGCCGGCGTGGGCAAGACCTTCGCGATGCTGTCCGCGGCGCGCGTCCAGCAGCAACAAGGCGTCGATGTGATCATCGGCGTCATCGAAACGCACGGTCGCGCGGAGACGGAGGCGCTGGTCGCGGGCCTGCCGCGGATCGAGCTCAAGGAGGTTCGATACCGCGACCGCGTGCTGCGCGAATTCGATCTCGATGGCGTGTTGGAACGCAAGCCGCAGCTGGTGCTGGTCGACGAGCTCGCGCACTCCAACGTGCAGGGCTCGCGCCACGCGAAGCGCTGGCAGGACGTCGAGGAATTGCTGGACGCCGGCATCGACGTCTGGTCGGCGATGAACGTCCAGCACCTCGAGAGCCTGAACGACATCGTCACAGGCATCACCGGCATCCGCGTCTGGGAGACGGTGCCCGATCGCGTGTTCGACGAGACCGACGAGGTCGTCATCGTCGACCTGCCGCCCGACGACCTGCTGCTGCGCCTGAAGGAGGGCAAGGTCTATCTGCCGCAGCAGGCGGAGCGTGCCGTCCGCAACTTCTTCCGCAAGGGCAACCTGATTGCCCTGCGCGAGCTGGCGCTCCGGCGCACCGCCGACCGTGTCGACAGCGAGATGCTGCAGTACCGCCGCAACCTCCAGGCGGCGCCGGTCTGGCAGACGCGCGAGTCGATCCTGCTGTGCGTCGGCCCTGACGACCGCTCCGAGAAGCTGGTGCGGACCACCGCCCGCCTCGCCGCGCAACTGGGCGTACCCTGGCACTGCGTCTACGTGGAGACGCCGGCGCTGCTGCGGCTGCCCGACGCGACGCGCCAACGCATCCTGCAACTGCTCAAGTCTGCCGAGGACAACGGCGCGATCACCGCCGTCCTGAGCGGCAGCGAACTGGCAGCGACCATCGTCCGCTACGCGCACGAACACAACCTGCCGCGCGTGGTGCTCGGCCGCGACACGAACCGCTTGCAGCGGCCGTGGCGGCAACGCCTGGCCGAGGCCGTCGGGTCGCTGGCGGACGATCTCGACATCGTGCAGGTCGCGTTGCCGGCGCGCGCCAACGGCACGGCGAAGAACAACGATCGCACGACCAGCGTCCACCAGAAGGATTCGATCGCCTGGGCCGACTATGCGTGGAGCGCGCTGATCTGCGGTGCGGTGACGTTGGCCGTGGCGCCCCTGACGCCGCTGCTGTCCGGCGCCAACCTCGTGATGGTCTTCCTGTTGGCGGTGGTCGGCGTGGCGCTGCGCTTTGGCCGCGGGCCGGCGGTACTCGCCTCGCTGCTGACGGTGGGCATGTTCGACTTCTTCTACGTTCCGCCGCGCTTCAGCTTCAGCGTGTCCGATGCGCAATACCTGCTGACGTTTGCCGTCATGCTGGTCGTCGCGCTGGTCATCGGCCAGCTCACCGCGGGCCTCAAGTTCCAGGCGCGCGTCGCGCGGCTGCGCGAGGAGCGGGTGCGCGCGATGTACGCGATGTCGCGCGACCTGTCGGGCGCGCTGATGCCCGAGCAGATCGCGGAGATCGGCGCTCGCTTCATGAAATCGGAATTCGGCGCCCCTGCCGCGCTGATCGTCGCCGACCTCGAGGATCGCCTGCACGGCCCGGTGCATTCCGAAGGGCAGCCCGACGGCCTGGACGTCGGGGTCGCGCAGTGGGCGTTCGACCATGACGAGGCCGCCGGCCATGGCACCAACACGCTCGCGGCGTCGCCGGTGCTCTACCTGCCGCTGAAGGCGCCGATGCGCATGCGCGGCGTGCTGGCGATCGGCACCGGCAACGCGGGCCGCCTGGCCGGTCCGGAGCAGCGGCGGCTGCTGGACACCTGTGCGTCGCTCCTGGCCATCTCGCTGGAGCGCATCCACTACGTGGACGTCGCGCAGACGGTCACGGTGCAGATGGAGTCGGAGCGCCTGCGCAATTCGCTGCTCGCGGCGATCTCGCATGACTTGCGCACGCCGCTCTCCGCGCTGGTCGGCATGGCCGAATCGCTGACGATGATGAAGCTTCCGCCCAGCTCCGCCGAATTGGAGACCGCGCATCGGATCAAGGATGCCGCGATGCGCATGAACTCGATGGTGAGCAACATGCTCGACATGGCACGGCTGCAATCGGGGCCTGTCCAGCTGAATCGCCAGTGGCAGCCGCTCGAGGAAGTGATCGGCACGGCCCTCAAGGCCATGAGCAGCGTCCTCGAGGCGCGGCCCGTGAAGGTCGTCCTGGCGGACGACCTGCCGCTGGTGGACATCGATGCCGTGCTGTTCGAGCGTGTGCTCTGCAACCTGCTCGAGAACGCGGCCAAGTACACGGAGCCGGGCAGCCCGGTCGATATCCGCGGTCAGGCCGTGGATGATCTGGTCGTGATCACGGTCGAGGACACCGGGCCCGGCCTGCCGAAAGGCAAGGAGGCCGCGATCTTCGACATGTTCGAGCGCGGCCGCAAGGAGAGCTCGACGCCGGGCGTCGGGCTGGGTCTGGCGATCTGCCGCGCCATCGTGGAAGCGCATGGCGGAAGGATCCGGGGCGAGACGAAGCCGCAGGGCGGGGCCCGCTTCACCATCGAGCTTCCGCGCGGCACGCCGCCCAGCCTCGAAGGACTGGAGCGGCTCGACAACATGGAAGTGGACGGCGATGGATCGCATGGGTGACGCGGTACAGCGAGTCCTGGTCGTCGAGGACGAGGCGGAGATCCGGCGCTTCGTCCGCATGGCCCTCACCGCCGAAGGCTTCGAGGTGTTCGAGGCCGATGGGGTGCAACGCGGCCTCATCGAGGCGGGCACGCGTCGGCCCGACCTGGTGGTGCTGGATCTCGGCCTGCCCGACGGCGATGGCGTCGAACTCATCCGGGACTTGCGCGCGTGGTCCGACATGCCCGTGCTGGTGCTGTCCGCGCGCACGACCGAAGCCGACAAGATTGGTGCGCTCGACGCGGGCGCCGACGACTACCTGGTCAAGCCCTTCAGCGCCGGGGAACTGCTTGCCCGGGTGCGTGCACAGTTGCGTCGGCGCACGCGCGCGGGCGCCGACGGCAACACGACCGTCGAGTTCGGCGACGTCAGGATCGACCTGCTGCGCCGATCCGTCGAGAAGGCCGGCAAGCCGGTGCACCTGACGCCGATCCAGTATCGGCTGCTCGTCCACCTGACTGGGCATCCCAACTGCGTCCGGACGCATCGGCAACTGCTGCACGCCGTGTGGGGATCGAGTCACGGCGAAGACACGCCCTATCTGCGCGTCTACATGGGCCAGTTGAGGAAGAAGGTGGAGAGCGACCCCTCGCAGCCCCAGCATCTGCTGACCGAGGCCGGCGTCGGCTACCGATTCGTTCCCTGATCCTGGCCGCCCGGCGAACGGCGCGGATTCCGTCTCGGCTAGCCGTGCAGCGCGCAGATGCCTGCGCGGAACGATTCGGCGACGGCCTCGGGCGTCGCGCCGGTGTCGATCTGCGCGCGAAACCGGGGATTGGAGAACAACTCGGCCACCAGCGCGAGCAGCTTCAGGTGATCACTGCGGTCTCCGTGCTCGGGAACGAGGATCGCGAGCATCAGCGAGACGGGATCGTGATCCGGCGCCTTGAAATCGAGTGGATGCCGTGCTCGCACCAGCAGGGTCAAGGGGCGCTCGATGCCGTGGATGCGCGCATGCGGCACGGCGAAGCCGGCGCCCAGGGCGGTCGATCCGGCTTGCTCCCTTCGAGACAAGGCCCTGAATATCGGAGCCGCCTCCAGGCAATGGTGCATGCCGATGGCGTCGGCGATGAACTCGAGCGCGTGGCGCGAATCTCTCAGGGGGACGTCGAGGTGGACCTCTTCAGGCTGCAACCAGGCGGCCACCCGCTTCGTCTCCGTTCTCATGGCGCCGTTCTCTCCGTGCAGACCTTGTATGTGAAGCGCGCGCATAGCTGGATCCTCAGCACGCAAGCCGTGTGTCGCGCGTCGCGGCATCGTGCGTGCCCGACGACGGCGGAACGATGACCAGGCACATCCGGAAGGCGTCGTGGTAGACGCCGTCGATCTTCATGGCGCCCCTGACGATGGCTTCCACCGCGAATCCCGTGCTCCGATAGAGCTCCAGGGGGACGGATCCCTTTTCCGCGCAGGACCGGAGGTCGCTGACCAGTGCCTCTTCCGGAGGCGCTTCGGGCGAGGCCAGGAAATGGGCGTCGCGCGCGACGACGTCGATGCAATCTCGCAGACTCTTGACGTCGGCGCGGTGCGTTGGGGTGACATGGATGGACATGAGTCGGGGAACAGGTTGTCTGCCGGCGGGCGCCGCAACACGCCCCGGTGGTGGATCGGATCAGTTGCGGCCCTGGCGAGGGAGATCTTCCGGCTCGCGGCGTTGCGCGGTGCGGCGTCGGTGATGGCGTCCCCACGCGTTCACCACGGCGGCATCGATGCTCAGTTTGGTGAAGGCCAGCATGCCGTCCAGCCAGAGGGGACTCGGTGAGCCGGGTTCAGGCATCGCGCCTCCGAACTTGGCAGCGAGGACCGAGAGCGCCGCAAACAGGAAGCCCAGCCGCCAGTCGTTCCACGAGACCGCGGCGACAGGAATCGCGAACAGGATTGTCGACCGATACGCGCCCATCGTCTGCACGTTCACGATCGTGAGTGCCAGTAGCCAAAACAATGCAAAGGCCCAGGCACGATGCTTGGACGTGATGCTGCTCAGGAAGGTTGCAAGCATGGGGGGCTGACTGCGAATCGAAATTGAACTGTCGGGCAAGGTGACATGCCACCGCGACGGTGCCTGGTGCAACGGTATGAAGCGCCCACCGCCAGCGGGATGACCACACCGCAATTTGAGCGAATTCGGCATAAAGAAGCCGCAAAGAATTGGGGCGGTTCCGACAAGAATCCGTCAACACCGGCGTGCGGCATGTACGAGGGCGTCACCGTGCGCCAGCGGTGACGCCAGGCCAGGCCGGCCCGCCAATGTGCGCCGCCGCACAGACGAGCAGCCACGGTCGCGTGAGACTGGAATCCTCTCGCCGGCACGTCGCCGCCACTCTCGCGGAGGAACATCATGGGCATCCCCTCGCCTGGCGTCCGTCCAATCGAACGACGGCAATCCACTGCCGGCGGTGTCTCGTGAACGCCGCCGTATTCCCGGAATGCGGGTCGAGCGCAGGGTGGAGAGACGACCGCCTGCGCGACGTGTCCATGGAGGCGCCTGCGCCGGCACCGGCGACCACCGGCGTCGATCGGGCGATCGCCCTGTGGCGCGCGGCCGACGCCGACCTGTCGCCGCTCGTCGGCCGTCGCGGCGCGCTGGCGGTGCTGCGCCGGGCGCTGGCGCTTAACCGGGCCGCGTTCGCCTGGCTGCCCGTGCCGGAAGACGTGCTCGATTTCGAGGAAGCCGACACCCGCCTGCGCGACGCCTTCGCGCGCCAGCGGCCGCGCGATGCCGAGGCGGCGGCCAGCGCCCTGACGACGACATTCAGCGACCTCCTGTCTTCGCTGCTCGGCGCCGCGCTGGCCCGCCAGCTGCTGCGCTCCGTGCGTGCGCATCGAGGCATGCCGGGAATCGAACGCGCGGGGCCGCAGTGAAAGCCGAGGGGTGCCGCCGCGCCGGATGACGGGCCTGTCTCTCGACCTGCAGATCGCCGAAAAGAACCGGATCCTGTTCCTGCTCGACGCGCGCATCGCCGCCGCACGCGCGGAGATCACCCGACTCCACGGCCATGGACCCGCCGGCGAACGGCGGGCACTCAGCCGGCACGATGCGCGCCTGCTGCACGTCAACGAGCGCCTCGTGTTGTCCGCGATCGACGCGAACGCGGCCGCCGAGGCCACCCTCAGTCTGAGCCAGCGCGATCAGTTGACGGGCCTTCCCAATCGCGGCCTGACGCTCGACCGGCTGGAGGCGGCGCTCGCTTCCGCGCGCCGGAACATCCGCAAGCTGGGCATCCTGTTCGTGGACATCGACGCGTTCAGGGCCATCAACGACACCCATGGCCTTGCCGCCGGCGACCGCGCGTTGCAGGCCGCCGCGCGCCGGCTGGCCGCGAGCGTGCGCGAATCGGACACGGTCGGCCGCCTGGGCGGCGACGAGTTCGTCGCTATCCTGCCCGACATCGCAGCGCCCGACGACACCGCCATCGTCGCCGCGAAGATGGTGTCGGCACTGGCGACGCCCATCGACGGCACCGACGGCGTGGCCGCGCTGAGGGCGAGCATCGGCGTCGCCATCTATCCCGAGGACGCGCTGTCCGGCGCCGACCTGGTCGCGCTCGCCGAGCGGGCCATGTACCGCGCCAAGACGCGCGGCCCCGGCCAGGTCGAATTCCATGCCGGCGCTGCGGGCGCGTCGCCGGCCGCCGCCGCGAAGGAGCTGCATGCCGATCCGCATCCCGCCCGCCTCGCCGACCTGCGTGACGCCAACGAGCACCTGGTGCTGGCGGTGCTGGCCGCACAGGGCCTGCAAGGCCAGGCAGAGAACATCCATCAACGGCAGGTGATGTTCCTCGCGATGGTCGCGCACGAACTGCGCAACCCGCTCAACCCGATCCGCGCCGCCGCCGAACTGCTGCAGCACGCCTCCGCCAACGAGGGCCTGCTGGCGCAGGTGCAGGCCATCCTGAGACGCCAGGTGGCGCACATGGCGCGGCTCGTCGACGACCTGCTGGACGGCGCGCGCGCCAGCACCGGCAAATTCCGGCTCGAATGCGGCACGGTCTCGCTGCGCGACATCCTCGTCCCGGTCCTCGACGCCGTCCGCCCGGCGATGGCCGAGCGGCGCCAGACCCTCGCCTTGCGCCTGCCGCAGGCGGCGTTGATGGTGCACGCCGATCCGGTCCGGCTCACGCAGGTCTTCAGCAACCTGCTGGACAACGCGTCGAAGTACAGCGCGCCCGGCGGCGAGATCGCCCTCGACCTGAGCGGCGACGGACACGCCGCGACACTGCGGGTGTCGGACAACGGCATCGGCATCACGGCCGAGGCGCTGCCCCACATCTTCGATCTGTTCGTGCAGGAGACGCATGCCCGCGCCCACGACGGCCACGGGCTGGGCATCGGGCTGGCCATCGTCCGCGAGCTCGTCGAAGCCCACGGCGGCATGATCCGCGTCACCAGCGGCGGCCGCGGGATGGGCAGCCAGTTCGTGGTCACGTTGCCGATCCTGCCCGAGTCACCCGAGGTCACGGCGCCGGACGCGCCGACTCCCGGCGGATGAATTCCGCGAGCCCCGCCGCGTCGACGGGGAAGTCCGAGTCGTGCAGCCTGACCGGCGGAACGTCGCCCGAGGCGATCCTGCGGCGCACGATCTCGTCGAGTTCCGCCAGATGCTCGTCGAAGATCGTCAAGACCGTCTTGTGCGGCTCCACGGGCGCGAAGCAGCAGCGCAGCGATGTGTCGCTCACCAGCGCGCAGACGGACGTCCCGTTGACCGGCACCCAGAAGCGCAGGGTGCGCTCGGCTTCGTGGAAGATCGGGAACGGGCGCATGCGTGACTCCAGCCGTGCCGCACGCGGGGCTCGGCGCGCGGATCGCGGCCCGATGATGGAAGCCGATGGCGGCCGCGTCTGTGCGCTGGCAGACAGACCGCGCCCGTCGCGAGAACCACACTGTCCCGGCGCGGGCAACGCGCGGAAGTCGGCCATCGGAGTCATTCCATGCACAGTCCATTCTTCAGCGAGCGCTCCGGGGCCGTCCTCTTCTGGGTGCCGATCGCCGGCATCTCCGTCGGTGCGTCGGTCAGCCGCGAGACGCTGCAGCGCCTCTACGCGCCCCGCGTCGCTGACGACGATCCGCTGACTACTTTCCTGTCGCACCTCGCGGGGATCGAGGATGCGGTTCGACGGCGCGTGGCGACCGGGTCGATCGAGCCGGTGATGTTGCGGGAAAGCGACCTGGACCGCGATCCCCGGTAGACGAAACGCCGGCCTCGCAGCGGCTGCGCATCTGTGCGCTATCGCACAGACAAGGGAGTGCATCGGAGTAGAGTATGACTCTCCGCTCGCTTGCAATTTCCCGATTCCGGTTCCCGGGTGCGCGGTAGCACCGGAGATCGTCGTGCCCATTCCGAAGAACCACCTGCTCGAATCCTTGCCGGACGCCGAGTGGAAGCGCTGGGAGCCCGCGCTCGAGAAGGTCGACCTGCCGCTGGGCCGCGTGCTCTATGAATCGGGCAGCACCCTGAGCCACGTCTATTTCCCGACGACGGCAATCGTCTCGCTGCTGTACGTCATGGAGAACGGCGCATCGGCGGAGATCGCGGTCGTCGGCAACGAAGGGATCGTCGGCGTGTCGCTGTTCATGGGCGGCGAGACCACGCCCAGCCGCGCCGTCGTCCAGAGCGCCGGCGAGGGCTACCGCCTGAGCGCCGAGCGGATGAAGGCGGAATTCAACCTCGCCGGGCCGGTGCTGCACCTGCTGCTTCGATACACGCAGGCCTTGCTGACCCAGATGGCGCAGACGGCGGTCTGCAACCGCCACCACTCGCTCGACCAGCAGCTGTGCCGATGGCTGCTGCTGAGCCTGGACCGGCTCCAGGGCAACGAGCTCGTGATGACGCAGGAACTCATCGCGAACATGCTGGGCGTGCGGCGCGAGGGCGTGACCGAGGGCGCGCTGAAGCTGCAGCGCGCGGGCCTGATCAGCTACAGCCGCGGCCGCATCACGGTGCTGGATCGGCCGGCCCTCGAGAAGCGCAGTTGCGAGTGCTACGCCGTGGTCAAGAAGGAATACGACCGGCTGCTGCCGGCCAATGTCGCGCGATAGGGCCTGCGTGCGCTGGAGCACGGTGGGAACGCTCGCGGCGTGCGACAGTCGGGGTCGGGCCTGCTGGACCTCGACACGGGGCACGTCCGTTCCATCGCTCGCATCAGCCGAGGGGCGCGGCTCGCCGGAGTTCCCATTGACCCAGCCCTCGAATCGACTGCTCGCGCAATTGCCGCAGGCGTCCCAGGCCCGCATGACCGCGCTCGGCGAGATGGTCGAACTCAAGCTGTCCGAGACCATCGGCGACGTCGGCCGGCTCACCGCGGCCGTGCTGTTCCCGATCGACGGATTCATCTCGCTCCTGGCACAGGTGGACGACGATCGCGCGATCGAGGTCGGCATGGTCGGCCGAGAGGGCATGCTGGGCATCCAGCTGGCGCTCGGCGTCGCGTCGGAACCGCTCAAGGCGCTCGTCCAGGGCGCGGGGCATGCGCTGCAGATCAGGGCGGCCGTGTTTCGCCGCGAGCTCGCGGCGAATCCGGCGCTGCGATCGGCGATCGACCGCTACATCTACGTCCTCTTCGCGCAGCACGCCCGCGCCGCCGCCTGCCTGCGCTTCCACCAGATCGAGCAACGCCTGGCGCGGTGGCTGCTGATGAGCCAGGACCGGGCGCACGCCGACGAATTCCGGGTGACGCAGGAGTTCCTGGCCTACATGCTGGGCGTGCGGCGCGTGGGCGTGACGGTGGCCGCGAGCGCGCTGCAGCGCCAGAACCTCATCGCCTACGACCGGGGCGAGATGACGATCGTCGATCGCGCCGGCCTGGAGCGCGCGGCCTGCAGTTGCTATGCGAGCGACCAGACGGCCTATTCCGACCAGTTCGAGTAGGCCTGCACGGGAGTCGCAGGACTTCCTCCGATCGCCTCAGCCGGCGAGCAGGCCCACGGTCGTCCCATGCGCCTGCCGCGGCGCGCGGTCGACGGGCGACGCGCCCGCCGACACGCGCAGCGCCTGCAGCATCGCCTGCCCTCCCGGCGACAGCGAGTGGTGGCGGCGCGTGACGATGCCGTAGCGGTCGAGCCGCAGTTCGAGCTCGATGGGCAGCGGCACCAGCACGCGGTGCTCCACGTGCGTGCGCACCACCTCGGGCGGCAGCGCGACCACCATGTCGCTCTGCGCCAGCATGTGGGTGATCATGGGCACCGAGGTGGTCTCGATGGTGTGCTCGGGCAGGTCGAGGCCGGCCGACAGGAACAACGCGGTGAGGCGGTCGCGCAGGATGCTGCCCTCGGCGGGCAGGATCCAGCCGGCGCCGGCGAGGTCGGCCAGCGTGAGGTCGCCGCGCCCGGCCAGCGGGTGGCCGGCGCGCGCGAAGATGCAGTGCGGCTCGTCGCTGAGCGGCTCGAACTCGAGCTCCTCGGCCGCCTCGGGCTCGAGGATGCGGCCCACCATCATCTCCAGCTGGCCCGAGCGCAGCCGCGCCAGCAGCGACTTGCTGGTGTCCACCTCGATGGCCACGTGCAGCTTCGGATACAGCGTCTTCAGGCGCAGCACGGCGGCGGGCAGCAGGTCCATCGCCGGCGTCAGCACGGTACCCACGGCCACGCGGCCGCTGAGCCCCGACAGCAGCGTCATCACCTCCTGGTGCGCCAGGTTCATCTCGGCCAGCGCGGCGCGCGCGCGGCGGATCATGATCTCGCCGTACGGAGTGGGCGTCACGCCCCGCGGCAGGCGCTCGAACAGCGGCGTTCCCAGCAGGCTCTCCAGCTCCGACAGCAGCTTCGACGCCGCCGGCTGCGTCATGTGCGCGGCGTTGGCGGCGTGCATGATGGAGCGGTGCTCGCCCAGCTCGCCCAGCAGCACCAGGTGGCGCGTCTTCAGGCGCGACCGGATGAAGCGTTCGGAGCGGGGGTCCTGCATGGTGCCGTGAGTGAGGAATTCGTTGAACAGGTCTTGAGCGAAGAAGAAACGGTTCCGAATCCTGTTCAAAACAGCCGCAGGCTACGCGCGACCGCGCAGCGATGCTGGTGGCCTCGCAAGCGGGCGCAACGACGGCTGCGGCTGTTTTGAACAGGATTCTTCAACGAATTCCTCACTCACGGCGCTTGCTACTCGTGATAGAGCTGGGAGCGTCCGCCATCCACCAGGATGTCGGTCGCGTTGATGAAGCGGGCCTCGTCGCCGGCGAGGAACAGCGCCGTGTAGGCCACCTCGTCGGGCTCGCCGATACGCCTGCACGGCAGCAGCGCGGCCTGGCGCGCGCGCTCGCCCTCCGGGTCGGCGCTGGCCGCGAACGAGGCCTCGATGGCCTCGGTGAGGATCAGCCCCGGCGAGATCGAGTTCACGCGCACGCCGCGCGCCGCGTACTGCAGGCCCAGGGCACGCGTGAGGCCGATCAGCGCGTGCTTGGCCACCGGGTAGGGAAAGCAGTCCGGGATGATCTTGTGGCCGTGCACCGAGGCGATGTTGACGATGCTGCCGCGACCGGTGGCGAGCATGGCGGGCAGCACCGCGCGGGTGCAGTTCCACGCGCCCTCGAGGTCCACCGACATGCAGTGCCGCCATTGGTCCATCGTCAGCGTGAGTGGGTCGTTGAAGAAGTTGCGGCCGGCGTTGTTGACCAGCACGTCGACCGGGCCGAAACGCGCCGTGGCGCGGTCCACCATCGCCTGCACCGCCTCGCCGTCGGCCACGTCGGCCCGCACGAACAGCGCCCGCTCGGGGCCCAGCTCGTCGGCGATGCGGCGCGCGGCCGCATCGTCGGCGTGGCTGTTGAGGACGACCCGCGCGCCCTCGCGCGCGAACAGGCGCGCGGTGGCTGCGCCGATGCCCAGCGTGGAGCCGGTGACCAGCGCCACCTTGCCCGCGAGGCGTTGCGAGGATTGCTTCATGGGACTCAGAGCTTGTAGGTCAGGCCGAAGTCGAAGCGGCGGCCGTACTGGAAGTCCCACTGGTTGTAGCGGTTGGTGGGATCCGTGTAGATCACGCGCTGGTTGGTGAGGTTCTCGACGCCGAAGCGGGCCTGCAGGTGCGAGGTGATCTGCTGCGACAGGTTCAGCGACACCCAGGTCTCCGCGCCGTTGTAGTAGAACTGCGTGGAGTCCCAGGTGGGCGCGCGGTTGTACTGCGAGTGGTGGTTGGCCGACAGGCGCGCCTCGAAGCCGTCATGCGCGTACCACAGCGTCGCGCCCATGTTGTGCTTCATCAGGCCGTTGGTGGGAATCGGCGAGCCGTTGCTGGCCATGTCCTTGATGTCGCTGTTCGTGTAGGTGTAGTTGCCCATCACGCCCAGGCCGCTCCACAGGCCCGGCAGCTTGGTGAACGCCTGCTGGTAGACGAGCTCGAAGCCCTGCGCGTGGCCGCCCTTGCGGTTGACCTGCTCGGTGAAATTGGCGGATGCGCCTTGGTAGGTACCCGCGACGGTATCGAGCGCGATGTAGTCGCTGATCTGCTTGAAGAACACGCCGGCGGACAGCAGGCTCCCCTTGGCGAAGAAGTCCTCGTAGGCCAGGTCGAGCTGGTTGGCCATCATCGGCTTCAGGCGCGGGTTGCCGCCGGTGACCGTGGACGGCGTGCCCGGGGTGTTCGAGATGGTGACGACATGGGCGTCGTTCATCACGTCCAGCGGCGCGCGCGACATGGCGCGCGACGCGCCGAAGCGGATCTGGTGCTCCTCGGCCTCGTCCAGCGACAGCACAAGGTTCAGGCTGGGCAGGAAGCGCGTGTAGCCCGTGCCGTCGGACACCTGCGCAGGCGCGGCGCCGTTGACCTGCTGGTAGCCGTAGCCGGTCTGGTTGGTGTGGGCCACGCGCAGGCCGAAGTCGCCGCGGTAGTCCTTGCCGAGCGCGGCGCCCGAGAGGTCGAACTGCGCGTAGGCCGAGGTGTTGTTCTCCTTGGCGCGCCAGTCCTTGTAGATCAGGTCATTGACGGTGGCGGTGCGGCCGGCGGTGCTCAGGGCATCGGCGCCGAAGTAGTTGGTGATCGCCGCATCGAGGCCCTCGGCGAACGTGACGAAGTCCGGGCGGCCGGCCACGTGCACGCGTACGAGATCGGACGTGTTCAATGCGGCCGTCTGGTTGTCGAAGTCCCACGAGATCTGGTTGTAGCCCTTCTCGCGCTGCGTGGCGCGCAGGCCCAGCTTCACCGTGCGGATGGCGCCCCAATCCACCTCGCGGCTTGCGTTGATCACCTGCGAGTTCAGCGAGTCGTCCAGGCGGCCGGCATAGTTCGGGCCCCACTGCTCGTAGGTCGTGTTGCCGTAGTTGGCCGGGTTGCCGGTGTCCTCGCTGTACGAGTACGTCGCCCAGCCGTCGTGCGGGGCGCTCCAGGTCAGCGCGCCATTGCTCTGCATCCACAGCCCCACGCCGGACCACAGCGTGTCGCGCGTGGCCGTGGAGCGCGCAATGTCGCCCCCCAGCTTCCAGCCGGCCAGCCTGGTCTTGCCGTTCAGGCCGGCCGCGAAGTCGCGCTGGTTCTGCTTCCACAGCCCTTCGATCGTGTTCATGGACGTGTTCTGCTCCGTACCGCCCGTCACGAAGCCGTCCGACACGGTGATGTCGGTGTACGGGTAGCCGGCGCCGGCCACGTGGTACATCGAGTTCTCATGGATGTTGGAGCGCGCGGTATAGACGTCCGCCGTCACCTGGGTGTCGGCGTTGGGCTTCCATTCGACCTTGCCCAGCATGCTGGAGCGCTTGTTCGTGCCCTTGACGACCTGGTTCTGGAAACCCCAGGGTACCGACTCGGATCCGCCGGTTCCGTCCACGTCCCACGGGGTCCGCCCGTTGAAGCCGTAGTTCTGGAACTGGTCGCTCACGTCGGGCTGGTCGAAGTAGCTGGCCGCCAGCGCAACGCCGATCGTGTGGTCGGCGAACTGGTCGACGTAGACGGCCCCCAGGCGCGGCGCCCACTTCTTCGCGCCCTCGATGTCGGCGCCCTGCTTGTAGTACTCGCCGTCGGCCTTGAACGTCAGGTTGCGTTCGCGGTAGGCGAGCGGGGCGATGGTCTGCAGGTCCACCGTGGTGGCGATGCCGCCCTCGGCGATCTCGGCCGATTGCGTCTTGTAGACCTTGGCGCCCGAGATGGATTCGGACGGGAACATCTCGAAGCGCACCGCGCGATCGGGCTCGGTGCTCGCGAACTCGCGGCCGTTGAGCGTGGAGCTGATGAAGCGCGGGCCGAGGCCGCGCGCCACCACCTGGCTCGCGTTGCCGCGGTCGATGCCGGCCGCCAGGCCCGGCAGCCGGGCCAGCGATTCGGCGATCGTCGTGTCGGGCAGCTTGCCGATGTCTTCCGAGGCGATCACCTCCACCATCGAGTTGGACGCGTTCTTCTGGCTGACCGAGCTGGCCAGCGAGGCGGCCACGCCGACCACGGTGACGACCTGCACGTCATCCTTGGCCGCGGCGGCCGAGGCGGCCGAGGCAGGCGCCGCCGAGGCGGCTGCCTGGGCGTGCGTGGCGGCCGCGCCGAGCACGGCGGGCAGCATCAGCACGGCCTGCAGCAGCGCATTCAGGCGCGCCGGTTGCGGGCGATTCGAACGGTGGGCGATTCGGTTCATGTTGTCTCCGTAGGTATGGTTATCGTCGGGATCGGCTGTCGCGGCGTCTCCTCGCCGCGGCGCATTTCAGGAACTCGGCGGGGCACACGCGTGCCAGGCGCGGATGAAGTCGGCGGCGTTCGCGGCCACGGTGGCCGCGTCGGCGCCGGGTCGGTACAGCGCCGAGCCGAGCCCGAAGCCGCGCGCGCCGGCGTCGCGCCACGGCGCCAGGTTGGCGGGCGTGATGCCGCCCACGGGCAGCAGCGGCACGGCGGGCGGCAGCACGCTGCGCATCGCCTTCAGCACGCCGGGCGTGAACAGGTCGGCGGGGAACAGCTTCAGCGCATCGGCACCGGCGGCGATCGCCGCGAAGGCCTCGGTGGGCGTGGCCACGCCGGGCACGCACAGCATGCCGGCGGCCTTGGCGGCGCGGATCACCGCGACGTCGGCGTGCGGCATCACGACGAGGTCGGCGCCGATCTCCTGCAGGCGCAGCACATCCACCACTCGCGTGACGGTGCCGGCGCCCACCAGCGTGGCGGGCTTGAGCACGCGGCGCAGCGTGGCGATGGAGTCGAACGGCTGCGGCGAGTTGAGGGGCACCTCGATCAGGTCGAAGCCGGCGGCCTCCAGCGCAAGGCCGATGTCCTCGGCCTCGTGCGGGCGCAGACCGCGCAGGATGGCCACCAGCGGCAGCCTGGCCATCGCGGCGTGGAGAAGTTCGGTGCGGCTCATCGCGCCACCCATCCGGCCTGCGCGGCCAGTTGCCACAGCCCCGCGATCGCGGTGTTGCCGTGGACGCCCGCGGGCGTCACGCCCAGCAGCTCCAGCGCGTGGACGTAGCGCGCGCACAGCGCCGACTCGCCCACCAGCACGATCGGTCCTTGCACCGTGCGCAGGCCCGCGATCATTTCGTGGCCGATCAACAGGCCGGAGAGATGGTCCGCCAGCGCGTCGGCGGGCCAGCGCTGCGTGAGTCCCAGCGTGCGCACGGAGAACAGCTGGCCCAGCAGGTCGGCGCCCTCGGCGCGGCGCGCGGCCTGCACGCCGGCCTCGAAGGCCTCGGCGCGCCAGCCCGTGTCGTCGCGCGGCATCAGGCGCGCGAGCACGGAATGGCTGCGCAAGAGCGCGTAGACCTCGCCGGTCATGCGCGTGCGGAAGCCCTCCACCGCGCCGTGGCGCAGCTGCACCCACTTCGCGTGCGTGCCGGGCATCAGCACGCAGGCGCCGTCGGCCAGCGCCGGAAGCGCGTGCGCGAGGCCCAGCACCTGCGTCTCCTCGCCGCGCATCACGTCGGGCGCGTCGCCGGTCTCGTCGACCAGGCCCGGCACGATGTGCAGGTGCAGCGCCGCCGCGGTGCGCACTTCGACCAGGTGCTCGTGCAGGCGATCGAGTCGCGCGGGGCACGCGACGTAGGGCGCCTCGCGCCAGCCGTGCGTGCTGCCCACCATGCCGCAGGCGAGCACCGGCACGCCCATCTCCAGCCAGTCGCCGGCCAGCGTCACGAGCGCCTTCTCGAACGCCGGCGCGCCGCCCGCGAGCACCGAGGCGCCGTCGCCGTTCTGGCGTTCCGCGAGGATGGCGCCGCCTTGCCCCAGCAGCCAGGCGCGCAGGCGCGTGCTGCCCCAGTCGAGCGCGACCAGGCGGGCGGCGGTGACGGCATCGTTCACCACTCGGCCACGCTCCCGTCGGCGTGGCGCCACAGCGGGTTGTGCCAGTCGGCGCAGCCGCGGCTCGCCTCGATGACGCGTTCCTCGTCCATCTCCACGCCCAGGCCCGGCAGGCGGCTGGGCGAGACGTAGCCGTTGGCTATGCGGAAGTCCGCTCGGTTCTTCACGTAGTCCAGCAGCTCGGCGCCCTGGTTGTAGTGGATGCCCGCGCTCTGTTCCTGCAGCACCGCGTTGTGCGACACCCAGTCCACCTGCAGGCAGGCGGCGAGCGCCACCGGCCCCAGCGGACAGTGCGGCGCGAGCGCCACGTCGTGCGCCTCGGCCATCGCGGCGATCTTGTGGCACTCGGTGATGCCGCCCGCATGCGAGAGGTCGGGCTGCAGGATCGCGAGCCCGCCGTCGGCCAGCACGCGCTTGAAATCGAAGCGCGAGTACATGCGCTCGCCGGCGGCCAGCGGGATCGACGTCTGGTCGGCGAGTCGCCTGTAGTGCTCGCTCTGTTCGGCCAGCACGGGCTCCTCGACGAACAGCGGGCGCAACGGCTCGAGCTCGCGCAGCAGCACCTTGGCCATGGGCAGCGCGACGCGGCCGTGGAAGTCGATGCCGAAGTTGATGTCGCTGCCGAACGCGGCGCGGATCTCCGCGAACTTCGCGATCGCGCGATCCACCTCGGCGTGCGTGGCGAGCAGGCCGAACTCCTCGGTGCCGTTCATCTTGACGGTGTCGAAGCCCGCGGCGCGCACCTTGTGGATGGACTCGATGACGTCGGCCGGACGATCGCCGCCCACCCAGCAATAGGTCTTCATGCGATCGCGCACGCGGCCGCCCAGCAGCTCGTGCACGGGCGCGTCCAGGGCCTTGCCCTTGATGTCCCACAACGCCTGGTCGATGCCCGCGATCGCGCTCATCAGGATCGGGCCGCCGCGGTAGAAGCCGCCGCGGTACATCGCCTGCCACAGGTCGTTGATGCGCGACGGATCCTGGCCGACGACCAGCTTGGAGAGCTCGTGAACCGCGGCCTCGACGGTGCGCGCCCGGCCCTCGACGACGGGCTCGCCCCAGCCGACCAGTCCCTCGTCGGTCTCGACCTTGAGGAACATCCAGCGCGGCGGCACGCGATAGGTGGTGAGTTTGGTGATCTTCATGATGCTGAACGATAGGGACGCGTCGCGATGTCGAATACTTCCGTTTCGCGCGCAAGCTATGAATCGTTCGTATGGGTCAATGCGGTGCGCGCAGCGCGTTCATGGATGGCAGCGCGCGACCCGTGTAGTCGAACAGGGCCTGGTTCTCCCAGTTGTTGCCGTCGCCGGTGCGCCAGCCCGCGCCGGGCGCGGGAATCCAGTCCGGCTCCCAGTAGAAGACGCCGCGGCCCAGGCCGTCGGGCACCGCCGCGACGGTGGCGATCACGTCCTTGATGACCTGCGCCTGGCCGGCCACGGTGGCGGGGTAGCCGGCCTTCTCCGCGTGCTGCGCGTCGAGCAGGGGTGCGGTCGAATCGGCGCGCTCCAGCGTCCAGCCGTAGGCGGTCTCGACGACGACCAGCGGCTTGCGATAGTGCTGCGCGAGCTCGTCGAGGTTGGACTTCAGCTGCGCCAGCGTGCCGTGGTAGATCGGGTACCAGGACAGGCCGACGACGTCGTAGTCCAGGTGTTCCGCCGCGAACAGGTCCAGCATGTGGTGGCACAGGTCGGGGTCGGTGCCGCCGGCCAGGTGCAGCATCACGGGGAGGTGGCGGTTTGTGAGCGCGTCGTTGGCTCGCACGCCCTCGATGCCGGCGCGCAGCAGTGCCGCGAACGCCGTGTCGCCGCCGATCTTCGCGCCCTTGTCCGCCGACCAGGTCTGGCCATCGGGCCACAGCATGCCGGCGTTGGTCTCGTTGCCGATCTGCACCATGTCGGGCGCGGCGCCCACGGCGTCCAGCGCGGCTAGCGTGTTCGTCGTGTACTCGCGCATCGCGGCTTGCAGCGCCTCGCCATGCAGGTTCGCCCAGGCCGCGGGCTTGGTCTGCGTCTGCGGGTCGGCCCAGAAGTCGCTGTAGTGGATGTCCAGCAGCACCTTCAGGCCCAGCGCCTTGGCGCGGCGCGCGAGGCGCATCGTGGTGGCCAGGCCGTTGTTGCCGCCCCCCACGGCGGCGCCCTTCTTCAGCACCACGCGGCCGTTCTCGACGACATCGGCGGCGAACACCGGCGTGTGCCACAGGCGCAGTCGGACCCAGTTCACGCCGGAGTCCTTGAGGATCTGCAGCGCGTCGCCGGACTTGCCGTCGGCGCTGGAGAACTTGCCACCGTGGCGCTCGACCTCGGCCAGCATCGAGACGTCCGCGCCGGCCATGAAGTCGTCGGCGTTCGCGAAGGCTGGCGCGAACAGCAGCGCGGCGAGGCAGGAGAGCAGGGTGCGTCGCATCGCGTTCATCCCTTCACCGCGCCGGCGGACAGGCCCGACACGAGCCAGCGCTGCGTGAACAGGAACAGCAGCGTCAGCGGCAGGCCGGCCAGGATCGCGGTGGCGGCGAAGTCGCCCCACAGATAGCGCTGGTTGAACAGGAACAGCCGCGAGCCCACTGCCAGGGTCAGCTGCGACTCCTCGTGCAGCAGCACCGAGGCGATCGGGTACTCGATCATCGCGCCCAGGAAGGCCAGCACGAACACGACCGCGAGGATGGGCCCGGCCAGCGGCAGCAGCACGCGCACGAAGGCCACCAGCGGCGTGGCGCCGTCGACGGCCGCGGCCTCCTCGAGCTCCACCGGCAGGCTCTCGAAGTAGCCCTTGATCAGCCACACGTGCTGCGCGATGCCGCCGCTGTAGGCCAGCACCAGGCTCCAGTGGCTGTTCAGGCCCAGCCACGGCACCCACTCACCGATGCGGTCGAAGATCGAGTAGATGGCCACCAGCGCCAGCACCGACGGGAACATCTGCAGCAGCAGCAGCGCGTCCAGCGTGAGTCGCTTGCCGCGGAAGCGCATGCGCGCGAACGCGTAGGCCGACGTCACCGACAGCAGCAGCGCCACCGCGGCCGAGACCAGCGCCACCTTCATCGAGTTGGCGATCCACTGCAGCACCGGGAACGGCGGCGCCTCCCACTTGCCGTCGGGGCCCAGCACCGAGATGCCCAGCGCGAGCTTCCAGTGGTCCAGCGTCAGCGCCTTGGGGATGAGACTGCCGCCGGCGAAGTTGCCGGGCCGCAGCGAGATCGACAGGATCGTGAGCAGCGGCAGCAGGGTCAGCGCGATGAACGCGAGCAGCGCGATGTGCACGGCCCAGACGCGCCAGCGTTGATTCGACGGGGTGACGACGGCCATCGGGAATCTCCTAGCGGGCGGACTGGCCGACCTTGAACAGGCGCAGGTTGGCCAGCGCGATCGTGGCCACGATGAGGAACACGATCGTCGCGATCGCGCAGGCGAGCGCGTAGTGCTGGCCCGAGTCCTGGAACGCGATGCGGTAGGTGTAGGACGCCAGCAGGTCGGTGGCGCCCACCGGCACGGCGGTGTCGAGGTAGTCGGGCGCGCCGTTGGTGAGCAGCGCGACGAGCGTGAGGTTGTTGAAGTTGGTGGCGAACGAGGCCACCAGCAGCGGCGCCATCGGCCGGACTATCAGCGGCAGCGTGATGCGCCACAGGTTCATCAACGGGCCGGCGCCCACCAGCGCGGAGGCCTCGTACAGCTCGTCCGGGATGGCCTTGATGAGGCCCATGCACAGGATCATCATGTACGGGTAGCCCAGCCACGTGTTGACGATCAGCACCATGCTGCGCGCCAGCGTCGCATCGCTGAACCAGCCCGGACGCACGCCGAACAGCTGGAACAGCACGAGGTTGATCTCGCCCAGGTTCTCGTTGAACAGGCCGCGGAACACGGGGATCGAGATGAAGGCCGGCACCGCGTAGGGCAGGAACAGCGCAATGCGATAGCCCGGCTTGCCCTTCAACGCCGGCCAGTTCAACGCCACCGCCAGCAGCAGGCCGATGGTGAACGTGAACAGCGTGTTGAGCGACGCGAACGCCACCGTCCACGCGAACACGCGCATGAACGGCTGGTAGAAGCGGCCCTCCCCGAAGATGCTGCGGTAGTTGGCCAGGCCCACGGTCGCGCGGAAGCCGGGCGTCACCGGCGTGCCGTCGGCGCGGCGCCACCAGCCCTGGTCGAGGTCGGCCACCAGGCGCGCGTTGTCGGCGCTGGCGCGCAGCGAGCCGTCGTCCTCGCGCACGTAGGCCGGGCGTTCGACGGCGAGGCGGCGCAGGCTCAGCACGCGCATCTCG
>FTKT01000408.1_pt3 | contig 21057 bp, 18 predicted proteins | sample 1658271 | NCBI WGS metagenome assembly FTKT01 (sample SAMEA3914811, study PRJEB12502) | metagenome | biome: forest; material: soil | place: Canada | collected 2011-08-04 | depth 0.3 m | reverse complement strand
GTACGTCGTCGACGGCAGCGGGTTTGATCCTGACGTACAGGGTGCTCGTCCGCCCGTCGAAGCCGAGCCGCTGTTGTGCGGCGCTCCAGCCGACGAAGGCGGCTGAATCGAGGTCGGGTGCCAGCGGCGCGGGGGTGAGGATGCCGATGACGGTGAACCACTGCCCGCCGAGCCACACCCGGGTGTCTGGGGAGGCGGTGTCGATGCCGAGGTAGCGGGCGGCGGTGGCACCGAGGACGACGGCTTCGCCGTGCTCGGTGGCACCGTTGAGCCAGACGCCGCCGGCGAAGGTGGCGCCGACGGCGGCGGGCAGGTCGGCCCGGGCGGCCAGCACGGTGATGCCGTTGGTGTTGGAGGCGGGGACGCGGTCGGTGCGGTAGACGGACGCGGTGGTCCGGCCGGTGGCCGAGAGGTGTTCGACGTCGGGGATCCGGGCGGCCATGGGGACGGCGGTGTCGGGCAGGCTGGCCTGTGCGCCGGAGAAGTCGGTGCCCGGGGTGAGGGTGAGGACGTTGGTGCCGTAGCGGGCGAGCCGGTGCTCCAGGTCGAGGCGGCTCGAGGAGGTGATGCCGACGACGGCGACCATCGCGGCGATGCCGATGGCGATGCCGAGCGCGGACAGTGCCGCCCGCACGGGGCGGGTGCGCAGGCCGACCGCGCCGACCCGGGCGACGTCGGCAGGCCTCAGCCGGGTGGGCCTCGGGGCTGTCGGTGAGGCTGCGGCGGAGCCGCCGTCCGGTCGGGCGGTGGTGGTGTGACGGTCGGTCATGACCGGCTCCAGGCTTGGGCGCCCGCGCCGCCGGGGTCGGCGGGGGAGTGGCGGTCGTGGGTGACGCGGCCGTCGCGCATGAGGATCTGGCGGGGCAGGTCGGCGGCGAGGTCGCGGTCGTGGGTGATGACCAGGACGGTGGTCCCGGCCGCGTTCAGTTCCTTGAGCAGGGTCACTACGCCGGCGCCGGAGGCGCTGTCGAGGTTGCCGGTCGGCTCGTCGGCCAGCAGCAGCCGTGGGGAGGCGACCACCGCGCGGGCGATGGCGACCCGCTGGCGTTCGCCGCCGGAGAGCTCGTGCGGACGGTGCGTCAGCCGGTGGCCCAGTCCCACCCGTTCCAGTGCCTGTCCGGCCCGTTCGCGACGTCGGCGCAGCGGCACGCCCAGGTAGAGCAGGCCGTCGGCGACGTTGTCGAGCGCGGTGACGCCGTGGGCGAGGTGGAACTGCTGGAACACGAAGCCGATGGTGCGGGCCCGCAGCGCGGCGACCCGCCGGTCGGCGAGGGCGGCGACGTCGTGGCCGGCCACGACGACGCGGCCGGCGGTGGGGCGGTCGAGGGTGCCGGCGAGGTGGAGCATGGTGGACTTGCCGGAGCCGGAGGGCCCGACGATCGCGGCGAGTTCGCCTTCGGCGACGTCCAGGGTGACGCCGTCCAGGGCCACCACGCCGCCGGGGTACTCCTTGCGGATGCCTTCGAGGGCGAGGATCGTCACTGGCCGGCCACCCCGACCCGGGTGCCCTCGGCGAGGCCGGGTCCGCTGATCTCTGCCCGCCCCTGGGCGAACATGCCGACCTCTACCGGCACCATGTGCCGACCGCCGGGCCCGAACACTTCCACGCCGTAGCCCTCGCCGACGGCGAGCAGCGCGACGATCGGCACGGTGAGGACGTCCTTCTTCTCCCCGCGCACCACCGTCACCTCGACCGTGTCGCCGCCGAGCGCGGCCTGGTCAGCCGGGGTGATGGTGACCTGGGTCTTGCCGCCACCCTTCTGCCCGGCGTCGCCGTCGGCCGCGCCCGCCGGGCCGACCGCCGTCATCGTGCCTTCGAGCGGCGTGCCGCCCACGGCCTGCAGTCGGACCTTGGTGCCGACCTTCGCCAGGGACACCTGCCGGTCCTCCAGCAGTACGGTCACCGACCGGGCGGTGCCGGTGGTGGTGAGTACGGCGGTGCCGGGCGCGGCTGGGTCGCCGACGTGCTGCTTCTGCTCGGCGACCCGCACCGGGGCCGCGACGTAGGCGACCCGGCCCAGCTCGAGAGCGCCGCTCTCCGGCAGGCCCAGCGCTTTCTGCCACTTCTTCACCGCGGCGGCCGTCGACCGGTCGAAGACGGTGTCGACCTTGAAACCGCCGTAACCCAGTGCCCGAAGGTTCTCCTCGAACTGCTGCACGTCCGGGCCGCTCACGCCGTCGGCCAGTGCCCGGTACGCGGGCAGCCCGCCGAGCAGCACCACCACGGGCTGGTTGTCGATCCGGTACGCCGCGTCGCCCCGCCCCAGCACGGTGCCCGGTGCGGCGAGCGAGGTGAGGGTACCCGCCGTACGGGCCGCGAGTGGCTGGGCCGGCCCGTAGTCCGCCCGGCCGGTCAGGTGTACCTCGTCCACGAGCGTGGTGCGGGTCACCGGCGCTGTCGAGGGGGCGGACGGCTTCGGAGCGGTCGCCGGTCCGCCGCCGTCGTGGCCCAGGGCGGCGAAGACCGCCACTGCGACGCCCACCGCACCGGCTGCCACCACGACGACTGTGCGCCGGCTCATTTCGCGGCTCCGTCCGTGCCTGCGGCGTCACACGCGCGCGACGCGTCGTCGAGCTTGGTCATGGCCTGCGGGTCACCGGGATTCATCGGCACGGCCTGCGCCTGGCCGTCCGCGGACGGGTCAGGGTAGTCGACCCCCCGGGAGCGCATGCACTGCGCGAACTTCACCCGCTGCGCCAGGTCGGCGGCGCTGAGCCGCTGCGGCTGCCCGCCGTTGGGAAGGAACGTACGGCACTTCTCAAACGCGTCGCCGCTGGCCCCCGGGCCCACCACGCTGCTGCTCGGCGCCTGAGGGACGGAGGGCGCGGCGGGACCCGGTCCGGTGCCGATCCGCCCGCCCGGCGGGTCGGGCATGTCCACCCCATGCTCGCGCATGCACTGCGCGAACTTCATGACCTGCGCCCGGTCCCCGTCCCCCGACGCGCCGCCGCCGGCCGTGTCCGGCCCGGACGAACACCCGGCGGTCGCGGTGAGCAGAAGCACCCCGGCGGCGGCAATGGGCCCGAAGGCCCGCAATGTCCTCTTCATGCCGCCACCCTCGCCGCCGTGCGGTGGCAACCCCGTGTGGCGGGGGCACACGCGGATCACACACCCGGTGTGATCACAATGGGCGGATGAGCATGATCACCATCCGCGGGCGCCTCACCCTCTGGTACGCCGCAGTCTTCGTGGCCACCGGGGCGGCGGTGCTCGCCGCCATGTACTACCTGGTGCGCCGGGAGTTCATCAGCGCGGGACAGGCGGTGATCGACGGCATCGGCACGCCTGTCGCGGTCCAGCCCAGCAGCGCCGGCCCTGGCGGCCCGACCGGCCTGCCCGGCGCGATGGCGGCCACACCGATGCCCTCCGCCTCCGCACAGCCGGCCATCGCCGTCGAGGCCGCCACCAGCCGGGCCCGCACCGACGCCCTGCGCACCATCGTCATCGACACCGGAGCGCTGTTCGCGGTCCTGACCGCCGTGTCCCTGCTGCTGTGCTGGCTGGTCGCCCGCCGCGCGCTGCGCCCGCTGCGACGGATCACCGCCACCGCTGCCGAGCTGTCCCACGACAGCCTGGACGCCCGCATCGCCCTGCCCGGACCGCGCGACGAGATCCGTACCCTGGCCGATGCCTTCGACGCCATGCTCGACCGCCTGCAGCGGGCCTTCCGCAGCCAGCGCCTGTTCGTCGCCAACGCCTCGCACGAACTGCGCACACCCCTGACCATCATCCGCACCGCCGCCGAGATGGCCCTGGACCGCGACACCCGCCCCGAGGCCCAGTACCGCCAGGCGCTGGCCACCATCGCCACCGCCGCAGCCCGCAGCGACGCGATTCTCACCAGCCTGCTCCACCTCGCCCAGACCCGGCACAGCCCGACCCGTACCCCCGTGGACCTCGACCGGCTGGCCGCCGACGCTGCCACGGCCTGGCCGGCCGACGCCCCTGCGTTGCACACCCGCCTGGGGGCCGCCCCCTGCGCCGGCGACCCGACGCAGCTGGAACTCCTCCTGCGCAACCTCATGGAGAACGCCGCCCGCTACAACACCACCGGTGGCGACGTGTGGCTCACCACCGGACGCGGCGAGCTGACCTGCTGGCTGCGCGTGGACAACACCGGCCCCACCGTCCGGCCCGGCGACGTGCCCGCGCTGCGCCAGCCCTTCCAACGCGGCAGAACCCGTACCGGCGCCACCGGCGCCGGCCTGGGCCTGGCCATCGTGGACGCCATCGCCGACGCCCATGGTGCGCTGCTGACTGCCGCCGCGCGCCCCGGCGGGGGCCTGACCGTCACCCTCACCCTTCCCGTCAGGTGAACACCATGCTCCGAGTCCTGGTCGTCGAGGACGACACCGTCCTGGCCGGCCTCATCGCCGACGGCCTGCGCGAACACGGCATGGTCGTCGACGTGGTCCACGACGGCGCCGCCGCCGTCAGCCGTGCTCTCGACGTCGCGCCCGACGTCCTGGTCCTCGACCGCGACCTCCCGGTCCTGCACGGCGACGACGTGACCCGGGCCCTGATCCGCGAAGGCTCCCCGGCCCGCATCCTCATGCTCACCGCCGCCGCCACCCTCGACCACCGCGTCGAGGGCCTCCAACTGGGCGCTGACGACTACCTCGCGAAGCCCTTCGCCTTCCGCGAACTCATCGCCCGCGTCACCGCACTCGCCCGGCGGGCCCCCGACCGGCGGCCCGCCGTCCTGACCCGCGGCGACCTGCACCTCGACATCGGCCGCCACGAAGTCCGACGGGCCGGCCGCCCCGTCACCCTCACCCGCAAGGAGTTCGGCGTGCTGACCGAACTCCTGCGCGCTGACGGGGAACTCGTCAGCGCCGAACACCTCCTCAACCGCGTCTGGGACGAGAACGCCGACCCCTTCACCACGGCCGTCCGCACCACCGTCAAGACGCTGCGCCACAAACTCGGCGCTCCCGACCCGATCACCACCGTCGTCGGCCGGGGCTACCGCCTGACGTGAGGTCAGGGAAGCTGCGGTGGGTCGGGGCCGGGAGCGGTGTGCACCGGTGCGGTCGGCACCTGGCCGGCGATCGGCTCGTTGTTCCGGGCGGCACCTCTGGCGAGTGGCCGTCCCTGCCCGCCGGACCGGCCCTTGAGGCTCTCACCTGCCTGGCCGGCGGAAGCTGTGGGGTGTCTCGGAACCGCTGCTCCTCGTAGTGGACACCCTCGGGTCGCCCCACTCTCCTGGAGGCGCCCGGGCAGCGCGGACACCCATGTCCCGGGATGCCGTAGAGGCGGTGCCGAAGGTGACGGCAGATCAGCTGACCAGCGCAGCACTCGGCCGTCGGCGGGACATACTTGGCCCAACTGATCAGCGAGCCGGGGGAGCAGCGCTTGGGGGCCGACTCCCGGAGACGGCAGCGGCTATCGGTGTCCCAAACGTGACCATGGCCCCACACTGTCTCCGGGGTCCGCCCCGCCGAATCATGCGCAAGGTCCAACCCGACTCCCCCGCGCGGGGGATGGAGACCTTCGGTTTCGAGCGGACAGCCGCCGACACCCGACTGCCCGCACGCCAACCGAGTCCAAGGGATCGCCTGCGGACATGGCGCGAGGGCGTCCAATGTCGGTGTGTGAAGACAGAATTGGACACCCTCGCTACGGCACTCTACGTCAGGATCGACGACCAGCTGAAAGCTTCGCCGCATCTGGCTCCGTGGCGCCCGGCGGTCGGGATCGCGAACACACTCAGTGACGCCGAGCTGGTCACGCTCGCGGTGATGTCGGTGCTGCTCGGCTACACCTCGGAGCGGCGGTGGCTACGGCGCGCGAACCGGGACTTCCGCTGCCTGTTCCCCTACTTTCCCCACCAGTCCGGGTACAACAAGCAGCTCCGCAACGCATCCGAGCTGATCAAGCACATGATCAGGACGCTGGCACAGGACACCTCGCTGCGGAGCGACGACGTCTGGGTGGTCGATTCCACCCCGGTCGGCTGCGGCTGCTCACGTGAAACCGCCAAACGCTCCGATGTCTCTCCCCTCGTAGCGTGGAGTCCGTGACTGTAGGGGAAGTTGAGAGTCGTGGCAGAGAAGCGACGGACGTACGACCCGGAGTTCCGCGAGGGGGCTGTACGGATCGTGACGGAGACGGGCAAGCCGATCGCGCAGGTCGCCTGGGACCTGGGGATCGATGCGGGAACGCTGGGTAGTTGGGTCGCCCGGACCCGCCAGGCGGCCGGCGAGGGCTCGGGGCGTGAGAGCGAGCAGGAGGAACTGCAGCGACTGCGCCGCAGGAATGCTGAACTAGCCAAGGAGGGAGCCAAGTTGGCGATGAAGCGTGATGTCCTCAAACGATGCATGGTCCTCTGGGTGAAGTAGGCGTGACGGATCCGGCGCGTGTGGCCGCCGTCATCGCCGACCAGAGGATCGAGCACGGCATCCCGCGCTCGGTCTCCTGCCAAGCTAAGGACTGTGGGTCGATGGTCAGGTCCAGCAGCAGCCGGGAGGCGAAGGCGACCAGGCCCGCGCCGTGGACCGGGATTCCCGCGACCAGGCGGGTGGTGTTCCGCCATGCGGTGGCCGACCAGGGCAGACCGCCCGCCGCCCACCACGCGGCGGCGGGGGAGTACTGGACATGACGATCAGTCTAGACGGCCCCTGGGCAGGGAAATCGATCGGCATTCGAACTGGTTCTGGCGGAGGCAGGCCGGATCTCCTCGCAGTGTCGCCGGATGCGGAAGGTGTACCTGGCACCACCATCAAGTCGGATAGGAGCGCTACTGCCTCGGGCGCGCGCGAACGACATGCTGATGTTGTGCCCGAGGGGCGGGCACGGGAGGGAGCCAGGTGTCATGGCGAGCACTCAGCTGACCGGCGTTCATTTGCTCCGTCCGGTCCGTGTGGACGCCGGTTCGGGCTCCGGTGTCCCGCGGATCCTTCCGAAGGCCGCGGCCGCTTCGGCGTTCCCCCTGCTGCTTCGCCGGGCGGCCACGGTCCTCACCGTGCTCGGGCTGGCGATGATTCCCTGGCTGGTCTTCCTGCGCACCGGGCTGCCGGCCACCGCTCAGGCCTCGCACTGGGCCTGGACGTGGACGGGTCTGGACAGCTTTGAGGCGCTCGGCCTGCTCTCCACCGGACTGCTCCTCAGGAGCGGCGACTGCCGGGCCTGCCTGACCTCCGCCGCGACCTCGGCCCTGCTGCTGGTCGACGCCTGGTTCGACACCATGACGGCTGCCCCGGGTTCGGACTTCAAGCTGGCGGTGCTGATGGCGGTCTTCGCCGAGTTGCCGCTGGCAATGGCCTGCGCGGTTCTCGCGACCCGGGCCTTCCCTCGGCCGGGCCGTTGAGCGGAAGAGCTCGTGCCGTGATCGGCGCTTGCGGTCCGGTCCGTTTCGGGAAGTCCCCGGCCTGCCGCAACGGCGGTCCACGGGCGGTTCGTTCGGCCCGCTCGGGTCGACTGCCGACAAAGTCGGCGCTGGCGCAAGCAGATTGCAAACAAACACAACTGATGGACCATCAGAGATGCTCCGATGGCCCAATCGGACATTTAAGGAGGAATTATGAGGCATTCGCGGGCATTGATCGGCGCGGGCGCTGCCGCCGCCGTCGCCACCTGGTGGTTCACCGACTCCGCGCCGTACCCGTACTCTCAGCGTTGGCTGCTCGATCTGCCGCTGCCGTTCCTGACTCTGAAGCGTCTGGACCACGTGCTGCAGGCCCGGGAGGGCGAGAGGATCCTGGAGATAGGCCCCGGAACCGGCCTGCAGTCGCTGCACGTCGCACCGCAGCTGGGCCCGAACGGCCAGCTGGACATCGTGGACATCCAGCAGGAGATGCTCGACCACGTGGGCCGCCGGGCCAAGGAGCAGGGCGTCGACAACATCGTGCCGAACTACGCCGACGCACATGAACTTGCTTTTGCGGATGGCTCGTTCGATGCGGCCTACCTGGTGACGGCGCTGGGCGAGATCCCGGATCCGGCGCGTACGCTTGCCGAGCTGCGCCGGGTGCTGAAGCCGTTCGGGCGGCTGGTGGTCGGCGAGTTCTTCGACCGGCATCAGATCCGGCCCTCCTCGCTGATCAGCCTGGCGGAGGGAGCCGGGCTGCGGGTCGCCCGGCTGTACGGTCCGCCGTTCGCGTACTACGCGGTGCTGCGTCCGATCGACGCCTGACGCCGCTCGGGCGGTTCCCGCCCGGCCGAACCGTAGACTGGACGGCCGTAGCCGTAGTACTGCAATGGTGCTGACGCGGACGTTTCCGTCGGAGCTGGTGGACCGGATCGTGGAGGAGTGCGGCCGGACCGGGCAGCGCCAGCGGCTGCTGCCGCCACGGGTGGTCGTCTATTTCGTGCTGGCCATGTGCCTGTTCTCCGGGCAGGGGTATGAGGAGGTCGCGCGGCTGCTGACCGAGGGGCCGACATGGGCCAGGCGCAGCCCCGCCCCAGCTTCTGGTCCGGCAGCTCGAACGTCAGCAGCCCACTACCCTCCTGCCGACGCAGTCCCGAGCTCAGCTGTAGCTGCACGAACGCCGTGTTCCGCAACTCGGTCCGCCCGTCCCACCCGTGCAGACGTGACCCGTCCACCTGCAAGCCCCGCAGCCCCAGGTCCTGCCACAACCGCCAGGTCCGCGGCATCAGCCACTGCACGTTCCGCTGGCGCGCGTTCGCCGCCCTGTGCTCGCGTCGGCCCGCGTCGATCGGCAGTGGATCGGCCTTCGCCCACTTGTAGAGCAGCGTGAACGCGGCGGCCTCACGGTCCCATTTATCTCCTCCGATCCGGCTCGGATTTAGCGGTGACGAGCATCGGAATTCTCGGTACGCGTCTAGGTCTTCCTCGGTCGCCTGCCACCACGCCAGCCCTCGGCTCCACAACCATTCCAGCAGCAGCCGGATGTCAGTCGCGTAATTCCTCCGGGTTGACCTGGCAAGGCGCCGAAAGGACTGGGACAGTACGAAATCCAGCAGATCCGGATCCACGCGGAAATCAGGCCGGACGAAAACTGGGTCACCCGGCCGAAGACCCACTCGCTCCACCGCCGCCTTCAAATCCTGGATCCCCAGAACCCCCCTTTCCGGCTCCGGCCCCCACCGCTCCGGATCCCTCACGAACACTAACCGCCAGCCACTCACCACGTGTCTCCCTGATCGCTTGAACACACCCAAGCATCACGGAAGTGCAACCGCCGGGACTGGCCGACAAGAGGCCGCCCTGCTGGTCCCGGTGGACGGGACCAGCAGGGCGGCCGGCCAGCCTGCTGCCGACGTGTCATGGCCGGTGCCTGTGGGAATCGCGTCGTATTTCTCGCCCCGGAGGAAACCGCAGGAGTGGAATCTCCTCAGGCCCGGACCAGTTGACCGTCTGTCAGTACTCGTCCTTCCGGAATGCGGCGGTCGCCGGCCGTGGAAGCGTAGGTCAGGACGGACTGTCAGTGCTTCGCCGTAGTGTGGAATCAATGTTGGAGGGGGCGCCGGAAAGGCGTCGAACACACGCGTCGAATACAGGCATTGGAACAGGGGTAGAGCCATGTCCGCGAACAGGATCAAGCACAAGGTCAACCACGTCTCGCTCGTGGTTGACAGGTCCGGCTCGATGCGTCAGCACGAGGCGCAGCTCGTCCGTGTGGTGGACGAGTTCGTGAAGGGTCTTCAGGAGGAGTCCGACCGGCTCGGTCATGAGACGCGGATCAGCCTCTACGCTTTCGACCACGAGGTGCAGAACCTGGTCTGGGACATGGACGTCAAGCACCTGCCGTCCCTGCGGGGCCTCTACAAGGTCGACAACGGCGCGACGGCGCTGATCGAGGCGGCCGTGAAGTCGGTCGACGACCTGAAGAACATCTGGGAGGGGTACGGGGAGCACTCGTTCCTCCAGGTCGTCGTCACCGACGGCGAGGAGAACGCCTCGGGGTGTTCGGAGACCGGCCAGATGCACATCCGGATGAAGGCCGGCCAGGGCGCCGCCGTCCTGCGCTCCTGGATGGACCGCATCCAGGGCGCCATGGACGACCTGCCCGACCACTGGACCTCGGCGATCCTGGTCCCGAACTCCCTGGCCAAGCGCACCGCTCAGGAGTACGGCTTCCCGGCGGGCAACATCGCGATCTGGGACGCGGACTCCAGCAAGGGGGTCGAGGAGGCCATCAGCACCGTCAAGGCGGCTGCCACGAGCTTCCTGCGGGGCCGCGAGAAGGGCGTGCGCGGGACCAGGAACCTCTTCGCCATGGGCCAGGATCTGAGCGCGGACGAGGTGAGGGCCAATCTCGACGCCCTGGACAGCGGCAAGTACATCCTTGTCCCGGTGGACCAGCAGATGCCGATCCGCGAGTTCGTCACCAGCGCCGGGCACCCGTACAAGACCGGCTGCGCCTTCTACGAGTTGTCCAAGCGCGAGAAGATCCAGGGCGGCAAGCAGCTCGCGGTGGCGGAGAAGGACCCGGCCACCGGCCGGATGACCGGCAGGGTGTTCTCGGGCCCGGCGGCCCGTCAGCTCCTCGGCCTGCCGAAGTCGGAGGCCACGGTGAAGCCGGGTGACAATCCGGCGTACACCGTGTTCGTCCAATCGACGTCCGTCAACCGGAAGTTGGTGCCGGGCACCAAGCTGCTCGTGCTCCTGTAGCGGGTCGAAGGGGAGCCATGATCCAGCGGCGGAACGTGGCCGCGAACAGCGCGCCGAGCGGCGCCGAGCGGCGCCGAGCGGCGCCGAGCGGCGCCGAACAGCGCGCCGAGCAGAGTGTCCGCAGCCGGGGCCGGCCGGACGGGGGACCGAATCGGCCAGTTTCACAGCGCAGTTGGCAGAACTCCGCTGTGTCTTCTGCCAGTACGGCCCCCGGCCGGGCTGGAGCAGACTTCCGACAGCAGAGCACACGGCGCGATCCCAGGGTCGCGGGCCGGGGTCAGAACCTGACGCGGCATACGGAAGGACGACACGATGAGCACGCAGCTGTACGACGAGATCGGCGAGGCGTTCGAGGGCTTCAAGACCCTCCCGCTGGCCCGCTACGCGGAGGTGCCCGGCTTCCTCGCCCTGGTCGGCGACGTGGACGGCAGGTCGGTCCTCGACCTGGCCTCCGGAACCGGCTTCTACAGCCGGGAGTTCAAGCGCCGCGGCGCGTCCCGGGTGCTCGGCGTCGACATCTCCGGCGCGATGGTCGAGGCGGCCAGGGCCCAGGAAGAGCGTGACCCGCTGGGCGTGCGGTACGAGGTCGGCGACGTCGCCGAGCTGCGCACCTTCGAGCAGCCCTTCGACCTCGCGGTCGCGGTGCAGCTGTTCAACTACGCCGAGGAGGTCGCCACCATCGAGCGGATGTGCCGCCACATCCACCGCAACCTCGTGGCCGGGGCCGAGTTCTTCCTCTTCATGCAGAGCCCCGACTTCCGCTTCGACGGGCCCTCCCTGGCCAAGTACGGCTTCCTCTGCGAACGGGCCGGCGAGGAGACCGAGCTCGGGCCGCGGGTGCGGCTCACCGCGCTGCTCGATCCGCCGATCTCCTTCACCTGCATCCCGCCCCGCCGCGAGGTCTACGAGAAGTCCCTGCGGGCGGCCGGGTTCAGTGAGCTCAGCTGGGTGCCGCTCGACGTCTCGGACGCCGGCCTGCGCGAGTACGGCGAGAGCTTCTGGGCCGACCTGCGCGCCAACCCTCCGCTGGAGATGCTGCGCTGCCGCGCCTGACCCACTGCCGCGTCAGGCAGCCTTCGCCCCGTCGCGACGCCCGGCACATCCTGATCCAGTGTCGGCCTCCCGTGGCCCGCCGCCTGGCCCTCACCGGCCGGGCGGCGGGCCACTGGCGTTGAGCGACCAGGCCGGCGACGGGGGTGGTGACGACTGGACCGGTATTCGAGCGGGTGCGTTCTTCCGCCGCGCACGGAATGACCCCCACGGAATGACCCTCACCCGAATGACCCCCACGAAATGACACCCGCGGAAGTCCGACTCAGGCTCGCGCGAATACAGGAATGCGCCCGGGCCCGACGGAATTCGGAGCGAGTACGGCGAGCCGTTCACCCTCGCCGACTCTAGGTTTCCGCCCCGCCCCGGACAACCCTCCGGCGAAAACGTCCTGACTTCGGAACGCAAATGTCCAAGGGGGCGAGAAGTCAGGAGTGTGCGGGCCCGGGCGGCGCGCGACAAGGTGGTGCCCCGTCTCTTGACGCCCGCCTCCGACTGCTGCCACTGTTGCCGAAAGCTGCTCTAATCCCGAGCCAAATGAGCAGTACTGGACACTCAAGGATCATTTACAGGTGCTCAGAGTTCTCCGCTTTCCGCCCTCGACGCCGCCCCCCGGATACCGGTGCGGACGCACCGGCAAGCTGTGGTGGCGAGGACGGAACCCGCTGTGCCACGGCCCGGTCACCGGGTCTCGGGAGCGCCGCTGCGCGCAACCCTTTCCCCACAACAGTGTTGTTGCAGAAGGAGTTACCGTGATTTCCCCTGCGCGAAGAGTCTTCGCCGCCACCATCGCCGCGGCCACCCTGCTGCTGGCCGAAGGCGTGGCGACGCCGGCCTCGGCCACCCCGCCCGCCGCCACGTACACGGTCGCCGTCGGTGCCCCGGTGCCGTACACCCACCCGACCGACACCGCGGCGTTCCCGTACGTCGACAAGGACGGGACGTTCTACTTCCAGCAGTCCGCCTCCATCTACGGCGCGACCGACCCCCGGTACTGGGACTTCTTCACCGGCACGAACTTCGACAACGCGACGCGCTCCAGTGCGATCAGCGACTCGGTCAACCCCGCCAACGCCAACGACAAGAACAACGACACCACCTGGCGCTGCAACAACAGCCCCACCGGTCTGACCGCGAGCTTCGCGCCCAGCACCGCGAGCTACTCCCAGAGGAACTTCTGCGACCTCACCGGCCTGTGGGTCGACCCGGACACCGGTGACTGGTACGGCATGGTGCACAACGAGTTCACCCCGCAGCCGTTCGGCGACGGCCTGCACTACGACGCGATCGACTACGCCGTCTCCACCGACCAGGGCCGGACCTGGACCATCCGGGACCACGCCATCACCTCGCCCTACAGCACCACCCGCGGCGACACCACCGCCTTCCCGGGCGAGACCTACTCCTACGGCGACGGCGACCCCAGGCTCTACGCCGACACCGCCTCCGGCTACTTCTACGTCTACTACGGCTCGCGGATCCTCGACAAGAACGGCGGCTGGACCGCCTTCTACGAGCACGTCGCCCGCGCTCCGATCGCCGCCAAGATGGCGCCCGGCTCCTGGCAGAAGTGGTACAACGGCAGCTGGACCCAGCCCGGCACCGGCGGCCTGGAGAGCAACATCGTGCCCGTGGACGCCAACAGCACCACCGGCTACACCCCCGCGGCCAAGGAGTACAACCCGGCCAACACCGGCACCGCCGCCCAGCAGATCGCGGCCGGCCAGATGCCCGCCACCTCGCCCCTGTTCGTCATGAACATCACCTACGATGCCTACCTCGGCCTCTACATCGGTGAGCCCCAGGCGGTCGACCAGAGCGGCGCCTCCCCGCAGTACCTCTACGCGACGGACAACCTCGCCACCCAGAAGTGGTACCCGATCGGCGACACCGGCGCGTACCACACCGCCTCCTGGTACCGCTGGTTCCTGGACGACGCCAACAAGACCAGCTCCACCGTGGTCGGCAAGACCTTCCGCTCCTACTGCTCCTTCGGCTGTTCGGCGGGCGCCTCCGGCGAGTACGTCCCCGTCAACCTCGGCTCCTCCGCTCCCGCCGCGGCCCCGGTCGACCTGAGCAAGAGCTACCAGATCGGCACCGCCGCGGGCCGCGTCCTCGCCCAGAACTCCGGCAGCTCCACCACCACCTCACTGCCCGCCGCCACCGGATCCAGCCTGGAATCGTGGACCTTCGCCTCCAACAGTGACGGCTCGTACCGGATCACCAACAGCTCCACCGGCCAGCTGCTTGGCGTCGACGCCACCTCCACCGCGGGCCGCGCCTGGGGCGCCAAGCCCACCGTCACCGCCGCCGGGTCGGGTGGTCCCACCGTCGGACAGCAGTGGTTCGTCCTCCCCGGTGTCTCCGCCGGCAATGTGCCGGACGGGACCTACCGACTCGTCAACCGCTATAGCGGCCTGGTGATCGGCCTCTCCTCGGCCGCCGGCCGGCTCGCCGAGACCACGCCCACCCGCAGCTGGAGCGACAGCACCGGCGGCGCGGTCGGCGGCTCGCGCACCTCGGCCGAGCAGAGCCTGACCCTGACTCAGACCGGCACGGCGGCCGAGACCGTCGCGGTCAGCAGCCCCGGCAACCAGACCGGCACGGTGGGTACCGCCGTCTCGCTCCAGCTCAGCGCGAGCGACACGGCCGGCAAGGCGCTGACCTTCACCGCGACCGGCCTGCCCGCCGGTCTCTCGATCAGCTCCTCGGGCCTGGTCACCGGCACGCCCACCACCGGCGGATCCTCGACCGTCACGGTCACCGCCTCCTCCGGCACCGCCACCGGCTCGGCGTCCTTCACCTGGTCCGTCGCCGCGGTGCTCACCGGCACCCACACCCTGGTGGCCTCGGGCAAGGCGCTCGACGACCCGGGCCACTCGACGACCCAGGGCACCCAGCTGATCACCTGGACCCCCAACGGGGGCACCAACCAGAGCTGGGTCTTCACCCAGCAGTCGGACGGCAACTACCAGATCGCCAACGGCCAGTCGAACCTCTGCATGGACGTCAGCGGCGGCTCCACCGCGGCCGGCGCCCAGGTGATCCAGTGGGCCTGCACCGGCGGCAGCAACCAGCGATGGGTGGTCACCGCCGTCACCGGGGGCTACACCGTCACCTCGCTGAACAGCGGTCTCCTGCTCACCACCGCCTCCGCCACCGACGGCGCCCTGGTCACCCAGCAGCCGAACACCGGCACGACCCTGCAGCACTGGACCATCAGCTGAGCACGGGTCCGCGCGGCAGCGCGGACGCGCCTCCCTGAACCGCACCGAGCCTCCCGGGAACCGCTCCCGGGAGGCTCGGTGCTGCGCGTCCTGCTCACCGCCGTACCGCGCGTCCTGCTCACCGCCGTACCGCGCGTCAAGATCTGCGCGGTTCTGCGCGCTGATGACTCAACTATCCATTGATCAAGCAGAAATGGACTGCTACAGTCCTCGAAGGTCACTCTGGGTGCGTCCGTCATTCCGGATCATCTCTTGTCATGTCCAGGGCATTCGGGTGTGTTCGGCGTGCTGAGCGACCGTCACTCATCCCTCACCAGTTGGGCGGCAGCATGAGAAGGACCCCGTACCTCGTCGGATTACGCCTGTGGCGCGCCCGTACCTCCGCCGTCGCCGCTGTCGCGGCGGTGCTCTGCGCGCTGATCGTCGGACAGCCCGCCGCACACGCGGCCACCCCGTCCGCCGGCACGCTCTCGCTGACCGGAAACCGCTCGCTGACCTGGCAGGGCCACACCTTCGCGGCAGGCTCGACGCCCGATCCGGCGCACTGCCCCAGCCAGGCGAACGACCCGCAGAGCGCCGTCTGCGACCACTTCGACCTCACCGTGAACGTCCCGCCGGGCTACTGGCAGGACAACCCCGACGGCGGGGTGCCGGTCTCGATCAGCTGGCCCGACCCGTCGAACGACTTCGACCTCTACATCTACGACAGCACCGGCCACGAGGTCGCCGAGAGCGCCACCTCCGCCGACCCCGAGGCCACGGTGATCCCGAACGCCTCGGGCACCTACCACGTGCTGGTCGTGCCGTACGCCGTCACCAACTCCGGCTACACCGCCACCGCCCGGATTCCCGAGACCAGTACGGTCGGCGACGCTACCGCGATCTCCCGCTCCGGCAACGGCTACCTCATCGAGGCCGGCGCCGCCCGGGCCCGGGTCGACTTCACCTCGCAGGACGTCTTCCGGCTCCAGCTCGCCCCCGACGGCACCTTCACCGACCCGGCCGGCCGCGAGATCGTTCATGACGCACCGTCGGCCATCGCGGACACCCGCGAGTTCGACGCGGGCGACTACTTCGCGATGGCCTCCAAGGACCTGGTGCTGCGCGCCTACAAGAGCCCGCTGCGCTTCGCGCTCTACACCGCCGACAACCGCACCGCCGTCTGGCAGGAGACCCGGGGCCTGACCTGGACCCAGGACGCCATGTCGCAGTCGCTGCAGCGCGGCGCGCAGGAGCAGTTCTTCGGCGCCGGCGAACAGAACGGCAGCTTCTCGCACCGCGACCAGACGGTCCAGGTGGCCAACGACTTCAACTGGAACGAGGGCGGCCACAACAACTCCCAGCCCTTCTACCTCTCCACCGCGGGCTACGGCGTGCTGCGCAACACCTTCGCGCCGGGTGTCTACAACTTCGGTGACCCGGTGCGGACTTCCGCGCAGGAGCGGCGTTTCGACGGCTACTACTTCTACGGCGACCTCAAGAAGGTCATCGGCCAGTACACCAGCCTGGTCGGCAAGCCCTTCATGCCGCCCGTCTACGGCCTGGAACCCGGCGACTCCGACTGCTACCTGCACAACGCCAACCGGGGCGAGCGGCACACCACCGACGCGCTGAAGGTCGCCGACAACTACACCGCCAACCAGACGCCGCTCGGCTGGATGCTGGTCAACGACGGCTACGGCTGCGGCTACGAGAACCTCCAGCAGACCGGCGAGGGCCTGCGCAACCACAACATGCAACTGGGCCTGTGGACTTCGACCGGCCTGCCGAACCAGGGAGAGGAGGTCAAGGCGGGCGTGCGGGTGCGCAAGCTGGACGTCGGCTGGGTCGGCAACGGCTACCAGTTCGCGCTCGACGCCTGCGACCAGGCCAAGGCCGGCATCGAGGACAACAGCGACGCCCGCGGCTTCGTCTGGCTGCCCGTCTCCTGGGCCGGCGCGCAGCGCTGCGGGGTGCTCTGGAGCGGTGACCAGAAGGGCACCTACGACTACGTCCGCTGGCAGATCCCCACCTACGCCGGCTCCACCCTGTCCGGCATCGCCTACAACACCGGGGACGTCGGCGGGATCTTCGGCAACGACCCCAAGGTGGAGACCCGGGACCTGGAGTGGAAGGCCTTCGTCCCGACCATCATGACGATGGACGGCTGGGCCGCCGGCGACAAGCAGCCCTGGGCCGCCGGCGAGCCCTACACCTCCGTCAACAACCGCTACCTGCAGCTCAAGGAGCGCCTGCTGCCCTACCTCTACACGCTGGCCGCGCAGGCCCACCAGGACGGCGTCGGCGCGGTCCGGCCGCTGGTCCTGGAGTACCCGGACGATCCCAACACCTGGGGTGACGCGGCCAAGTACGAGTTCCTCAGCGGCAGCGACTTCCTGGTCGCCCCGGTCTACGACAACTCCGAGACCCGCAACGGCATCTACCTGCCCCAGGGCACCTGGACGGACTACTGGACCGGCAAGACCTACCAGGGCCCGACCACCCTCAACGGCTACCACGCCCCGCTGGACACCCTGCCGCTCTTCGTGAAGGCCGGCGCCATCGTGCCGATGTGGCCCAAGGGCACGCTCTCCTGGCAGACCCGGGACACCTCCCGGCTGGACTACGACATCTACGCCCAGGGGGAGCACGACTACACGCTCTACGAGGACGACGGCACCACCCGCGCCTACCAGCAGGGGGCCAGCGCCACCCAGCAGGTCTCGGTCCGGTCCGTGGGCCAGGGGCACGGCGCGACCTCCGTGACGGTCGGACCGAGCGTCGGCGGCTACGCCGGGAAGCCGGCGGCGCGCTCGTACGAGTTCACCGTGCACGTGGGCGCCGGTCCCGGCGCGGTCCTGCTGGACCACCGGCCGCTCGGCGGCTTCTCCTCGCAGGCGCAGCTGGACGCGGCGCCCGCGGGCTGGAGCTATGACGCCGCGGCCGGCGTCGTGCACGTCAAGACCGCGCAGCTGCCGACCGGAAGCGGCTTCTCGCTGCTGCTGGCCGGCGCCGGAGGCATCACGACGGGCTGACCGCTGCCTACCACGACCGGGGCCACCGGTCGTGGTGGGCAAGGTTGTTGACGCGGTTGTCGGCCGTCAGGAGTTGAAGAGCACGCCTACCGTCGGCTGCAGGGTGCCGACCGTGACACCGGCGGCGGAGACGGTCAGGAACTGGGTCAGCTGCTTGTTGTTCAGGTCCGTGATGTCGGCGGTCAGCTGGGTGGTCTGGTCGGGAGGGGTGACGATCAGGCCGCCCAGTACGTGGCAGGTGGTGTCGCCCTTGTCGCAGGGGCTCCACTTGAGGCCGGCGAAGGCGTTGTCACCGGGCTTGATGGTGGTGCTGTCGGTCGGCGGGAGGGGGAACGGAACGCGGGTGGTGTTGAGCGAGATCCGGCTGTTGTCGGGAATCAGGCCGCCGATGCCCGGGTAGCCGGTGAGGTCGCAGCTGCGGCTGCCGACGTTCGAGAGCTTCAGCAGGGCCGAGCTGTAGTTGCCGATCGGCGGTTCGAGCTGGATGTACGCCTTCAGCTCGTCGGTGCGGCACCGGTTGGAGGCCGCGGAAGGCTTCGCGCCACCGCTCTGGCTCGGCTGGCCGGCGGGCTTGGCGGTGCTGCCGCCGGTTCCACCGCTGCCGCCGGTTCCACCGCCCGGGGTGCTCACCGCTCCTGAGTGCGAGGCGGCCACCGACGGGTGCGCCGGGGTCGAGGAAGTGTCGTCATTACAGGCCACCGCCCCCAGCGCCAGCGCAACCGTGCTCGCCGCGACTGCCGTCGCCCTGGTGATCCTCATGACTACTGCCCCTCCGAACGGGTGATCGTGCCTACTCCTCTCTCCACGTGGGCGGGCCGGTCGGAAGTTCGTGATCTTGTGTCGCAGCTGCGTAACAGGCGTGTCCCGGGCTCTGTGACGGACGGTCAAGCAGGCGGGCGGTCAAGCAGGCGGACGGTCAAGCAGGCGGGCGGTCGGTCAGCCAGACGCTCGGTCAGGTGAATGCTCCGGTCACTGACGGAGTGCCGCCCGCCGGGAGACGGTGAGTGCCGGCCCCGCGCGGTGCGCGCTCCGCCGGGCGCAGGCGCTGGGCGAGGAGGGCGGCGCCGATGGCACCGGCGCGGCGGCCGAAGCGGGAGGGGACGATGCGCGGTGGCCGCCGGCCGGTCAGGCGGGTGGCCAGGGCGCCGTGGAGCGAGTCGCAGTACGTCTTCCCGGCGTGGCTCAGGGCGCCGCCGATGATGACGTGTTCGGGGTCGAGCAGGTCGATCATCGGACTCAGCCCGTCGGCGAGCGCTTCGACGGCCTCGTGCCAGACCCGCGCGGCGGCCGGGTCCCCGGCCTCGGCCCGGTGCTGGATCTCCCGGACGGTGATGCGGGTCTCACCGCTGAGCAGGCGGTAGCGGCGCGCGATGGCGGCGGCCGAGGCGACCGTCTCCAGGCAGCCCTGCCCCCCGCAGGGGCAGGGGTCGCCGCCGGGCCGGACCACCACGTGGCCGAGTTCACCGGTCCGGGCGTCCGTGTACGCGCGCGGCCGCCCGTCGTGCACCATCGAGGCGCCGATGCCGGTGCCGATCGGGACGAAGAGGAAGGAGCGGCTCCGGCGGCCCGCGCCGAGCCGGGCCTCGGCGAAGCCCCCGGCGCGGACGTCGTGCGCGAAGGCGACGGGTATGCCGAGCTCCTCGGTCAGCCAGCGGCGTACCGGTACCCGGCGCCAGCCGAGGTGGGCGGCGAAGACGGCCGTCCCGGCCGCCTCTTCGACCAGTCCGGGCACGGCGATGCCCGCCGCGACCGGTGTGTAGCGACGGGCGAGGTCGGCCGCGTACTCCAGCACCGTCTCCATGACCGCGTCGGGGCCGTGCCCGACGGGGGTGCGCCGGTGCCCGCTGTGCAGCCGGGTACCGTCGGCGGCCATCGCGAGGCCCCTGATCCGCGCACCGCCGACCTCCAGCGCGATCACCACCGGGCCCTCGTCCCACCCATCGGCACGGCTTCTCGCCGCCAGGTCCCGCGTGTTCGCGGCGGCCGACTCCTCGGCGGTACGAGCGGCACGAGCGCTCCGAGCGGCCGGAGTGACCGGGGCGTTCGGAGCGCTCGCGGTGCTGCTGCTGGTGACAGGGTGCACGGTGTCCTCCTGGTGGGATCGGCCCACTGCTGCTGGACCCTCCTACTGCCTACTGCGGCAGGAGGTGCTCGGCGTCGATGCGGCGGATCGTGCCGCTGCGGGAGCGCATCACCAGGGAGCTGGTGGTGGCGGTGTCACCGCGGTAGCGGACGCCGGGCAGCAGGTCGCCGTTGGTGATGCCGGTCGCGGCGAAGAAGACGTCGTCGCCGCTGACGAGATCGTGGGTGGTGAGCACCTGGTCGAGGTCGTGCCCGGCGTCCAGCGCCCGGCGTCGCTCGGCCTCGTCCCTGGGCCAGAGGCGTCCCTGGATCACTCCGCCGGTGCAGCGCACGGCGCAGGCGGCAATGACGCCTTCGGGGGTTCCCCCCACGCCCAGCAGCAGGTCGACGCCGCTGCCCTCGCGGGCGGCCATGATCGCGCCCGCGACGTCCCCGTCCGCGATGAGCCTGATCCGCGCCCCGGCCGCGCGCAGCTCGTCCACCAGCGCGGCGTGCCGGGGGCGGTCGACGACGACCACCGTGACGTCACCGACCTTGACGCCCTTGGCCTTTGCCACCGCCCGGACGTTCACCGCGGGCGGCGCGGTGATGTCCACCACGGCGGCGGCCCGGGAGCCGGTGACGAGTTTGTCCATGTAGAAGACGGAGCTGGGGTCGAACATGGTGCCGGCCTCGGCGACGGCCAGCACCGCGACGGCGTTGTCCATCCCCTTGGCGGTCAGCGTGGTGCCGTCGACCGGATCGACCGCGACGTCGCAGGGCGCGCCGGTGCCGTCGCCGACGCGCTCCCCGTTGAAGAGCATCGGGGCCTGGTCCTTCTCGCCCTCCCCGATGACGACGACGCCGTCCATGGCGACGGTGGAGAAGAGCGAGCGCATCGCCGCGACCGCGGCTCCGTCGGCGCCGTTCTTGTCACCGCGGCCGACGAACCGGCCGGCCGCCAGCGCTGCGGCTTCTGTGATCCGGACCAGTTCCAGGGCCAGGTTGCGGTTCGGCCGTTGAACGGCGGGGCGGGTGTCGATCGGCACGGAGATCCTCTGATACGTGGCCAGGAGCGGCCGTTGGTGCGGCGCCGGGCCCGCGGCGGGCGGACGGACGGGCCGGCGG
>FTKT01456414.1_pt1 | contig 21063 bp, 23 predicted proteins | sample 1658271 | NCBI WGS metagenome assembly FTKT01 (sample SAMEA3914811, study PRJEB12502) | metagenome | biome: forest; material: soil | place: Canada | collected 2011-08-04 | depth 0.3 m | reverse complement strand
GGCACCTCGATGACCTCCAAGAAGGTCTCCCAGCTGCTGATCGACCTCGGCGTCACCAGGAGCCACTCGCGCCCCAAAGTCTCCAACGACAATCCCTACAGCGAGTCGAATTTCAAGACCATGAAGTACATGGGCGACTTTCCCGGAAGCTTCAACTCCCTGACCGAGGCACGTGATTGGTGCGACGGCTTCTTCTCGTACTACAACCATGAGCACCGGCACTCCGGCATCGGCCTGCACACCCCGGCCTCGGTGCACTTCGGCACGGCCGACCTGGTCCGCGAACAGCGCGCCGTGACGCTGGCCGAGGCGTACGCCCGCCACCCCGAACGCTTCGCCCGCCGCCCCAAGCCGCCCGCGATACCCGAGACCGTCTGGATCAACGAACCGAAGCGGGCGACAGAACCGGCACAACAGTCTTCATAGCATTAAATCGTCTCATTTGACTTGACAAGTTCCGGGCCGCCGCCGCGCGCGAACTCGTCGAACAGATCCTCGACACCGGGCACCGCCAGGCAGGCTGACGATCTCCCCGACTGGCCGGCACCGACCGGTCAGCGCCGGCTGGTCAGCACCGGCCGGCATCGCCCACGCGGCGACGCCGAGCACGCCTGTGGGTGGTTGAGGTTGAGCCCTATGCGGTGACGGTGAGGACGACCTTGCCGGTAACGCGGCCGGTGTCGCCCAGTTCATGGCCCTTGGCTGCCTGGTCCAGGGGGAACGTCGCCTCGATGACGGCGCGCAGCCTTCCGGCGGTGACCAGGTCGGCGATGGCCAGCATGCCGGCCTGGTCGGCCTCCACGAGCAGCGGGTAGAGGCGGACGCCGTGGGCGGCGGCCTGCTCGGTGAGTTCGGCGGGCATCGAGCCGAGGGCGATGGTGACCAGCCGGCCGCCCGGCTTGAGGGCGGTGAGGGATCGGATCGCCGTGTCGCCGCCGACGGCGTCGAGGACGACGTCGACCGGGGCGATCGCGGCGAAGTCCTCGCTGCGGTAGTCGATCAGCTCGTCGGCGCCCAACTCCCGCAACAGCGCGTGCTTCTTGGCGCTGGCGGTGCCGATCACGTACGCGCCGCGCGTCTTGGCGATCTGCACGGCCAGGTGGCCGACGCCGCCCGCGGCCGCGTGGATCAGGACCCGCTGGCCGGGCCGGACGTCCGCCGCGTCGACCAGGGCCTGCCAGGCGGTCAGCGCGGCCAGCGGGATCGCGCCCGCCTGGACGTGGTCGACGGTCGACGGCTTGCGGACCAGCGCGCGGGCCGGGGCGACCACGTACTCGGCGAACGAGCCGACGCCGTGTGGGTAGGGCAGCATGCCGAAGACCTCGTCGCCGACCTGGTGGATCGTCACGCCGAAGCCGACGGCCTCGACGACGCCGGAGACGTCCCAGCCGAGCACCAGGGGCAGGCGGCCGAGGAGGCCGGCGAACTGGCGGTGCTTCCAGTCGGTCGGGTTCATGCCCGCCGCGTGGACGCGCACCAGCACCTCGGAGGGGCCGGGTGCCGGGCGGTCGAGCTCGGCCTGCGCGAGGACGTCGGTGCCGCCGTAGGTGTGCTGCGTGATTGCCTTCATCGTGGTCATGTGGAAAGGATGGCTCGGCGCCGAGCTGCGGGGATAGCGGCCCGAAGGTCATGATGTGCAAGGATCGGGCCATGCCTGATGTCGTGCATCGTGTCGTGCATCGTGTCGTCGTCCTGGCCCTGGACGGGGTCATTCCCTTCGAGCTGAGCCTCGCCTCCAGGTTCTTCGGCGCGGCGACGGACCCCGACGGCCGACCGCTCTACGAGGTGGTCACCTGCTCGCCGGACGGGAGGCCGGTCCGCACAGCCGCCGACTTCGCGATCTCCGTCGAGCGCGACGCCGCCGTGCTGGCCGAGGCCGACACCGTGGTGATCCCCGCCACCGAGGAGTTCGCCGGGATCACCGGCCCGGACACCCTGCCGCGCAGGGCGGCCGACGCACTGGCCCTCATCCGGCCCGAGACCCGGATCGCGGGCATCTGCATCGCCACCTTCCTCCTCGCAGCCGCCGGGCTGCTCGACGGCCGGGCCGCCGCCACCCACTGGCACCACGCCGACCGCTTCCGACGGTTCTTCCCGGAGGTCGAACTCGCCCCCGACGTCCTGTTCGTGGACGCCGGCCGGGTGCTCACCTCGGCCGGGGCGGCGGCCGGCATCGACCTGATCCTGCACCTGATCCGCTCCGACCACGGCAGCGCCGTCGCCAACCAGGTCGCCCGCCGGTGCGTCGTCCCCCCGCAGCGCGAGGGCGGGCAGGCCCAGTACGTCGAACGGCCGGTGCCGCCCAGCTCGGACGCCGGGACGTCCCGGACCCGCGCCTGGGCGCTCGACCGGCTCCACGAACCGCTCCAACTCACCGACCTGGCCGACCACGCGGGCATGAGCCGGCGCACGTTCACCCGCCGCTTCCGGGCCGAGGTCGGGCTGAGCCCCGGGCAGTGGCTCACCCAACAGCGCGTCGACCTGGCCCGGCACCTGCTGGAGAGCAGCGACCTGCCCGTCAACCGGATCGCCGAACGGGTCGGCTTCGGCACCGGCGCCTCCCTGCGGCAGCACCTGAACACCGCGATCGGCGTCTCGCCCGGCGTGTATCGGCGTACGTTCCGGGGCTGAGGCCTGCCAGGACTTCAGCCTCGTCCGCCCCTGGAGCAGCGCGGGTGTCGACTCGGTGGGTGCTGTGGGGGTGGTCAGATCAGGAGGAGGGTCTTGCCCAGGGCGGTGCGGTTTTCGATCGTGGCGTGTGCGGCTGCGGCTTGGTCCAGGGGGAAGGTCTGGCCGATGATCGGGCGGATCCGGCCTGCGAGCGTCTCTGCCATCACTTGTTCGGCCCACTGGTGCATCTGTGGGCCGAAGCCGTAGAGCTGCTCGATGCCGATCACCTCGACTTCGCGCTCCTGGGCTTCGGCGGGCTCGATGACTGTCAACTGGCCGCTGGAGGCGCCGTGTACGGAGAAGCGGGCGTGGCGGGCCGTCAGTTCGAATGCGGCGCGGCCGATCTCTCCGCCGACGCCGTCGAACACGACGTCGACTCCCGCGCCGCCGGTGGCCTGGAGGACCTGCTCGGTCCAGTCCGGTGCGGAGTAGTCGATCGCGGCCTCGGCTCCCAGGCTGCGGATCAGGTCGAGCTTGCGTTCCCCGCGGGCGATCCCGATCACCTTGGCGCCGGCCGCCTTCGCCAGCTGGACCAGCAGGTTGCCGACACCGCCGGCCGCCGCCTCGACCAACACCCACTCGCCGGAAGCGATCCGGGCCCCCTCGACCAGGCCCGTCGCGGTGCTGCCGTCGGTGTGCAGGGCCACGGCCTCGCGCGGGCCCAGTCCTTCAGGGATCGGGATCAGCGCCTGCGCATCGGCCGCCACCCGCTCGGCGAAGGCGCCCGTCGACCCGGCATCGGCCAGGACGAGCCGGCCGAGCCAGCTCGGATCCGCCGACTGCCCGATCGCGCTCACCCGGCCGGCGACCATGCCGCCCGGTACGTACGGCAGCTCGGGTTTGGCATGCCACTGGTCGACGCCGCGGCGGATCTGCGTCTCGACGAATGTGATGCCCGCGACGGACACGTCGACCATCACCTGTCCCGGTCCGGCGACCGGCGCCGCCGCCTCACTCGGAACCAGTACCTCCGGGCCCCCGAAACGCACTGCCTGCACCACCCGCATGCTGATCACTCGCCTGTCCACTTCGACTTCCGACACCGACACCGACATCACGGATTCTTCAACCTCAAGCGAGGTTGAAGTCAACCGCGTCATGCGGTTCGCCGCGTCAGACCGGCGGCGTCGGGCTCGACGCCCCAGCTGAAGATCGTGCGGGGGTGGATGCGGATCAGTTCGGGGCTGAGGTGTTCGCTGCCGGGTTCCTGGTCGGTCAACGCCTCGGCCCGGCCGCGGATCTCGATGCCGCGCACCTTCCAAGGGTCGACCGAGGCGATGTCGTCGATGATGAAGGCCACCTCGCCGGTCTTGGCGATGTTCCGGAACTTGCGGCTGGCGCCCAGGTTCCAGCCACCGATGTCGATCGTTCCCAGGTCGGTGTTCGGGTGGTAGCCAACGGCGTTGTTCTGCAGGGTTCCGTCGGCCGCGAGGGTCGCGAGGCGGCCCAGGCGCTGAGTCTGGAAATAGGCCAGTTCGGCGTCGGTGAAGTTCATGGCCCCAAGGTAGAACCTCAAGTTGACTTGAAGTCAATTGCCGCAGGACGGGCGATCGCAGGGGCGTCGTGGCGCACTGCGAAGGGTGGCGTTCGTCGGGGTTTCGCAGCACCTGGGCGCACCGCTTGCCGAGATCGGTGCGGCGCTCGCCCCGATGCGTCGGGAACATACGCCTACCAGAGCGAACTGGACGCGTCTGTCGGCGACTTGGCGCGGGCGGAGGGGTACCCTCCGCGACGTGAGGCAGGCAGCTGTTCAGCCGGTCGCGGGAGCCGGTGGCGGTTGCGGCGGCGGCGATTGCGGCGATTGCGGCAATGCCGACCCCGGAGGAAGTGAGCCGAGCAGTGCCGCGGTGCATTCCTCGGCGAGGTCTTCGGCGTGGGCGGGGAGGGGGTCGCCGGCCCGGAGGTGGCGGCGGACCAGTGAGAGGGGCAGGTCGACCACGGCGAGCGCGACGCGTTCGGCGGCCTGCGGGTCCGCGGCACCCAGGGCGGTGGCGAGGGAGGCGAGGGTGGCGCGCACCCGCTGATTGCCGCGGGCAGCGCGCTGGAGGTGCTCCTCGGACCAGTCGGCGCGCCCGAACTCGTCGGCGCCGTAGAGCAGGAGGGCGGCCTCCTGCGGGTGCGCGCGGCTCCAGCCGACGACGTGGCGGGCCGCCGCGCACCCCGCCCGCCGCGCGTCGACATCCGCTTCGACGATCTCGAAGTAGCCCTCCTGGAAGCCCTCCACCGTCCGCAGCCACACCTCGGCGAGCAGCGCGCTCCGCCCGGGGAAGCGGTGGTACACCGATCCGCTCGGGGCACCCACCGCCGTGGCGACCGCCGACATCGTCACCGCGCCCGGGCCCCCTGCGGCGGCGAGCCGTACGGCGGCGTCGAGGAGTTGCGTCACATCGAAGCGGGGTGGTCTGGCCATGGAATAGAGAGTACTCTCTAGAATATTAGAGACTAGCCTCTATATAGAGTCCGAGGAGGACGCATGGGCGTCTACAACGTGCACGAGCGCCTGCTCGCCGCGAAGCAGAGCGAGGTGGGGACGCTGCTGGACACCCTCGCTAGCAGCGACGACAAGCTGTGGCCGCAGGGCAGTTGGCCGACAATGGAGTTCGACCGCCCCTTGGCCGTCGGGGCGACCGGCGGGCACGGCCCGGTCCGCTACACCGTCGTCGCGTACGTCCCCTCGCAATGGGTGCGCTTCACCTTCAGCGGCCCGCGCGGCTTCCATGGATTCCACGAATTCACCGCCCTCGCGGTCGATCAGGACCACACCTTGCTGCGCCACACCCTCGCGATGAACGCCCGCGGCCCGGCCCGCCTCAGCTGGCCGCTGATCTTCCGCCCCCTGCACGACGCCTGCCTGGAGGACGGCCTGGACCGCGCCGAGGCAGCCACCACGGGCACGGTGGCCCACCCCGCACGCTGGAGCCGCTACGTACGGACGCTGCGCGGGCTTGTGCACTGAGCCGCTGAACACCGGGCGCTGAACACCGGGCACTGAACACCGGGCACTCAGCACCGGGCATTGAGCACCGGGCACAGGGGCCGCCTCAGGCCGAGGCAGCCGCCGCGGTGACGAAGGCGGTGAGGGTGGGGTCGGGGTTGGTGGCGGGCCAGGCGAGGACTACGGGGCTGGGTGGGTAGTCGGTGAGGGGGAGGAAGGTGACGCCTTCGGTGCGGTGGTGGTGGGTGGCGCCGATCGGCAGGATGCCGACCGCGCCCTGCCAGACCACGGCGTGCAGGCACTCGGCCACCGCGCGGACCACCGGGCCGCCGCCGTTTTGCGGACGAGGCGGCGACGGCTCGGGGTCTGCCTGGCCGAGCCAGTAGCGGCGCCAGGCCGGGTCCGTCTCCTGCGGCAGTTGCATCCACGGTCGGTCGGCGAGGTCGGCGACGGTCACCGCCTCCCGCCGGGCGAGCGGGTCACCGGACGGGACGACCGCGACCACGGGCTCGCTCGCCAGCACCCGGACGGCCAGTCCCGTGGTGTCGAACGGCAGCCGGGTCAGCGCGATGTCCACCGCGCCGGCCCGCAGTCCCGCGGTCGGGTCGCTGATCCCGGTCTCCCGCAGCCGTACCAGCGCCTGCGGGTGGCTGCGCCGGAAGGACTCGGCGGCGCGCGGGCCGAGGCCGCGGCCGGCCCCGGCCACGGTGCCCACCACGAGGGTGCGCCGTCCGGCGGTCCGGCGGACGCGTTCGCTCGCCCGCTCCGCCGCCTCCAGCAGCTCCCGGGCCTCGGCCAGCAGCACCCGCCCGGCCTCGGTCAGCCGCACGCCCTGGGCCGAGCGGTCGAACAGCGGTGTCCCCAGCCAGTCCTCCAGCTCGCGGATCCGCCGGCTCAGCGGCGGCTGCGACATGTGCAGCCGGGCCGCCGCCCGGCCGAAGTGCAACTCCTCGGCCACGGCCACGAAGTACCGCAGACGGCGTAGGTCCATGCCGGGCACGATAGCCCGTCGTCACGGCTCAGGCGCGGCCACGGCTACGGCCCCTCACCACGCGCCCGAGCGCGCCACCTGACTCAGCCTCCATCTGACTCCATCTCAGAACTTGCTGAGCTCCAGCGAGTTCACATCGGTCAGCGGGGCGACCGGGCCCAAGGGGGTGCAGTCGTCCGGGCCGGGCAGCCGGCCGGCACAGAGCTGGGCGTTCTTGAGGTCGGCGTCGACGGGGACGGTCCGCCAGATGTAGGTGAAGTAGAGGGTGTTCGCCGCGAAGCTGTCCCCGCGCATCACCGCCGGCGCGTCGGCGCTGGAGTGACCGGCCCGGACGGCGGCCTCCGACAGGTAGAACGACTCGCCGTCGACGCCCTCGCACTCGATTCCCTCGGTGCAGCCCGGGTACGTGACGGACCACTCCTCCTTCGGGGGTGCCAGCATCGTGTGGTCCGCCGGGTCCGCGGAGACCCTGAGCCGCACAAGCAGCGTGGTCTTCCCCGCCGGGGTCGGTATCCCGGGGAGCGCGGTGCTCGTGCCGGCGCTGACGATCTGGGCCTTGAACTGCATCCGGGTGTCGGGGGCGCCATGGATCACCGGCCCGGTGGGCGTGGGCACGGGGAAGGCCGAGGGGGGCCGCGGCCTGGCCGCCCGGGCGCGGTGCCGTGCTGCCGTGCGCCGGCGAAGTCGCGGCGCCGCCGGCACTGCCGCAACCGGTCAGCACCAGTGCCGCGGCTGCCGCCGCCACCGGTGCCGCGATCCTACGACCAGCCATGTCTCCCCCTGGTGAAACCGCCGGATGCCCGAACGACGATCGGCGCCGGGCCTCGTACCGGACACGACGTCAGGCAACGCAGCGGATCATGACACAGCGCCCGACGGCGGGGCCACCCCGTTCGCCCTGGTACGCGGACGGCTGCCGGGGAGCATTCTTGACGGACCTTCAGCGCTCGGGCGCGCCCGCGATGCCGTGCCGAACGTGGCGCTGATCGGGACCACGTCCTCACCACGCTCCGCCCGTAAGCGAGTTGCCCACGTGCTCCAAGGACCCGCCGCCCGGCAGGCCCTTGGAGCACGTGGGTGACTCACGAGGTCGCCAGCGCCTCCGTGGGGGCCAGGCGGGCGGCGCGGATCGCCGGGTAGAGGCCCGCCACGGCGCCGATCAGCAGGGTCGCCGCCGCGCCGCCGGCCGTCGCCCAGAACGGGACGATCGCGGCGTAGCCCTGGGTGCTCGCGTAGCCGGCGGTCACCGCGATGCCGACCACGACCCCGCCGACGCCGCCGAGGGCGGAGAGCAGCAGCGACTCGGCGAGGAACTGGAGCCGGATCTGGCCGCGCGTCGCGCCGAGCGAGCGGCGCAGGCCGATCTCCGCGCGGCGCTCCAGCACCGTGATCACCATGGTGTTGGCGACGCCGACGCCGCCGACCAGCAGCGCCACCGCGCCCAGGCCCAGCAGCAGCCCGTTGAGCGCCTGGCTGGTGGCCTGGCGGGCGGCCAGCGCGTCCGAGGGGCGGGAGACCTTGACCTCGTTCGGCGCCTGGGGGTTGGCGGTGGCCGCGAGCACGTCGCGGACCGACAGCACGGCGTCGTCCCGGGTGCGGGTGTAGACCGTCGTCGGGTGGCCGTCGAAGGCGAGGTAGCTCTGGGCGGCGTCCCAGCCGACCAGCGCCGAGTTGTCCAACTCCGGTGCCAGCGCCACCGGGGCGAGGATCCCGACCACGGTGAACTGGCGGCCGCCCAGGTAGATCTGCGGGCTGTCCCGGACCGAGCTGACGCCCAGGCGCTGGGCCGTCGCGGAGCCGAGCACGACGGCCGGGTACCGGGCGGTCGCCGCGTTCAGCCAGGCGCCGTCCACGACCGTCGCGCCGACCGTGCCGGGCAGATCGAGCTGCGCGGCCACCACGGCGTTGCCACCCGTCTCCGCGGCCGGGATCCGGTCGCTGCGGTAGACCTTCGCGGCCGTCAGGACGGCGGTGCCGGCCACCTTCTGCACGGGTCCGATGCGCGCGATCATCGGCACCGACTCGGCGGGCAGCGTCGCGGTGGACCCGCCCAGCGACCGGCCGGGCGAGACGGTGAGCAGATTGGTTCCCAGCGCCGCGAGTTGGCGGTCGAGGGCGGCCTGGCTGGAGGAGGAGATGCCCACCACGGACATCATCGCGGCGATCCCGATCGCGATGCCGAGCGCCGACATGAAGACCCGCATGGGACGCGTCCGCAGACCGGAGCTCCCGACGCGCAGCACGTCGCGCGGACGCAGCCGCGCGGGAGAGAGCAGGACGGTGCTCACTCAGACCACCTCCCCGTCCCGCATGGCCACCTGACGGGGCAGCGCCGCCGCGATGTCCCGGTCGTGGGTGATCACCAGGACCGTCGTGCCGGCCGAGTTCAGCGCCCAGAGCAGGTCGAGGACGCCGGCCCCGGAGGCCGAGTCCAGGTTCCCGGTGGGTTCGTCGGCGAGCAGGATCGCGGGATCGCCGGCCACCGCCCGCGCGATCGCCACCCGCTGCCGCTGGCCGCCGGAGAGTTCGTGCGGCAGGTGGTCGAGCCGGTCGTCGAGGCCCACCCGGGCCAGCGCGTCCCCGGCCCGGGCCCGCCGCTGCTTCAGCGGGATGCCGGTGTACAGCAGGCCGTCCGCGACGTTCTCCAGCGCGGACAGGCCCGGGGCGAGGTGGAACTGCTGGAAGACGAAGCCGATCCGGCTGCCGCGCAGGGCGGAGAGCCTGCGGTCGGAGAGGGCGGCGACGTCGTGTCCGTCGATCCGCACGGTGCCGGCCGAGGGCCGGTCCAGCGTGCCGATCAGGTTGAGCATGGTCGACTTGCCCGAGCCGGACGGGCCGACGATGGCGACCATCTCGCCGCGCGCCACCGACATCGTGACGCCGCGCACGGCCCGGACGCCGCCGGGGTACTCCTTGGTCACGTCCTCCAGCGCGACGACGGTGTCGCGGGTGTCCGTGTCGCGGGTGCCGGTATCGCCGGTGCCTGTATCGCCGGTGCCTGTATCGCTGCTGCCTGTATCGCCCCTGCCCGTGTCGCCGGTGCTCATGAGGGCATCCCCACGGTCGCGCCCTCGGTGACGGCGTCACCGGAGACCTCGACCTTGCCATCGGCGAACAGGCCGGTCTGCACCGCGACGGTCCGGGTGTTCGCGCCGTCCACGAGCTGCACGCCGTACCCGCCCTCGGCCAGGCTCAGCAGGGCGGCCACCGGGACGGTCAGCACGTTCTCCCGCTTCGAGGCGGCGAACCCGACGTCCACCGTCGCCTGGTCGAGGCCGTTCACCGCGTTCGGGTCGTCGAAGGCCACGTCCACCTCGATCTTGGTCTTGGTGGTGTCCGAGCTGCTGCCGCCGGCGCCTCCACCGCCGCTCCCGCTGCTCGTGTCGAGTACGGTCCTGGTCGCACTGATCTTCCCCGGCGCCGAGGTGGCGTTCGGCAGTTTCACGGTCACCGGGCTGTCCTTGACGGCCAGTCGGGCGGAGGCCATGTCGAGTTTGACGACGGCCTCGCGCGCGGTGCCGGTGCAGGTGACGACCGCGTCCCCGGGCTTGGCGCTGTCGCCCAGTGCGGCCTTGTCACTGTCGATCCGGATCGCCCCGGGCGTGTAGTGGACCCGCCCCTGCTCGACGGTGCCGGTCTGGGTCAGCCCGAGCGCCTTCTGCCACTTCTTGACCGCGGTGGCGGTGGCGTCCGTGAAGCTGGTTCCCACGGTGAAGCCGTGGTAGCCGAGGTCGTACAGGTTCTGCTCGAACTGCTTGACGTCGGCGCCCTCTTCACCCGTCTTCAGGTCGCGGTAGGAGGGCAGCGAGCCGTACAGCAGCACGACCGGCGTGTTGTCGACGCGGTACAGCTCCTCGCCCTTCTTGACCACCGAGCCGGCCGTCGGCAGCGAGGTCACGGTGCCGGCCAGTTTCCCGGTCACCGTCGTCGTGTCCCCGTAGCTCAACTGGCCGCTCTCGGTCTGCCGGTCGACGAGCGTCCCCCGGCTCACCTTCGCGGTCACCGTCGGCAGGGTGCTCCTCGCCTGCCGCGCGGTCCCGCCGCCCGTACCGCCGATCCCGGTGGCCGCCACCGCTCCCGCGGCCACGGCGGCGACGAGGACGGCGGAGAGCACCAGCCGGCCGGTCCGGCCGCCGCGCCCGCGGTTCGCGCCCCTCACGAGGGCCCACCGGTGTGCACGTTGTTCGGCCCCCTGGAGGGCAGCACGTTCTGGCAGGCCTGGGTGGCCGCCTTGAACTTCGGATCGTCCGGCGAGATCCCGCTCTTGTCGTCCATCACCAGCTGGCCGCTGGCCGGATCCGGGTCGGGGAAGTTCGCGATCCCGTTGTCCCGCATGCATTTCGCGTACTGCCGCATCTTCTCCACCGCCTGGGGATCGGACTTGGGCTGCGCGCCGCCGTCCGGCAGGTACTGCTTGCACTTCGCCGAGGCCGCCTTCATCGCCTCGGGGTCGGCGCCCGAGGGCGCCTGCATCTGGAACCCGCCGTCGTTCTGCTTCGGGTCGGGAAAGTCCGGAACTCCGTTCTCCCGCATGCACTTCGCGTACTTCACCGGCGCGTCCGGATCGGCCGTGCCGCCGTTCGCACCACCGGTGGCACTGCTGGATGCCCTGGCGGTGCCGTTGGCCGAGGCCACCCCGCTGTCGTGGCCGCCGCTGCCGCACGCGGTCGCCCCGGCGACCACCAGTACGGCGAGTGCGAGCCCTGCGCTGAGGCGCATGTCGTCCCCCTTGTCGTCTGCGGCCGGGCTCCTCCCGACCGCAGACCTCATTCGAGTCGGCCTGCCGTCAACCGGGCGTAACCGGAAACGTTGACGCGCAGGAAACGCCTCGTGCGGCAGTCTGGGCGGATGCGCATCCTGGTGGTGGAGGACGAGCCCTTGTTCGCGGACGCGGTGGCCGAGTGGCTGCGCGGTGACGCGCACGCCGTCGACGTGGTCTACGACGGAGCCGCCGCGCTGGAGCGGGCCGGCGTCCACGCGTACGACGTGGTGGTGCTCGACCGCGACCTGCCCCTGGTGCACGGCGACGAGGTGTGCCGCACGCTGCTGGCCGGCGGATCCGGTGCGCGGGTGCTGATGCTCACCGCCGCGGCCGAGATCGACGACCGGGTCGCCGGGCTCGCGCTCGGGGCGGACGACTACCTGTCAAAGCCCTTCGCGTTCAAGGAACTCGGCGCGCGGGTGGCGGCGCTGGGCCGGCGCTCGCGGCCGGCCGCCCCGCCGGTGCTGGCCCGCGCGGGCATCCGCCTGGACCCGCACCGCCGTGAGGTCTACCGGGACGGCCGCTACGTCCCGCTCTCCCGCAAGGAGTTCGCCGTCCTCACCGAACTCCTGCGCGCCGACGGCGCCGCGGTCTCCGCCGAACAACTCCTGGAGAAGGCATGGGACGAGAACGCCGACCCGTTCACGCACGCCGTGCGGATGGCGGTCCTGAAGCTGCGGCGCAAGCTCGGGGAGCCGGCCGTGGTGCTGACCGAGCCGGGCGTGGGGTACCGGATCCGGTGACCGGCCGCCGAAGGTTCCCCCACGCCCCCAAGCTGACGATCCGGGCCCGGCTCACCCTCGTCCAGGGCAGCCTCTTCCTGCTGGCGGGCACCCTGCTGCTGGGCGTGACCTACGTCCTGGTCTCCGGGCAGCTGCCCACCGCAGTCAAGACCGGCTCCGCCGGCCCGTCCTCGCCCTCGCTGATGGGCGGTCAGATCGTCGGCCAACCGCCCACCACCGGTGACCACCAGCTCATCGAGGGGTTCATCAAGAGCACCCGCGAGAACACCCTGGACACCCTGCTCACCCAGGGCGGCATCGCCCTGCTCGCGGCCGCCGTCGCGGCGACCGCGCTGGCCTGGCTGACCGTCGGCCGGCTGCTCCAGCCGCTGCAACGGATGACCGAGACCGCCCGCCGGATCGCCCAGGCCCCCGCCGCCGACCGCGTCCTGCACGAGCGCATCGCGCTCCACGGACCGGCCGACGAGATCAAGGAACTCGCCGACACCTTCGATGTCATGCTGGCCCGCCTGGACCACTCCTTCGACGGCCAGCGGCGGTTCATCGCGAACGCCTCGCACGAGCTGCGCACCCCGCTCAGCCTCAACCAGGCCCTGATCGAGGTCGTCCTGCAGCACCGGGCCGCCTCGCCCGAGATCCGCCAGCTCGGCGAGACGCTGCTGGAGATCAACTCCCGGCACGAGCGGCTCATCGACGGCCTGCTGCTGCTCGCCCGCTCGGAGCGCGAGGTGGAGGACCGCTCCTTCGTCGACCTCGCCGACATCGTCGAGCACCTGGTGGACCAACTCCCGCCCGGCGCCGTCGACATCAGCGCGAAGACGGCCGAGGCCCCGACCACCGGCAACCCGGTGCTGCTGGAACGGGTCGTGCAGAACCTGGTCGAGAACGGCCTGCGCTACAACCTCCCCGAGGACGGCTGGGTGACCATCGGCACCGGCACCCGGCCGGACGGCCAGGTCCTGGTCGAGGTCGCCAACACCGGCCCGGTGGTCCCCCGCTACGAGATCCCCACCCTCTTCGAACCCTTCCGCCGCCTGGGCACCGAACGCCTCTCCGGCCGCTCCCCCGGCGCCGGCCTGGGCCTGTCCATCGTCCAGGCCGTGGTCCGCGCCCACGGCGGCGAGGTCCACGCCGAACCACGCGAGGGCGGGGGGTTGGTGGTCACGGTCGTGCTGCCGCCTGCTTCTTGACGGTGCGTCTGGATTCGTTCTCGGGAGGCCGACCGCCAACGCGCCGGCGATGACAGCTCCTCCGTGGAGCAGGCCATCCGGCTCGGGCCTGCACCCGGGCGACTGAGTGCGGAACTCGATAGCGGCCCCCTCGGCGGGACACTCTAACGATCGTGTCACCGAGAGCGATTGCCCAGTGACATGATCGCCGGGGAAGCGTCAGGATGGTGACTCCCAGCGGCTCATTTGCTGCTCAGCGCGTAGTCGCCTGCCCTGGAGTCCTCATCGTGGCTTATCGGTACAACCCGCCCCCGTCGTGGCCGCAGCCTCCCACCGGGTGGACGCCGCCTCCGGGCTGGCAACCCGATCCCGCCTGGCCGCCCATGCCGGTTGGCTGGGTGCTGTGGATTCCAGAACCGGTACCGGCGCCGACGGTTACGCCTCAGTGGAGGCCGCCGGTGGCCCCCAGCCCGGTGGCCCCCGGACCGGCGGCCACTCCGAGTTGGGCTCATCGCCCCGAGGCGATCCCATCGGACTCCGCGGAACAAGGCGGAACTGCGGCGCTCTTCGGACGCCGCCGCAGACAGGCTGAGGCCGAGAACGAGCAGTTGTCGGCAGAACTACGGGAGCACCACGTTGTCGGCCGCCGGGGGCATCCCGGGTACCGCGCCAGGAACACGGCGCCGGGCGTCATCCTTGCGAGGTAGGCGAGCGGTGCAGGGAGTTGGGCACCGAGGCCGATGTGCCGGGCCCGGGCGGTCGGCCACAATGCTCGGATGATGAACGATCCGGCGGCGAGCCGGCTACGCGAGTTGGCCGACCGGGCGACCCGACACCTGGGGAGCCGGCCGGATCCCCAGGGCGCGCGGCCGCCCGGCCTGAGCCGGCGGAGCCAGGTCTTCGACGCGGTGCTGGCCCTGCTCCTGACCCTGGTCATCGCCCGCTACGCGAGCACCGCGCAGGTGGCCGGGCCGGTCGACTGGACCGGCCGCTCACTGCTGGTACCGCTCGCCGCGGCGCCACTGGCCCTGCGCCGCCGCTTTCCGCTGTCGGTGCTCTGGGCGGTGCTCGGCCTGACCCTGCTGATCAGGCACGACTCCGCGGACATCGCCTACTTCGCCGGCGTCCTGTGCGTCGTCGCCACCTACAGCGCCGCCGTGCACGGCCCGCACCTGCCGGCCACCCTGCTCAGCCTGCCGGTGGCGGCCGCGGTGCTGGTCGTGCTCTTCACGGCCGCGCAACTGCCGCAGTTCCCGAACGGTGTCATCGCGCTGCTGGTCCTGATCCCGGTCCTCGCGGTGGCCTACGAGCTGCAGATGTGGCGCCGCCGGGTCGCGGACGGGCACGCTCGACTGTCCGCCCTGGAGCGCGGGCAACTCGACGTGCTGCAGCGCGCGGTCGAGCACGAGCGGGCCCGCATCGCGCGGGAGCTGCACGATGTGGTGACGCACAACGTCAGTGTGATGGTCATTCAGACCGGTGCCGCCCGCAAGATCATGGCGACCTCCCCCGACCGCGCCCGCGAGGCGCTCCTCGCGGTGGAGACCGGCGGCCGGGCGGCGATGGCGGAACTTCGCCAGGTGATGGGGCTGCTCACGATGGACAGCGACGGGGGCTCCGAGGATCCGGCCGCGACGGCGGACCTCACCCCGCAGCCGGGTCTGGACCGGCTGGAGGCGCTGGTCGCCGGGGTTCGGCAGGCCGGACTGCCGGTCGAGCTGACCGTGCTCGGGCAGCGGCGCAGCGTGCCGCCCGGCGTCGAACTCGCCGCCTACCGGGTGGTGCAGGAGGCGTTGACCAATACGATCAAGCACGCGAGCGGCGCGCGGGCGGAGGTGGTCGTGGACTACGCCGGGGAACAGCTGCGGGTCGAGGTCGCCGACACCGGCGGCCGCCCGGGCCCCGCCGCGTCCACCGGCAACGGACGCGGGCTGATCGGCCTGCGCGAGCGCCTCGCCGTCTACGGCGGAACCGTCCACACCGGACCCCGCCCCAGCGGCGGATACCGGGTCCGAGCACTGATCCCACTGACCCCACTGCCACCCCTGATACCCCTGATACCTCTGGAGACCTTGTGACCGACCCCCTGCGCGTCGTGGTCGCCGACGACCAGGCGCTGGTGCGTGCCGGCTTCCGGATGATCCTGGAGTCGGAGGGCATCGACGTGGTCGCCGAGGCGACCACCGGGGTCGAGGCCGTCGACGCCGTCCGCCGCACCCGGCCCGACGTCGTCCTGATGGACATCCGGATGCCCGAGATGGACGGCCTGGAGGCCACCCGGCGGATCGGCGAGAGCGGCGCGGACGGCCCACGGGTGATCATCCTGACCACCTTCGACCTCGACCAGTACGTCTACGCCGCGCTGTCGGCCGGGGCCAGCGGCTTCCTGCTCAAGGACGTCAGCCCCGAGCACCTCGCCGGCGCCGTCCGGATGGTGCGCAGCGGGGACGCGCTGCTGGCCCCCGCCATCACCCGCCGCCTGGTCGAACGCTTCGCCCGCCGCGACGCCGCCACCGCCGCGATCCACCGCGACCTGGCCGCGCTGACCCCTCGCGAGCTGGAGGTGATGGGCCTGCTGGCCCGCGGCATGAGCAACGCCGAACTCGCCGCCCGGCTCCACCTCTCCGAGGCGACCGTCAAGACCCACGTCGCCCGCATCCTCGGCAAACTCGGCCTGCGCGACCGCGCCCAGGCGGTGGTCGTCGCCTACGAGACCGGGCTGGTCAGCGCCGGCGGGAGCGGGGCCTCGTCGTAGACCTCTGTCGAGGACCGTGTGCTGGTCGCGTGTGCCACTGGCCACCGCCGACCGAACGCCGCTGAGCGAGGTGATCCGCTACCCGCCCTGCGCCGGCGAATCGCTTGGCCATACACTTGACTGTCTATATATAGTTGACTATATGGGCGACGAGTGGGAGATCGAGATCGAGCCGGAAGTCCGGCACTGGCTGGACAACTTGTCCGCCCGCGACTACCTCCAGGCGGAACACGCCGCCGAACGCCTGCTCGACGCACCGACCACCCTCTCGGAGCCCTATGCCCGGCACCTCGGCGACGGCCTGCGCGAGCTGCGCTTCATGCTTGGTCACGACAGTCAGGCGATCCGCCTGACCTACTGGCTCGCACCCGGTCGCCGGATCGTCCTGCTGACCGTCTTCCGCAAGACCAGGATGCGCGAGGACACCGAAGTGGATCGTGCCAAGCAGGCCAGAAAAACCTGCGAAACCGAACGACACACCGCACACGACGAGTTCAGCCGCACCATCACGAAGGGAGAAGCCCGATGAACCACACTCGCTGGAAGCTCGCGCGAGAGCGCGCGATCACCGAGGAGCAGCACGAGTCGCCCGAGGTCGAAGCCATCCGCACGGAGATCCGCCTGGCCTTCGACCTCGGGCAGGCGGTCTACGACCGGCGGACGGCGCTGGGCATCTCCCAGACGGAACTCGCCAAGCTGGCGGACATGACACAGCCCCAGATCTCGAAGCTCGAGCTTGGCGGGACGGTCCCCACGCTGCCCTTGCTGGCTCGCCTCGCCAAGGCACTGGACGCATCACTGAACATCGCCCTGGACGGCGACACCGCCACCGTCGCCTTCACCCCACACGCCGCCTGAAGCTCCCCCGGCCTCCGGTACGGAAGCCAGCAGGCGGCCTCCGGCCATGTGACGCGGCAGCCGGGCCCGGGCGGATCCGGTGGCTGTCGGGTGACGGATGATGGGGGCAGCGGACGTGAGGGGAAGCGCAGTGGCAGAGAGCGGATCCATCGGCTCGGAGTCGGACCTTCGGTCGGACTCAAGGGGGTCGGAGAGCGTCGTGACCGTCGCCCGGCCCGAGGACGGGGCGGGGGCCGGGGAGCCGGGTGGGCGGGTGAGGGGGCGGCGGTCCATGCTTCGGCGGCTGACCGTGATCGTCGTGATCCTCGTGGTCCTGTCCTTCCCGCCCTGGTGGACGCTGTTCGCCTCGGGCACCGACTGGCCGTTCCCGGTCTTCCTGGGCGGCACGGTCGTCTTCGCCGCCTGGCTGGTCTCCTTCCCCTTCCTGATGGTCGCGGGCCACGGGTCGCGGCGGCTCGACCGGGCGGCCCGCGTCGCGGACACCAGCCTCGGAATGGTCTGGGTGCTGTTCACCTGGTCGGTGCTGGGCGGCCTGGTGAACCTCGTGCTGGCCGGGCTCGACGTCGGCGGCGCCGGCCGGGCCAGGCTGGTGGCCGCGGCCGTCGCCGTGGTCTCGGCCGGGCTGCTGGCCTGGGGGCACTACGAGGCCATGCGCGTTCCCCGGGTGAAGCGGCTGGACGTGCACCTCCCGCGGCTCGGCGAGGGCCTGGACGGGACCCGGGTCGTCGTGCTGGCCGACACCCACTACGGGCCGATCGACCGGGCCCGCTGGTCGGCGCGGGTCACCGAGGCGGTCAACGCGCTCGACGCGGACGTCGTGGTGCACGCCGGCGACATCGCCGACGGCACCCCCACCCAGCGCCGCGAGCAGTCGGCGCCGCTCGGAGCGGTCCGGGCACGGCTGGCCAGGGTCTACGTCACGGGGAACCACGAGTACTCCAGCGAGGCCCAGGGCTGGCTGGACCGGATGGCGGACCTGGGCTGGGAGCCGCTGCACAACCGCCACGTCGTGGTGGAGCGCGGCGGGCACGCGCTGGTACTCGCGGGCGTGGACGACGTGACCGCGCACTCCTCCGGCCTGGCCGGACACCACGCGAACCTGGCCGGCGCGCTGGCGGGGACTGACCCGGCCCGGCCGGTGCTGCTCGTCGCCCACCAGCCCAAGTACGTCCCGCAGGCCGCTGCCGCCGGCATCGACCTGCAGATCTCCGGGCACACCCACGGCGGCCAGATCTGGCCGTTCAACTTCCTGGTCCGGATCGACCAGCCGGTGGTGCACGGCCTGAGCCGGCACGGGGAGCGGACCCAGCTCTACACCAGCCGGGGCGCCGGCTTCTGGGGGCCGCCGTTCCGGGTCTTCGCACCGAGCGAGATCACACTGATCACGCTGCGGTCGGGCGACGGGCCGGCGCGGGAGTAGTCGGCGCGGGAATGATCGGCGCGCTGGTGGTCGCGCCGCTCGCCGGGCCCGGGAACAGGACCGGGAACGGGACCGCGAGCGCGGGCCCAGGTCCGTACGGGTGGACTCGCGGGTGCCCGTCCCTACGGGGGCGGGGGCGTGGACGGGGTGGGTGGTGACGTTTGTCGGGACACGCTCCTCAGACCGGAAGAGACGTCCCGCCATGCGCCGTGCCCCCGCCCGCCGACTCGCCACCGCCCTGCTCGCCCTCTCCACCCTGGCCCCGCTGGCCCTGAGCACCCCTCAGGCCCAGGCCGCCCCGCCGACGGTCCGGATCACCGCGGTCGACCCGTACCCGGACGACGACTGTCCGCACCACGGCCTGGACCCCGCGCTCGTGGCCCGGCTCGACGAGGCGATCGAGCGGACCCGGCAGGAGGCCGGCGTCCCCGGCGTGACCGTCGGCCTGTGGCTGCCAGGCCGCGGCAGCTACGTCCGCTCGTCCGGGATCGCGAACACCGAGACCGGCGCGCCGATGGAGCCCGGCTTCAACCAGCGGATCGGCAGCGAGACCAAGACGTTCACCGCCACCGCCGTCCTGGAACTGGTCGACGAGGGGCTGGTCGGGCTGGACGACCCGATCTCCGCGTACCTCGACGGCGTCCCGGACGGCGAGCACATCACGGTCCGTCAACTCGCGGAGATGCGCAGCGGCCTGTACTCGTACACCTTCGACCCGGACTTCCAGCAGGCCCTGTTCACCGACCCGACCCGCCCGTTCACCCCGCAGGAACTGCTCGGGTACGCCTTCCGGCACCCGAACGTCTTCGCCCCGGGCACGCAGTTCCAGTACTCCAACACCAACTACATCCTGCTCGGCCTGCTCGTGGAGAAGCTCGGCCGGATGCCGCTCGCCGAGTTCATCCACCAGCGCGTCGTCGAGCCGGCGGGGCTGCAGCGCACGCTCCTCCCGCAGGGCGCCGAGTACGCCGAGCCGCACGCGCACGGCTACACCAACCAGACGCTGACCGGCGCGGTCGCCGACTCGACCGACTGGAACCCGAGTTGGGGCTGGGCGGCCGGCGCGATGGTCTCCGACCTGCACGACCTGCACCGCTGGGCCAAGGTGCTCGCCACCGGGACCCTGCTCTCGCCGGCCACCCAGGCGCAGCGGGAGAAGTTCGTCCCGGTGCCCGACTTCGACGGCGGCGGGTACGGTCTGGGCCTCTTCCGGACCCACGGCTGGGTCGGGCACAACGGTTCGCTGCCCGGCTACGAGAGCGTGACGATGTACCTGCCGGATCAGGGCGCCACGATGGTGGTCCTGATCAACACCGACATCCTGCACAACGGCTCCGAGCCGAGCACCCTGATCGCCCAGGCAATCACCTCGATCGCCACCCCGGACAACGTCTACCAGCTCCCGGCCGAGGGCTGACCGCGTGACGCCGCCCGGCGGGGAGTGCCGGACCGTGTCCGCCAACTCCCGCCGGGCGTGCTGGCCTTGGCGGCATCGACCGCTGGGGATGCAGCCGCACACGCGCTAAGCGAGCGCGAGTTGCAGCAGCGTGGACAGCAGCCACGCCCCGGCGAACCACAGGGCGACCCGCCGGCCCTTCGCCATCGCCCAGGCCGCGGTGCCGGCGCCGAACCAGCAGAGTTCCAGGGCCGCCCGGGCCGCGCCGTGCAGCGGGTGCACGGCCGAGGGTGCGCCGAAGAGCGCCCAGACGAGGGCGAAGAGGACGACCAAGGCCGAAGCGAGCAGCAGGCGCGGTAGCCGGGACATCCGTCGGGTGCACCCCCACCAGCCCGCCGCCACATAGACACCCAGCTCCAGCAGGAACGCCAGAACACCGTTCACCGCACTCAGCGCGCTCATCGGGCCAACCACCAAGCGGACGCGAGGTGCAGGACCGCGAAGGCGCCGGCGCCGAACGTCATGCCCGGATTGCGCCGCTGCGCGCCGATCGCCGAGTCGCCGACCTGGGCCAGGCCCGCGACCACCAGCATCGGCCAGGCGGCCGCGTGGGCTCCGGACAGCAGTACGGCGGCGGTCGCGAGTCCCAGCGGGACGGCCCGTACCGCGTAGGCCCGGGCGTACAGGTCGGTACCGGCGTTCACCGCCTCGCCCGGTGCGAGGGCGAGGCCGGGCCGCAGTACGCCGGCGATGCTCGATCCCACACTGACCAACGCGGCCACCACATTGGCGACGAGTAGCACATCCATTGCATCTTCCCCCGAATCATTCGAGCTGTGAACGATAAGGTGAAGGTATCATTCTTTCCATGAGCGATGTCAAGGGATCAGCAGACCTCCGCGCGACCGTCGTCTTCAACCTGGGCACCCTCGGCGCCCTCGCCGCCGACCGCTTCGCCGCACAGGTCGAGGCGCTCGGCCTCAAGCCCAAACACGCGGGACTGCTGGCCGCGTTGGACGCGGGCGCGGCGGCGTCACAGCAGGATCTGGCCCGACGGCTCGGCGTCGCGCCCAGCCTGGTCGTCGCCCTGGCGGACCAGTTGCAGGAGCTGGGCGCACTGGAACGGGTGCGCGACGCGGAGGACCGGCGCCGCCAGGTCCTCAAGCTCACCGCCGAGGGCCGGCGACTGCTCTCCGCGTGCGTGACCGCCGCCCAGGCCCTGGACCAGGAGCTGACCTCGGAACTCAGCGACACCCAGCGCACCGCACTCGCACGCGGACTGCGCCTGCTCGGGGAGCAGCACCTGTTCGCCAAGAAGGCCCACGCGTAACGGTCGACGGCGGGCGGCGGGCGGCGGGCGGCGG
>FTKT01452950.1_pt1 | contig 21085 bp, 14 predicted proteins | sample 1658271 | NCBI WGS metagenome assembly FTKT01 (sample SAMEA3914811, study PRJEB12502) | metagenome | biome: forest; material: soil | place: Canada | collected 2011-08-04 | depth 0.3 m | reverse complement strand
AGCAGCTGCCGTCATACGAGTTCCAGCCGCTCGGGCAACTGTTGCCGTAGTCGATCAGCCAATATTGCATGAAGGCCGACGTCTCGCTCGACGAGTAGACGAACTGCTCCCACGCGAGGCAGCCGGAGTGGCCGTTGCAGGCGGCCGTCGGCATGAAGTTGGAGTTGAGCTGGATCGTTCGGTCCGCGCGCCACGCGCGTCAATGGCGAAGCGTCAGCGCCGCATACCCATTTCAGGGTACGCCACCGGGTATGAATCCAGCGAGTTCGGACCAAGGTGAACGCACCCTGAACGACGTCTTCAGCTTCGATGCTCCAGGGGAGCCGACCTTGACTTCGGAGCTCGTTCGGAAACGAGTACGGCGCTCCCGCGGCGACAATGCCCGGACACCCCAATCAATAGGACGAAGTGACATGCAAAGCCGTCTTGCGCGGGCCGACGTGCCCCTGGAAACGACGTGGGACCTGGACGACCTGTTTGCTTCCACGGCGCAATGGGAGGCCGAGTTCGACGCCCTGGACATCGCGCGCTCCGAAGTCGAGCCGTACCAGGGCCGGCTGGGAGACAGCGCCGCCACGCTGTCGCGCTGCCTGGACACGGTGGAGATGCTGCAGCAGCGCTTCATGCGGGTCAGCACGTTTGCGTATCTGCGCAACGCGCAGGACGGGACCAACCCGCACTACCAGGCCGCGATGGCACGCGTCAACGCCCTGGCAGCCCGGCTGGCCGCCAGCATTGCCTTTGTCGACTCCGAGACGCTTCAACTGCCCGACGGCACGGTCGAACGGTTCATGGCAGAAGACGGCGGCCTGGCGGCACACCGGGTTCCCCTGCAGTCCCTGCTGGAGACGAAACCGCACCGCCTGAGTGCCGACACGGAAGGCGTGCTGGCATCGCTGGGCGAGGTGCTCGGCGCGCCGGCCATGATCTACAACCGCTCGAAGGCCAGCGACATCCAGTTCGCGCCGTTCGTGGACCCGCAAGGCGCGCAGCGCGCCAACTCCTTCAACCTGTTCGAGGGAACGTACGAGTCCCATCCGGACGCCGGCGTCCGCCGCGCCGCATGGACGTCGTTCAGCGCCGGGCTCAAGGCCTACAACAACACGTACGCCGCGACGTTCGCGACCGAGGTCAAGAAGAACGTGGTGATGGCGCGCCTGCGCCACTACCGCAGCACCGAGGACTACCTGCTGCAGGCGCACAAGGTTCCGCTGGCGCTCTACACCGACGTCCGGCAGATCATCCGCACGGAACTGGCCCCGCACATGCGGCGCTATGCGCGACTGCGCCGCCGCGTGCTCGGGCTCGAGCAACTGCTGTACTGCGACATCAAGGCGCCCCTCGACGCCGAGTTCGAACCGCATGTCTCTTACGAGGACGCCTGCGCGACGATCCTCGAGTCGATGGCGGTCATGGGGCCCGAGTACGTGCAGTTCGCGCGCACGGCGCTGACCGAGCGCTGGGTGGATCGCGCCGACAATATCGGCAAGTCTTCGGGCGCGTTCTGCACGTCGCCCTACGGCGTCCATCCGTACATCCTGGTGACCTGGGCCAACACGATGCGCAACGTCTTCACGCTGGCGCACGAACTGGGGCACGCCGCGCACTTCGGCCTGGCGATGAAGCACCAGCGATTCGTCAACACGCGCCCGGCCATGCCGTTCGTTGAAGCGCCTTCGATCATGCACGAGATGCTGCTGGCGCGGCACATCCTTGCCGGGAGCAGCGACCCGCGCACGCGCCGCAGCGTCATCATGCAGCTGCTCGGCACCTATCACCACAACTTCGTCACCCACCTCCTGGAGGCCGAGTTGCAGCACCGGGTCTACGCCATGTCGGAGGCCGGGCAGGCCGTCACCGCGACGCTGTTGAACCAGTGCAAGGGCGACATCCTCGCGGAATTCTGGGGCGATGCCGTCGCCATCGACGACGGCGCGCGCATGACCTGGATGCGCCAGCCCCACTACTACATGGGCCTGTACCCGTACACCTATTCGGTCGGGCTGGTCGCCTCGACCGCGATGGCCGGCCTGGTCACGGAGGAAGGGCCGGGCGCCGTCCAGCGCTGGCTGCAAGTCCTGAAGGCCGGCGGCACGCTGAAGCCCCTCGAGTTGCTGCAACTTGCCGGAATCGACCTGAGTTCCCCGGCGCCGATCCGCAGCGCCGTGGCCTACGTGGGCGGCTTGATCGACGAACTGGAGCTCGCCTTTCCGGATTGAAGCGGAGCCTTCGGGCAAGAATGCAGCTCGGGCCTTGCATTGCTCTGTTGGCCGGGCCCGTCTGGTTCGCGCGACCACAGAACATGCACGGCTTGTCGCCTGGCCACTTACGGTCGCCGGCCCTCTCATCAAGGCGGCGGGTCGGCCGGTGGCCGCTGACGCGAAAGACGCGTGTCAGGAGGCTGGACGCGACCCCGGCCGTCAGACCAGATAACGGCTCGGCGGCATCCCGAAGGCACGCTGGAACGCGGCCGTGAAGGCGCTGGGGCTTTCATAGCCGACGTCGAAAGCGATCGTCGTCACGGGCTGGCCGCAGGCCAGGCGGGCGAGCGCCTCCAGCAGGCGCACGTGCTGGCGCCATTCCGCCAGGCTCAGCCCGGTTTCCTCCCGAAAGCAGCGCGTGAAAGTGCGTCGGCTCATGCAGGCGCGGGCGGCCCAGTCATCGATGGAGTCGGCTCGCGTCGGATCCTCGATCAAGGCCTGGCAAACCTTCAACAACCGCGGGTCGGACGGCATCGGTGCGGACAGGCTCGCCGCGCGCGGCGCGACGATGCTGTCGAGCAACAACTGCACGATGCGGCCTTCGCGGCCGGCGGAGTCGTATTCGCGCGGTAGTGTCATCGCTTCGAGGATCAGCGCACGCAGCAGTTCCGAGACCTCGATCACCCGGCAGTCGTGCGGCATGTCATGCGCCGCATCCACGTAGAGCGTCCGGATCGAGACGGCGCTGCGACAGGTGACCTCATGGTCGACGCCAGCCGGCATCCAGATCGCACGCTGCGGCGGGATGACGAAGCTGGCGCCGTCGGTGACCACTGACATCACACCAGAGGCCGCGTAAAGCAGTTGCGCACGTGCATGATGGTGACGCGGGTCGACGAATTTCGCCGGATATTCGTCGGCCAGCGCCACGACCGGACGCGGAACGTCGTGGAGATCGAGGCTACTGAGCATGACTCCGAGCATGCAAGAAATGGGCTAGATCGGCAAGTGCATGTTTGCGCGTCGATCGGCGGCGACGGAGCCGAAACCCGGCCCGATCGAGATAGTTCATGGCCCACTCGATGCAGTGCCGCATCCACCCGCTACTTTTCGCGCAAGGTCAGTCGCCGCGCCTGCCCGTTTGTCGACATCGAACCCCGCAACGGTGCAGTGGCACGCCGTACGGGGGTGCGGTCCGATCGGCCGCGCCGGTTCCCGCCGCGCATTGCGCTCGGGTCAGCCCGTCGAGCGCGACGGATTGAATTCGTGCATCCACGACAGCAACGTCGCCGCGTCGCCGCCGGGCTGTGCCGCCAATCCCCGCACGATGTCCTCGAACACGTCGGTGCGCTCGTCCTGGCCCAGTTTGAATTTTCCCTGCACGTCATCGATCCGCGCCTCGAAACCGACGATGGCGCGCGCCAGCCGCTCGTAGCGCTCGCCCATGTCGTCCACCCCCCATTGCCCGGTGCGCCCCGCCTCCTGGCTGTCGACGAGCGCACGGATCTCGTCGCGCAGGCGCCGCCCGTCGTCGTGAAAGTGCACCGTCGCGACGCAGCGAACGCTGGCGTAGTTCCAAGTGGGTGCCTGGCTGCGATCGGCCATCCATGACGGCGAGATGTAACCATGCGGCCCGAGGAAGAGAAATTGCGCCTGCGGTTGGCGGCGCAACGCCTCGACCTGCGGGTTGTGACGTGCGAAATGTCCCACCAACCCGACCAGGCGCCCGTGCGCATCGGTCTTCGCCTGGATCGGCAGCAGCGTCGCATGCGGTGCGCTCGCCTGGTTGGCGCCATGGCCGGAGGTCACCCAGGCCAGCGGGTAGTCGCGCAGGACACGTAACTCGTCGGCGGGCGTGCGGGCGTCGAACTTCGAAAAGGGACGCGAAGGAGTGGGCGCATTCATCGAACAAGCCTAGCAGGCCGGCATCCATCTTTCGCGCCGTGCAAGGTCAAGTTCTGCTGCCCACGGGCCAGAAATCGCAGGAGCCGGAAGACGCTCCGCCGGAGGCACCCATCCGGAACTGCCCGTTCGCGACAGCGATCGACCTTGTCGCGGCGGGCAGGCGACCGGCGAATGGCTATCCTGGATCTCGCCACGACACTTCGCGCCTTCATCGCGCGTTCGACATGCCGTCCTCTTCCGACCACGCCCCCATCGTCCCCTTCACCGACCAGGATCGGTATGCCCTCGACCCCGAAATCGATGCTTTCCGGCGACTATTGGGGCAACACTGGGCACGGCATCCCGACCTGGACGGCGTCTCGCACGTCGAGGCACGCCGCATTGCCGAGGAAGTGCGCGCGCCGTTCGCGCTGGGCGGCCCGGTCATGGCGCGCACGATCGACCGCGAAGTCGAGGCCGGCGGACAACGCGCCCGACTCCGCTTCCACGTGCCCGAGGACGCACCAGCGGCCGCACCGGCACTGATCTACCTGCACGGCGGCGGCTGGCGCCTGTTCAGCATCGACACCCACGACCGCTTGATGCGCGAGTACGCGGACCGCGCGCGCATCGTGGTCGTCGGCGTCGACTACGCGCTGGCGCCGGAAGCGCCTCATCCGAAAGCGTTGCGCCAGGTGATCGACGTCTTCGGATGGCTGCAGACCCATGCCGCCGAATTCGCTCTCGACGGCGCGCGCCTCGCGCTGGGCGGCGACTCCGCGGGCGGCAACCTCGCACTCGCCGCCGCGATCGCGCTCGGCCTCTCGCGCCACGCCCCGCCGCCGCGCGCGCTGGTGCTGAACTACGGCACGTTCTCGCGCGAAGCGACGAGCGACTCCCATCGCCTCTTCGACGGCCCCGGCTTTTCGCTCGGCTCGGCGGAGATGCAGAGCTTCTGGCGCGACTACCTGGGCAGCCGTGTCGACGAGGCCGGCGGCGATCCGTCGGCCGAGCCGCTGCGCTCACCGATCGCCGACCTGCGCGCGCTGCCACCCGCCTACCTGGCGATCGCGCAATGCGACGTGTTGCGTGACGACAGCATCGCGATGGCGGCGCGCATGGCAGAGGCCGGCGTCGATGTGACCTCGGTGATCTACCCGGGTACCGTCCACAGCTTTCTCGAGGCGATGTCGATGGCCGAAGTCAGCCGCCGTGCGCTCGCCGAAACCTCGACCTGGTTGCGTCGCCATCTCGCTGCGGCCGGGGCGTGAGCGAAGGAGTCCCCCGGTGAACGCCCTCGCGACGGCCCTGTCTCACCTGCGCGCGGCGCTCGCCATGAGCGCCGCAATCGCGTCCACCAGCGCCGTCGCGCAGCCGGCCGAGGCGGCGGTCGCAGCGCCGGCGGCATCGGCGCCGGCCCCCGACCAGGATTTCCTCTGGCTCGAGGACGTCCACGCAGCGCGCGCCCTGTCGTGGGTGGCCGACCGCAACGCAGAGACCGACCGTCGCCTGCGCACCGATCCGCGCTTCGCCGGCGAAGTCGAGCGCTTTCGCCACTTCGCCCAGGCGGCGGGCCGCGAGGAATATGCGGGCGGCGACTATGCCCACCAGATGATCCGCGACGCGCAGCACCCGCTCGGCACCTGGCGGGTCATGCGCATCGGGCCCGGCGGCACCGCCTCGGCCTGGCACGCCGTGCTGAGCCTGGACGAACTGGCCGCGCGCGAGGGTGCGCGCTGGCAGTTCCGCGCGGACTGGCTCAACCCCGTGTGCGACGCCTCGCTCGGTTCGCGCTGCCTGGTGTCGATCTCGCCCGACGGCGGCGACCGCACGGTACTGCGCGAGTTCGATCTCGCAACCCGGCGTTTCGTGCCGCCGGCCGAAGGCGGATTCGCCATTCCCGTTGCGGCGCGTACCGTGGTCCGGTGGGTCGATCGCGACACGGTGATGCTCAGCACCGATTTCGGCCCCGGCTCGCTGTCGCCCGCCGGCTACGCGTTGCAAGCCCGTCTCTGGAAGCGCGGGACGTCGCTGGCCGACGCGAAGCCGGTGTTCGACGCGCCTGCCGACACGGTGTTGTTCATCCTGCACGCGATGAAGGGCCGCGGCGCGCCGCTGTTCCTTGCCGAGGTGTGGCTGCGCGGCGCGCCCTCGCCCGAGTATTGGCGCGTGCGGCCGGACCGGGCCGCGCTGCGCCTGGCCTTGCCGGCCGCGGTCGTGCCGTACCGCGGCGTCGTCGGCGTGCTCGGACAGGACCTGGTGGCCATGACGTCCGCCGCCGCGACGATCGCCGGTCGATCGGTGCGCGCGGGTTCGCTGATCGCGCTGCGCATCGACGGCCGCGGGACGCCCCGAATCGTGTTCGAGCCCGACTCGACACAGGCGATCGATCCGATCTTCCACCTCGCGATGGCGCGCGACCGTCTGTGGTTCGTCGCGATGAAGGACGTCGACGCGCACCTGTATTCGGCCGCGCCGCGCGGCGGTCGCTGGCGCATCGAGGAGCACGCCTTGCCGCCGCACGCGGCGGTGCAGATGCTGTCGGGTGAAACCGCCCAGGACGCCGTCATGACCCGGGTGGAGAGCCTCCTGTCGCCGCCGACGACCCTGCTCTACTCGACCCTACGCGCGCCGCAGACGATCGCGACCTCGCCTGCGGTGGTCGATGCCTCGGGCTACGTGGCAGAGCAGCATTTCGCGACGAGCCGAGACGGCACCCGCGTGCCCTACTACCTCGTGCGAAGCAAGACATTCAGATTCGATGGCACGGCGCCTGCGATCGTGAGCGCCTATGGCGGCTTCGGCGTTTCGTGGCTGCCCAGCTATGCGAATCGCGAGTTCAAGACAGACATCGGCTGGCCCATCGTCGAGCGTGGCGGCGTGTTCGTGCAGGCGAACATCCGCGGCGGCGGCGAATACGGCCCTGCCTGGCATGAAGGCGCTCGTCGCGGGCTGCGGCAGAACGGACTCGACGACCTCGCCGCCGTCGCCCACGACCTCGTGCGCCTCCACGCTGCGTCACCCGACCGATTGGCGATGATCGGCGGCTCCAACGGCGGCCTGCTTGCCGCGGCCACCGGCGTCCAGTCACCGACGCTGTTCAAGGCATTGATCGCCGAAGTGCCGTTGACGGACATGGTGAGGTTCACCAAGCTCTACACGGGCTCGGTCTGGATCAACGAGTACGGCGACCCGGACGACGCGATCGAAGGCGCGCAGCTGCGCGCGTACTCACCGTTCCAGAACGTGCGCACCGGTGTCGCCTATCCGGAAATGTTGCTCGTGACGTCGACGGCAGACGACCGCGTGCACCCGGGCCACGCCCGACGGCTCGCCGAGAAACTGCGCAGCATCGGACAACCCGTGCTGTTCCACGAAGACACCGAGGGCGGGCATGAAGGCCAGGCTTCTCCGCAGCAGCAGGCCGAGCTGCGTGCGCTGGAAACGGTGTATTTGCTGCAGGCACTGAAGATCGATTGACGCTGCCGAGCTCGGCGGGCGACGCGGCGTGACGCTCAGCGCCGCCGCCCCCGCCCCCGCAGCCCGAGCCAGAGCGACGCTGCGGTCGGCAACCCGAGGCCGATCCAGGCGAGCCAATCCCAGCGGCCATTGCCGATCAGAGCGCCTATCAAGCCGACTGCGCTGACGACTGCGAACACGATGGGCCAGCCCCAGAGTGCAAGAGCCGCCGACCACCGCCTCGACCAATGGGCCGGGTTCATTGCGGCATCTCCGGGCCACTCGCGCGCAGCGCCGACTTCGATGCCGCCCTGAGGCCGATCTGGCGGGTCGCCGAGCGCTTGCCGATCCAGAGGTACAGGCCGCTGCCCAGCACGAGGATCGTGGCGACGTCGAGTGCCGCCCACAGCCACTGCATCGGTACACCGGCGTAGTCGCCGAAGTGCAGCGGCTGCGACAGGAGCAGCGCAGTGAGATACCACGGTGGCGCCCGGTTCGCGGAAACCTTGCCGGTCACCGCATCCACCAGCACCGGCTTGAACAGACGCGCGGTGAGCGCCTCGCGCCCGCGCATGAACACGCCATAGTGGTGCGCGCTGGTGAACGAGGTACCGGGAAACGCGATGAAGCCGATCTTCAAGTCCGGCTCCTGGGCCTCGGCTGCCGCGACGGCCTTCTCGAGCGAGCCGAGCCGCGCGATCGGCGGCATGCCCTTGTAAGGCGCCACCATGTCGGCCATCTGGTCGTTGCGCCAGTGCTCGACGACGATGTCGGCCCACGTGTTGATGATGCCCGTTGCCCCCACGACGATCGCCCAGCTGAGCGTCACGATGCCCAGCATGTTGTGCAGGTCCAGCCACTTGAGACGCGTGGAGCGGTCGCGCCGCACTTCGCCGAAGCGCAGCTTGCGCATGAACGGCGCGTAGAGCACGACGCCCGACACGATCGCCACCAGCATCAGCAACCCCATGAATCCGAGGAACAGCTTGCCTGCCTGACCGGCGAAGAGCTCGACGTGCAGCGTGCGGATCACGAACATCACGCCGCGATCGAGCTTGGGCTCGGCGAGCAGCGCGCCGGAGCGCGCGTCGACGGCCACCTGCCTGAGGTCGGTCGACGAGGTCGGGGTGTCCGACATCGTGACGAACCACACTTTGTCGTCGTCCGGCTCCTGCGACACGAACATGCCGTTCTTGCCCGGGAAGCGCGCCTTGGCGACCTGCATCACCTGGTCGAGGTCGACGCGCGGCGCATCATCGCGCATCGCGGGCGCCGAGACCTCGGTGCCCAGCCATTCGCCGATCTGGTGATGGAAGATCAGCGGCAGGCCGGTCAGGCACAGCAGCAGCAGGAACAGCGTGCTGACCAGGCTGCTCCACTTGTGCAGCCACGACCACACGCGCAGTGCGCGAGCGCTCAACATGGCGATCTCGTCGACATCAGGCGAAACGCTCCGCCGTCAGAACGCCAGCGTTGCGGACAGCGTGAACGTGCGCGGCGCGCCGACGGTCAGGTAGCCCGCCCCCGGATAGCCGCCGGCCGACGCCCAATAGTTCTTGTTGGTGACATTGTCGACACCTGCCCGCAACGTGACGACCTGTTGGCCGACGTCGAGCGCATAACGTCCGCCGAGGTCGAAGCGCGTCCAGGACGGCACGATCTGCGTGTTCGCGCCGTCGGCGAACTGCGAAGCCGTGTGCACCGCGCGGGCGTCGACGACGAGGCCGATCGCGCCCGGCACGTCCCAGTCGGCACCGAGGTTGAACTGCGATTTCGGCGCGCCGATGGCGTGGCTGCCGGTCGCACCCGCACCGCTCATCCGGGTGTTGAGGAAGCTGACGCCGCCCAACAGCCTCAGGCCGGGCGCGGCCTCGCCGAAGATCGACAACTCGGCGCCGCGATTGCGCTGCATTTCGTTGATGCCGAACACCTTGTCGATGACCGAGGCGGTCGGCTTGCGCGACTGGAACACGCTGAACGTGCCGCCGAACCGACCCAGGTCGACCTTGGCGCCGATCTCTTCCTGCTTGGTCTGGTAGGGCTTGAAGGCGATGCCCGGGTTGGTGACCGAGCCGTCGCTCGGAGAGGTATCGCCCGCGACGAGGCCCTCGATGTAGGTCGCATACATCGACAGCTGCTTGCTGGCCTTGAACACGATGCCGGCCACCGGCGTGACGCGCGCCGCCTTGTCGGCGCCCGAGCTTTCCACGCCGGTGTTGTAGTCGTAGCTCGAGTTGCCGATCCGCTGGTGGCGGGCACCGAGCGTCAGCAGCACGGTATCGTCAAGAAAGCCCACGGTGTCGGCGATGGCGAAGCTGGCACTCACGGTGCGCGCGGTCGTGAGTGGATCGCTCAGCTTGCCGCCGGTGAAGTACGTCTCGTCAGGCGCGGCGACGAAGGCCGTGTCGTAGATCGTGCCGGCCGAGAGGCCCGCGAAGTTGGCGAAGCCGTAGGCGTTCTTGGAGTCGAGCGAGTAGGCGCTGTACGACGCCACGACCGTGTGATCCACCGACCCGGTGGTGAACTTGCCGCGCACGCCGACTTCGCCGGTCCCGACCGTGTCCTTGCGCGCGTTCGTGAAGCCGAGGATGTTGTCCGTGCCGTCCGCGGCCGTCACGGTGGTCGTGGCGAGGTTGTTGCCTTCCTTGCCGTTGCGGAACCCGCCCGCGGCCCAGGCCGTCACGTTCGGCGCCAGGTCGTACTCCGCGCGCAGCGTGCCGAAGGTGTCGCGTTCGTCGGAATACGTCCACGGCTGCGCGATCTGCCTGGAGGCCTTGGGTGCGCGCGGAATCGCGAGGCCGGAGGCGACCGTGATGCTGGGCATCGGGTCGGTGAGCTTGAAGTACTGGTAGCCGATGTCGGCCGAGACGCGCAGGCCGCCGGCGTGGAAATCGGCGCCGAGCGACAACGCGTTCGTCTTCTGTTTCGCCCCGTCGACCGCCGTGCCGCCGTCCCGGTTGACCGCGTTCAGGCGCAGGCCCAGGCTCTTGTCCGGCCCGAAGCGGCGCGCGATGTCGATGGCCTCGAATGTGCCGCCGCCGCTTGTTGCGCCAAGCGTCGCTTCGGTCAGCGGTTCGTTCGGCGCGCGCTTCGGGCTGACGTTGACTGCGCCGCCGAGGCCGCTGCCGCCCGGCGCCGCGCCGTTCAAGAACGCGCTTGCACCGCGCAGCACCTCGACGCGCTCGACCAGTTCGGCGGCCAGGTATTGGCGCGGCAGCAAGCCGTACAGGCCGTTGTACGACATGTCATCGGAATAGATCGGCAGACCGCGCACCATGTACAACTGCTGGAAATTGCCGAAGCCGCGTGCGACGCGTACCGCCGGGTCGTTCTGCAGCACGTCGGCGATGCTGCTTGCCTGCTGGTCCTGGATCAGCTTTTGCGTGTAGTTCGTGATGGCGAACGGCGTGTCCATGATGTCCTCGCTGCCCAGGATCCCGACACGGCCGCCGCGCGCCACCTGACCGCCCGCGTAAGGTGCCTTGAGGCCGCCGGCCGAGGCATCGGCGCTGGCACGCACGATCACGATCTGTGCCGGCTCCGCGGCGGTGCCGGTGGAGCCGGCCGATGCGGCCTCGCTCGCAGGCGTCGCAGCCTGCGCATGCGCTTGGCCCGACGCGGCGACGAGAATCGCGATTGCAGAGCTCAAGGCACTGTGGCGGAAGACAGGGGAGTGCATGGTGGGCTCCTGCGATTGAAAGAATTTGAGAACTGTTCTCAACCGTTTGTTTTGCTCGACTCGTTGAGTGGATCCAAGGTAACCCGAGCAATTCAGCTCGGCCCCAGTCGCGAGGCCAATGAATGACGTGTTCGGGCCAACGCTCGCGGAGCGATTCCTTCTGGCGCATCGTGGCCCATGCGCCGTAGTCCGTGGCCCGCAGTGGCGGGCACGCGTTGCAGGGGCGACCTAAACTCGACCAAACGACCCGGCGAAGACGTCGGCTCCTTCCTCGAGAAAGAACCTGCGATGAAATTGCACGCTTGCCTGTTCACGCTCGCCATCACGTTCGCCGCCGCGCCTATCCGGGCCCAGACCGCCACGCCGCCGCGCCCCGATCTGCCCGAGGTCGCCATCGAGATCTACCGCATCGCACCCGGCCAGCACGAGGCCTTCCTGCGGCTGATCGCCCAGTTCGACGCGGCCAACAAGGAAGCCGGACTGCCAGCGCGCCAGCTCTACGTGCATCAGGATGGCGCGGATTGGGACTTCATCTTCATCCAGCCCGAACACAACCCGCCCGGAAAGTCGGCGCTGGTGAGCGAGGCGCTGAAGAAGATGGGCGCGCCGTCCGATGCCGATTTCTTCTTCGAGATCCGCCGATTCATCGCCAGCCACACCGACACCGCGGCCGTCGGCCCCACCACCGCCGCGGACTGGCTGGCGCGCGCCAGCCACTAGCCCATGGACCCACGATCCTGGCGATTGATCGTCCGCGGCGTGATCGCCGCCCTGGGGTGGCTGGTCATCGGTGCCGCGAGCGGCGGCGGCGCCACGCGGGTCCCGCTACCCTATCCAGCCGATCCGTTTCCCAGTACCTATCGCCCCGCGCCAAGCACCGACGTGCTGATCCGCGGCGCCGTCGTGCTGGACGGCCTCGGCCATCGCTTCGACGACGAGGACCTGCTGCTCCAGAACGGAAAGGTCGTCGCCCTCGGCAAGAGGCTCGTCGCTCCCACCGGCGCGCAAGTGATCGACGCGCAGGGCCGCTGGGTGACGCCCGGCATCATCGACGTCCACTCCCACGACGGCGATTTCGCGCTGCCGCTCACATCGGACAACACGGACACCAACGAGTCGACCGACTGGAACACCGCCAACGTGTGGGCGGAACATTCCGTGCAGCCGATGGACCCGGCCTTTTCGCGCGCCCTCGCCAGCGGGGTGACGGCGCTGCAGGTGCTGCCAGGGTCGGTCAATCTGTTCGGCGGTCGCGGCGTGGTGCTCAAGCCGATCAGCGCGGTGACGATGCAGGCCATGAAATTCCCGGGGGCGCCCTATTCGCTGAAGATGGCCTGCGGCGAGAACCCGAAATTCTTCTATGGTGGCAAGGGCCGCTTCCCCGCCACGCGCATGGGCAACGTGGCGGGCTACCGGGAAGCCTGGCTGGCGGCGCGCCGCTACAAGGCCGATTGGGACAAGTACGAACGCTCCGGAGGCGAGCCGCCGAAACGCGACCTGAAGCTGGACACCCTGGTCGGCGTGCTCGACGGCGACATCCGCGTGCACATGCACTGCTACAAGGCCGACGAGATGGCTGTGGTGCTGGACGTCGCCAAGGAGATGGGCTACCGCGTCGCCGCCTTCCACCACGCGACGGACGCCTACAAGATCCCCGTCCTGCTGCGCCAGTCGGGCGCCTGCGTGGCGGTCTGGGCCGATTGGTGGGGCTTCAAGGTGGAGGCCGAGGACGGCATTCCCGAGAATGCCGCGCTGCTGGATGCGGCCGGTGTTTGCGTCATGATGCATTCGGACTCGCCGGCGATCGGCCAGCATCTCAACCTCGAAGCCGGAAAGGCCGCGGCCGCGGGACGCCGCGCCGGGCTCGACATCCCGCCCGAACGCGCGATCCGCTGGGTGACCAGCAATCCCGCGAAGGCGCTCGGCCTCGCCGATCGCGTCGGCGCGCTCGAGCCGGGCAAGAACGCCGACGTGGTGATCTGGTCCGCCAATCCGCTCAGCGTCTACAGCCATGCCGACCAGGTGTTCATCGACGGCGCTCTGCTCTATGACCGATCGCGGCCCGCCGCCGGCCCGTCCTCCGATTTCGAACTGGGGCGCGCCGTCTCGGGGGCGCCGCAATGAAAAAGGCACTCGTCCTGGCTACCCTGGCCGCGCTCCTGGCGTGCGCGCCGGCCCATGCTGAAACGATCGCCATCGTCCACGCCAAGGCCTACACCCTGACCGCCGCCGAACCGATCGACGACGCGACCATCGTGATGCGCGAAGGTCGCATAGAGAGCGTCGTCGCGCATGCAACGGCGCCCGCCGACGCGCGCGTGGTCGATGCGACGGGCCGTATCGTCACGCCCGGGCTGTTCAACTCCGCCACAGGTCTCGGCCTGGTGGAGGTCTCGTCGACCGACGACACCGTGGACCAGGCCGTCAAGACCAGCCCCCTTGGGGCGGCTTTCGACGTGCAATATGCCTTGAACGGGAACGGCGAGCCGGTGCGGCAAGCCCGCGCGGAAGGCGTTGCGCGAGCCATCGCGCTGCCCACGGGTTCCGGCGGTGCGCCCTTCCTGGGCCAAGGCGCCCTGATCCACCTGCTGCCGGGCGTGTCGATCCTCGAGCGGCCCGGCGCGGTGATGGTCGTCGGCATCGGCGGCAGCGCTTCGTCGGGTGTGGGCGGTTCCCGTTCCGCGGCATGGCAGATCCTGCGCAATGCCCTGGACGAAGCGCGCGCGTTCAAGCGGGCCGCCGGGCGCGAAGCAACGCCTCGCGATCAATTGCTGAATCACCTCGATGCCGAAGCGCTGCAACCCGTCCTGAGCCGCCAGGTGCCCCTGCTGATCCAGGCAGAGCGCGAATCCGACATCCGGCAGGCCATTCGCCTGATGGAAGACGAGAACGTGCGAGTGATCCTGTGCGGCGGGGCCGAAGCCTGGCGTGCCGCCGGCGCGCTGGCGGCCCACCACATCCCGGTGATCCTCGACCCGTTCGCCGACTTGCCCGATTCCTTCGACCAGCTCGGCGCGCGCCTGGACAACGCCGCGCTGCTGCAGCGTGCCGGCGTGTTGATCGCCTTCGCGCTGACCGACACCTTCTCCAGCGTCTACAAGACCTACAACGCCGGCGGCGTCCTGCGCGAGGCGGCCGGCCTGGCGGTCGCCAACGGCTTGCCCTGGATCGAGGCCTTGAAAGCCTTGACGCTGAACCCGGCGTCGATCTGGGGGGCTGCCGGGCATTTCGGCGCGCTCGCCGCGGGCGAGGACGCCGACCTGGTGATCTGGGAGGGTGATCCGCTCGATGTTTCCGGCTGGCCTGCCGCCGTGTTCCTGGCCGGACAGCCCGTCTCCCTGACTACCCGACAGACGGCGCTTCGCGACCGCTATCGGCCTGCCGCGTCAACCCCGGCACCCTGACCATGACGCCCGTTCGACGCCGACAGACGTATTCGCGCGCGCGCTCCGCCCTGGCAGCCCTCGCCCTCGCCGCCTCGCTTCCCGGCCGCGCAGCAGAGGCCGCACAGGCTGCGGCGCCACCCGCGAACCCGTCGCTGTCGCAACCGTCCGCGCTCCCGCTGAAACCGACCCGCAAGATCGCCTTCGATACCGACGAAGGGACGTGGATGTCGCTGGACGTGTCCCCGGACGGCCGCACGCTCGTCTTCGACTTGCTGGGCGATCTCTACACGATGGACGCGCGCGGCGGCGAAGCCACGGCGATCACCCGCGGCCTGCCCTTCGACGGTCAGCCGGTGTTCTCGCCGGACGGCTCGATGATCGCCTTCACCAGCGATCGGTCCGGCGCGGAGAACCTCTGGGTCATGAACGCGGACGCAAGCCATCTGCGCCAGATCTCCGCCTCCGACGACGTGACGAGCTTCATCTCTCCCGCCTGGGCGGCGGACGGACGATCGATCTTCGTCTCCACCTACAAGCCCGACCTGACGGCCGAGGAGCTGTGGCGCTACCCGCTGGCCGGCGGCGCGCCGATCCGGGTCACCGAAGCCAAGACGTCGCCGGGCCAATCGAAGGACACCCGCGTCAGCGCGCTCGGTGCCGCGCCGACGGCGGACGGCCGCTACGTCTACTACGCGCGCCGGATCGGCACCTTCGACGAAGACATGACGCTCCCGATGTGGCGCATCGTCCGCGGCGATCTGCGCACCGGCGAGCAACAGACGGCCATCGGCGAGGCCGGGCCGCTCGTCAAAGGCGTCGAGGCGTCCATCGAGGAGGACTCCGAAATTGTCAACGCAGGCAGCGCGATGCGGCCCGCCGTATCGCCGGACGGACACCTGCTGGTCTATGCCGCCCGCCTGGGTGGCCGGACCGGTCTGCGTATTCGCGATCTTCGCGACGGTGCCGATCGCTGGCTCGTCTTCCCGATCGACCGCGACGACCAGGAGGGTGTCGAGACCCGCGACCTCGTGCCGCGCCACGTCTTCACGCCCGACGGCAGTGCGCTGTTCGCCAGCTACGGCGGCAAGATCCACCGGATCGACGTCAAGACGGGGAGCGACACGGTCATCCCGTTCAACGCGCACGTGGATCTCGACATCGGCCCCTTCCTCCGCCAGCCGCTGAAAGACGAAGTCGGCCCGGTGCGCGCCCGGCTGATCCAGGATCCTCGCCCCTCGCCGGACGGCCACACGCTGGCGTTCTCCGCGCTGGGCCGCGTGTATGTCATGCCACTCGAACGCGGTGCCACGCCGCGCCGGCTGACGTCGTCACTGGCGCCGGAATACCAGCCTGCATGGTCTCCGGACGGCCGCAGCATTGTCTTCACTACGTGGACGGCGAAGGCCGGGGGCGCGATCTTCGTCGCCGCGGCCGACGGTGCGGGCTCTCCCCGCGCGATCGCGCAGGACGGCGCGTTCTACACGCAGCCCCAGTTCACGCCGGACGGCCGCCGCATCGTCGCCGAGCGATCGAGCAATGACGACCGGCTGCACACCTACATGGAGTACGGCCCTCTTCGACAAGGCGAGCTGGTCAGCATTGCCTCATCCGGCGGCGACATGAAGATCGTCGCGACGGGCGTCATGGGCGGGATGCCGCAGTTCATCCGCGGCGATCCGGATCACGTCTACATGAACTTCGGCGACGGATTGAACACCGTGGCCCTCGACAGCGGGGAGCACCGGCCCGTGCTGTCGGTGGTCGGCCCCGGCTTCTATTTCATCGAAGGCCCGGTTCCGGTCGACGACATCAAGATCAGTCCGGACGGCCGCTGGGCGCTGGTGCAGATCGTGCAGCAACTGCATCTCCTGGCCATGCCCGAGCCGGGGCAGAACAAGCGCATCGACCTGTCGGCGCCCTCGGTCGGGCACCGCAAGCTGACCAGCGTCGGCGCCGACTTCTTCGGCTGGGCGGACGACGGCCACAGCGTGACTTGGGCCGTGGGGTCGACCACCTATCGTCGTCCTCTGGCCGGCATTGCGCTCGACGCACCGGGCACGCCGCCGGCCACAGGCGATCGGCCGATGCCAGGGGTGGCGGGTGTCGAGATGTTCCCCGCCACGGTGGAGATCCCGCGCGACACGCCCCGCGGCGCTTTGCTGCTTCGCGGTGCCACCGCCATCACCATGAAGGGCGACGAGACCGTTCCCGATGCGGATGTGCTGGTGATCGACGCCCACATCGCCGGCATCGGCCGTCGGGGCTCGCTCTCGATACCTGCAGGCACGACCCTGCTCGACGTCGCGGGCAAGTTCATCACTCCCGGATTCATCGACACGCACGATCACTGGGCCGAGATCCGGCGGCAGATACTGGATCTGGAGAGCTGGGGCTTCCGTGCCGATCTCGCCTACGGCGTGACGGCCGGCCTCGACCCGTCCCCGCTCAGCATCGACATGCTGGCCTACCAGGATCTGCTGGAAGCCGGCCTGATGACCGGGCCGCGGGTGTATTCGACCGGGCCGGCGATCTTCTCCTTCAACCGGTTCACCAGCGAAGAAGAAGTGCGTGACGTGCTCTCGCGCTACGTGGTCGACTACCGCACCCGCAACCTGAAGGAATACCGTACCGGCAACCGGCAAGTGCGCGAATGGGTGGCCGATGTGTGCCGCGAGCTGGGCATCATGCCCACGACCGAGGGGGCGCTGGACATGAAGCTCGACCTCACCCAGATCATGGACGGCTATTCCGGCAACGAGCACAGCCTGACCGCCGTGCCGCTCTACCGGGACGTGATCGAGCTGCTGGCCCGGACGCGCGTCAGCTACACCCTGACCCTGCAGATCTCCCACGGAGGCCCCCCGGCGCAGAACTACTTCATCGAGCGCGATGGCGCACTGATCGAGCCGAAGCTGCGGCGATTCGCCCCGCCCTACCTCTTCAGCGCGAAGATGTCCCGCAGGCATTGGTACGCCAGCGACCAGTACGTATTCCCCAAGGTGGCGGAGAACGCCGCCAAGGTGCAGCGCGCGGGCGGCCTCCTCGGCGTCGGCAGTCACGGCGAAGTCCCGGGGCCGGGCCAAGTCTGGGAATTGCAGGCATACGCGTCGGGCATGACGCCTCGCGAGGCCCTGCGGGCGGCGACGATCGGCTCGGCCGAGACGATCGGCCGCCAGGCCGAGATCGGAAGTCTCGAGGTCGGCAAGGACGCCGATCTCGTGATCATGAACAAGAGCCCGCTGAAAGACATCCGCAATGCGATGGACATCGACAAGGTGATGAAGAACGGGCGGCTCTACGATGCCGCGACGCTGACCTCGCTGTGGCCGGACAGGAAGGTGCTACCCGCGCCCTGGTTCAAAGACGATCACCCGCCAGCGAAATGACGCGATGCGCCATCAGCCGCGCTCTCGGCTTGAGCGACCAGAAGGCCTTACCCAGCCGCGCGCTCCAAAGGGCTCCGGTGGCCCGACGGTCCAAAATCACTCGCGGCCTGTCAGCGTTCCACCATGGACAGGCCGATACACGTTGCAAATCGCGGGCGACTCTCTTTCGGACGCCTGACGGAAGCTGAAGCCCCCGTCCCGAACGACCTCGAGACCCAGCCGCATGCCGAGGTTTGCCGGGCCGGTGCCCATTGAACTTGGCTTCAAGCCTTGGTGCAGCTTTTGGCAGCCAATCAAGGCCGACCGATGTCGGCCCGGAACCGGCAGCGTTACGATCGACCTGGCTGCTTTCCGGATGTCCTCGGCCACAAGCAGCCGTTGGCGAACGACCGCTCAAGAGCATTCAACTTCGTCGAGAATCATGGCTATCGAGGCAACCCGCCCGGCTCATTGCGTTGGCACAACTCGCAGAGATGGCTCACCCAGTGAGCCCCTCGTTTAGGGAAGGGTCAACTGCCCGTTGATCAGATTCCAGATCTGATGCCATCCGGCTCCACGTCCGCTGCGCCCGAGCACACTCGTGCAGGAGAATGTCGCAGTGACGCTGGCGCCGCCCTTGGTGCCGTTGTAGCCGGTCATCGGAACGCTGGTCAACTGGATCGTCCCCACCGCAGGCGAGGCCGGGCAAGCTCCGACATAGATGGTGCTGTAGCCGCGGTAACTCTGGGAAACGAAGTCGAGAAAGACACCATCAGGCTGTCCGACGATGACGCCGACATTTTGATAATTCGTGCTTCCATAGAGCAGAATCGAATCGCCCGAGTCGTTTGGCACGCTGGCACACCAAACGCCGGCGCCGCAGGGCGCGGATTCGAGATTGATGGTTGTCTGCGCATGTGCACCCGCAGACACCAGGACGAATACGATTGCTGAGATCTTCATGAGGACTCCGCTGCGGATGAGTCGGCACTTCGCGTTCGAGTGCAACGTGCCGAATAGTTGCACTCTTGCTGGCGGTTTCCGTTTTCGCATCTGCCGGCCAATGCAGCCTCCCCTCGATCTTGAAGCGCGGCAATGTGCGGCACTATTTGCGGCCACTTGGAGTGCATGTGCCCTCACTTCGAAGAGGCCGCTTCTGGTCGCCCCCAGGTGCATCCCTCCCGCAGGCGAATGGTGCGCTCGCATGGAACTCCCGGGCAAAAAGCCCCGTCCTGCTCGGGGTATTGGTGGCGTTCAGACTGCGAGCTTGCGCAGCTGAATCCGAGCAGGCGCGCGGTTGCCAGTCTTGCGATGCTGCCCGCTCGTGTCTACGGTCTGGTGTCTCGATCGATGTCGTGCGATCCAGACGATGTCGGCCCCAGCGAGGCGACCGTCCGTTCAGCCGAGGGCGATCTCGCGAAGGCCGGCTGGTCGATGTCCCCAGTGCTGCCCCCCCAGTTTGACGCCCGGTATGGACGGCACCCCCTGATCGCAGTTAGATTCGACACGCACAAATGCCGGCAGTCCCTGGGCCTGACCGCAGTTGGCCTTCCCTTAAGCGAGAAGAGGAGACAATCATGCGGATCGTGTTCAGACTATTGGCGTCTGCAGCCTTCTGTTCGGCTCTCGTCGCAAGTTCCGGCGCGTCGGCCGCCACGGTGACATATTCCGACTACGTCGCCGACATGTCGGTCAAGATCGGAGACACGTCGTATACGTGTAGTACCACGAGCGACCCCGGCTGCGCCTTCATTTCGATTGTTGCTACCGGCGACACTTCCACCATCGTGCCGTTTTCCGTGACCGGAGCGCAGGGATTCCAGAATGCTGTTGAGGCGGTTGTAGTCAACGTCTTCCTGAACGACGGCGGCAGTTTCACCGAGTCCTTGTTGCCCGGACAACTTTACGTGAGCGTCGACCAGACCAATGGAGGTGCCGGCTTCGGGTCCGTCTATGGGCCGACCTACCCAGCTGCTACTTACGGGGGATCAGCTGACTACCAGCACTTTGCACTCGCGAGCAACTTCTACGCGCAGGGATTCAGCGGATTCTGTCCAGTTGGTACACCGTGCGATGCCGGCGCCGCGTTGCATACGGCCAGTGGCGACGATCTGGTGATCAGCTATCCGTTTCGCCCGAACTTCAGCATCTTCAGTTCCACCGTGACGACGGTTCCCGAACCTGCAACCTTGGAACTGATGCTTTTGGCCATCGGGATGTTCGCGCTGCGCCGCGCGGGGCACTGCCGTCTTACGGCATGCGGTCGCGCGACCGCCTTGTCGTCGTGAAATCGAACATATCTGCGACAAGGGGCCGATTCAGGCAACGCAGTCTCGGTCCGGCAGAGAGCTGGCAGACTCGACCTTGAAAGATAGTCAGATGTAGGAATTCGCACGAGCCAGCCCTCTGACGTCTGATGCTTGCGGCGTCGGTAGTCGGCTCACAACCAGTCGTCGGCCACCGGCTGCTTCCGGGTGATCCAACAGCGCTACAGTCTCGCTCATGCCAAACGAAACTCTGATTGATAAGTTGAACGCAGAGATCGCTGTTGGCCGCGAAGTGCATGACTGCGGAGAGGTGTTCTTGGCACAGGAAACCGCTAGCGACCCTGGCGCGCCTTGGGCGGCGAGCGCCGCTGCAGAAGCAGAGAGTCGCGGCTGGCGCGTAACGAGCATGAATTCGGTTGTCTGTCCTCTACACGAGCAAGGCAAGTAGGATTGGCCACGGTGTTCGCTTGCGAGGTGACGGCTCAAAGTCTGCAGCCAGGAGCTGACACTCGCCAGCGTCGGCTCTGCGGAGGCACGGGTTCGCGAAATGCTTTCCGGGCGGTTGATGCGAGCCAAATTTCTATGGTGGGCGGCGGGGACAAGCCGCGCGCCAGCCGAATACATGTGGGTAGTGTTCTGGAGCCACGATTCGCATCAGGGCCGTCGTGTTCGCTTCGACAGGGAAATGCGAAAGAGCGAGAGAAAGTTCCTTGGGCCTGCGTGACGAGTGTCCCATCATGATCACTGATCTGTCCTTACCTCGTGGCAGCGATTCATGATGGAAGATCCGCGCGGAATCAGCCAGGACCACAGTTCCTGCAGGCCCGAGGCAACGCTTCCATTG
>FTKT01000495.1_pt2 | contig 21228 bp, 20 predicted proteins | sample 1658271 | NCBI WGS metagenome assembly FTKT01 (sample SAMEA3914811, study PRJEB12502) | metagenome | biome: forest; material: soil | place: Canada | collected 2011-08-04 | depth 0.3 m | reverse complement strand
TCTGCGGCGAGCACGGCGGCGACCCGGAGTCGGTGCACTTCTTCCACGAGGTGGGGCTGGACTACGTCTCCTGCTCCCCGTTCCGGATCCCGGTGGCGCGCCTGGAGGCAGGCCGCGCCGCCCTTGAGACCGCGGGCAGCGACTCTCGCTGACCGCATCCCCCTCCAACGGGGAGGGGCGTACGGCGGTGCTCGGCGCAGGAGAACCGCCGTACGTACAGCAGCCGGGGCGGGCACGGACAATGGCGTCCGGGCCCGCCCCGGAGGCATGCCGGGGCCGCCCGCCGCTTGGGCCGTTCGAGTGCATTAGGACCCCCACCGATCATCCGACCGGCGCTGCCCGGCAAGCTGGAGCCCATGACCAGCCGATTCCGCCTGACCACCGTCGCCGTGCTGCTGGCCTGCGCCGTCGCGGCCGCGGCCGCCTACGCGCTGATGGGACGTCACCAGGCGCTGCCGACCGCGGCGCCGGCCCCCCGCACCGGCTCCGCCGCCGCCTGGGTGCCGACCAGTACCGCCTACGCCGACGTCTGCCAGAGCAAGCTGCCCAGCCAGGCCCGCGACACCCTCGGGCTGATCGCCAAGGGCGGCCCCTACCCGTACCGCACCGACGGCATCGTCTTCGAGAACCGCGAGAGCCGGCTGCCCAAGCGCGGCAGCGGCTACTACCACGAGTACACCGTGGTCACGCCCGGCTCCGGCGACCGCGGCACCCGACGGGTCGTCACCGGCACGTCGGGCGAGGAGTACTGGACCGGCGACCACTACAGCAGCTTCCAGCAGATCGACGCGCGCTGCTGAGCCTTGGGGGACCCTGAGGCACGGGAAGTCGCCCCAGCCGACTTCCCGTGCCGGGCGGGGTCAGGGGCGGCGGGTCCAGGTGATTCGGTGGTGCGGGCCGTGCGGGCCGGTGCTGAGCAGGGCGCGCAGTTCGCGCAGTACCGGCTCGGGGGCGTCGCGCAGTTGGGCCGGGGTGGCCCGGACGACCGGGAGGCGGACGGACTGCAGCCGGTTGCCCCGGGTCAGCGTGGACTCGTAGTCGGCCGGGCGCAGATGCCAGGCCCGGGAGTCCACCTCCAGCGCCACGCAGGCCTCCGGCCAGAAGGCGTCCGGCACCGCCAGGAACGCCCCGTCCAGCCGCAGCACCGGGTTCCAGAGCGGCTCGGGCAGGCCGCCGGCCCGCAGCAGCTCGCGCGCCTCGCCCTCGGCGATCGAGTACGCCCCCGCCGCGAGCTCGTCCGCGACCTGCCGCACGGGCGCCAGGCCGGCCGTGGCGGGCGCGCCGCCGAGCAGCTTGCCGAGCAGGTCCTCGCGCTCGCAGTGCCGCCCCTGGACCGCCTCCGCGCAGAGCGCGCGGAACCGCCGGCCACTGGTCAGCAGCGGGGCCAGGTCGGCCAGCGCCTGGCTCACCCCGACGCTCCACAGCCCGTCGTCGCGTTCGAACCCGGCCGGCGACCCGGCCGCGCGGTGCACCCGGACGAAGTCCCGGCTGGCCACCCGCCGGCCGGGCGGGATCACCACGTCCACCACCTCCAGGTCGGCCAGGTGGCCAGCGCTCTCCAGCCCGGCCTCGGCCAGCACCGCCAGCCCGGTCAGCAGCACGGCGCCCGGCCGCGGCCGCTCGCCCTTCGGCGCCGCGTAGCTGAGCGCGGCGCGCAGCCGCTGATGCGGGCTCAGCCGCCCGCTCTGCAGGCAGATCACCCGAGGGAGCACCCGTTGCCAGGGGCCGCCGGGCCGCAGCCGGTGCGCGATGGTGCCGGACGGGACCCCGTGCTCGATCAGTTGGGCGCGGGTGACGATGTGCTGCTGGTCGGCGCCGAGCAGCCGGACGGAATCGAGGGCAGTCATGCCCCAGGCGTGCCCGGAAGGACGGTAGGTATGCGAAAGATCCCCCGCAGGTGGCTAAACCGCACGGGGGTTGACTCCTGGCGACCGTTCAGACGGTGATCAGCGAACCCGCGTGTCTGACGCACTCCTGGTCGCGTTCGCGCCCGAGTCCCCGGGCGATCCGCCGCTCGGGTGCGCTGGGTGCGATGGCCGCGGCGATCCGCAGCTCGATGATGTCCCGCACGGCCGGCCACTCCTCGGCCAGGATCGAGTAGAACGCGGTGCTGCGGACCACCCCGTCCAGACCCCGGCTGTGCGCCCGCCGGACGCCCTCGGAGGTGGCGCCCAGCCGCTCGATCGCCGCGCGCGAGCGCAGGTTGCGGGCGTCGGCCCGCAGCGAGATCCGCTGCACGCCCCAGGTCTCGAAGGCGTGCCGCAGCATCAGCAGCTTGGCCTCGGTGTTGATCCCGGTGCCCTGGGCCTGCGAGGAGAGCCAGGTGCGGCCGATCTCGGCGGCGTCCGGGACGGCGGTCGCCGGATCGCCGACCGGCCCGGCGGGCAGCGGCGGCCAGACCACCGGGCCCTGCCAGTAGTCCAGTTCCAGGAACCGGGTGGAGCCGACCACCAGGCCGTCCGAGGCCCGCACGGTGGCGAAGACCACGGACCGCCCGGCCGCCTGGTCGGCCTGCGCGGTGGCGATGAACTCCCGCGCGGCCTGCACGCTCTGCGGGACGGCGGTGAAGGCGTACGTCGCACGGTCCTCGGCGCGGGCGGCGGCCGCGGCCAGGGCCTCGGCGTGCTGCTCGGTGAGGGGCTCCAGCCGAACGGTGCGGCCGGTGAGGGTGACGGGTACTGGCACGGAACCTTCGGTCCTTCGGCGATCGGAGGGTCCCTCGCGCCCGGGGTGCGGGCGGTCGGGATGGACAGTCGCCCCGCCAGGGGTGGTCCGCCGCCCCGCGGGTACGCCGGAGCTCGGCTGTACAGCGGGTGGGAGCGGCCCCTGAACGGGCAGCGCGGTGCCGGGCGGACTCGGTTCACGGACCGGACCGGCGGGGACGGGCGAGGGGACAGTGTGCGTCCGCGAAATGGCCGAAGAAGGAAAGAGAGCGCGAAGGGAAACAGGCGGCCAGGTGAAGGCAAGATGCGGGAGTCGTTGCAGTTCCTGCATGGACCGGGTCGTGGCCCACGGCGTGACAGACGACGTGGCGACGACGCGGCGATGCGAGGCAGCGAGAGGACGATACCTGCCTTGGACCCGTGCGTCACTTCGCGGCGCGCCATTGGGGGCGCGGCCGCCCGGACCGTCCCCCGTTCACGCCTCTGACCTGCGGTTTCGTGCTCCGGGCCGAAAGGATTCGGCAAGGGCGCGCGAGGCTGTCCGGGAGCCCGGCGCGAGCGGGAATTCCGGCGCGCCCCCACACGCTGGAGGAGACGGGGCCCGCGCGCGGGCCGGCCGACGGCAGGACCAACGACGACGAGAACGGGTGTGGGTGCGCGGTGCGTGATCCCGAGGCGCTGTACGAGCTTGAGCCGCAGGGTGTGGCGGCGGTGGAAGCCGCCAATACGGCCGTCTCCTCCGACCACGGCGGGCCGGACGGCGGCCTGGTGCTGCTCTACCATTTCGAGGGCTTCATGGACGCCGGCGAGGCCGGCGGCCAGGTGATGGCCCATCTGCTGGAGGAGGGCAGCCCGGTGGTGGTCGCCCGCTTCGACCACGACCGGCTGGTGGACTACCGGGCCCGGCGCCCCTCGATGACCTTCGACCGGGAGAGCTGGACCTCCTACGACCCGCCGGAGATCCTGCTCCAGCTGGTCAGCGACTCGGCCGGCGCCCCCTTCCTGGTGCTCACCGGCCCCGAGCCGGACGTCGAGTGGGAGTCCTTCGCGGCCGCCGTCGGCCGGCTGGTCGAGCGCTTCGGGGTGCGGCTCGCGGTCGACTTCCACGGCATCCCGATGGGCGTCCCGCACACCCGCCCGGTCGGCCTGACCCCGCACGGCAACCGGCTCGACCTGGCGTCCGGCTACCCCGTCTGGTTCGAGCAGGCCCAGGTCCCCGGCAGCGCCCAGGCGCTGCTGGAGTACCGGCTCGGCGAGGCCGGCCACGACGTGCTGGGCTTCGCCGTGCACGTGCCGCACTACGTGGCCCGGTCGGCCTACCCGGCGGCCGCCGTGCTGATCCTGGAGGCCGTCCAGTCGGCCACCGGCCTGGTGCTGCCCGGCCATCTGCTGCGCGAGCGGGTCGGCGAGGTCTACGCCGACATCGAGGAGCAGCTGGCCCAGGGGGACGGCGAGCTGCGCTCGGCGATCCGCGGCATGGAGGGCCAGTACGACGCGGTGGCCGGCGCCGAGAGCCGCGAGAGCCTGCTCGCCGAGACCGCCGAGCTGCCCTCGGCGGACGAGCTGGGCCGGCGCTTCGAGGAGTTCCTGGCCGAGCACGAGCGCGGCGCGGAGTAGCCGTCCAGTAGCACCGGGCAGTGGTTTCGATTCGAGCGGGCGGCCGGGAGTCATGGCCGCCCGCTCGTTCGTTGGAGCTGCCGTAGCGCCCGGGGGACGGGCCGACCTGTTGCCGCGACCCCGGGGAGACTTCTGTGATCGGCCGCGTGAAGACCGCCTGCTGGCTGGGCGGTGTGCTGGTGCTGGCGGGCTGCTCGGCGGGCCGCGCCGCCCCCGGGCCGAGCCCGCAACCCGTCCACCAGGCGCCCAAGGGCCCGTACGTGGCGCTCGGCGACTCCTACACGGCCGGGATCAAGGTGCTGCCGGCCGGCGGCGGCCCGAGGGGCTGCGGCCGCTCGGCGGCCAACTACCCCTCGCTGGTCGCCCAGGAACTGGGCCTGGCGGCCCAGTTCACCGACGTCAGCTGCTCCAGCGCGACCACCGCCGACCTGACGGCGGCCCAGTCGGTGGACGGCGGCGCCAACCCGGCCCAGCTGGACGCGCTGAACGACGCCACCCGGCTGGTCACCCTCGGCATCGGCGGCAACGACGCCGGCTTCATGCAGGTGGTCACCCGCTGCGCCGAGCTGGGGCTGCTGGACGCGATCGTGCCCAAGAAGGGCCAGGACGCGCCCTGCCGGGCCGCCTACCAGGGCGCGGACGGCACGGACCAGCTGACCGCCAAGCTGGGCACGGTCGGCGACCGGCTGGCCGCGGTGCTCGGGGACGTCCGCAAGCGGGCCCCCAAGGCCCGGGTCTACGTGGTCGGCTACCCGGCGCTGCTGCCCGCCGACCCGGCCGCCTGCGGGCCGGTGCTGGGCCGGACGCTGCCGCCGGGCGACCTGGCCTTCCTGGCGGAGCAGGAGCAGCGGCTGAACACCGTCCTGCGCAAGCAGGCGCAGGACGGCGGGGCCGTCTTCGTGGACACCTACACCCCGTCGGCCGGGCACGACATGTGCGCGGGAGAGGCGGCCCGCTGGATCGAGCCGCCCTTCCCGGCGGCCGGCCGCGCGCCGTTGCACCCGAACGCGGCCGGCCAGCAGGCGATGGCGAGGGTGGTCGCCACCGCGATCAAGGGGTAGGGCCGGCCCGCTACGGCGTCGTGCGCGCGGGGTAGGTGGCGATGGTGACCGCGGGGTCGTCCAGGCAGCGGCCGGTGGCCAGTTCGAAGCGCTGCTTGAGCAGCGGCGAGGCGACGTACTGGACGCCCTGCGGGGTGGTGCCGAGCAGCCCGCGGGAGAGGACGTAGGCGCCGGTGAACGGGTCCTGGTTGGCGATGGCGTACACCTGGCCGGCGTGGTCACGGAAGACCGCCGCCTGCGAGCCGTCCGGCAGCAGCACCGCCACCCCGCGACCGGGGGTGAGCAGCTCGCGGTCGCAGACCGGGGTCCAGCGGTGGCCGAAGCGCAGTTCGACCCGGGGAGTGGTGAGAATCGTCATCGCGCCGAGACCTCCAGGACGGGCAGCAGCAGGGGCTTGATCTGGTCGCGCTCGGGGGTGAAGCGGACGGTCGGGTCGGGGGTGCCGGGGGCGTTCACGAAGGAGACGAAGCGGCGCAGCCGCTCGGGGTCGGCCAGGGTGGCCGCCCACTCGTCCTGGTAGTCCGAGACATGGCGGGACATCATGGCCTCCAGCTCGTCGGCGATCCCGAGCGAGTCCTCGACCACCACGGCGCGGACGTGGTCCAGGCCGCCCTCGATCCGGTCCAGCCAGGCGGAGGTGCGCTCCAGCTGGTCGGCGGTGCGGATGTAGAACATCAGGAACCGGTCGATCAGGCGGATCAGCCCGTCGTCGTCCAGGTCCTGGGCCAGCAGGTCGGCGTGCCGGGGGGTGGCGCCGCCGTTGCCGCCGACGTAGAGGTTCCAGCCGTTGGAGGTGGCGATGACGCCGAAGTCCTTGCCGCGGGCCTCGGCGCACTCGCGGGCGCAGCCGGAGACCGCCGACTTGAGCTTGTGCGGGCTGCGCAGACCGCGGTAGCGCAGCTCCAGCTGGATCGCCATGGCCACCGAGTCCTGCACGCCGAAGCGGCACCAGGCCGAGCCGACACAGGACTTGACGGTCCGCAGGGACTTCCCGTAGGCGTGGCCGGACTCGAAGCCGGCCGCCACCAGGCGGCCCCAGATCTGCGGCAGCTGGTCCACCGAGGCGCCGAAGAGGTCGATCCGCTGGCCGCCGGTGATCTTGGTGTAGAGGCCGAAGTCGCGGGCCACCTCGCCGATCACGATCAGCTTGTCGGGGGTGATCTCGCCGCCGGGGATCCGCGGCACGACCGAGTAGGAGCCGTTGCGCTGCAGGTTCGCCAGGAAGTGGTCGTTGGTGTCCTGCAGCGCGGCCTGCTCGCCGTCCAGGATGTGGCCGGAGGCGGGCAGCTCGGGGGCGAGCGAGGCGATGATCGAGGCCACGGCCGGCTTGCAGACCTCGCAGCCCTCGGCGCCGGCCAGCCGCCCGTGCTCGGCCAGCAGCCGGTGGTGGGTGGGGATCCGGCGGACCCGGACGAGCTCGTACAGCTCGGCGCGGGTCTGTGCGAAGCAGGGGCACAGGCCCTTGTCGACCTCGACGCCCGCGGCCTCCAGCTCCTCGGTGACCAGGGTGCCCAGCAGCTTGACGCAGGAGCCGCAGCCGGAGCCGGCCCGGGTGCACGCCTTCACCTGCGGCACGGTGGTGCAGCCGTGCTCGGTGACGGCGGCCCGGACCTCGCCCTTGGTGACGTTGTGGCAGTTGCAGACCACCGCCTCGTCCGGCAGCGCGCCGGCGCCGAGCCCGCCGGACGGGTTCAGGCCGCTGGGCAGCACCAGCGACTCGGCGGGCACCGGGAGCGGGACGCCGGTGCCGGCCAGCGGGCGCAGCGAGGCGTACACCTCCGCGTCGCCGACCAGGATGCCGCCGAGCAGCGCGCCCTCGGCGGTGACCACCAGCTTCTTGTAGATCCCGGCGCGGGCGTCGGAGTAGACCACGTCCAGCGAGCCGGGGGTGGTGCCGAAGGCGTCGCCGAAGCTGGCCACGTCCACCCCGAGCAGCTTGAGCTTGGTGGAGAGGTCGGCGCCGGTGAACGGCTTGGCGGCCCTGCCGGCCAGCTGGTGGGCGACGGTGGCGGCCATCTCGTAGCCGGGGGCGACCAGTCCGTAGACCCGGCCGTCGACGGCCTGGGCGCACTCGCCGATCGCGTAGACGTGCGGGTCCGAGGTGCGGCAGTGGCCGTCGACGGTGATCCCGCCGCGCTCACCGACCGTCAGGCCGCTCTCGCGGGCCAGCTGGTCGCGCGGGCGGATCCCGGCCGAGAAGACCACCAGGTCGGTGTCGAGTCCGGAGCCGTCGGTGAAGGTCATCGAGGTGGCCCGGCCGTCCTCGGTGAGCACCGCCGTGGTGCCCACCCCGGCGTGCACCACCACGCCCAGCTCCTCGACGGTGCGGCGCAGCGCCGCGCCGCCGGCCTCGTCCACCTGGACCGGCATCAGCCGGGGGGCGAACTCCACCACGTGGGTCTCCAGCCCGAGGCCCAGCAGGGCGCCGGCCGCCTCCAGTCCGAGCAGGCCGCCGCCGACCACCGCGCCGACCCGGGCGCCGGCCGCGTAGGCCTCGATCGCGTGCAGGTCCTCGATGGTCCGGTAGACGAAGCAGCCCTCGGCGTCCCGGCCCTCCACCGGCGGGACGAAGGGGTAGGAGCCGGTGGCCAGCACCAGCGTGTCGTAGCCGAACGAGGCGCCGCTCGCGGTGCGCACGGTGCGGGCCGGGCGGTCGATCACGGTGGCGGGGTCGCCGAGCCGGATCTGGTAGCCGTACCGGGCGGCGAAGCCGTCCTCGCCGAGCAGCAGGTCCTCGGGCGTCCTCCCGGAGAAGTACGAGGTCAGCGCGACCCGGTCGTACGCGGGCCGGGGCTCCTCGGCGAGCACGACGACCCGGTAGCGGTCGGCGGCTCCGGCGTCGGCCAGGGCTTCCAGGAAGCGGTGGCCGACCATGCCGTACCCGACCAGCAGGACGGTGGGCTTGGTGGTCGTCATCGGGTCCCTCCGAGGGGGGTGAGCGGGTGGAGCGGGTGGGCACTGCGCAGCCGGCCGCCCGCCACGGCGCGCTGACGGATCCTCAGGCCGGCTGTCGCGGCGGGGCCGCCGCCGGCCACCCGGGCGGCCGGCCGGGACCCGGCGGCGGTGTGCTCGGCGACTGTCATACCGCCGAGCATCGACGGCCGGTGTTTCCCGGTGGCGCCCGCACCGTTTCGCGGACGGAACAGTGCCCTCAGCGGGGGAGCGGGAGCGTTGTGAGCCCGCTCCCGCCCCCGCGTCTCTCCGTGCCTCAGGCCAGCTGCGCCGCCTGCAGGCCCGCGTAGGCGCCGTTGCCGCGCAGCAGCTCGTCGTGCGAGCCGACCTCGGCGAGCCGGCCGTCCTGCAGCACCACGATCCGGTCCGCGCTCTTGACGGTGGAGAGCCGGTGCGCCACCACGAAGACCGTCCGGCCGCGCACCAGCCGCCCGAGCGCCTGCTGCACCAGCGCCTCGGAGTGCGAGTCGAGCGCGGAGGTCGCCTCGTCCAGGACCAGCACCCGCGGGTCGCGGATCAGCGCCCGGGCGATCGCCAGGCGCTGCTTCTGGCCGCCGGAGAGCCGGGCGCCGCGCTCGCCGACCACGGTCTCCAGGCCCTCGGGCAGCCGCTCGATGAACTCCATCGCGTTGGCGTCCCGAAGCGCGGTCAGCACCCGCTCCTCGGAGACCTCGGGCAGGCCGTAGGCGACGTTCTCCCGGATGCTGCCCTCGAAGAGGATCGACTCCTGCGGCACCACCGAGAGGAACCGGCGGTAGCTGCGCAGGTCCAGCGTCTCCATGTCCCGGCCGTCCAGCAGGATCCGGCCCTCGGTCGGGCGCAGGAAGCCGATCACCAGGTTCAGCACCGTCGACTTGCCCGCCCCCGAGGGGCCGACCAGCGCGATCGTCTCGCCGGCCCGCACGGTGAGGTCGAAGCCGGTCACCGAGGGCTGCCCGCCGCCCTGGTAGGTGTGGCCGACGCCGTGGAACTCCACCCGGCCGCGCACCTCGGCGACCTCGGCCTTGCCGGAGTTGACCTCCAGGTCGGGCGCCTGGAGCACCTCGCCGGCCGAGCGGACCGAGGCCAGCCCCTTGCCGATCAGCGGGGTCAGGGTCATCAGGCTGGTCACCGAGTTGGTGAGCGAGGAGAAGTAGGCGCTGAGCATCACCACCTGGCCGGCGCTGACGTCCAGCCAGCCGTAGTAGGCCACCAGCGCCGAGCCGGCCAGGCAGCTGACGCCGATCGCGTTCAGCAGGATCCAGGCGAGCGAGCCGAACCGGCCGTTCAGCAGGTCCAGCCGCAGGCCGGCCGAGAGCACCGTGCCGAGCGTGCCGTCCACCCGGCGCAGCGCGGTCCGCTCCAGGCCGTGCGCCCGGGTGATCGGGATCAGCGTGGTCATCTCGTTGATCCGCGAGGAGAGCTGCTCGACCTGGCGGCGGAAGGTCTCGTTGTCGGTGCGCAGCCGGTCGCGCAGCCGCACCACCAGCAGCGCCGAGGCCGGCACCAGGACCAGGAAGACCGGCAGGAAGATCGGGCACTCGATGCCGATCACGGTCAGGCCCCCCAGCAGGGTGGCGATCGCGGCGAGCCCCATGTCGGCGGTCTGCTGGGTGGCGTTCTCGATGCTCTCCACGTCCCGGACCACCTTGGCCTGCAGGACGCCGGCGCTGATCCGGGAGTGGTAGCCGATCGAGAGCTGCTGCATCCGGTGGCAGAGCGCGGAGCGCAGCCGGGTGCCCACCCGGCGGATGGACCCGTGCATCCAGCGCACGTAGAGCAGGTGGAGCGGGAGGTTCAGGCTGAGGATCACCAGCAGTACGGCGGCGTTCCACCACAGCACGGATATCGGCTGGTGCCTGACCACCACGTCGACGATGTTGGCGGTGATCAGCGGCAGCAGCCAGACCGGGGTGTGCTTGGCGAAGTAGACGCCGATGGCGAGGGCGACCCGCCGCCGGTCGGGCTGGAAGAGGTAGAGGAGGGTGCGGACGGGGTGCTCGCCGCGGTAGCGGTGGTTGAGCGGACCCTGCGGCAACGCCATGGAACGGCTCCCGGGGACGGAGTTCGGTTGCTGAGCGGAGGTGAGGGTGGCACCATCCTGGCAGCCGGGCGTCGCACGGGGACAGGGCTGTCCCACCTGTTGGTGAAGGGCTTTCAGCAGCCCTGCGGGGCAGGCCGGGCGGCCACCTCGCAGATGGCCGCCGCGAGCGAGCGGGCGTAGTCGTCGGTCAGCGCCTCGACGCCGAAGAGCAGCCGGTACCACATCGGGCCGTAGGCCAGGTCGAGCAGCAGCTCGTCGTCCGGGTGGTGGACCTCGCCGCGCAGCCGGCCGCGGACCAGGATCGTCCGGGCGGCCTCGCGGCGCACCGCGAGCAGGTCGTCCCAGGCCCGCCGGGCGAACTCCTCGTCCTGCAGCGCCTCGGCGGCCAGCGCCCGGTTGAGCGAGCCGGGCACGCCCTGGACAGCGCGGAAGGTCGAGGTCAGCAGCTCGGTCAGGTCGCCGTGCAGGGAGCCGGTGTCGGGGGTGGGCAGTTTGGCGACCGCGTACCCGATCAGCGCGTCCAGGACCACCTCGCCCTTGCTGCGGAAGCGGCGGTAGACGGTCTGCTTGGAGACGCCGCTGCGGGCGGCGATGCCCTCCATGCTCAGGCCGCGGTAGCCGAGCTCCCTGGTGAGCTGGATGGTCGCGCGGCGGATCGCGTCGTCCACGGCTGGGTCTCGGGGGCGTCCGGTCATGGCGCCAAGCATACGGGTTGACATACGGTCCGTCTCGTATTGAAATAGCAATACGCAACGGACCGGATTGAAAGGAAGGCCCAGGATGCGCACCAGCCGCACCTCGTTACCCGCACTGCTCTCCCTCTCGCTGGGCTACTTCACCCTCGGCACCTCCTCGCTCGCCGTGGTCGGCCTCAGCGGGCCGATCGGCCGTCAACTGCACACCGCGCCGGCCCGGGTCGGCCTGTTGGTCAGCGTCTTCGCCCTGACCTTCGCCGTCGCCGCCCCCTTGGCTCCCGCCGCGTTGCGCCGCCTGGACCGGCGGGCCGCGCTGCTGCTCGGCCTCGGGCTGATGGCGGCCGGCGGACTGCTCGGCGCCCTCGCCCCCTCCTACGGCTGGCTGCTCGCCTCGCGGGTGCTCGCCGGGCTCGGCGGCGCCGTCTTCGGCCCGGCCTCCTCGGCCGCCGGCTCGCTGCTGGTCCCCGAGGAGCGCCGCTCCGCCGCGCTGGCCACCGTCTTCGCCGGGATGACGGTGGCGGCCGTGCTCGGGGTCCCGCTCTCCTCCTACCTGGGCGGCGCGGTCGGCTGGCGCTGGGCGCTGGCCGGGGTCGCCCTCGCGACGCTGCTCGCCTTCGCGCTGGTCGCGCTCCTCCTACCGCCGCTGCCGGCCGGCCCGCCGCCGACCCCGGCGGCCTACCGGGCGGCGCTGCGGACCGGGGGAGTGCTGCCCGTGGTGCTGACCACCCTGCTCTACATGGCCGCCCAGTTCACCGTCTACGGCGTCGCCGGGGCGTACCTGGCCGCACGCTTCGGCGCCTCCCCGGGGGCGGTCACCCTGGTGCTCTTCGCCTTCGGGCTGACGGGGGTGGCGGGCAACGCCGCCGGCGCCCGGCTGTCCGCCCGGCTCGGCGGGGCCCGCACCATCACGCTCACCCAACTCGGCCTGGCCGTGGCCTTCCTGGGGCTGCTGGTCACCCCGCGCGGGCCGGTCCCGGCGGTCCTGCTCTTCGCCCTGTGGGCCTTCGCCGGCCAGCTCTACCACGCGCCCCAACAGGCCCGGCTGATCGCGCTGGCACCCGAGCAGCGCGGACTGCTGCTGGCCCTCAACGCCTCGATGCTCTACCTCGGCATCAGCCTGGGCAGCCTGCTCGGCAGCACCTTCCTGCCACGGCTCGGCGCACCCGCGCTCTCCGCCCTCGGCCTGCTCCCGCTCGCCCTGGCCGCCCTGGCCCACGCCCGCTCGACCCGGCGCCCCGCCGCCGTCGAACCCCTCCTCCTGACAGGAAGCCTGCGATGACCACCACCGCCACTGCCACCACCGCCATTGCGCACGAGCTGGTCCGGGACTACCTCGACGTCGTCTGGAACCAGGGCCGCACCGACCTGGCCGCCGAGTACGTCGCCGAGGGCCTGATCCAGCACAACCCCAACCTCCCCGACGGACTCGCCGCGCTGACCGCGCTGGTCGAGAGCCTGCGCGCGCAGCTGCCCGGACTCCACTTCGAGCCGCGCCGGATCGCCGCCGAGGGCGACCTGGTCTTCGTCCACTCGCACTTCACCCCCGCCCCCGGCGACCGGGGCCTGGCGGTGGTCGACGTCTTCCGGATCGAAGACGGGCTGATCGCCGAGCACTGGGACGTCAACGAGGCGGTGCCCGAGACCACGGCGAGCGGCCGGCCGATCGTCTGAGGGCGGTGGGTGCCCGCCTCCTCGGTTCGCAGGGCACGGCGGGTGGTCGGCCGATCGTCTGAGGGCGGTGGGCGCCGACCTCCTTGGTTCGCAGAGCACGGCGAGCGGCCTCCCGATCGTCTGAGAACCGAGGGGGCCCGCCTCCTCAGCGGGGTGACTCAGGCGCTGTGAGGGGCGGGAAACGGCTCGTGGAGCCTGCGGGCAACCGGTGGGAAACAGTGCTGGGCCAGGCTGGCCCCATGACGCCGACCAGTCTGCTGCTCCCCGCGCCGCACCACCGGACCGGCCCCGGCTGCGGCTGCGGGCCCGGCCCCGGGCCGGCGAGGTCCGACCGGTCCGGGCCGTCGGCGTCCGACCGGCCCGGCCCGGCGGGTCCCGACCAGCCCGGTCCGGACCCCGTCCGGCCCGCGCTGGTGCTGGTCGCGCACGGTTCGCGCGACCCGCGCACCCTCGCCGAGGTCCGCCGGATCGCGGCCGCCGTCCGGGCCCGGGCCGACGTGCCGGTGCACCTCGCGCACCTCGGGCTGAACGAGCCACTGCTGCCCGAGGTGCTGGCGGGCCTGCGCGGTCCGGTGGTGCTGGTGCCGCTGCTGCTCGGCCGCGGCTACCACGTCCGGGTCGACCTGCCGGCGGCGCTGGCCGCCGCTCCCGGCGTGCAAGGCGTGGTCACCGCCCCGCTCGGCCCGGACCCGCTGCTCGCCGGGGCGCTGGCGGCCCGGCTGGCCGAGGCCGGCTGGCACGCCGGCCCGGGCGGCGGCCAGGGAGTGGTGCTGGCCGCGGCCGGCTCCCGTGATCCGGCGGGCGCCCGCGACACCGAGGAACAGGCCCGGCTGCTGGGAGCGGAGTTGAATGTTCCGGTACTGCCCGGATACGTCGCCGCAGGTGGCCCGACGGTGCGTCAGGCGGTCGCCGAGCTGACCGGCCGGGGGCTTCAACGGGTGGCCGTGGCCGGATACTTCACCGCTCCCGGCGAGTTCGCGGCGCGGGCCGCCGCCGAGAGCCCCTGGGCCGCCTCGCCCCCGCTGGGCGCCCATCCGGCGGTGCTGCGGCTGCTGCTGCGCCGGTACGCCGCGGCGCTGCCGTTGTTCACCCACTGATCAGCGGCTGCCGGCGGCGCGGCGCCCGTGGCACACTCCCGCCATGAAATCTCGTACGGGGGAATCCGCTGTTCCACTTGCCGATGTACTGCGTGTCCTGACGGAGTTGGTGGCCTGGGTGGCCACCCCGTGGGCGCTCGGGCGCTACTCGATCACGCTGGCCGTCCTGTCGCTGCTGCTGCTCATCGGACTGCCCGCGGTGATCGGCACCCCGGGGGACAAGAAGAAGGTGGTGGCCCCGGTGGCCGTCCCGGGCTGGGGCACCATCGGCCTGGTGCTGATGGAGGTCGGCGCGGCGGTGGCCTCCTCCTGGGCCCTGTGGCCGGCCGCGGTCGCCGTCCCGGTCACCCTCCTCGCCCTCGCCTGCCTGGTGACCGAGCAGCCGCGCTGGCGCCAGCTCCTGCGGATCACCTGACGGACCGTGGCCTCGCGTGCCGAACGGCGGGGCTGTCACGGCGGCGGCGTACGGTGGCGGGATATGGACGACATGGACGACGTCATGACCGATCCCACCTACGCCGAGGCCCGCTGGGTGCCGGAGCCGGACAAGCGGCCCGGCCGGACCGCGTTCCAGCGTGACCGTGCGCGCGTCCTGCACTCCGCCGCGCTGCGCCGGCTGGCCGGCACCACCCAGGTGGTCGCCCCGATGCGGGCCGACTTCCCGCGGACCAGGCTGACGCACTCGCTGGAGTGCGCCCAGGTGGGCCGGGAGCTGGGTGCGGCGCTGGGCTGCGACCCGGATCTGGTGGAGACCGCGTGCCTGGCCCACGACATCGGCCACCCGCCGTTCGGCCACACCGGCGAGGAGGCGCTCGACCAGGCCGCCGAGGGCTGCGGCGGCTTCGAGGGCAACGCCCAGTCGCTGCGCATCCTGACCCACCTGGAGCCCAAGCGGTTCGCCCCGCTCGACGAGGAGCCGGCCCGGCTGGCCCCCTGGCCGGGCCGCAGCGTCGGCCTCAACCTGACCCGGGCCGCGCTGGACGCCGCGACCAAGTACCCGTGGCCGCGCGGCGGCCACCCCACTGACCCGCAGTCCGCCAAGTTCGGCGTCTACGGGGACGACCTGCCGGTCTTCCGCTGGCTGCGGGCCGGCGCGCCGCAGGGCCGCAAGTGCTTCGAGGCCACCGTGATGGACTGGTCCGACGACGTCGCGTACTCCACCCACGACGTCGAGGACGGCCTGCAGGCGGGCCACATCGACCCGGCCGCGCTGGCCAGCGGCGGCGAGCGGGCCGAGCTGTTCAAGGTCGCCGAGCGGTACGCGGGGGACGCCGAGCCGCAGGAGTTCGGCGAGGCGCTGGACCGGCTGCAGCGCGAGGAGTGGTGGCCGGGCGGGTACGACGGCTCGGCCCGCGCCCGGGCCGGCCTCAAGGACCTCACCAGCCAGCTGATCGGCCGCTTCTGCCTGGCCGCCGAGCAGGCCACCCGGGCCCGCTACGGACCGCAGCGGCTGACCCGCTACGCGGCCGAGCTGGTGGTCCCGCGCGAGGTGCGGCTGGAGTGCGCGGTGCTCAAGGCGGTGGCCGTGCGGTACGTGATGCAGCGCGACGAGCAGGCGCAGCTGCGGGCCAGGCAGCGGATCGTGATCGCCGAGCTGGCCGAGCTGCTGGCCCGGCGGGCGCCGGAGGGCCTGGACCCGGTCTTCGCCGCGCTGTACGAGGAGGCCGTGGACGACCGGGCGGCGCAGCGGGCGGTGATCGACCAGATCGCCACCCTGACCGACGCCTCGGCGCTGGCCCTGCACGCCAGGCTGACCGGCCGCGAGGCCTGAACGCCGTCGCCGGTCGAACGGCTGCCGCCGGTCGAAGCCGTCGCCCGCCGAAGCCTCCGCCCGCTGAGCGCCGCCGACCTCGGAACGCCGTCGCCCGCTGAATGACCCGGCCAACCCGTACACTTCCGAGGTGGCCGGGCGGATCAGGGACGAAGACGTACAAGCGGTGCGAGACGCGCTGCCCATCGACGTGGTGGTCGGCGACTACGTCCAGCTGACCAACGGCGGCGGCGGGCAGATGAAGGGCGTCTGCCCCTTCCACGACGAGAAGTCGGCCTCCTTCTACGTCAGCCCGAGCAAGGGCGTCTTCCACTGCTTCGGCTGCCAGGAGAGCGGCGACACGATCTCCTTCCTGATGAAGATCGAGCACTTCTCCTTCGCCGAGGCCGTCGAGCGGATGGCCACCCAGGCCAACATCACGCTGCGTTACGAAGAGGGCGGCTACAGCTCGCGCCAGCAGCCGGGCGAGCGGACCCGGCTGGTCGAGGCGCACAAGGTGGCCGCCGCCTGGTACCAGGAGCAGCTGAACTCGCCCGAGGCCGAGATCGGCCGGACCTTCCTGGCCGAGCGCGGCTTCGACGCCGAGGCCGCCGCCCTCTTCGGGGTCGGCTACGCGCCGGCCGGCTGGGAGCACCTGGTCCGCTACCTGCGCGGCAAGGGGTTCAGCGACAAGGAGATCCTGCTCGGCGGCCTGGCCTCGCAGGGGCAGCGCGGCGGCCTGATCGACCGCTTCCGGGGCCGGCTGGTCTGGCCGATCCGGGACACCGCCGGCGAGGTGGTCGGCTTCGGCGCCCGCCGGCTGCGCGAGGACGACACCGGCCCCAAGTACCTCAACACCCCCGAGACGCCGATCTACAAGAAGTCGCACGTGCTGTACGGCATCGACCTGGCCAAGAAGGAGATCGTCAAGAGCGGCCGGGCCGTGGTGGTCGAGGGCTACACCGATGTGATGGCCTGTCACCTGGCGGGCGTCACCTCGGCGGTGGCCACCTGCGGCACCGCCTTCGCCGAGGACCACATCAAGATCCTGCGCCGGCTCCTGATGGACACTTCGCAGTACCGCGGCGAGACGGTCTTCACCTTCGACGGCGACGCGGCAGGCCAGAAGGCCGCGCTGCGCGCCTTCGAGGACGACCAGAAGTTCGCCGCCCGCACCTCGATCGCGGTCACCCCCGGTGGCATGGACCCGTGCGAACTGCGCCTGGCCAAGGGCGACGAGGCGGTCCGCGAGCTGATCGCCAACCCGGTGCCGCTCTTCGAGTTCGCGCTGCGCTCGGCGGTCGCCCGGCACCGGGTGGACGCGGCCGAGGGGCGGGCGGCGGCGCTGGAGGAGGCCGCGCCGATCGTCGCGAAGATCAAGGACCCGTCGATCCGGCACGAGTACGCCGTTCAACTGGCCGGTCTGCTGGGCATCCTGGACGAGCAGTTCGTGGTGCGCCGGATCGGCCAGATCGCCCGCTGGCAGCGCGACGCGCCGCCGACAGGCCGCGCCGCGCAGCCCGTCCGGCGTGGTGAGCCGCAGCCGGCCGCCGCGCCGCCGCGCCCGGCCTTCCGGCTCAACCCGCGCGATCCGGCCCAGTTCGTCGAGCGCGAGCTGCTCAAACTCGCGCTCCAGCACCCGGAGTTGGTCAGCCCCGCCTTCGACCAGTACAGCGAGGAGGAGTTCCCCACCCCGCCGTACGCGGCCGTCCGGCGGGCGGTCGGCAAGGCCGGCGGCACCGTCTACGGCGCCACCCTGCCGGACTTCCTCGCGACGATCCGCGAGGCCGCCGAGAACGACCAGATCCGTTCCCTGGTCAACGAGTTGACGGTGGAACCGGTCCGCACCCGGCGCAAGCCCGATGAGATCTACGCGGGCGAGTTCCTGGTCAACCTGCGCCGGGCCTCGGTCAAGCGGCGGGTCGAGGAGGTCCGCGGGCAGCTCCAGCGGCTCGGGAACCGGGCCACCGCCGAGGAGTTGGGCCCGGTCCAGCAGGAGCTGTGGGCCCTGCAGCAGTACGACGACAACCTGCGCACCCGTGGTGCGGCAGGGCTCTGACAGAAAACCACCGCACGACTCTCGGCCGGGCCGTGTGGCGTACCCCACACTGAGGAGGTCTCAGTCCGTACAGTTCGGGCCGTGTGGCCCGCGGAGGGGTGGGCCCCGTGGAGATCGCCACCACCCGGCAGGCCGCAGCCGTGCGGCCGGTCGGGGACCTGCCGGCCGCGGAGCCCGGGCCGGAGCCGGTTGCCGAGCCCGAGCCTGCCGCCGGGCCGGAGCCTGCCGCCGGGCCGGAGCCTGCCGCTGAGCCCGAGCCGGTCTTTGAGCCCGAGCCGGTCTTTGAGCCGGGCCCCGATCTCGGTCCGGGCCCCGATCTCGGTCCGGGCCCCGATCTCGGTCCGGAACGCGGGCCCGGGCCGGTCGAGTTGGACGACGAACCCCCGGCCGTGCCGCTGAACGACTCCTCGGGCCCGGCCGCCGACCTGTTCCGCCAGTACCTGCGCGAGATCGGCCGGATCCGCCTGCTCACCGCCGTCGAGGAGGTGGAGCTGGCCCGGCAGGTGGAGGCCGGACTCTTCGCCGAGCAGTACCTGCGCGACCACGGCCTGGGCGGCGAGCAGGACCGGCTCTCCGACGACCTCGACCGCCTGGTGGTGATCGGCCGGATCGCCAAGCGCCGCCTGATCGAGGCCAACCTGCGCCTGGTGGTCTCGGTCGCCAAGCGGTTCGTCGGGCGCGGCCTGACCATGCTCGACCTGGTCCAGGAGGGCAACGTCGGCCTGATCCGCGCGGTGGAGAAGTTCGACTACACCCGCGGCTACAAGTTCTCCACCTACGCCACCTGGTGGATCCGGCAGGCGATGAGCCGGGCGCTGGCCGACCAGGCCCGCACCATCCGGGTGCCGGTGCACGTGGTCGAGCTGATCAACCGGGTGCTGCGGGTGCAGCGCAAGATGCTCCAGGAGCGCGGCATCGAACCGACCGCGGCCGAGGTGGGCCTGGCCCTGGAGCTCACCGAGACCCGGGTGCGCGAGATCCTGCGGCTGGCCCAGGAGCCGGTCTCGCTGCACACCCCGATCGGCGAGGCCGAGGACGTGGCGCTCGGCGACCTGATCGAGGACACCGACGCCGCCTCGCCCGCCGAGTCCGCCACCTTCCTGCTGCTGCGCGAGCACCTGGAGGCCGTGCTCAGCACGCTGGGCGAACGCGAGCGCAAGGTGGTCGAGTTGCGCTACGGCCTGACCGACGGCCGCCCGCGCACCCTGGAGGAGATCGGCGTGCTCTTCGGGGTCACCCGCGAGCGGATCCGCCAGATCGAGTCCAAGACCCTGGCCAAACTGCGCGACCACGCCTTCGCCGGGCAGCTGCGCGGCTACCTGGACTGAGCGGGTCCGCCGGGTGGAGGCCCTCCGCCCGGCGGACCCGCCCAGGCCGGCCCTCAGTGGTGGAAGGCCGACCGCGCCTTGACCCCGTGCTCCTGCAACGGGCCCGGCTGGAGCTGGAGTTCGGGCAGCAGCCGGGTCAGGTCGGCGAGCAGCAGGTCGGCCAGGTCCTGGGTGAAGCCGTTGCGGCAGACCACCCGCAGCACCGAGAGGTCCTCCCGGTCGGCCGGGAAGGTGTACGCGGGCACCTGCCAGCCGCGCTCGCGCAGCCGGCGGGAGACGTCGAAGACGTCGAAGGCGGTCACCTGGTCGGCCACCGTGAAGGCGAAGACCGGCAGTTCGTCCCCGCGGGTGATCAGCCGGAAGGCGCCCAGCGCCTCGATCCCGGCCGCCAGGTACTGCGCCACCTCGCGGCAGGACTGCTGCACCGCCCGGAACCCCTCGTGCCCGAGCCGCAGGAAGGCGTAGTACTGCGCGACCACCTCGGCGCCCGGCCGGGAGAAGTTGAGCGCGAAGGTCGGCATGTCGCCGCCCAGGTAGTTGACCTTGAAGACCAACTCCTCCGGCAGCGCCTCGTGGTCGCGCCAGAGCGCCCAGCCCACTCCCGGGTAGACCAGCCCGTACTTGTGCCCGGAGGTGTTGATCGAGGCCACCCGGGGCAGTCGGAAGTCCCAGACCAGGTCGGGGTCGAGGAAGGGCGCGACCATCCCGCCGGAGGCCCCGTCCACGTGGACCGGGATGTCCAGGCCGGTGCGCTGCTGGAACGCGTCCAGGGCCGCGCAGATCTCCTGGACCGGCTCGTAGGAGCCGTCGAAGGTGGAGCCGAGGATGCCCACCACGCCGATGGTGTTCTCGTCGCAGAGCGCCACCGCCTGCTCGGCGTCGAGGTGGAACCGCTCGCCCTCCATCGGCGCGGTGCGGGCCTCCACCTCCCAGAAGTTGCAGAACTTCTCCCAGCAGACCTGGACGTTGACGCCCATCACCAGGTTCGGCCGGGCCCCCGCGTCGTAACGGGCCTGGTTGCGGCGCATCCAGCGGCGCTTGAGGGCCAGGCCCGCCAGCATGCAGGCCTCGCTGGAGCCGGTGGTGGAGCAGCCGACGGCCTGCTCCGGGTCGGGCGCGTGCCAGAGGTGGGCGAGGATCGCCACGCAGCGCCGTTCCAGCTCGGCGGTCTGCGGGTACTCGTCCTTGTCGATCATGTTCTTGTCCAGGCACTCCGCCATCAGGGCCTGCGCCTGCACCTCCATCGAGGTGGTCACGAAGGTCGCCAGGTTGAGCTTGGCGTTGCCGTCCAGCATCAGCTCGTCGTGGATCAGCTGGTACGCGGTGTGCGGTGGGATCGGTGCCATCGGGAGCCGGTGCCTGGGCGGCGCCAGCCGCATCCCGCTCACCGGGTCGGCATCTCCCAGGAACGCGTTCACGGCCAGCCGGTGGTCTCCGCCGTTGCCCTTGTGCAGCGCCATGCCAGGATCGCCCCTTCGAGTAGGTGATCCTTCGAACCTAGGCCCTGGCCGGCCGATCCGGTCGGATCAGCACGCGACTTCGGGCGCCCGGCGTGATCGGCCGCACCGGGCGGGGGGCGGGGCTACTCGTGGTCGGCCAGCTCCGGGTGGACCTGGTCGCGCACCGCGCCGTACTGGCCGCGCACGGCCTGGCCGAAGGGCTGGTCCGGGTCGACCTCGATGGTGGTCGCCTCGGGCAGCTCCCAGCGCGGCGGCTCGCTGGTGCCGGCCAGCGCCCAGGCGGCCTGCCGGGCCGCGCCGCGCGCCGCGTAGTCGCCCGGCGGCGGGATCACCACGGGGGTGCCGAAGATCAGCGGCGCTATCTCTCGCACCGCGGGCAGCCGGCCGACCGCGCCCAGCAGGACCACCCGGCGCACCGCGACGCCCTGGGCCCGCAGGGTGTCCAGCGCGTCCGCGACGTTGCAGAGCATGCCCTCCACGGCGGCCCGGGCCAGGTGCTCGGGGGTCATCGACTCGGTCCGCAGGCCCGTCAGACTGCCTGCCGCGTGCGGCAGTCGCGGGGTCCGCTCGCCGTCCAGGTAGGGCAGCATCACCAGGCCGTAGGCGCCGGGCGTCGAGCGCAGCGCCAGCTCGCTCAGGCCCTCCAGGTCGCGGCCGAGCAGGTGCGCGGTGGCCTTCAGCACCTGGGCGGCGTTGAGCGTGCCGACCATCGGCAGGTGGTGCCCGGTGGCGTCGGCGAAGGAGGAGACGGTGCCGCTGGCGTCCACCACCGGCTGGTCGTGCATGGCGAAGATCGTCCCGGAGGAGCCGAGCGAGACCGCCGCGTCGCCCGGGCCCAGGCCCAGGCCCAGC
>FTKT01001079.1_pt2 | contig 21229 bp, 19 predicted proteins | sample 1658271 | NCBI WGS metagenome assembly FTKT01 (sample SAMEA3914811, study PRJEB12502) | metagenome | biome: forest; material: soil | place: Canada | collected 2011-08-04 | depth 0.3 m | reverse complement strand
GCTGGACACTCCGCCGACCAGCAGCTGGTCATACCAGGTGGTCAACGGCGTGATCTCGAGCTGCGACACCGCCGTCCCATGGCCAAGCTGCGTCGAATACACCGGCTGCACGCGATCGGCGGAGGTCGTGTAGAGCGCCTCGACGCGCGCCCCCAGCAGCCGCCTGGCGAACTGGAAGCTGCCGTCTGCCGTGGTGGGCGTGGAGCGCTGGAGCTCCTTGCCGGACTTGCCGTACTCGATCAGCACCAGCCCGCTCGCCGCCGGATAGACGCGGCCGTTGGTGACGAGCGGATCTTCCTGCGGCGAACCATCGTCGGCGCTCGCGCCGCCGCCGCCGCAGCTTGCGAGCATTCCGGCCATGAGCACCGGAGCAATGAGTCGAAAAGGCATCTTGCAGATTCGCGAGACCTCGAATGCAGCGCTGTGGGTAGAAATCACGTTCGGAATGACAGTTTGGCGAACTTCCAAGTCTACTGATCAGATGAGCAGCAAAACACTCGGAAGTGCCCCAGCTTTTGCGTCCAAATGCTCGTTTGCGTCACGGTCGGCGCCCAGCGAGAAGAGCCCGAAACATCCGTTCACGCACATGTCAATCCGGTGATCGAAATGGCGTCCCTATAATGCTCGTTCACAGCATGAACAGACTCTCCCAACTCCAGCCCGGCGCGTCCGACGAACTCGAACTGGCCGCCATGCGCCAGGTGTCGGCCGAACCGGTCGGCTCGCAGCGCGAACTCGCGGCACGCCTGGGCATCAGCGTGGGCAAGACCAACTTCCTGCTGCAGGCGCTGCTGCGCAAGGGGCTCGTGAAGGTCGAGAACTTTCGCCGCAGCGACCACAAGATCGGCTATCTCTACCTGCTGACGCCGTCGGGCATCGCGGAGAAGGCGCGGCTGACGCGGGCGTTCATCGCACGCAAGGAAGTCGACTACGCGCACCTGCGCCAGCAGATCGCCGCGCTGAAGGCCGAATTGGCGCGCGGCCCGGCGTCCGTCGGCGAAGCTGCCGACGGCGCGCCGCCGCACGCACCCTGAGCCGCCCCGGCCGCGACCGGCCGCACCCCGACCTTCCACCGACTGCACCGACCATGCCACCTGCCGCACCCATGACCGATCGAGACGTCGCCGCCGCGATCGACCCCCGAGCCAGCGTCGATCCCCACGCCACGATCGAGAACGGCTGCGTCGTGGGAGCCCGCTGCGTCGTGCGCAGCGGCGCCCACCTGGGTGCCGGCGCCTGGCTGGACGCGGACGTCGTCGTCGGCCCCAACGCGACGCTGGAGGCCGCCAGCGCCGACTTCGACGCGTCGCGGGTGCGCGTGCACTCCGGCGTGCGCATCGGCGCCAACGCCACGATCTGCGCCGGCGCGACGCTGGCCGATCGCTGCGAGATCCGTCCCGGGGCCGTGGTGACGCGCTCGGTGCCGACCTGCGCCATCGTCGAGGGCAACCCGGCCACGATCATCGGCTACGTCGACACCGAGTTCGACAACCTGCCGCGATCGACGACCGCGGGCCGGCGAGCCGCCTCCGTGGAGCAGACGCCGGTCAAGGGCGTCACCGTGCATCGCTTCCCCATCCACCCCGACCTGCGCGGCAACCTCACCGTCGGCGAGTTCGACCGCCAGGTGCCGTTCACGCCGCTGCGCTTCTTCATGGTGTTCGGCGTGCCCAGCCGCGAGATCCGCGGCGAGCACGCGCACCTGGCGTGCCACCAGTTCCTGATCTGCGTCGAGGGCAGCTGCGCGCTCGTCGCCGACGACGGCAACAAACGCTTCGAAGTCCTCCTGGACGACCCGAGCCTGGGCGTGTACCTGCCGCCGATGACCTGGGGCATCCAATACAAGTACAGCGCCGACGCCAAGCTGCTCGTCTTCGCTTCGCACCACTACGACAGTGCGGACTACATCCGCGACTATCGGCAATACCTCGAGCTCGTCGCCCGCCGCGACGCAGCCGGCACGACATCCACCACGGCGCAGGAGCAGCCATGATCCACCCGACCGCCCTCATCTCGCCCAAGGCCCGACTCGGCCGCGACGTCAGCGTGGGACCGTTCACGGTCATCCATGACAACGTGGAGCTCGGCGACCGCTGCTCGATCGGCTCGCACTGCGAGATCGGCCACCCCGCGCCCCGCGCGGAGGGCCGCCCGCTGGTGATCGGCGACGACAGCCTGATCCGCTCGCACAGCGTCTTCTACGAGGGTTCGACGTTCGGCGCCGGCCTGACCACGGGCCACCGCGTCACGGTGCGCGAGGGGACGCAGGCCGGGCTCAACTTCCAGATCGGCACGCTGTGCGACATCCAGGGCACGTGCACGGTCGGCGACTACACGCGCTTCCACAGCAACGTCCACATCGGGCAGCACTCCACCATCGGCAACTACGTGTGGATCTTTCCGTACGTCGTCCTGACCAACGACCCGCATCCGCCGAGCTCGGTCATGCGTGGCGTCACGCTGGAGGACTTCGTCGCGGTGGCGACGATGTCGATCGTGCTGCCGGGCGTCACCGTGCGTCGCGGCGCACTGGTGGGCGCGCACAGCTCGGTCAGCCGCGACGTCGATGCCGACACCGTCGTCGCCGGCGCGCCTGCCAAGTTCGTCTGCCCGACCGAGCAGATCAAGCTGCGCGACGGCTCGGGCCGTCCCGCGTATCCATGGCGCCGCCACTTCACCCGTGGCTATCCCGACGACGTGGTCGCCCAATGGCTGGCCGAGTTCGGCGAGGGCCGGCAGGCGGCCAGCAACCCGGAGCACGACCGATGATCCCGTTCCTTGACCTCAAGGCCGTCAACCAGGCGCATCGCGCCGAGCTCGTGGCCGCGTTCGAGCGCACGCTCGACTCCGGCTGGTACATCATGGGCAACGAGCTCACGCGCTTCGAAGCCGAATACGCCGACTACTGCGGCGCGCGCGAATGCGTCGGCGTCGCCAACGGCCTCGACGCGCTGACGCTGTCGCTGCGCGCGCTGGGCGTCGGGCCGGGCGACGAGGTGATCGTACCGTCGAACACCTACATCGCCACCTGGCTGGCCGTCAGCCACGTCGGCGCGACGCCGGTGCCGGTCGAGCCCGACGACCGCACCGCCAACATCGACCCCGCGCGCCTGCAGGCGGCGCTGACGCCGCGCACCCGCGTCATCATGCCGGTGCATCTGTACGGCCAGCCGGTCGAGCTCGGCCCGCTGCTGGCGTTCGCGCGCCAGCACGGCCTGAAGGTGGTGGAGGACGGCGCGCAGGCGCACGGTGCCCGCTACAAGGGCCAGCGGCTTGGCGCGCACGGCGACATCGTCACCTGGAGCTTCTACCCCGGCAAGAACCTCGGCGCGCTGGGCGACGGCGGCGCGATCACCACCAACGATCCGGCGCTGGCCGCGTCGATCCGCGAGCTGCGCAACTACGGCTCCAAGGTGAAATACCACAACGACGTGATCGGCTACAACTCGCGCCTCGACGAGCTGCAGGCCGCGCTGCTGCGCGCCAAGCTGCCGGCCCTCGACGCGGAGAACCGGCAGCGCACGCTGGTCGCCGAGCGCTACTTGCAAGGGCTGGCCGGCACGAGCCTGCAGCTGCCCGGCGTGCATCCCGACTGCGAATCGGCATGGCACCTGTTCGTCGTGCGCCATCCGCAGCGCGACGCGCTCGCACGCCTGCTGGCCGAGCACGGCATCGGCACCGTCATCCACTATCCGATCGCGCCGCACCTGCAGCCCGCCTATGCGCCGCTGGGCATCGCCGCGGGCCAGCTGCCGATCTCCGAGCGACTGCATCGCGAGGTGATCAGCCTGCCGATCTCGCCCGTCATGAGCCTGCAGCAGGCCGACGAGGTCGTCGCCGGAGTCGGCGCCGCGCTCGAACAGTTGGCCGGCGCATGACGCTCGTCGGCACGACGCTGCTGAACGGCATCGCCGTCCTCGCGCGCCTGTTCACCGGGCTGGCCCTCAACAAGGTGCTCGCCGTCATGGTGGGCCCCACCGGCTACGGCGTCATCGGCCAGTTCCAGAGCTTCGCCGGCATGATCGTGGCGCTCGCCAGCGCGCCGGTGACCAACGGCGTCGTGAAGTACACGGCGCAGTTCGGCGACCAGCCGCAGCGGCGCGCGGACACGTGGCGCACGGCCGCCACGCTGGGCCTGGGCCTGTCGCTGGGCATCGCCTTCCTGATGGTGTGCTTCCAGCGCCCGCTCGCCGCCTGGTCGATCGCGGACGCGGATCGCTCCTACCTCGTGGTGATCCTCGCCTGCGCACTCGCCTTCATGGTGCTCAATGCGCTGCTGCTCGCGATCCTGAACGGCCTGAAGCAGGTGCGCGCGCTGGTCGTGGCCAACATCGCCGGCAGCATGATCAGCGCGCTCACCGCGATCGGCCTCGTCACGTGGCAGGGACTCAACGGCGCGCTGGCCGCGCTCGCGGTCAGCCAGTCGGTGGCCTTCGTGGTGACGCTGGTCATCTTCCGCCGCCAGGTCGGCGCCTCGCTGCGCAGCATGGTCGGGCGGCTCGATCCGCAACTGGCGCGCGGCCTGGGCCGCTTCGCCATCATGGGCCTGACGAGCGCCATCGTCGTCCCCATCGCGCAGATGGTGATGCGCGAACATCTTGCGCGCACCCTCGGCTGGTCCACCGCTGGCCTGTGGCAGGCCTTGTGGAAGATCAGCGAGACGCACCTGCTGCTGCTGACGTCGACGCTGTCGGTCTACTTCCTGCCGCGCTTCGCGGAGATCCAGGACGCCGGCGAACTGCGGCGCGAGCTGCGGCGCGGACTGGCCTTCGTCATCCCGCTGGTGCTGTGCACGTCGGGCCTGCTGTTCTTCGGACGCAACCAGATCGTCCGGCTGATGCTCAGCGATCGCTTCCTGCCGATGCTGGACGCGTTCGGGCCGCAACTGCTGGGCGACATCCTCAAGGTCGTCAGCCTGGTGCCCGCGTACACGATGCTGAGCCACGGGCAGACGCGCGTCTACGTCATCACCGAGATCCTGTTCTCCGCGGTGCTGGCCGGCCTGACGGTATGGTTCTCGCAGACGATGGGCCTGCGCGGCGCCGCGCTCGGCTACGCGGCGACCTACGCGCTCTACGGCGTCACCATGTGGTTCGTGCTGCAACGGCTGCTCGCGCGGCTGGGCAGCAAGCCGGCGCCCGCGCTGGCGGTCGCCGACCAAGCTTCCCAATCATGAGAATCCTGATCCCGATCACGAACTTCGGCCACGGCGGCGGCGCGCGCGTGCTGTCGCGCCTGGCCAGTGCCTGGACGGCCGCGGGGCATCCGACCGACTTCCTGGTCGACGCCCGCTCGCCGGCGCCCTATTTCCCGACCGAGGCCGGCATCCGCCGGTTCGACAACGACGGCCTGGTCGAAGGGCCGCCGCCCGAAGGCGCCGCCTTCGCGTCCTCGGGCAACGCGCTGTCCATCTATCGCGGCATGCACCGCGGCCTGAACGCCATCGGCGCCTCGTACGACATCATCCTCGCCAATCATTCGCTGACGGCCTGGCCGGTGCGCTTCGCGAGCACGGGAGCCGCGCGCAAGTTCTACTACGTCCAGGCCTACGAGCCGGAGATGTTCGAGCTGGATCCGGGCTGGAAGTCCGCCGTGCTACGCCATTTCTCCGAGTGGAGCTACCGCCTCGCGCTGACCCAGATCGCCAATTCGCCGATCTACGTCGACCATGCGTCGATCCGCGCCCGCACCTGGATCCCGCCGGGCCTCGACGTCTCGGTGTTCCATCGCCGGGAGACGATGCCCGACTTCCGGCAGGACGACTCGCCCGTCGTGATCGGCACCATCGGCCGCAGCGAGGCCACCAAGGGCACGATCCACGTCCTCGAGGCCTTCGAGCGCCTGCATGCGACGAACCCGCGCTTCAGGCTGCGCGTCGCGTTCGGCAACCTGCCCGAGGGCTGGTCGCATCCCGCGCTCGAGGTGGTCGTCCCGCGCGGCGACGACGCGCTCGCCGCCTACTACCGCTCGGTCGACATCCTGGCCGCGCCGGGCACCGTGCAGCTCGGGGCCTGCCACTACCCGGTGCTCGAGGCGATGGCCTCCGGCACGCCGGTCGTCACGACGGGCTACCTGCCGGCCTCGCCCGAGAACAGCTGGCTGGTGCCGGTGCGCGACAGCGAGGCGGTCGCCAGGGCCATCCTGGACGTGGTCGCCACGCCCGAGGCGGTACTGGCCAGGCGCCTCGACCTGGCGCATGCCGCCGTCCAGCGCTTCTCGTGGGAGCAGGTCTCGCAGGATTTCCTGCAGCAGTTCGCCGCCGCCCCGGCGCCGCGCTGAAGCGCCTCCGACGCCGCACCGCCATGATCCTGCTCCTGCTCGTCGCCGTCTCGCTCGTTGCAACGCTGCTCGCGCGGCTCGCGCCGCGCTGGGACGGCGTGCTGGCCTGGCTGGTCGGCGCCGTGCTCGCGGCCTGCGCGGGCCTGTACACGCAGGGCTTCGACCACGAGGAATACGTCCTCACCATCGAGACGACGCGGCAGCTGGCCGACCAGCCGCTGGCACTGCAGCTGTTCTCGGCAAAGGACCCGATCTTCCTGTTCATCATCGACCTGGCCGGGCTCATGACGGACGACGTGCAGCTGGTGTTCCTGATCGTGGCGGTGCTGGCGGTCTCGACGAAGGTGCTCGCGACCGCGGCGCTGCCGAGGAAGCGCACGGAGTTCATGGCGCTCTACGCCGTCTTCGTCGCGCCGGGCCTCGAGTTCGCCGCGATCCGGGCGGGCCTGGCGATCGGGCTGGTCATGCTGGGCTACCTCGTGGTGCGGCGCGTGCGATGGCAGGCCCTGTGGATCTCGCTGGGCCTGGCCAGCCACATATCGGTGCTGTTCGTGGTCGCCGGCCGCATCTGGCCGCGCTGGTGGCGCACGATCGTCATCGGCCTGGTCGTGCTCGTGCCGGTCGCGGTGCCGGCGCTGTTGTCCTTCGTCGAGGAGGACGCGCGCTACATCCAGTACCTGGACAACCGTGGCACGCCGCTCGCGTTCATCATGCCCGGGGCGACGCTGCTGTCGCTACTGCTGCTGTCCAGGAGCCTGCGCGGACGCCTGCCGGCGCACACGGCGGTGCTGTCGAAGGACAGCCTGACCGCGTCGTACTTCGTCGTGGCGATGTCCCTGATCCTGACCTTGCCGGTCGTCACCGCGGCCACGCGCGTCATGGAGCTGGCGTGGGTCTTCATGCTGCTGCAGTTCCTCGCCCGCGACCGCATGATGCACCGGCGCGTGCTGGCCTTCCAGGCCGCGTCATGGTGCATGATGATCGGCGTACTGTCCCTGTCGAACATCCTGCGCGGCCTCTGGGCGGTCCTGCTGTGACCGCCCGGCCGCGCGCGACGTTCCGATAGCCCGCCACGTGCAAGCAACCTGGGCCGCCGCCATGCCATACCGCCCCCGGACGCGCTCCCGCCGCGACGTCCTGAGACTCGCCTCCGCTGCGTGGGCCTTGCCGAACGTGCGCGCGACGGCGGCCGACGCCGTCTCCGCCCTGGCCTACGGCGTCGACCCCCAGGGCCTGCAGGACAGCACGAAGGCCCTGAACGCCGCCCTGGCCGACACCATGCTGAACGGCAAGCCGGCCAACGCGGGCCGGGTGCTGCGCATCCCCAAGGGCACCTACCTCGTCTCGGGCACGCTGAAGATCGGAAGCGGGCAGCGGCTGGTCTTCGAGCCCGGGGTGCGCATCGACGCGACCCGCCTTCCGTCCGAGGAGACCAGCCTGTTCGTCGCGGCGGGCCAGTCGGACATCGACCTGGCCGGCAACGGTGCCGAACTGATCGGCAGCGCCGCGCACGCGCGCAGCGGCATCGAGGGCAGCCAGACCGGCATCCTGATCTACGGCAGCAGCAACGTGGTGCTGCGCGACTTCCGCCTCCGCGGCTTCGCGACGGACGGCCTGTGCGTCGGCGGCGAGTCGTCAGGCAACAGCCCGTCGCGCAACGTGCGCATCGAGAACTGCGAAGTCCGCGAGTGCCGCCGCAATGCGCTGTCCATCGTCGGCTGCGACGGTTGCGTCGTCTCGGGCGGCGTCTTCGCGGCCAGCGCCGGCGCCCCGCACGGGCCGTGGGCGGGCATCGACGTCGAGCCCAACGAGAACCAGCAGGCGCTCGGCGTCAAGCTCCTGAACGTGCGAACGCAGGACAACGCGGGGCCGGGCCTGCTGTTCGTGCCGGGCGCGTCCTCGGTGCGCAAGGACGCGCGCTTCGACGTCGAGGTGGTCGGCGGCGAGAGCCACGGCGACGGTTCGCTGGACGCGTATCCGGCAGTCCGCTTCGCCTGCGGCGGGCTCATGGCCAACGCGGTCGCGGGGCAGGTCGCCGTGCGCAGGTTCCAGGTCGTCTCGCCGAAGTCGAGCGGCGTGGGATTCACCAACTGGGACGCGGAGAAGGCGCCGCTCGCGCTGCTCGAGGACGTGTCGGTGCTCGATCCCGACGGCACCGGCAACGCCCGCTCGAACGCGGCACGCACCGGCTTCGTCATCTACTGCGACCGCCACCAGGACGTACAGGCGCTCGGCAACATCCGCCTGGTCCGATGCCGGGCGGAAGACCGTCGCAAGGACGCGCGCATGGTGCGTGGCGGCATCCTGGCAGTGGATCCCGGCAAGTCCGTGCGCAAGGTCGCGGTCGTCGACTTCAGCGCCTCGAACGCGCTCTCGAAACTGAAATACGACTTCAGCACGCTTGCGAGCGAGGTGCCGGGCGGCCTCGTCGACGCGAGCGTCGAGTACACGAAGCAGACGGCCGTCGACGTGGACTCGGATGCGTTGCTGCACGAGCTGGGCGGCCGCAGCGTCCGGGCCACGCGCTCCGGCCTGCACTTGTCGCTGCCGCCGGCCGCCAATTGCCGGGGCCTCACGATGATCGTGTCGGCGGCGGACGCCGTGCAAGGCACGACCGTCGCGACGGAGGGCGGCGACCGCATCCGCCCGGCAGGCGGCGCGGAGGGCCGGCAGCTGGTCCTCGCGCCGGGCCGGCTCGTCACGCTGAAGTCGGACGGCGCTTCCGCATGGGTGGAGCAATAACGCCACCGCCACGAGAACCCGCGCCGCCTCGCGCACGTCCGCACGCACGCCAGCCGGGCCCGCCGCCTCGGCCGGCAAGCTCGCCTCCGCTAAAATTCGACCTCGTTCATTGATGCCCACATGAAGATTGCTGCGCTGACCCAGGGACAGAGCGTTCCCTCGGCACGATTCCGCATCCGCCAATTGATCGCCCCCCTGCAGGCAGCCGGCATCCAGATCGACGAACTGGTCGGACGGCCGGGCGCGTATCCGCCTGCCGGGACGTCGGCCCGGCTGGGCTGGGCCGCGGGCGCGCTGGGCGACGCCGCGCGCCGCGTGTGGCGCTCGCGGCGCTACGACACCTCCATCGTGCAGCGCGAGCTGATCTCGACCCTGCCCAGCCTGGAATCGTGGGCCGGCCGGCCCATGGTGGCCGACATCGACGACGCCATCTGGCTGAACCGCGGCGGCCACGCCGCGAGCCATCTCGCCAAGGCCGCGGACCACATCGTCGTGGGCAACGACTACCTGGCCGAACACTTCGCGCGCTACGGCAAGCCGGTGTCCATCATCGCCACCGCCGTCGACGTGCAGCGCTTCCGTCCCGTGCCCAGGAAGGCCGGCACGCCGCCCGTGATCGGCTGGTCCGGCACCTGGGGCGGCTATGCGTACTTCGAGCCGCTGCAGGACGCGCTGGCCGCGCTGCTGCGACGCCATCCGGACTGGCGGCTGCGCTTCGTCTCCGATCGCCCGCCCACGCTGGAACGCCTGCCGCCGGCGCAGGTCGAATATCGCCCCTGGAGTCCCGATACCGAAGCGGCGCTCACGGCCGACATGGACATCGGCCTCATGCCGCTGGACGACACCCTGTGGTCGCTCGGCAAGTGCAGCTACAAGATGCTGCTGTACATGGCTTGCGGCGTGCCCGTCGTGGCGACGGAGCTCGGGATGAACCGCGACGTCCTCGCGATGCGCGAGGTCGGGCTGGGCGTGCGCTCGCAGCAGGACTGGGTCGACGCGCTCGAGCGGCTGATCGGCGACGACGCGCTGCGCCAGCGCATGGGCCGGCAAGGCCGCGACCTGGTCGTCGAGCGCTTCAGCCTGGAGACGATCGCCCAGCAGTGGCGCCAGGTGCTCGCCACGCTGCCGACGCGTTGATCTCGATACCCATGACCGCACCTCTCTACATCGATCGACGCAAGACCGGCCTGCGCGTGCGCGACGTGTTCTTCGCCGAGCACGCGCGGCAGTTGCCGCCCGGCAAGGTCGACCTGCTGTATTTCCTGCAGTCGCCCGTGGCCACGCCGCGCTCGACGGACTTCTACACGTCGCTCATCGACCTGCGCCAGGACGAGGAGGCCTTGCTCGAGGGCGTCAACAAGGGCGTCCGCTACGAGATCCGTCGTGCACGCGACAAGGACGGCCTGCAGGCCAGCTTCTGCGCGCCCGACCAGCGCGAGCTGGACGCCTTCTTCGCCTTCTACGACGCCTTCGCCGGTTCGCGCGGGCTGGCGCTCGCCAACCGCGACAAGCTCTCGGCCCTGCGCGCCGCAGGCGCGCTGCAGCTCGCCTGGATCGCCGATCCGGCGGCCGCCGGCGCGGGCTGGCTGTGCGCGCACGCCTACATCGTCGACGGGCGGCGCACCCGCCTCTACCACTCGGCCAGCCCGGTCGGCGAGGCGGCGACGGCCGACCGCCAGCGCATCGGGCGCGCCAACAAGCTGCTGCACTGGCAGGCGCTGCAGCACTTCAAGGCCGCGGGCCTCGCGTGCTACGACATGGGCGGCATCTCGATGGGCGAGGCGCTCAAGGCGATCGACGACTTCAAGCGCAGCTTCGGCGGCGAGCTGGTCAAGGAGTTCAACCGCATCGAGGCCGCGAGCCTGCGCGGACGCCTGGCGCTGGCGCTGCTGGCGCTCAAGGATCGCCTGCGCGGCTCCGCCGGGACGGCGACGGAATGACATCGCCCGAGTCGCGCCCGCTGCTGCACGTCATCGCCGGCCTCAGCCCTGGCGGGGCGGAGAACTTCCTGCTCAAGCTGCTGCAGCGCGACGAGGTGCTGCGAGCGCATTCCGCCATCCTCAGCGTGCGCCCGCAGGACGAGCTGCTGCCCAGGTTCCTGGCGCTCGGCGTGCCGGTCGAACGCCAGCCGCTGCAGGCCGACTGGCGGCTGCCGCTGCGGCTTTGGCGCATCCACCGCCGCATCCACGCCCCCGGCACGCGCCTGGTGCAGAGCTGGCTATACCTGGCCGACAGCGTCGCCAGTCTCAGTGCCCAGGTGTTCGGGCGGCTGCCGCTGGCCTGGGGCATCCGCAGCAGCCACGGCGCGCGCGGCAAGCGCCTGACCGGGCTGCTGGCGCAGCGGCTCAATCCGTGGCTGTCGAAGCGCCACGTGCAGCGCATCGTCTGCTGCGGCGAACGCGCGCGCGAGGCCCACGCCGCGCTCGGCTACGCCCAGGACAAGCTGTGCGTCATCCCAAACGGCTACGACACCCGCAGCCAGCGCCGCGACGCCGCCGCGGGCGCCGCGTTGCGCGCGCAGCTGGGCATCGCCGCCGGCGCGCCGGTCGTCGGCATGGCGGCCCGCATCGACACCTTCAAGGATCACGACACCCTGCTGGCCGCCACGGCCCTGCTGATCCAGGAGCGGCCGGATCTGCGGCTGCTGCTGTGCGGCAAGGGCACCGACAGCCAGGCCCTGCGCGAGCGCGCCGCGTCCCTCGGGCTGGGCAATCACCTGCTCGGACTGGGCGTGCGCCACGACATGACGGCCGTCTACTCCGCGCTCGACGTCCACGTGCTCTCGAGCTTCACCGAAGGCTTTCCCAACGTCGTCGCCGAGTCCGCGCTGCACGGATGCGTCAGCTTCAGCACGCCGGTGGGCGAAGCGCCGGAGATGCTGGGCGACCCGCGCTGGCTGGTGCCTGTCGGCGACGCCGCGGCCATGGCGCGCGCGCTCGCCGATTGCCTGCGCCAGGCGCCGGAGCAGCGCGCCGCCTGGGCGCAGGCGCAGCGCGAGCGCATCGAGCAGCACTACGAGCTCGCGCGGGTCGCGCGCCTGTATCGCCAGACCTACAACCAGCTGGTCCCCGGCCTGCTCCCCACGGAATCCGATTGATGAGCCGCTTCATCGTCCGCTTCGACGACATCTGTCCCGGCATGGACTGGACACGCTTCGCGCCATTCGAGGACTTCTTCGCGGCCCATCCCCGCATCAAGCCGCTGCTGGGCGTCGTGCCGGACAACCGCGACCCCAAACTCGACGTGCAGCCTCGCGTGCCGGACTTCTGGGCGCGCGTGCGGCGCTGGCAGGCCCAGGGCTGGACCATCGCGCAGCACGGCTACACACACGTCTACAGCCGACCCGGCGGCGGCCTGCTGGGCATCGGCAGCAAGAGCGAGTTCACCGGCCTGCCGCTCGCCGAGCAGCAGCGGCTGCTGGCCGCCGGCCAGGCCATCCTGCGGGCCGAGGGCGTGTGGCAGCCGTACTTCATGGCGCCGTCGCACAGCTTCGACCTCGACACGCTGCGCGCCCTCCGCGCCCTCGGATTCAAGGGCGTGACCGACGGCTTCGGCGTCTATCCTTACGAGGTCGAAGGCCTGACGCTCGTGCCGCAACTGCTGGCGAGCCCGCGTCACCTCGGCTTCGGCCTCTACACGATCTGCCTGCACACCAACGAGATGAACCCGCAACGCACCGACGCCATGCTGCGCTTCATGGCCGACCACGAACACGCGTTCATCGGTTTCGAGGAGGCGCTCGCACGCCGCGCGCCCGTCGGCCTCGGCGCCCCGCTGCGTGCCCTGACGCAGACCGCCTTGCACGCCGTACGGCGGCGGAGGCACTGACATGTGCGGCATCGCGGGACTCTGGCAACTCGATCGCCAACTGGGCGACGAGCAAGGATGCGCGCGCGTCAAGGCGATGACCGACGCGATCTCGTATCGCGGCCCGGACGGCGAAGGCCTCTGGTCCGCGCCCGCGAGCGGCATCTACCTCGGCCATCGGCGCCTGGCCATCGTCGACCTGTCGCCGGCCGGCGCGCAGCCCATGGCCTCGACCGGCGGGCGCTACGTCACCGTCTTCAACGGCGAGATCTACAACCACCGCGAGCTGCGGCAGGCGCTCGACGCCGAGGCCCCGCCCGCGTGGCGCGGCCATTCCGACACCGAGACGATGCTTTACGGCTTCGAGCGCTGGGGCATCCCCGCCACGCTGCAGCGCGCGGTGGGCATGTTCGCGCTGGCCATCTGGGATCGCGAGGACGACTGCCTCTGGCTGGCGCGCGACCGCCTCGGCGAGAAGCCGCTGTACGTGACGCAGCGCGGCCACGCGGTGGCCTGGGCGTCCGAGCTCGGCGCGCTGCGCGCGGGACAGATGCTGGGCGGCGACATCGACCCCGAAGCCCTGGCCTCGCTGCTGCAGCACGGCTACGTCGCCGAGGGTCGCAGCATCGAGGCCGGCGTGAGCCAGCTGGCGCCCGGCCACTGGATGCGCATCACGCGCGACGGCTCGCGCACGCAGCAGGCCTACTGGCGTCCGTTCGAGGCGGCGGCCGAGGCGCCCGCGCTGGGCGACGCCGAGGCGCTGGACGAGCTCGAGCGCCTGCTGATGCAGTCCGTCGGCCTGCAGCTCATGGCCGACGTGCCGGTCGGCGCGTTCCTGTCCGGCGGCGTCGACTCGTCGTTGATCGCCGCGTTGGGCCAGAAGCTCTGCGACGGCGGCCTGACCACCTTCACGATCGGCTTCGACGAGGCCGCCTACAACGAGGCCCCGCAGGCGGCCGCCGTGGCCCGCCACCTCGGCACCCGGCACCGCGAGGTGACCGTGCGCGGCGCCGACGCGCTGGCCCTGGTGCCGCGGCTGTCCGCGATGTACGGCGAACCCTTCGCCGATCCCTCGGCCCTGCCCACCGCGCTGCTGATGCGCGCCGCGCGCCAGGAGGTGACGGTGGCCCTGTCCGGCGACGCGGGCGACGAGCTCTTCGGCGGCTACGGCCGCTACCTGCAATACCCGAGCACGTATGCGACCACGCGACGTGTCCCCGCTCCGCTGCGGCGGCGACTGCCCGGCTTGCTGGGCGACAGCGGCCTGGTCGACGTGCTGGGCCGCACGGTCGGACGCCCGCAGCTGGGCGACCGCGTCCACAAGGGCCTGCCGCTGCTCGCGAGCCGCGACTTCCCCGAATTCGCGCAGGCCTTCGCGGCGCTGTGGCGCGATCCGGCCGAGCTGATGCGCGTGCCGCCGCCGGCGCGTCCGCGCGGCTACGGCACGCTGGCGGATGCGACCGATGCGCTGGCCCAGGCCGACTCGATGAGCCGGCACGACCTCACCGGCTACCTGCCCGACGACATCCTCGTCAAGGTGGATCGCGCCGCGATGGCCGCCAGCCTCGAGACGCGCACGCCGCTGCTCGACCACCGCGTCGTCGACTTCGCGTTCCAGCGCCCGATGCAGCAGAAGATCCGCGCCGGCCGCGGCAAGTGGCTGCTGCGCGAACTGCTGCAGCGCCACGTGCCGCTGGCCCTCGTCGACCGCCCCAAGCAAGGCTTCAGCGCGCCCATCGGCCCGTGGCTGCGTGGCGAGCTGCGCGAGTGGGCCGGCGACCTGCTGCAGGCTTCGCGCCTGCAACGCCAGGGCCTCCTGAACCCCGAGCCCGTGCAGCGGTGCTGGAACGAACATCTCGGCGGCCGCCGGGACTGGTCGCGCCGGCTCTGGCCCGTGCTCATGCTCCAGCAATGGCTGGCCGACCGGGACGCGACGCGCGCCCGACCTGACCTCGGAGCGCCGACCTCTTGAAGATCGCCATCGTCGCCAACACCGCCTGGTACCTGTACAACTTCCGGCTGAACCTGGCCAGGGCGCTGCGGACCCACGGGCACGAGCTGGTCTTCATCAGCCCGGCCGACCCCTATGCGGCCAAGCTGCAGGAAGCCGGCTTCGCGCACCGCCACTGGCCGCTGTCCGGCACGGGCACCAACCCGGTGAGCGAGATCCGCAGCGTCCTCGCGCTGCGCCGCCAGTTCCGCGCCGAGAAGCTGGACGCGGTGCTGAGCTACACGCCCAAGGGCAACATCTACAGCGGCGCCGCCCTGTTCGGCCGACCCAGCGTGCTGCTGCCCAACATCTCGGGCCTGGGCGCCGTGTTCAGCGCCGGCGGCCCGCTGGCCGCGCTGGTGCGCGGGCTCTACCGGCTCGTCATCTCGCGCCGCGCCGCGCACGTTTTCTTCCAGAACGAGGACGACATGGCGCAATTCATCGCGGCCGGCATCATCGAGCCCGGTCGCGCCGAGCGGCTCATGGGCTCGGGCGTGGACCTGCAGCGCTTCGCGTTGCGCCCGCTGCCGTCGGCGACCCGCGGCGACGTGACCTTCCTGCTCGTCGCGCGCCTGATTCCCGAAAAAGGCATCCCTGAATACGTCGAGGCCGCCAGGGTCCTGCGTGCGCAGGGATCGCGCGCCCGCTTCCAACTGCTCGGCGCGGCGGACGAAGGGCGCGGCCTGAGCCTCGCGCAGATCCGCGCCTGGCAGGACGAGGGCCTCGTCGACTACCTGGGCAAGTCCGACGACGTCCCCGCGGTGATGGCGCAGGCGGACTGCCTGGTGCTGCCGTCGTACTATCGCGAAGGCGTGCCGCGCTCGCTGATCGAGGGCGCCGCGATGGGCCGGCCCGTCATAACCACCGACACGCCCGGCTGCCGCGACGTCGTCGATCCCGGCGTCACCGGTTGGCTGTGCCAGCCCAGGAGCGCGGAGTCACTGCGCCAGGCCATGCAGGAATTCCTCGACATGCCCGTGGCACGACGCAGCGCGATGGGTGCCAAGGCGCGCGATCGCGCGGTGGCGCTGTTCGACGAATCCGCCATCATCGATCGCTACACGAGCGCGCTGCGCCATCACGGCCGGGACGCCGAGCGCAGCGCCTGACCCCAGCCGTCAGGCCCGAGGCCGAAAGCGCTCGACGTACCAGGGCAAGGCCAGGCGGATGCCGTCGCGCAGCGCTTGGCTCGGAACGTAGCCCAGCAGGCGCGCGGCCTTCGAGACGTCCGCCTGCGAATGGCGCACGTCGCCGGCGCGGAAGTCGCGATGCACCGCCTTCACGCCCGGCTCGACCCCTTGCGCGGCCAGGCCGTCGCGCAGCAGCTCGAACAGCAGGTTGAGCGTCGTGCGATCGCCGACGGCGACGTTGTAGACCTGGTTGACGGCGTCCTTGTCCGGCGTCGTGGCGGCCAGCAGGTTGGCCTGCACGGCGTTGGCCACGTAGCAGAAGTCGCGGCTGGTCTCGCCGTCGCCGTTGATGAAGACCGTCTCGCCGGCGAGCAGCGACGCGGCCCACTTCGGGATCACCGCGGCGTACGCGCCCGCCGGATCCTGGCGCGCGCCGAACACGTTGAAGTAGCGCAGGCCGATCGTCTGGAAGCCGTAGCTGCGCGCGAACACGTCGGCGTAGAGTTCGTTGACGTACTTGGTCACCGCGTAGGGCGACAGCGGCTTGCCGATCACTTCCTCCACCTTGGGCAGGCCCGGGTGGTCGCCGTAGGTGCTGCTGCTGGCCGCGTAGACGAAGCGCGACACGCCGGCATCGCGGGCGGCCACCAGCATGTTCAGGAAGCCGGTGATGTTGGCGGCGTTGGTCGCGATCGGGTCGGCCAGGCTGCGCGGCACGCTGCCGAGCGCGGCCTGGTGCAGCACGTGGTCGACGCCGGCGCAAGCCGCCTGGCAATCCGCGAGTTCGCGGATGTCGCCCTCGATGAAGCGGAAGCGCGCCCACTGCGTCTCGTCGACAAGCGTGCGCACCTCGTCCAGGTTGCGCTGGTGGCCGGTGGCGAAGTTGTCGAGGCCCACCACGCGCTGGTCGAGCCTGAGCAACGTCTCGAGCAGGTTGCTGCCGATGAAGCCTGCCACGCCGGTCACCAGCCACGTACGCGGCTGCGCGCGCAGCGTCGCCTGCAAGGTCTCGTAGGCAGTCGGATTTGCAGTTGAGGTCATGTGCGCTCGTCCTGGATCAGAGTCGACCGTCGGCGACGCCGAAGGGCAGCAGGCCCTTGACGTCGAAGATGACGGCGCCGGGAACGCCCAGCGCCTGGATGCCCTGCGCGCCCATCGCATGGAACTCGCGGTGGCCGACCGCGATGATCACCGCGGCGTAGCGGCCCGGCTGCGGCGCATCCTTCAGGCAGGCGAGGCCGTATTCGTGCATGGCCTCGTCCGTGTCGATCCACGGATCGTAGACGTCGACCTCGGTGTTATAGCCGCGCAGCGTCTTGACGATGTCGACCACCTTCGTGTTGCGCACGTCGGGGCAATTCTCCTTGAACGTCAGGCCCAGCACCAGGACGCGGCTGCCCAGAACGGGGATGTTCTTCTTGAGCATCAGCTTGACGGTCTCGTCGGCCACGTGGGCCGCCATGCTGTCGTTGATGCGGCGCCCGGCCAGGATGACCTCGGGGTGGTAGCCCACTTCCTGCGCCTTGTGCGTGAGGTAGTAGGGGTCGACGCCGATGCAGTGCCCGCCGACCAGGCCCGGACGGAACGGCAGGAAGTTCCACTTCGTGCCCGCGGCCTGCAGCACCTCCAGCGTGTCGATGCCCAGCTTGCGGAAGATCAGGCACAGCTCGTTCATCAGCGCGATGTTGAGGTCGCGCTGCGTGTTCTCGATGACCTTCGCGGCCTCGGCGACCTTGATGCTGCTGGCCTTGTGCGTCCCGGCCGTGATGATCTGCGCGTACAGGCCGTCCACTGCGGTGGCGACCTCGGGCGTGCTGCCGCTCGTCACCTTCTTGATGGTCGGCAGCCGGTGCTCCTTGTCGCCCGGATTGATGCGCTCGGGGCTGTAGCCGCAGAAGAAGTCGACGTTGAACTTCAGGCCGCTGGTCTTCTCGAGGATCGGCACGCAGACCTCCTCGGTCGCGCCCGGATAGACGGTCGACTCGTAGATGACGATGTCGCCCTTCTTCAGGCTCTGCCCCACGGTCTCGCTCGCCTTGACGAGCGGGGTCAGGTCGGGACGATTGGCCTGGTCGACCGGTGTCGGCACGGTCACGATGAAGACCTGGCAGGACTTCAGGTCGGCACGGTCGTGGCTGAAGGCCAATTGCGTGGCGGCCGCCAGTTCTCCGGCGTCGGTCTCGAGCGTGTGGTCGGTGCCGCCGCGCAGTTCCGCGATGCGGGTCTGGTTGATGTCGAAGCCCAGCACCGGCCGGCGCCGGCCGAATTCGACAGCCAGGGGCAGGCCCACGTAGCCGAGGCCGATGATGGCGACTCTTGCGTTGGAGATATCCATGTCTTGTCTTGTGTGGAAGATGATTGGGTGGGACGCCGTCGACGAAGGCCGGTGGCTCAATGCGTCGGAGGCTGGAACTCGGGAACGAGGCGGCGCAGGTGCGTGCGGATCGTCTCGTCCTCGGCGTAGCGCAAGGCGTCGAACGACGCGAGCCAGGCATCAACGCTCTCGTCGTCGGAGCCGCGCTCGCGCAGTCGCGCGATGCGCAGGCGCGCGATCGGCGTCGCGATCGTGGTGTCGGAGTCGGCGAGCATTTCCTCGAACAGCTTCTCGCCGGGGCGCAGGCCCGAGAACACGATGGGGATGTCCTCCGGGGCGTGTCCGCTCAGCCGGATCAGTTGCTGCGCGAGATCGACGATGCGCACCGGCTCGCCCATGTCCAGCACCAGCACCTGCCCGCTCGTGCCGATGGCGGCCGCCTGCAGCACCAGCCGTGCCGCCTCGGGGATCGTCATGAAATAGCGAATGATGTCGGGGTGCGTGATGGTGATCGGACCGCCGCGCGCGATCTGCTCCTTGAACTTCGGGATCACGCTGCCGGACGAGCCCAGCACGTTGCCGAAGCGCACCGCCATGAAGCGCGTGCCTGGCCAGCTCGGCACGAGCGCCGAGATCACGATTTCCGCGGCCCGCTTGGTCGCGCCCATCACGTTGGTCGGGTTGACGGCCTTGTCGGTGCTGATGAGGACGAAGCGCTCGACGCCGGCCTCGGCGGACGCCAGTGCCGCGTTGTAGCTGCCCAGCGTGTTGTTGCGCAGCGCCGCCCAGGCGTTGTGCTCCTCCATCAGCGGCACGTGCTTGTAGGCCGCGGCGTGGAAGACGACCGCCGGACGCGTGGCGCGCAGGATGTTGCGCAGGTTGTCCAGGTCCTTCACGTCGCCGACCAGGCGCAGCAGCGGCAGCTCGGGAAAGCGCTGCGACAGCTCCTGCTCGATCGTGTACAGGTTGAATTCCGACAGCTCCACCAGCACCAGCCGCGCCGGCTTGTAGCGCGCGACCTGGCGGCACAGCTCCGCGCCGATGCTGCCGCCGCCGCCGGTGATCAGCACCGTCTTGCCGTGCAGCACCATGTCGATGCCCTGCTCGTCGAGCTGCACCGCCTCGCGCCCGAGCAAGTCTTCCGGCTCGATGTCGCGCACCCGCTCGGCGCTGCCCGTGCCCAGGCGCAGCTCGTCGGCCGACGGCACGGTCAGCACCGGCAGGCCGGCGGAGCTCGCCAGCTCGAACGCGCGCCGGCGCTGGCGTGCCGAGGCGCCCGGCAACGCGATGATCAGGTGCGTGGCCGCGCCCAGCACGGCGCGGTCGCTGACGGCCTCGAGCGGACCCAGCACCGGCACGCCGGAGATGCGCGCGCCCTGCTTGGCGGGATCGTCGTCGAGCATGCCCATCACGATCCAGCCCTGCTGGTGGATGCCCGCCATCAGCCGCTTGGCGGCTTGCCCCGCGCCCAGGATCAGCGCGCGCCGCACTTCCTTGTCGCCGCCGGTGATCTGCGCGCGCGAGTGTTCGTAGAGCATGCGATAGCCGACGCGCACCATGCACACCGACATCAGCGTGACCAGCGGATGCAGCGCCAGCACCGAACGCGGCACGCCATAGAGCTGCAGGCCCATCACGGTGGCCGCGCAGGCCACGCCCGCGCCCAGGCAGGCCCAGGTCAGGCGCTTGACCTCGCCGAAGCCCGAGAAGCGCCACATGCTCTGCGGGACGCGCAGGATCCAGAACAGCGTCAGGTACGCGGCGATGATGCCCAGCATCACCCAGAAGTCGTACCAGGGCCGCGCGTCGAACCAGCGATCGAAGCCGATGCGAAACAGGTAGGTGACGTTCCACGCGAACGCGATCAGCAGCCCGTCCACCACCAGCGAGAGGGGCTCGCGATGCGGCCGCAGCCGCGCGAGGAAGTGGTCCAGGCGATGCCAGACGGTGGGCGGAATGGGCTTCGAGGGCGGGTTCACGGGACGTGCGACGGCGGTCGGCGGGATCAGCGGAAAAGAAGGACCCCGACGCTGCGCCCGATCACGGCGAGGTCGGTCCAGAGCGAGGCGTGGTCGGCGTAGTCGGCGGCCAGGGCGAGCTTGCGCGGCAGGATCACGTCCATGTACTCGCGCTCGGGGTCGGCCGCCTGCGCCAGCAGCGTGGCCTCGTCGCGGAACTTCAGCGACGCCGGATCGGTGATGCCCGGGCGCACGGCGAGCACGCGCTCGCGCAGGTCGGCGGGCCAGCGCTCGACGTAGCGCGGCACGTCGGGCCGCGGGCCGACGAGGCTCATGTCGCCGGCCAGCACGTCGAAGAACTGCGGCAGCTCGTCGAGCCGGTTGGCGCGCAGCACGCGTCCCACGCGGGTGACACGCGCGTCCGCGCCCACCGTCAGCTGCGGGCCGCGCTGTTCGGCGTCCACCGTCATCGTGCGGAACTTGTGGATGCGGAACACCTTGCCGTGGCGCCCCACGCGCTCCTGGCGGAAGAACACCGGGCCCGGCGAGTCCAGCCGGATCCAGGCGGCGACGGCCAGCATCGGCAGCCCGAAGACCAGCAGCCCGAGCAGCGCCGACACGACGTCGAACAGGCGCTTGAACATGCTGGCCGCGGGCGGGATCAACCCGCGAGCGCGCTGCGCACCGCGTCGCACACGCGCGCGACGTCGGCGTCGGTCATGCGCGTGTACAGCGGCAGGCTCACCATGCGCTCGAACGCGCGCTGGCTGTTGGGGAACTGCTGCGGCGTGAGCGAATAGCGGTCGCGCCAGTACGGCTGCAGGTGCAGCGGGATGTAGTGCACGCTGACGCCGATGCCGAGCGCGAACAGGCGCTCGATGAAGACGTCGCGCGAGACCTTCGCCTCGTCGGCGAGCCGCACCACGTAGAGGTGCCACGAATGCTGGCCGTCGCGCGGCGCGCGCGGCGGCAGGATCAGCGGCAGGCCCGCCAGGCCGGCGTCGAGCGC
>FTKT01000170.1_pt5 | contig 21235 bp, 15 predicted proteins | sample 1658271 | NCBI WGS metagenome assembly FTKT01 (sample SAMEA3914811, study PRJEB12502) | metagenome | biome: forest; material: soil | place: Canada | collected 2011-08-04 | depth 0.3 m | reverse complement strand
CGCGCTGCTCGGCGCGCTGGGCCGGCGCGACCGCCGCTGGCGGCTGCGCCGGGCCCCGATCGCGCTCGGCGCCGCCGTGCTGCTGACGGTGCTCGCGGCGGTCGCGGTGGTCGAGCTGGCGGGGGTCACCGACCCGCTGCCGGTCGCGCTCTGGCTCTGGCTGGGCGTGGCGCTGGCCGCGCTCACCGTGCTGGTGGTCGGCTGGCGCGGGGCGCGCTGGTGGCGCCGCGCGCTGGCGCCGGTGGCCGCGCTGCTGGCCGTGCTGGCCGGAGCCGACGCGTTGAACGCCTCCACCGGGTACTTCCCGACGCTGGCCGACGCGGTCGGCGAGCTGAGCGGCGCTCCGCTGCCGCAGCAGGTGACGCTCGACCAGCTGATTTCGCTGACCGGCAAGACCAGCACCGGGCGGATCGTTCAGGTCGACATCCCGGACACCGCGAGCGGCTTCGCGCACCGCCAGGAGCTGGTCTACCTGCCGCCGGCCTGGTTCCGCAGCAAGACCCGCCCCAAGCTCCCGGTGCTGGAGATGATCGGCGGGGAGTTCGCCGCCCCGGACAACTGGGTGCGGGCCGGCAACGCCGTGCAGACCGCCGACGCCTACGCCGCCCAGCACGCCGGCTTCTCGCCGATCCTGGTCTTCTCGGACGCCACCGGCGGTTTCAAGGTCGACACCGAGTGCGTCAACGGCCCGAACGGAAAAGCCGAGGACCACCTGGTCAAGGACATTCCGCCGTTCGTCAAGAAGACCTTCGGCGCGGCCACGGACCCGAAGAAGTGGGGCGTGGTCGGCTGGTCGATGGGCGGCACCTGCGCCGTCGACCTCGCGGTGGAGCACCCGGACGTCTTCACGCATTTCGAGGACATCTCCGGCGACCTCGGCCCCAATACCGGGAACAAGCAGCAGACCATCGACAAGCTGTACGGCGGCGACGCGGCGGCCTGGGACGCCCACGACCCGCTGACCGTCCTCTCCCACCACGCCAAGTACAAGAACGTCTCGGGCTGGTTCGAGAGCGGTGACCAGGAGGGCGCGCACATCGCCCAGGCCCGGCAGCTGAGCACGGCCGCCCACCAGGACGGCATCGGCAGCCAGGTGACGGTCGAGCCCGGCAAGCACGTCTGGCAGTTCGCCTCCGGCGCGTTCGCCCAGGCCCTGCCCTGGCTCTCGCAGCAGCTGGGCACCCCGGGCCCGCACCCGGCGCCGTCCCCCGTCAAGGGGTAATGAGCTGGACCGCTCCTCGCCGATGCGCGTACCATGGGCGCAGCACCACCGGTTGGGTCCGCTCGGCCGGAGTTGTTTGTCAATAAAACATGGGGATGATCGGTTTCGACAGGGGAAGTCGAAACAGGAGAAGCGAGCCGAGGAACGCGGCAATGATCTCGTAAACCATCTGCCGCAAAACAATAATCGCCAACTCTAAGCGCGATTCCTTCGCGCTCGCTGCCTAAGCAGCGAGTAGCGTGGTGTCAGACCGGGGAGTTCCCGACCCGGACCCTGGCATAATTTAGGGAACTGAACCGTCCGCCCGGGCTGCGAGGGTGGATGGGAAATCAAACAGCAGCTGGGCCTGTTGGCGGCTTGTCCGTGTGACTGCCAGGGCCGAGAAAAGCACAGCGGACTGCGCTCGGAGAAGTCCTGAATCCACTCCACTGGACCCGGGTTCGATTCCCGGCATCTCCACCACCCCATGTACATGCAGGCCGCCCTCCGTCCGCGGAGAGGCGGCCTTCGTGTGTTCCGGATCCCTCACACCCGGTCCGCGCGCCGGGTGAGTGGACGGTTCCGCGGGTGTCACGGCGGGGCACGGGGCGGAAACCACCAGCCCTTACCGTCAGGTGGCAACAGACCGGGCGAGCAAGGGGTGACCGAGTGACCGCCACAACACGCAGAGGCCGCTGGATCGACGAGTGGCAGCCCGAGGACGAGGAGTTCTGGGAGCGGACCGGGCGCAGGACCGCCCGCCGCAACCTGGCCTTCTCGATCCTCTCCGAACACATCGGCTTCTCCATCTGGAGCCTCTGGTCGGTGATGGTGCTCTTCATGGGGCCCAAGTACCACGTGGACCCGGCCGGCAAGTTCTTCCTGGTGGCGATGCCGACCCTGGTCGGCTCCTTCGTCCGGCTCCCGTACACGGCGGCGGTGACCCGGTTCGGCGGGCGCAACTGGACGGTCGTCTCGGCGCTGCTCCTGCTGCTGCCCGCGCTGGCCGGCGCCTATGTGATGCACCCGGGGACCTCCTACTCCACCTTCCTGCTGGTCGGGGCGCTGACCGGGCTGGGCGGCGGCAACTTCGCCTCCTCGATGACCAACATCAACGCCTTCTACCCGCTGCGCCACAAGGGCTGGGCGCTGGGGCTGAACGCGGGCGGCGGGAACATCGGGGTGCCGGTGATCCAGCTGGTCGCGCTCGGCGTGATCTCCTGGGCCGGGGCCGGCCACCCGCGGCTGGTGCTCGGCATCTACCTGCCGCTGATCGTGCTCGCCGCCCTCTGCGCGGCGCTCTTCATGGACAACCTGACGCCGCTGCGCGGTGACACCGGGGCGCTCGCGCTGGCCGCCCGGCAGCGGCACACCTGGATCATGGCGCTGCTCTACCTCGGCACCTTCGGCTCCTTCATCGGCTTCAGCTTCGCCTTCGGGCTGGTGCTGCAGAGCCAGTTCCACTACACGCCGCTGCACGCCGCCCAGCTCACCTTCATCGGGCCGCTGCTCGGCTCGCTGAGCCGGCCGGTCGGCGGGCGGCTCGCCGACCGGTTCGGCGGCGCGCGGATCACCTTCTGGAACTTCGTCACGATGGCGGCCGCGGCCTCGGTGGTCGCCTACGCCTCCTCGGCGCGCTCGCTGCCGGTCTTCCTGACCGGGTTCATCGCGCTCTTCGTCTTCGCGGGCCTGGGCAACGGCTCCACCTACAAGATGATCCCGGCGCTCTTCCAGGCCCGGGCCGAGGAGCTGGCGCTGGGCGAGGCCGGGCCGCACTGGGCCCGGCGGATCTCCGGGGCGGCGATCGGGGTGATCGGCGCGGTGGGCGCGCTCGGCGGGCTCTTCATCAACCTGGCCTTCCGGCAGTCCTTCCAGTCCGGTGGCACCGGCACCGCGGCCTTCGCCTCCTTCGTCGTGGCGTACGCGGTCTGCTCCACCGTCACCTGGGCGGTCTACCTGCGCCGGCCGGCCCCGCAGCCGGCCACCGAGCGGGTGCTCGCCCGGGTCTGACCCGGTGTCAGGGAGACCGCCGCCCGGTCGTCGTGGGGCCGAGCGCGCTGAGCTGCGAGTGAAACACGTTCGAAACCGCGATGACCTGGGGGTGTCACGGCCCCTCGGGATGATTGCCCCCCACCCATCGAAAGAGCCCCCATGGACGACCAGGCCACCTCCCTCGTACCGCCCCTGGCCGGCTTCACCGTCGGCATCACCGCCGCCCGCCGCGCCGACGAGCTGGCCGCGCTCGTCCAGCGGCGCGGCGCCGCGGTGCTCCGCGCGCCGGCGCTGCGGATCGTGCCGCTGCCCGACGACACCGAACTGCTCGCGGCCACCCGCGCCCTGGTGGCCGACCCGCCCGACCTGGCGGTGGCCACCACCGGGATCGGTTTCCGCGGCTGGATCGAGGCCGCCGAGGGCTGGGGCCTGGGCGACCAGCTGATCGGGGTGCTCGGCAAGGCCCAGGTGCTGGCCCGCGGGCCCAAGGCCAAGGGCGCGATCCGGGCCGCCGGGCTGCGCGAGGAGTGGTCGCCCGCCTCCGAGTCCTCCGCCGAGGTGCTGGAGTGGCTGCTGGAGCAGGGCGTGGACGGCCGGCGGATCGCCGTCCAGCTGCACGGCGCCCCGCTGCGCGGCTTCGTCGAGTCGCTGGTGGCGGCCGGCGCCGAGGTGGTCGAGGTGCCGGTCTACCGCTGGCTGCCGCCGCTGGACCCGGCGCCGCTGGACCGGCTGCTGGAGGCCTGCTGCGCGGGCGCGCTGGACGCCGTCACCTTCACCAGCGCGCCGGCCGTGCTCAGCCTGCTCGGCCGGGCCGCCGAGCGCGGCCTGACCGAGCAGCTGCTGCACGCGCTGCGCCGCGACGTGCTGGCGGTCTGCGTCGGCCCGGTGACCGCCGCGCCGCTGGAGGAGCTGGACGTGCCCTCGGTCTGGCCCGAGCGGATGCGGCTGGGGGCGCTGGTGCAGACGCTGACCGCCGTGCTGCCGGGCCGGGCCCGGCGGTTCTCGGTCGGCGGCAGCCTGCTGGAGGTGCGGGGCCAGGCGGCCCTGGTCGACGGCGAGCTGCGGCCCGTCCCGCCGGCCGGTATGGCACTGCTGCGGGCGCTGGCCCGGCGCCCCGGCTGGGTGGTGCCGCGCGCCGAGCTGCTGCGCGCGCTGCCGGGCAGCGGCGGGGACGAGCACGCGGTGGAGACGGCGATGGCCCGGCTGCGTTCGGCGCTCGGCAATCCGGCGCTGGTGGCGACGGTGGTCAAGCGCGGCTACCGGCTGGCGGTGGACCCGGTCGCGGAGCCGGGCGGGAAGTACGGCGTGCAGGAGCCGCCCGCGTAGCCGTCCGCGGGTGACAGGTGCGGCGCGCGGGAGCCGCGGTAAGCCCCTCGGGTGCGGGGGAGGGGACGGGCGCACGCCGGAGGACGTAGGATCTTCCGTCCGCCGCTTTCCGGGGCGGACCGTCATTCCTCTCCACCGCACCACGTACGACAGGGGGCTCCTTGGGCGCGCACGGCACAGCCCAGCAGCACGCGGCCACCACCGGCTCGGCTTCCAGCCCGGCCGGCGGCTCGGTCACCGGTTCGGCGGCCATCACGGCCGCCGGCCCGACGGCGGCTGCCACCGACACCAGCGCGGACACGCTGCGTGACCGGGAGGTCGCCGGCGAGCAGCGGCACCTCGACACGGTCTACCACCGGCTGGAGGAGAAGCTCGCCGAGGCCGAGTACGTCCTGGAGGACGCCGCCAAGCGGGTCCAGGTCGGCACGCCCGGCGCGCTCGCCGAGCGGGACGCCCAGGTCTACCAGGCCGGGGCGCACCTGCACCGGCTGAACAGCGAGTTCGAGGACTTCCTGTTCGGCCGGATCGACCTCCAGCGGGCCGACGCGCCCGAGGAGCACGGCATCCCCTCCTTCACTCCGCTGGACCCGGCCGACCCGCAGGTCGCCGAGAGCCTGCACATCGGGCGGATCGGCGTGCTCGACGCCGAGTTCGGCCCGCTGGTGATCGACTGGCGGGCCCCGGCCGCCGCGCCCTTCTACCGCTCCACCCCGCTGGAGCCGGGCCGGGTGCTGCGCCGGCGGGTGATCCGCTCCAAGGGCCGCAAGGTGCTCGGGGTGGAGGACGACCTGCTCCGCCCCGACCTCACCCCGACGCTGGACGGCGCCGAACTCGCGGTGGTCGGCGACGGCGCCCTGATGGCCTCGCTCGGCCGGGCCCGCAGCCACACCATGCGCGACATCGTCTCCTCCATCCAGAAGGAGCAGGACGAGGTGATCCGGGCCCCCGCCCCGGGCGCCACCCTGGTCACCGGCGGTCCCGGTACCGGCAAGACGGCGGTCGCGCTGCACCGCGCCGCCTTCCTGCTCTACCAGGACCGCCGCCGCTACGCCGGCGGCATCCTGGTGGTCAGCCCGACCGCCCTGCTGGTCTCCTACACCGAGGGCGTGCTGCCCTCGCTCGGCGAGGAGGGGCAGGTCGCCGTCCGCGCGGTCGGCAGCCTGGTCGACGGCATCGAGGCGGGCACCTACGACGCCCCCGAGGCGGCCCGGGTCAAGGGCTCGGCCCGGATGGTCCAGCTGCTGCGGCACGCGGCCCGGGCGGCGCTGGAGCTGGGGGCGCCCACCGAACTCAAGGTGGTCGCCCGCGGCGAGGTGCTGCGCCTGGACGCGGGCCGGCTGCGCGGGGTGCGCGGCAACGTGGTGGGCACCGGCGGGACCCCGCTCAACCTGCTGCGCCCGCGGGCCCGCCGGCTGCTGCTGGACGCGCTCTGGGTGGAGCTGACCCGGCACCTGCCCAGGCCCACCGACCACTACGGCCGTGAGCAGCGCCAGGAGGAGAAGGAGTCCTTCGACGAGTACGTCTCGGACGAGTCCTCCTTCCAGGAGTTCCTGGACGCCTGGTGGCCCCCGCTGAGCCCGCGCCGGGTGCTGGCCACCCTGCGCCAGCCCCGGCACACCAACCGGATCGCCCGGCGCCTGGTCGGTCCGGAGGAGGCCAAGCTGCTGGCCGCCTCCTGGCGGCACCTGTCGGAGCGCGGCGAGGGCCCGCTGTCGGCGCACGACGTCGCGCTGATCGACGAGCTGCAGCTGCTGCTCGGCGAGCCGGCCCGGCCCAGGCACCGCGAGGTGGACGCCGTCGACCTGCTCACCGGCCTGGACGAGGTGACCACCGCCGCGGACCGCAACTCGCGCCAGCGCGAGCGGCTCCCGGTGGAGCGCACCGAGTACGCGCACATCATCGTGGACGAGGCGCAGGACCTCACCCCGATGCAGTGGCGGATGATCGGCCGGCGCGCCCGGATGGCGACCTGGACCATCGTCGGCGACCCGGCGCAGTCCTCCTGGCCGTTCCCGCAGGAGGCGCAGGCCGCGCTGGACGAGGTGCTCTCCGGCAAGCCGCGCCGGCGCTACACGCTGACCGTCAACTACCGCAACCCCGCCGAGATCGCCGAGGTGGCGGCCAGGGTGCTGGAGCTCGCGGCGCCCGGCACGCCGTCGCCGAGCGCCGTGCGCTCGACCGGTATCGAGCCGCGGTTCGCCGCGGTCCTCTCCGCCGAGCCGGCCGACTTCGGTGCGGCGGTGCGGGCCGAACTGGTCCGGCTGCTGGCGGAGGTGGACGGCACGGTGGCGGTGGTGGTCCCGATGGACCGCCGCGCGGAGGCGGCCGGCTGGATCGCCGGGCTCGGCGAGCGCGCGGTGGCGCTGGGCAGCCTGGAGGCCAAGGGCCTGGAGTACGACGCGACGGTGGTCGCGGACCCGACCGGCATCGCCGGCGAGTCCGAGGCGGGCCTGCGGGTGCTGTACGTCGCGCTGACCCGCGCGACCCAGCGGCTGACCGTGCTGTCCGGACCTGACGATCTGCCGGACGCGGCGGGGGTGCCCGCGCTGCTGCGCTGACCGGGCGTCAACGACCGAGGCCCCCACCGGTGGTGGGGGCCTCGGCCTTACGTTGGCGACACCGACCCGCCATGCTCGCCTCGCGGCAAGTGGTCGCTCGAAGCGACTAAGGTTGGGCCCGGGGGCTTGGATCGAGCCGGTGTCCCGTCCAATGTAACCCATCGGCCCCGCGAGGCAATCCCGTCCGGGGGATTTTCCGGCCGAGCGGCCCGTGCACCGGAACCTGTGTTGTCGGGTCCGTGCAATCAATGAACGATATTTCTTCGCAGCCACTGGTGAGTGCGACGATCGAGTCCTACTATGCGCTGGGCGAAGCTTCAACAAACTGTTGAAACGGGCCCGGCTCGCGTACCCCTCAGTGGACGGAAGAAGGACGTCGATGGCGACGGTGCCCAGTGTCTCCAACTCGATCACGGTGCGGCTGGAGGTCCCTGCCACCGGCAACGCGGTGAGCAGCATCACCACCGCCGTGGAGTCCTCCGGCGGGTCGGTGACCGGTCTGGACGTCACCGCCTCGGGCCTGGAGGCCCTGCGGATCGATGTGACGGTCGCGGCCGCCTCGGTCGCGCACGGCGAGGAGATCGTCGAGAAGCTGCGGGCGATCGACGGCGTGACGATCGGCAAGGTCTCGGACCGCACCTTCCTGATGCACCTCGGCGGCAAGATCGAGATGTCCTCGAAGCTGCCGATCCGCAACCGTGACGACCTGTCGATGATCTACACCCCCGGGGTCGCCCGGGTCTGCATGGCGATCGCCGAGAATCCCGAGGACGCCCGCCGCCTGACCATCAAGCGCAACACCGTCGCGGTGGTCACCGACGGCTCCGCCGTGCTCGGGCTCGGCAACATCGGCCCGATGGCCGCGCTGCCCGTGATGGAGGGCAAGGCGGCGCTCTTCAAGCGCTTCGCCAACATCGACGCCTGGCCGCTCTGCCTGGACACCCAGGACGCCGACGAGATCGTGGCGATCGTCAAGGCGATCGCCCCCGGCTTCGCGGGGATCAACCTGGAGGACATCTCCGCGCCGCGCTGCTTCGAGATCGAGGCCCGGCTGCGCGAGGCGCTGGACATCCCGGTCTTCCACGACGACCAGCACGGCACCGCGATCGTGGTGCTGGCCGCGCTGACCAACGCGCTGCGGGTGGTCGGCAAGGAGATCTCGCAGATCCGGGTGGTGATGTCGGGCGCCGGCGCGGCCGGCACCGCGATCCTCAAGCTGCTGCTGGACGCGGGCGTCGAGCACGCCACCGTCGCCGACGTGCGCGGCGTGGTGCACGGCGGCCGCGAGGACCTCAACGACTCGCTGCGCTGGATCGCCGAGCACACCAACCGCTCGGGCCGCACCGGCAGCCTCAAGGAGGCCGTGGCGGACGCGGACGTCTTCATCGGCGTCTCGGCGCCGAACGTGCTGGACGGCGAGGACATCGCCTCGATGGCCGAGGACGCGATCGTCTTCGCGCTGGCCAACCCGGACCCCGAGGTCGACCCCGCGGTGGCCCGGCGCACCGCCGCCGTGGTCGCCACCGGCCGCAGCGACTTCCCGAACCAGATCAACAACGTGCTGGTCTTCCCCGGCGTCTTCCGCGGTCTGCTGGACGCGCAGAGCCGCACCGTCAACAGCGAGATGATGCTCGCCGCCGCCCGGGCGCTGGCCACCACGGTCACCGACGCCGAGCTGAACGCCAACTACATCATCCCCAGCGTCTTCCACCCCGACGTCGCCAAGACCGTCGCCGCGGCCGTCCGGGAGGCCGCCCTGGCGGCGGGTACCGACGACCGCACGCCGACCCGGCCCACCCCCGGCATCGTCGGCACGCTCGACACGGCGGCCTTCCCGGTCGTCGAGCTCTGAGAGTCCGGCACCGAACGGGGGCGCTATTTGGCCGATCGCCTGGCCGAATAGCGCCCCTACCCACGCCCACCTGGCCCGAATCCTTGCGACACAAGGGGAAGGGGTGTGTTTGGGCTTGTCCCCGTCAGGGCGTACGGTAGCCCTGCACGGGGCAGGCGTGTCCGACAAGTACGGAACGTCCCCCAACCACTCGGCGAGTCGTTCCCGACCGCCGCCCGGGCCGGTCCGCCGGTGCCGACGGAGCGTCACAGCTTCGTCCGGCGGGCGTTGTTGGGGGCGAACGGCCGAAGCCCGATTGGCTTTCTCAGGGCCGGTAAGGGCAGGATTCGTTCCCAGGCAGGCACGTGGCAGGACGGCACATGCGCGGCTCGGGACACGAGCCCGGCCGTTACCACCAGCCGCCTGAACGAGCACAGTGTGCGGACCAGCGGCCCAGCCGGGTGCCTCCGGAGGGACGACCGATGGGGCCCCCGCACACCGCAACGAACAGACCACAGGAGTACACATGAACCGCAGTGAGCTGGTGGCCGCTCTGTCCGAGCGCGCCGAGGTGACCCGCAAGGACGCCGACGCCGTGCTGGCGGCCTTTGCCGAGGTCGTCGGCGAGGTTGTTGCGAAGGGCGACGAGAAGGTCACCATCCCCGGTTTCCTCACCTTCGAGCGCACCCACCGCGCCGCCCGCACCGCCCGCAACCCGCAGACCGGTGAGCCGATCCAGATCGCGGCCGGCTACAGCGCCAAGGTGAGCGCCGGCTCGAAGCTCAAGGAAGCCGCCAAGGGCCTCTGAGCTTGAGCACGCCGCCCAGGCGGCTGCCGCACCCCGAGCCGGGGCGGTCCTCTTCCGAGGGCCGCCCCGGCTCTGCCGTAGGGTCGGACATCATGCGCGTACTGGTCCTGGAGGACGACCCCGATCTCGGCCCGGTGATCGCCGACGGCCTGCGGCAGGCCGGCTTCGCCGTCGATCTGGCCGCCGACCTCGCCGAGGCCGACCTCAAGCTGGCGGTCAACAGCTACGACTGCCTGGTGGCCGACCGGACGCTGCCCGACGGCGACGCGCTCGGCCTGGTGGCCGCCCGCCGCCGGGCCGGCTGGACCCGGCCGGTGCTGATGCTCAGCGCGCTGGACCAGGTCGCCGACCGGGTGGCCGGCTTCGAGTACGGCGCCGACGACTACCTGGTGAAGCCCTTCGCCGCCGCCGAGCTGGCCGCCCGGGTGCGCAACCTGTGCCGCCGCCCGGAGCCCGCCAAGCTGCCGCAGCTGCGGGTCGGGGACCTGGAGCTGGACCTGCCGCGCCGCCGGGTCACCCGGGGCGGGGTGCTGCTCTCGCTGACCGCCAAGGAGTTCGCCGTCCTGGAGGTGCTGATGCTGGGGGCGCCGGCCGTGGTCACCCGCACCCGGCTGATCGAGAGCTGCTGGGACGAGCAGGCCGAGCCGATGTCCAACGTGGTCGACGTGCTGATCGGCCAGCTGCGCCGCCGGCTCGGCGCCCCGGACCCGATCCTGACCGTCCGCGGGGTCGGCTACCGGCTGCTGGACCCGGCCGAGCGCCCGTGAGCGGCACCCCGGCCGCCCAGCGGCTGCGCCGGCTGCGGCGCACCCTCACCCTGCTCTTCGCCGCCACCACGGCCGGCTGCCTGCTGGTGCTGGCCACCCTGGCGGCGCACACCGACGGCCACTCGCGGGCCAAGGACCTGGACAACGACGTCCGCAGCCGGGCCGGCGGGCTGGCCCGCACGCTCTGGTGGGAGAACGACCAGATCAACATCGAGCCGCTGGGCGACGACGAGCTGGCCCACGGCGCGGAGACGCTCAGCGCCGTCCAGGCCGCCCCCGGCGGCGGACCGCCGGTGGTCCGCTGGTCGCGGCCCGGCGCGGACCGCCAGCCGGCCCCCGCCGTGCTCGCCCGGCTCTGGGCCCAGGTGCAGGGCGACCAGCAGAACGTGCTGCTCAGCGGACCGAACGCGGCCGGCCGGGAGACCCGCTGGGCCGCCTCGCCGGTCTGGTACGGCGACACCGTGGGCGCCGCCGTGATCGTCGGCGCCGACCCCGCGCAGAGCCGGGCCGACCACGCCCGGCTGGTGCGCTGGCTGGTGCTCGGCTGCTCGGCGCTGGTGGCGGCCGCCGCCGCGATCGGCCATCTGCTCTCCGGACGGGCCATGCGGCCCGCGCTGCGCGGCCTGGAGCAGCAGGAGCAGTTCCTGGTCGAGGCCGCGCACGAGCTGCGCACCCCGCTGGCCACCCTGCGCCTGGCGGTCGAGCAGGGCGCCGCCTCGCCGGCCCGGGCGCCGGCCGCGCTGGCCGAGGCGGTCCGGCTCACCGACCGGCTCGGCCGGCTGGTCACCGGGCTGCTGGCCCGGGCCCGGATCGAGGCCGGCACCCAGCACCTGGAGATGACCCCGCTGCGGCTGGACCAGCTGGTCGAGCAGACCGTGGCGGAGCTGCCCGACCACGGACGGGTGACGGTGCAGGGCGATCCGGTGGTGGTCCGCGGCGATCCCGAGCTGCTGGCCCAGGCGGTCCGCAACCTGGTCGAGAACGCCCTGCGGCACGGCGCGGGCACGCCGGTGACGGTCACCACGGCGCCGGGACTGCTGACCGTGCGGGACCACGGCCCCGGGGTGCCGACGGACCGTCAGGGCGAGGTCTTCCGACGCGGCGTCACCGGCGGCGCGGGGACCGGCACGGGCCTGGCCATCGTCCGCTGGGTGGCCGGCCTGCACGGCGGCAGCGCCCGGGTGACCGACGCGCCGGGCGGCGGACTGCAGGCGGAGCTGCGGCTGCCGCACTGACCGGGCACGCGGCCGGGTGTGCTGACCGGGTGCGCTGCCGGGCGCCTCATCTTCTCCTCATCGAGCGCCGGGCAGGGTGTTCCCATGGACACACGCACGCAACGGCGTACAGAACGCCGTACGGAACACCGCCCGGGCCGCCGCCCGTGGCGCAGACTGCGCTCGGCGGTCGGGCTGGCCGGGGCCGCCTGCGCCTTCACCGCGGTGATGTACGCACTGCCGGCCGAGGTGCCGGCCCAGGGCGAGGAGCAGGGCGGGGCGGCCCCCACCGTGCTGGACGCGGGCACGCGGCTCGACGAGAACTGACTCCGGGCCCGGCCCGGACGCGCGGCTCGACGAGAACCGACCCGGGCCCGGACGCGCCGCGGCGCCCGGCGGGAGCTGACCTCCCGTCGGGCGCCGCGGCCGCGCGTCCACGGACCGTCAGACCGCCGCGAGCTCCTCGGAGGGCAGGTCGACGTGCGCGCCCAGCGCGCGCAGCTTCTCCATGAAGTTCTCGTAACCGCGGTTGATCAGCGAGATGCCGTGCACCGTGGAGGTGCCCTCGGCGGCCAGCGCCGCGATCAGGTACGAGAAGCCGCCGCGCAGGTCGGGGATGACCAGCTCGCCGCCGAGCAGCTTGGAGGGGCCGGAGACGACCGCCGAGTGCAGGAAGTTGCGCTGCCCGAACCGGCACGGCATGCCGCCCAGGCACTCCCGGTAGAGCTGGATGTGCGCGCCCATCTGGTTCAGCGCGGAGGTGAAGCCGAGCCGCGACTCGTACACCGTCTCGTGCACGATGGAGAGCCCGCTCGCCTGGGTCAGCGCGACCACCAGCGGCTGCTGCCAGTCGGTCTGGAAGCCCGGGTGCACGTCGGTCTCCAGGGCGATCGCCTTGAGCTCGCCGCCCGGGTGCCAGAACCGGATGCCCTGGTCGTCCACCGCGAAGGCGCCACCGACCTTGCGGAAGGTGTTCAGGAAGGTCATCATCTCCAGCTGGCGGGCGCCGCGGACGTAGATGTCGCCCTTGGTGGCCAGCGCCGCGCAGGCCCAGGAGGCGGCCTCCAGGCGGTCCGGCAGCGCGCGGTGGTTGTAGCCGCCGAGCTCGTCCACGCCGGTGATCAGGATGGTCCGGTCGGTCCCCATCGAGATGATCGCGCCCATCTTCTGCAGCACGCAGATCAGGTCGACGATCTCCGGCTCGACGGCCGCGTTGCGCAGCTCGGTGTCGCCCTCGGCGAGCACGGCGGTCAGCAGCACCTGCTCGGTGGCGCCGACCGAGGGGTAGGGCAGCTCGATCCTGGTGCCGCGCAGCCGCTGGGCCGCCACCAGGTAGGTGCCCTGCGGGTGCTTCTCGATGGTCGCGCCGAACTGGCGCAGCACCTCGAAGTGGAAGTCGACCGGCCGGCCGCCGATGTCGCAGCCGCCCAGGCCCGGGATGAAGGCGTGGCCGAGCCGGTGCAGCAGCGGGCCGCAGAACAGGATCGGGATCCGGGAGGAGCCCGCGTGCGCGTCGATGTCCGCGACGTTGGCGCTCTCCACGTGGGAGGGGTCCAGGATCAGCTCGCCCTCCTCCTCGCCGCTGCGCACGGTCACACCGTGCAGCTGGAGCAGGCCGCGCACCACCTTGACGTCGCGGATGTCCGGGACGTTGCGCAGTCTGCTGGGACCCGTACCGAGCAGGGCGGCGACCATGGCCTTGGGGACCAGGTTCTTCGCACCGCGGACTCGGATCTCGCCTTCGAGCGGGTTTCCGCCGTGGACCAGCAGGACGTCGTCGGTCATCGTTCTCGCAATCGGGGTTCGCAGCCGAGGCAGGGGGCGGGCGAGGCTGGGGGACGGGCGCGGGGCGCGGGCCGCACGGGCGCCACCTCTGGTAGATGGTAGTAGTCGGTTGGGTGGTTCCCGTTCCGCTCCGTCGTGATCATGCTCTCTCCGGGTGGAAGCCGCGCCGCGGCTCGGCTGTCCGGGTGAGCCTGGGCGGCGCCGAGGTTTGGACGCTCGCCCGCCCGGGCTTTCGTGTTGGGTGCCCGCCCGGCGGTCTGAGGCGGGATCATGTGAGACATGACCCCGGCCTCCTCGCACACCGGCCGACTGCTCGTCGCGACCCCGATGCTCACCGACCCGAACTTCTCCCGGTCGGTGGTGCTGCTGCTGGACCATGACGAGCAGGGCGCGCTCGGCGTCGTCCTCAACCGGCCCACCCCGGTCGGGGTCGGCGACGTGCTGGACGGCTGGGCCGAACTGGCCGGCACCCCGCAGGTGGTCTTCCAGGGCGGACCGGTCGGGCTGGACTCCGCGCTGGCGGTCGCCGTGGTGCCGGGCGAGCCGGGGCCCGCCGACCCGCTGGGCTGGCGCCGGGTGCACGGGGCGATCGGGCTGGTGGACCTGGAGGCCCCGCCGCAGGTGCTGGCCGGGGAGCTCGGCGCGCTGCGGGTCTTCGCCGGCTACTCGGGCTGGACCCCGGGCCAGCTGGAGACGGAGATCGAGCAGGGCGCCTGGTACCTGGTGGACTGCGAGCCGGGCGACATCTCCTGCCCGGACCCGGAACGGCTCTGGCGCGAGGTGCTGCGGCGCCAGCGCGGCCCGCTGGCGATGCTGGCGACCTACCCCGAGGATCCGACGCTGAACTGAGAGCGGGCTTCGCCGTCCTCCTTTTCCCGCGCGCCCCCCATAGACTTGGCGCTCATGAGCACTCTTGAGCCCGAGCGCGGCCTCGGCACCGGCACCCTGGTCGAGCCCGTCCCCCAGGTCTCCCACGGGGACGGCGACCACGAGCGCTTCGCGCACTACGTCCAGAAGGACAAGATCATGGAGAGCGCGCTCTCCGGTTCCCCGGTGGTCGCGCTCTGCGGCAAGGTCTGGGTGCCCGGGCGCGACCCGAAGAAGTACCCGGTCTGTCCGATGTGCAAGGAGATCCTGGAGGGCATCGAGCCGGGCGGCGACAAGGACGACAAGAAGTAGAAGTGGTCTATGCCAATTGACGGTCGGCGGGGCAGGATGTCCGCATGGATCTCATCCCCGCCCCGTTGAGCACCCGATTCCCCGACCACGAGGGCCTCGCGCTGGGCCCCCGCAGCACGCTGGCCGGCGGTCCAGGCACCGAGGCCGCCGAGCGCTGGCTGCGTTCGGCGCTCGGCGCCGCGACCGGCCTGCCGCTGTCGCCGGCCGCGGACCCGCAGGGAGCGGACATCGAGCTGCGCCTGGACGGGGCGCTGGCTCCCGAGGAGTACCGGGTCACGGTCGGCGCGGGGCGCGCGCTGCTCACCGCCGGCGGCCCGGCGGGTGCGCAGTGGGCGGCGCAGACGCTCCGTCAGCTGCTCGGCCCGGACGCCTACCGGCGCGCGCCGCTGCGCCGCACCGGCTGGGCGCTGCCCGCCTGCGAGATCTCCGACGCGCCGCGGTTCGGCTGGCGCGGAGTGCTGCTGGACGTGGCGCGGCACTTCCTGCCCAAGGCCGACGTGCTGCGCTACGTCGACCTGCTGGCCGCGCACAAGCTCAACGTGCTGCACCTGCACCTGACCGACGACCAGGGCTGGCGGTTCGAGGTCAAGCGCTACCCGAAGCTCACCGAGGACGGCGCCTGGCGGGAGCGCTCGATGGTCGGCTACCGCACCGCCCAGCGGCGCAACGACCGCCCGCACGGCGGCTTCTACACCCAGGACGACCTGCGCGAGATCGTCGCCTACGCGGCCGACCGCGGCATCACCGTGGTCCCCGAGGTCGACGTGCCCGGCCACATGCAGGCCGCCATCGCCGCCTACCCGGAGCTCGGCAACACCGACGTGCTGGACACCGCCGGGCTCGGGGTCTGGACGGACTGGGGCATCAGTACCAACGTGCTGAACGTCGCCGACGCCACGCTGGCCTTCGTCGAGGGCGTGCTGGAGGAGCTGCTGGAGGTCTTCCCGTCGGAGTTCATCCACCTCGGCGGGGACGAGTGCCCCAAGGACCAGTGGCGGGCCAGCGCGGACGCGCAGGCCCGGATCAAGGAGCTGGAGCTGGCGGACGAGCACGAGCTGCAGAGCTGGTTCATCCGGCACTTCGACAGCTGGCTGGCCGAGCGCGGGCGCCGGCTGATCGGCTGGGACGAGATCCTGGAGGGCGGGCTGGCGCCGGGCGCGGCCGTCTCCTCCTGGCGCGGCTTCGCGGGCGGGGTGGCCGCCGCGCAGGCCGGGCACGACGTGGTGATGTGCCCCGAGCAGCACGTCTACCTGGACCACCGGCAGGCGGCCGGCGAGGACGAGCCGGTCCCGGTCGGCTTCGTGCGCACCCTGGAGGACGTCTACCGCTTCGAGCCGGTGCCCGCGGCGCTGGACGAGGAGGCCGCCCGCCGGGTGATCGGTACTCAGGCGAACCTGTGGACGGAGTTCATGGACGACGCCCGGGACGTCGACTACCGCGCCTTCCCGCGGCTGGCCGCCTTCTGCGAGGTCGCCTGGTCCGCGCTGCCGACCGAGCCGGCCGCCCGTGACTTCGCGGACTTCGAGCGCCGGATGGGCACCCACTTCGCCCGGCTGGACGCCCTCGGCGTGGAGTACCGCCCGACCGCCGGGCCGCACCCGTGGCAGCGGCGTCCCGGCGTGCTGGGCCGGCCCATCGAGGGGCTGCCGCCGCTGGTCTGACCGTCCGGCCGGCCCGTGCCTGCGGCGCGGGCCGGTCCTCGGCCGGTCCTTGGTCGATCAGGTGCTGGTCGGTCGTGCAGTCGGTCATCCGGGAACCTTCCCGGAAGGTCCGGCGTCAAGAACTGATGAACATCTCGTCCGATTCATGCCGGATCCGACCGAAAGATGACCGGAATGGCCGCCACCCCGAGGGCGATCACCCGGTGGGATGTGCCAGAGTTGCCCGACCCGGTGGGCTGCTTCTGTTCCGCGGCCCCGGGCCCGTACTCTACGGGCGGTACCGCTGACCCGCGGTCCGGGTGAACCGGCCGGCCTCCGAGGCGGCCGCCAAGAGGCTGAGCGCAGCCTGAGTGAGTGGAGCACGGTGGGATCCTGGTGAACCGGACGATCATGCTGCCGACCTCGCTCGACGAGGCCGTCGACGCGTTGGCCGCCAGCCCCGCCGCGGTACCGGTGGCCGGCGGTACCGACCTGATGGAGGCCGTCAACGCCGGGCGGCTGCGCCCTGCCGCGCTGATCGGCCTGGGCCGGATCACCGAACTGCGCGGCTGGCGCTACGAGGACGGCGGCACCGCGGTGCTCGGCGCCGGCCTCACGCTGGCCCGGATGGACCGGCCGGACTTCGCCGCCCTCATCCCCGCCCTCGCCGACGCCGCCCGCACGGCCGGCCCCCCGCAGACCCGCAACGTCGGCACGCTGGGCGGCAACGTGGTCACCGCCGCCGCGGCCGGCGACACCCTGCCGGTGCTGGCCGCGCTGGAGGCCAGCGTCACGCTGGCCCGGCCCGGCGCCACCCGCGAGGTCCCGGTCAGCCACCTGCTCACCGGCCTGGACCCGCTGCGCCCGGGCGAGTTGCTCACCTGGGTCCGGGTCCCGCTGCTGCACGCCCCGCAGGTCTTCCTCAAGGCCACCGGCCGCAGCGGTCCGGCCCGCGCCACCGCCTCGGTCGCGCTGGTCCTGGACCCGGCCCGGCGGGCCGTGCGCTGCGCGGTCGGCGCGGTCGCGCCGGTCCCGCTGCGGCCGCTGGAGGCCGAGGCCTGGGTGGCCGGCTGCATCGACTGGGAGGGCGAGCGCGCCATCGACCCGGCCGCGCCGGCCGCGTTCGGCGAGTACGTCGCCACCGCCTGCGTGCCGGACGGGTACGGGGCTGACGGCTCCTCACCCGCCGGCGAGGGGCCGACCGCCGCGGCCGTACGTCTGCGGCGTACCGTGGCGGTGCTGGCCCGCCGGGCACTGGGAAGGGCACTGAAGTGACGGCTGACGTGAGGGCTGATGTGACGGCCGACGTGCTGACGGGCGGCGCCGCGGTGGCGCCGCACCCGGTCGACGAGCGCCCCTGCGCCTCGTACACGCTGCGCGTCAACGGCTTCGAGCGCCCGGTCACCGACGCCTGGATCGGCGAGAGCCTGCTCTACGTGCTGCGCGAGCGCCTCGGCCTCGCGGGTGCCAAGAACGGCTGCGAGCAGGGTGAGTGCGGGGCCTGCTCGGTGCAGGTGGACGGCCAGTTGGTGGCCGGCTGCCTGGTGCCGGCCGCGCTCGCCGCGGACAGTGAGATCAACACCGTCGAGGGCCTTTCGGCGGCCGGCGCCGCCAGTGACGTGCAGCAGGCGCTCGCCGAGTCCGGCGCCGTGCAGTGCGGCTACTGCACGCCGGGCATGGCGATGGCCGTGCACGACCTGCTGCAGCGCAACCACCGGCCGAGCGAGGTCGAGGCCCGGCAGGCGCTCTGCGGCAACCTCTGCCGGTGCACCGGCTACCGCAGTGCGCTGGCGGCCGTGCAGACGGTCGCGGAGGCGCGGGGCGCGGCGCTGCTGGAGGCCGAGGAGGCCACCGAGCCGGAGCCCGTCGCGGCCGCCGCCCCGGTCGCCCCCGAGGCGCAGCCGGAGCCGGAGGCGCCCGACCTGCCGGTCTATCAGGAGGCCTGGACCCAGGCCGCCGCCCCCGGCGAGCCGTCGGTCTTCGTCGCGGACGAGGGCTGGATCACCGCGGAGGCGCTCGAACCGGCCGCGCCGGCCCAGCCGTCCGCCGACTACCAGCCGCGGCCGACGGCGACCGGGGTCGGGGCGGGCGTCGGGATGATCCCCGCGCAGGGGCACCCGGGGCAGGGCCAGCAGTCGCACGGTCAGCAGGGACAGCAGGCTCCGGGACAGCAGGCGCCGGGTCAACAAGGCCAGCAGGGTCAGCAGGGCCACGCCCAGGCCGTGCCGAGCCACCCCGGCTACGACCCGACGGCGTACGGCCCTGGCACGGTGTACGACGCGGGCGCGAGCTACGAGCCCACGCCGGCGCACGGCACGGCGTACGAGCCCTCGGCGTACGACACCGGCTCGTACCAGCAGCCGTCGTTCGAGCCCTCCCAGCAGTTCGAGCCGGCGCCGTTCGAGCAGACCTCCTTCGAGCAGCGGCCGTTCGAGCAGGCGCCGTACACGCCGCCCGTCTACGAGTCCGCGCCGTACCAGGGTGCCCCGTACGCCGAGGGCGGCGGCTACCCGTCCTACGACGGCGTCCCCGGGCACGGGATCCCGGCGCCGACCGTCTCCTACGACGAGACCGTCTACGAGTCCGCGCCCGGCGCCCCGTCCCCGTACGACGGCGCGCCCTACGACGGCACCCCCGCCCACGGCATCCGGCTCCCCGAGGACGACCACGCATGACGTCTCCCACCGACACCGCGGCCATCCCCACCCCTGCGGTGCAGGAGGAGGCGCAGGAGGGCCAGCCCTTCGGCCTCGGCAGCTCCCCGCTGCGGACCGACGCGCTGCCCAAGGCCCTCGGGATCTACCCGTACGCCGCGGACCTGTGGGCCGAGGGCCTGCTCTGGGGCGCCGTGCTGCGCTCCCCGCACCCGCACGCCCGGATCCTGTCGATCGACACCGCGGCCGCCCTCGCCATCCCCGGCGTGCACGCCGTGGTCACCGCCGCCGACCTGCCGCCCGGCCAGGGCGGCACCCCTGACGGCGCGCCGGACGGCCGGGTGGTCGCCGACCGTCCGATCCTGGCCGCCGAGGTGGTCCGCCACCACGGTGAGCCGGTCGCCGCCGTCGCCGCCGACCACCCCGACACCGCCCGGCTGGCGGCCGCCTCGATCGTGGTCGAGTACCAGGTGCTGGAGGCGCTGACCGATCCCGAGCAGGCCTTCAACGCGCCGCCGCTGCACCCCGACGGCAACCTCTTCCGCCACCTGCCGCTGCGCAGCGGCGACCCGGAGGCGGTCGGCGAGGTGATCGTCGAGGGCCTCTACCAGGTCGGCCGGCAGGACCCGGCCCCGATCGGCGCCGAGGCGGGCCTGGCTGTGCCGCGCCCGGACGGCGGCGTCGAGCTGCACCTCTCCTCCACCGACCCGCACGGGGACCGCGACCGCACGGCCGCCTGCCTGGGCCTGGAGCCGGACCGGGTCCGGCTGGTGGTCACCGGCGTGCCCGGCGCGACGGCCGACCGCGAGGACCTCTCCTTCCAGGTCACCCTGGCGCTGCTCGCGCTGCGCACCGGGCGCCCGGTGAAGATGACCCTCACCCGCGAGGAGTCCTTCCAGACCCACACCAGCCGCCACCCGGCCCTCCTGAGGTACCGTCACCATGCGGACGCCCAGGGCAAGTTGGTCAAGGTGGAGGCGCAGATCCTGCTGGACGGCGGTGCCTACGCGGACGTCTCCTCGGAGGCGCTGGCCGCCGCCACCGCCTTCTCGGTGGGCCCCTACGTCTGCCCGAACGTCTTCGTGGACGCCTGGGCGGTGCGCACCAACAACCCGCCGGCCGGCCGGATGCGCGGCGAGGGCGCCCTGCAGTCCTGCTTCGCGTACGAGTCGCAGCTCGACCAGCTGGCCGCCCGGCTGGGCCTGGAGCCCCTGGAGATCCGCCGCCGCAACGTGCTCGCCACCGGTGACCCGATGCCGACCGGACAGGCCGTCACCTGCCCCGCCCCCGTCGCCGCGCTGATCGAGGCGGTGGCCGCCGAGCCGCTGCCCGCGCTGCCGGTGGACGAGCCCGACACGGACTGGCTGCTGCCCGGCGGCCCCGGCGGCGCGGGTGACCCGGCCGCGGTGCGGCGCGGCATCGGCTACGCGGTCGGCATGGTGCACATGCTCGGGGCGGAGGGCGAGGACGAGGTCTCCACCGCGACCGTGCGGGTCAGCGGCGACCACGCCACCGTGATCTGCGCGGCCGTCGACTCCGGCCAGGGCTTCGCCACGCTGGCCCGGCAGATCGTGCAGTCGGTGCTCGGGGTGACCGAGGTCTACGTCGCGCCGGTCGACAGCGACCAGCTGATCGCCGGCCCCTCGGCCCGCGGCCGGCACACCTGGGTCTCCGGCGGCGCCGTGGAGCGGGCCGCCCTGATGGTCCGTCACCAACTGCTGCAGCCGATCGCCGCCAACTTCGGCATGTCGGTCGAGCTGCTGTCGATCGCCGACGGCAAGATCACCTCCTACGACGGCGTGCTCGGCATGCCGGTCTCCGAGGCGCTGGAGGGCAAGGAGCTCTGGGCCACCGCCCAGTGCCGCCCGCACCCCACCGAGCCGCTGGACGAGACCGGGCAGGGCGACGCCTTCGTCTCCATCGCCTTCTGCGCGATGCGCGCGGTGGTCGACGTGGACATCGAGCTCGGCGCCGTCCGGGTGGTCGACGTGACGGTCGCCCAGGACGTCGGCCGGGCGCTGAACCCGGGTCAGATCGAGGACCGGATCGAGGCGGGCGTCGCCCAGGGCGTGGGCCTGGCCCTGCTGGAGGACCTGCGCACGGTCGGCGGCCTGCTGGTCAACCCCTCCCTGACCGGCTACCGGCTGCCGACCTCGCTGGACACCCCCGAGGTCCGGATCGCCGCCCTGCTGGAGGAGCGCGACGTGGTCGCCACCTTCGGCGCCAAGGCGGTCAGCGCCGCCCCCGCCGTGGTCGCCCCCGCCGCGATCGCCGCCGCCG